>Ga0210402_10003921_pt1 | contig 13765 bp, 10 predicted proteins | sample IncBWC7MmetaG_FD_161055 | JGI IMG/M metagenome (GOLD analysis project Ga0210402, IMG submission 161055) | Forest soil microbial communities from Barre Woods Harvard Forest LTER site, Petersham, Massachusetts, United States - Inc-BW-C-7-M | ecosystem: Environmental > Terrestrial > Soil >...
GTTTCTTGTGTTTCCTCAGGGCCGGATCATCAACGTCTACGAAGTGCAGGACAATGCCTCTAAAGTGTTCGGAAAACATGTGATGAAGTGGGGAGGGTCGTACGATCGGCAACGCTCACCCAACTACGGGCTATTCGAGGAGAACGGTTTCTTCATCTATCGAGATTTCAACTCGTTCATCCAGAATACGCCTCGGCGGACCTTCGTCGCTTATGGAGACAATGTCCTCCGGTTCAAGGAGAACGACGCATCCTTGTACTTCCAGGATGACTGGAGGCTCAAAGACAACCTCACCGTCAACCTCGGATTGCGTTGGGAGTACTATCAGCAAGCCGGCAACCTGCTGCACGATGAAAGCGTGGCTCGTGAACAGGGTCCCAATGCTCTTTGGGATAAGTCGTTACCCCTGAGCCTGACCACGGTGCCGCACATTCCAGACCACTATAAGAATTTCGGTCCGGTAGTTGGTTTTGCGTGGACGCCACATTTCCTGACGGGTCTGCTCGGAACAAATCAGACGGTTGTTCGCGGGGGTTTCCGCATTGCGTATGACGTCAACTATTACAACCTCCACAGCAATATCGCCGGATCTTCTCCATTCACGAACCTTGCCACCATTCCGAATGCAGCAGGGACGGGGGCCGCTGGCTTGCCAAATGTTACTACCCTGAATGGTTCCAGCATTGCGGCTGCGCTGTTCCCGTTAGCGCCGAAAGGCAATCCGGGTTTTGCCACCGAACTTCAGTTTGGCAACAACTTCCGCAATCCCTATTCCGAGCAGTGGAACCTTGGAATTCAACGACAAATCGGGAACAAGATGGCGGCCGAAGTTCGCTATGTAGGCAATCACGGTGTGGGGAATTTCCAGGAAATCAATGGCAACCCCGATGTGTTGCCACTGACCAGCAACGGTTTTGGCAATCTTGTCCCTGCGGGCCTGACCCCGTGCACGACTCCGGGTCAACCGGGCTCAACCGGAGTGGATCAGTTTAATAATCCAGTCGGGTATGCAAACTGCAACTTCAGCAATGTCATCGAGTACGCGAACACCGGATACTCCGTCTATCACGGCCTGCAAAGCCAGTTCCGCCTGCAGAACTGGCATGGCTTTACCGGACAGATCTCCTACACGTTCAGCAAGACGATTGATAATGCCTCTGAGGCGTTCTCATCGCTCTCGGGCTTAGGCACGCTTTTCAATCTCTCCCAAAGTCCGTTTGACGTCAGCAAGGCGGAACGTGCGATTAGCAGTTACAGCTATCCCCACGTGCTTGGCTTGCTCTGGGTCTACGATTTGCCGTTCCGGCATGGACAGGCTGGTCTGTTAGGGCACTTGCTCGGCGGTTGGCAGATCAACGGTACGTATCGTTACAACAGCGGTCAACCGTGGACGGTTGTGCAGAATTCCGGTCAGGGATTATGCGACCCCGCCAATTTCACGGGTGGCACGATCGATACCTGCCGGCCGATCCTGAGCAGCGCGAGCGCACCTCTCAATTCGGTCGGGATCTGCGGCGATGCAACAGCGGCAGACTGCGGTATCACGAATCTAACCACGGGTGCTGCAACAAGCTTAAGCCAGGTGCGTTGGATCGTTAACGACGTCACGGCAGCGAAGTTTTTCGGTTCGCCTTTTCTGGGGGTCGGCCGGAACACCGAACGTGGTCAGCCGATCAACACCATCAACATGGCCGTGTTCAAGAACACCAGAATTACCGAACGCCTTACCATTCAATTGCAAGCCGAGGCGTTCAACTTGTTCAACCACCAGTGGCTGGGCATTCCCAATGTAAATGTCGACTCGGCCAACATTGGCGGAGTCAACCAGTTCGGCAGTTTGGCTTTTAACCCCAACGGCGGCGACAGTAATTTCGGCACCGCCAACATCAATAGCGATGGCATAGGACGCCGCCGTCTGCAACTCGGCGCGAAGATTATCTTCTAAGCAGTCGCGGATACATCACGGCCCGCAGATCCCGGAGTGCCTTACACGGGATCGGCGGGCCGCTTCCATTTTGCTGTGTCGAACATCCCATCGAGAAAGTCAAAACCCACCCTGTCGCAAAAAAGGCGCTAATGTGAAGCCGGTGACTTGAATCCAATGTGATTCTTGCCCGAAGTGGGAACGGAATCGTCTGCACCTTCTTTATCGGTTTGACCCTGCCTTTCCAACGTGTTATAAATGCCCGTTTTGCGCTAGGAAGCCGGGAGTAGAGAGCTAGTTCTCTATTTCTCTTTTACGGCTGTGCTGCATGGCCCCTGGCGCGAGACCCGACGCGGCCAAGCTCCAACACTCCTAGGTCTTGCGGTGGAAGCGTGATCGGACGAGCTCCACTTGATGCCAAGCGGCCATTGGGGCACGCGTTTCCTGAATCAATGTAGCCAAAACGTTATCTCAGAATGCCGTTCTAATACGGAGGACTCATATGCGTACCTGGCTTGCTACTGCTGCGTTTACCCTCCGCCGCATGGCGATGAAAACCCCTGCCGTAGTTGCGCTGCTCACTGTGAGCGCGGCTGCGGCGTTCGCACAACCTGGCGGCGAAGCTGGCGGAGAAGCTGCACTGAAACTACCGCAACTGGACCTGGTCAGCTTTTTTAACGGAGCCATCGACGGGCACAAGTTGCTGCTGATCGGAATCCTGTTCTGCCTGTTCGGGCTCGGCTTTGGCATGGTGATTTTCATGCGGCTGAAAAACCTGCCCGTCCATCGGTCGATGCGCGAAATCTCTGAGCTGATTTACGAAACCTGCAAGACCTATCTGATTACGCAAGGCAAATTTATATTGTTGTTGTGGGTCTTTATTGCGGTCATCATTGCCGCCTACTTCGGCTGGTTGTCTCCGGTACCGGGCAAGTCCGTAGCGCTTACCCTCCCAATTATTCTCGCGTTCAGTTTGGTAGGAATTGCAGGAAGCTATGGCGTAGCCTGGTTCGGAATCCGGGTCAACACGTTCGCGAATTCCCGGACTGCATTCGCTTCCCTGCCCGGCAAGCCCTACCCCGTCTATCAGATTCCGCTCGAAGCGGGCATGAGCATCGGCATGATGCTGATCTCTGTCGAACTGCTGATCATGCTGATCATTCTGCTGTTTATTCCGGGAGACTATGCCGGGCCGTGCTTCATCGGATTCGCGATCGGCGAATCGCTGGGCGCAGCGGCTCTGCGAATTGCGGGCGGCATCTTCACCAAAATTGCCGATATCGGATCGGACTTGATGAAGATCGTGTTCAAGATCAAGGAAGACGATGCGCGCAACCCGGGCGTGATTGCCGATTGCACAGGTGATAATGCGGGCGACTCGGTTGGGCCATCGGCAGACGGATTCGAAACTTATGGCGTGACCGGCGTGGCGCTGATCACATTCATCCTGCTGGCGATCAAGAGCCCTGATCCAATGATTCAGGCGAAGGTTCAAGTCCAGCTTCTGGTCTGGATCTTTGTGATGCGCGTGATGATGCTGGTGTCGAGTTCGTTGTCGTACTTCCTGAATGGCGCCATCGCGAAGGCGAAATACGGCTCGGCCAACGAGATGAATTTCGAGGCTCCCCTAACCTCACTGGTTTGGATCACCTCGATCGTCTCGATCGCGCTGACCTACGTGATTTCTTACTTCATCATTCCCACGCTGGGTGCTGATGGCTCCCAGTGGTGGAAGCTCTCGACCATCATTTCTTGCGGGACGCTGGCGGGCGCGTTGATTCCGGAACTGGTGAAGGCATTTACGTCGGTGGAGTCGCGGCATGTGAGAGAAGTCGTCATTTCAGCGCAGGAAGGCGGAGCATCCCTGGGAATCCTGTCGGGATTCGTGGCAGGCAACTTCTCCGGCTACTACCTGGGTCTCGCCATGATGATGTTGATGGCGGTTGCCTATTACATGAGCACGATGGGATTGGCGCTGGCGGCGGGAATGCTGGCGCCGGCAGTGTTCGCGTTCGGACTGGTGGCGTTCGGATTCCTGGGCATGGGGCCGGTGACGATCGCGGTGGACTCCTATGGTCCGGTGACGGACAACGCGCAGTCGGTGTATGAACTGTCGCTGATCGAAGCAGTGCCCAATGTTCAGGCCGAGATCAAGAAAGACTTCAATATGGAGGTCAATTTCGAGCGCGCCAAGCATCTGCTCGAAGCGAACGACGGTGCAGGAAACACGTTCAAAGCTACCGCGAAGCCGGTGCTGATCGGAACAGCGGTGGTCGGCGCAACGACAATGATTTTCTCGATCATCATGGCGTTGACCAACGGCCTCACCGACGCTGCCGGAGTGGCCAAACTCTCGCTGCTGTACGCGCCCTTCTTTCTCGGCCTGATCACTGGTGGAGCGATGATCTACTGGTTTACCGGCGCTTCCACCCAGGCTGTAACCACGGGCGCTTACCGGGCCGTCGAGTTCATCAAAGCGAACATCAAACTCGAAGGCGTGGAAAAGGCTTCGGTCGCAGACAGCAAGAAGGTGGTGGCGATCTGCACGCAGTATGCACAGAAAGGGATGTTGAACATCTTCATTGCGGTGTTCTTTGGCACCCTGGCGTTTGCTTTTGTGGATCCATTTTTCTTCGTGGGCTATCTGATCTCGATCGCAATCTTCGGGTTGTATCAGGCTATCTTCATGGCCAATGCTGGTGCGGCTTGGGACAACGCCAAGAAGATTGTTGAGGTCGAGATGAAGCAGAAAGGAACGCCGCTGCACGATGCTACAGTCATCGGCGATACGGTGGGCGATCCGTTCAAGGACACGTCTTCGGTAGCCTTGAATCCCGTGATCAAGTTCACCACGTTGTTCGGATTGCTAGCGGTGGAGTTGGCTGTCACCCTGTCGGTGGACAATGCAACGCTCACCAGAGTGCTTGCACTCGTGTTCTTCCTGATCTCGTTTGCATTCGTTTACCGGTCGTTCTACGGGATGCGGATTAAGGCGGGAAGCTAAAAGTCAGTCGCAAATTAGGAACGCCATCCTTGTGGGGATGGCGTTTTGCTTTTGAGCGGCAATCCTGAGGACGCTGCTTGCGAACTCTCTGTCATCAGCTTCGCACGATTCCCGGCTCGGACATACTTTCGGCAGAGACGTAGCAAGCTACGTCTCTACGAGGGGCCTTCTGAAACTACCGACGGTTCGGTTTAGTAGCGATCGCGGTAGAGTTCGCGGCGGTCGCGATTGACGTCGCGGTATTCGCGGCGGAGTTCGCGGCGCTCGTGCCGAGCCGCGGCGTAATTGCCGTTCCGCAGATCACGGCGCAACTCGCGCCGGTCATGGGCGATTTTGGCTTGATCGTGGCCAATGTCGCGGTGCAAGCCGCGGTCGCCGTCCCAGGCAAGAGCCGGTGCCACGCCCATCCCAACTAACAAAAGAATTCCAGCAATTGCACGTTTCATAGTTTCTCCTCCGATCCCGGTTCAGCGGGTTCTGCGAATGGAAACAGGAATTGGGCTAAGGAGTTTCGCTGGCTTCGGGGGTAAGAACTGAGAGCCGCGGGCAACCTTTTTGCAAAGGCAATCACAGGGGCTGAAGCCCTGGTCGATAGGGAAAGCCTTTTCACGGGCCTTTTGTCGGACAGCCGAGGCGGCTGTCGCTTCGCGAGCGGGCTAGTTTGGGCCTTTCATTTTGTCTCGGACGCTCTTGGCGAGTTTCTCGATTTCATCCGCTTTCTTGATCACTTCGAGCGAGAGAACGTTCTCATTGGATTTGTCAACGTATTCCTTGAGCTCGAGCGAGAGCTTGAGCAACCTGTCGGTGTCGGTCTTCAGCGCAGCGACGCGCTGCTTGGAGGCTTTCTTCTCCATGTCGCGCGCGATGCGGGCATGAGCTTCATCTTCGTCGAAAGGCTGATTGACGTCGTGTTGTGAATGCGGAACGGTTTGTTGAGCGAATGCCGGATAGCGAAATAGGAGCAGCGAGAATATTAGTACCCAGAGTCTGAATCGCACGGAAACCTCGCGGAGAGTTGGCGAGCTACTCAGCAAAATTATACGTCTGACAAAGGCCTTCACCACAAAGTGCACCAAGGTGAACGAAGGAAAACTGGGGCATAGCTTCTGTTATGTACATGAAAAGACTTTCACTACAGAGGGCACAGCGGAACCCGGAGGAAAAAGAAAGCCTGAGCTTACGCTCAGGCTTTCTTTCCGTTTCGGGAACCCCTTACAGCGCGCTCATGTTTGCCAGGAATTCGGCATTGCCTTTAGTTTTGCTGAGCTTGTCGATCAGCAATTCCATGGCTTCCACGGGCGAGAGCGGGTTCAGCACTTTGCGCAGCACCCAGATTCGCGAGAGGTCTTCCTTCGGAATGAGCAGTTCTTCTTTACGCGTGCCGGAGCGTTGAATGTCGATGGCGGGGAACACGCGCTTATCGACGAGCTTGCGCTCGAGGATGATTTCGCTGTTGCCCGTGCCCTTAAATTCTTCGAAGATCACGTCGTCCATGCGGGAACCGGTGTCGATCAGCGCCGTGGCGATGATCGTCAGCGAACCGCCTTCCTCGATATTGCGGGCTGATCCGAAGAAACGCTTCGGGCGCTGCAACGCGTTGGAATCGACGCCGCCGGAGAGCACTTTGCCGCTCGGGGGAACGATCGTGTTGTAGGCGCGAGCCAGACGCGTGATCGAGTCGAGCAGAATCACGACGTCACGCTTATGCTCGACTAACCTCTTAGCCTTTTCGATCACCATTTCGGCGACCTGGACGTGGCGCGCGGCGGGCTCATCGAAGGTCGAAGATATCACTTCGCCTTTGACCGAGCGCTGCATGTCAGTGACTTCTTCCGGGCGTTCATCGATCAGCAGAACCATCAAAACAACTTCAGGATGATTTGTGGTGATCGAGTTAGCGACGTTTTGCAGAAGCATGGTCTTGCCGGCGCGCGGCGGAGAAACGATCAGTCCACGCTGGCCTTTGCCGAGCGGCGTGAGTAGATCCATGACGCGGGCGCTGGCATTGTCGCGAGCGGTTTCGAGCTTGATCCGCTCCTGCGGATAAAGAGGCGTCAAGTTATCGAAGAGAATCTTGTTGCGGGCTTCGTCCGGAGACTCGAAGTTAACAGCTTCAATTTTGACGAGCGCGAAATATTTTTCGCCTTCGTGTGGAGGGCGCACCTGTCCGCTGATGGTGTCGCCGGTCTTGAGGTCAAATTTGCGGATCTGGGACGGGGAGACGTAGATGTCGTCAGGGCCCGGAAGGTAATTGTAGTCGGGCGAGCGAAGGAAGCCGTAGCCGTCGGGCAGAATCTCGAGGACGCCTTCGGCGAAGATGTGGCCTTCTTTTTCGCTCTGCGCCTGCAGGATTTTGAAGATGAGGTCCTGCTTGCGCATACCGCTGGCACCGGGCAGATCCAAGGTCCTTGCGATCTTGGTTAGCTCAGTGATGTTCTTTTCTTTCAGTTCAGCTATGGTCATGATTCACCTGAACCCGTGCACTAGTGCGTATTCGGTAGTGTCAGCGGGAGATTTTCAAAAAAGGAGGGGACTCAGGAAAGATACAAAACAACAACGCCGGGGAGGAAAGGCGGGGCTGGTTAAGCAGCCCGCCGTTGAGCCTCGGCTACATTCTCTGGTTCCGACAATACTGCCTGCCGCTCCGAGTCAGCGATCCGATCCAGCACGCCATTCATCGTTTCCTGGATTCTTGTACTGGGCCGGTGGAATTTCCGCGTGGCCTTGGAGGCAAGCTGACAGAGCATATAACGATTCCGTAGAGTCTGTAAAGCATCAAACACACGATCAGAGCGCATGAGTGATAGGTCTCCTTACTTTATGATTTGTGGCCTTTCGCCTTCGTCCTTTCACACGGGAGGGTGACCGGAAACCCCAGCTTCCGACCTAAGTCACTGATTCCGAGTAGGTTGTAAAGGAGTTAGCGTAAAAACTCACTCTTTTTGAATAGATGCGTACGGGAACCTCGAAGATGCTCGATTTTCTGGGCTTAGCTTCGTAGGCGTTGCCAAGAAGCGGCAGCGGGCCGAGGTGGTTCCCAAGAACTGGTTAATGTAGCTGCAAAGCGAATTTGGGTCAAGTAATTATTTGTAAGACCGCGGGAATGATTTCCGAAACGGGATTCTAGGGGGGAATTACCCCTCCCTCTCCCGATCTATTCGAATCAGTGATTTAGCGGGAAATATCGGAAAAATCCTAGAGCTGCAGTGAGTTGTAGATAAAATATTCGAAACAAAGCACTTAGCGGTTTCGAGCGTTTCGCCAGCGTCCCCTTAGACGTTCTCGGACTGAGGTGCGAAGTCAAGGGCCAAGTATGGATTCCCGTCGTAGTGATTCCGAATTGGGAATTTTTTGGCGTTGGAGTGATTCCACGGCATGAGTGCTTGGGAGGGTTCAAGCGTCCCTTGCGGGACGCGGTGTTTTGTTCTCTCCCGTAGCCGCCAGTGGAACTGGCGGGCTATTTTCGGGAGCCCCTACGGGGCATCGCGTCCAAGTTTAGAGAGCTTTGGTGTTCGTGGACCATTTTGACAGGTCTAGCTGCGCGGGCGTCGGCAGCGCCCCGACGGCGGCCTTCGCGGAAGGTTATGACTGCTCTGTTCTTCGTGGACGGTGATTGACTGTTCTGTTCTTGGTGGATGCCAGTGCGAGATAGGATGGACTCATGACGGGGATTCGGATGGATGCTTGGCTGTGGGCGGCGCGGTTTTTCAAGACGCGGACCCTGGCCAAGAAGAGTTGCGATCTGGGGAGAATCGTGTCGAACGGACAGGTGGCGAAGGCGGCTCGGGAGGTGCGCGTCAGCGACATGCTGCATATTTCGAATGACGGGGGTGAGTTTGAAGTCGAAGTATTGGGGCTCAGCGATGTCCGTGGGCCGGCATCGGAGGCGCAGAAACTGTATCGGGAGACGGACGCGAGTAAGGAGTTGAGGGCCAAAGTCGCGGCGGAGCGACGGGCTGCGAGGGAGTTCGAGGTTTTGCCGCAGGGACGGCCATCGAAACGGGACCGGAGAAGGATTATTCAGTTTCGCGGACGAGCGTAACAAGGCTTCAACCACTAAGGTCCCGAAGGTACACGAAGGAAAAACTCTGGCGAGCTTGACGAACCTAATTCGTCTCGCTATATTCAACCTTCAGGTTGAATATGCATGGGGAACAAATCCGACTTGACCGGACCTTACTGGCTCTGGCTCACCCGGCACGGAGAGCAATGATGCAACGGGTGTCCGGGGGCGAGATCCGCATCACGACTCTGGCTAAACCGTTCTCGATGTCGCTGAATGCGGTCTCAAAGCATGTGCGGGTGTTGGAACGAGCGCGTTTGGTTCGGCGGCGGCGGGTTGGCCGCGAACATTTGTTATCGCTGAATCCCAAACCGCTGGATGAGGCGGCTTCGTGGATGATGGCCCAGAAGGCAATCTGGACGAAGCGCCTAGGTACACTCGACTCCTTGCTGCTGGAGGAGGACGCGATGTTGTCGAGTGATTCCACGAAAGGATCTCGATGAGCGGCCGCAAGAAGAGACCGCACGGGCCTCGGCAACATCGTGACGAGAAATATGGAGTGCTCAAGGACTCGGAAACGTTTCGCATTGAGCGGCTGTTGCCGGGCCCCATCGAACGAGTCTGGTCTTATTTAACGGATCCGGAGAGACGCCGGAAGTGGTTTGGCGACGGGCCCATGGAGCTTCGCGCGGGCGGCGGAGTGGAATTGCAATTCGAATTTTCAGGGTTGTCATCGGAGTCGACGCCAGCGGATCAAGAGAACTCGTGCACGGTCGTCGGAATTGTGACGCGGTGCGAACCGCCTCGACGGCTTAGCTATACCTGGGGCACCGAGGCAGACGCGTCGGAAGTGAATTTTGAATTAGAGGCACGGGGCGAGCAAGTGCTGCTGGTGATCACACATCGGCGCTTGAAGAATCGCGAAATGGCGGTGAAAGTAGCCAGTGGATGGCATGCCCATCTCGAGCTTCTTTGCGATCACTTGAACGACCGGGAACCGCGGCTGTTTTGGACGACCAAAACGCGGCTTGAAGACGAGTATCGCGAACGGGTGGGAATGACGGAACGAACGGCAGGGTCCCTCAGCGGCTAAGAAGTCTGCGTGAGAACTCCTCTTTCGCCCCGTTGGGCTGGATCATTTCCCCCTTGTACCCACGGCTTACGCCGTGGGCTGCACTCTTTCGCCGCGTCGCGGCTAGAAACCGGTGGCATGCTCCACCCTAAATCTGCAAAACGAGATCTCACGCACACACTTAGCCCATATCTTTTTGAGGATTCAAGACAGAGGAGAAATCATGGCGATCTATCAGACCGGCGGATATCAGGTGAAGCCAACCGCGGTGAACAAAGTGAGGGAGGCTATCAGGGAATTTGTCGAGTACGTACAGGAGAACGAGCCGGGCACAAAAATGTATCTAGCCTGGCAGGAGAAGAGTGATCCAACGCGTTTTCTGCACTTATTCATCTTCGAGGACGCGGCGGCGCAGGCCCGGCATGGACAGTCCGAGGCGGTGATGCGGTTCGAATCCGTATATTCGCCCGAACTGGTTGGTGGAGAAGTGGTCTTCACGGACTACGAGTTGATTGCGGGCAAGCCGACTGGTGAGCAGTGGGCGAACATTTTTCACGATTCCAAGAAGTCTGCCGGGAGCATACGACCGTAACGAGAAATTAGTGAAGAAAGGACCGTTACCCATGTCGAACGCGGGAGAGATTCTCAAGCAGTTTTATGCCGCCGTTGTCCAAAGGGACTTTGCTGCCGCTCGCCAATATTTGGCGGACGATCTCACGTTTATCGGGCTGTTCGAAACTTATCCGAGCGCTGATGAGTATCTGAAGGCGCTTAGCGGACTTATGCAAATTACCGTCAGGCTGGACGTGAAGAAGATCATCGCGGAGGGAGAAGATGCTGCGATCTTTTTCGAACTGCAGACGACAGCGCCGGCGGAGGCTACCGTCTTGGTCGCCGAGTGGCACCAGTTCAAGGACGGCAAAATCGTACGCGCGCAATCTGCGTTTGACGCGCGGCCATATGCGGCCTTGTTCACGGGCGGGGCTCGGTAGGCTGCAAGTGAATTGCATAGATCCTTCGGCGCAAAAGACGCGCCTCAGGATGACAAGGCGCTCCTAGTTCTCGCGGAGGGTTTGCAGCGGGTTCACGTAGGCGGCTCGGAGGGCTGGTGCTAGTGCCGCGACTACTGACACTATCAGCAAGACCAACGCGACCGCCACGTAGGTGAAAGGATCAAGTGGATGGACATGGAAGAGGAGATCGCTGACTAGTTTGCTGGCCAAAATGGAGGCTGTCGCTCCCGCGGCAATTCCGGTCACACTGAGTAGCAGCGCGCGCTGAACAACCATTCCCAGGATGTTGCAGTGCGAAGCGCCGAAGGCCATTCGGAGGGCGAGTTCACGCATCCGCTCGGCGACTACATAAGAAAGAATGGCGTAGAGGCCGAGGGCGGAAAGCAGCAGGGCGATTGCGGCGAAACTCGAGACTAAAGCTGCTTCGAATCTGGGCTGTTCTGACATCACTCGGAGAGTGTCTCCGAAGGTTTCATAGTCGAAGACTGGCGCCTCTGCGTCGAAACGCTTCACCACATCACGTACCGCACTCTCATAGCTGAACGGATCTCCGGAGACTTTCATCACTATTCTCGGACGCTGGTGCGTGGGATTCTGGGCGTACGGCAGGTAGAAGCGGGGCAGATAAGGATCGTCCCACGGATCGCCGTTCAGAGTGTCGCCGACGACTCCGATAATCTGGCGGGTGAGGATGGGCTCGGTGGAGTACAGAAAATTGGGAACCAGATAGCGGCCGACCGGGTCCTCGCTGGGAAAGTACTTCCGGGCGAAAGCGCGACTGACGATTGCAACCGGCGGCGAGGTGGCGAGGTTGTCGCGGTCGGTGAAGGTGCGTCCGTGCAGCAGAGGGATGGAGAGGGTCTCGAAAAATCCCGGCATGACCGCGCTCATGTTGCAGGTAGGAAGATTGTCGGGTGGGTCGAGGTGGCCAGGGATTTTGAAATCAATCCACGTGCCGCCTCTTCCGGGCAGCTGATGGCCAGCCGAAACGCTGATCGCTCCTGGAACGGCAGCGAGTTCTGGAAGGAGCTTCTGGAAAAATGGAACTTTGCTTGGATCCGGATAACGTGTTTGGCTCAAGGCAATGTCGAAGTGCACGGTTTGTTTGAAGTCAAAGCCGGGTTCGAGGTGAAGGAGGTTCAGCATGCTCCTGATGAGCAGGCCGGAGCCGATCAGCAGAGTAAAACCGAGAGCGGTTTCAGCAACTACGAGTGTGTTTTGCAGCCGGTTCCTGCGGCGGCCCGGGGTCGTCGTTGTGCCGCCATCGCGCAGGGCATTGGCTGGATCGGAGTGTGATATGCGCCACGCTGGGAGCAATCCGAAGATCAGCGCGGTGGCTCCAGAGAGCAGGACGGAAAAGAGGAGCACTCGCAAGTCTATCGAGACGTTGAAGAGTCGGGGAAGATCTTCTGGGACCAGGCGGATTCCTGCACGTACGAAGAGGATTGAGGCCAGGATGCCGATGACGCCGCCGCAGACTGCCAATAGCAAAGACTCGATCAGAAGTTGGCGCACAACGCGGATTCGGCTGGCACCAAGGGCGGTGCGAATCGCGATTTCTGGCTTTCGCGAAGTGGCGCGGGCCAGCAGTAATCCAGCCACGTTAGCGCAACCAATCAGAAGAACCATTCCGACAGATGCGAGTAAAAGCAAGAGAACAGAGCGACTATCCCCGACTTGCTGCTGAAGCAGGGGTTGAATCAAGAGAGCGGGGCGGTTGCGGTTTTCGGGATACTGCTGCGCGAGCTGGCGCTGGATGGTATTGAGGTCGGCACGGGCCTGCTCAATGCTGACGTCGGGCCTGAGACGTCCGACGATTTGCAGATCGTCCGACTCTCGCCTGGAAGTCAGCGGAAAGTGGCCCTCGGTGTTGGCAGCGTACGTCGCCCAAAAAGAGGCCGGTTGGTTCACAGGGTAGTGAAAGCCCGCGGGCATGACTCCGACAACAATTGAGGGCTCGTCGCTGACTCTCACAATTTGACCGATAACGTTGGGCGATCCAGCGAACAGAGAGACCCACAATTCGTGGCTCAAGATCACGACACGATGGCCAGGCTGTTCTTCCTCGGCGGTAAACGTGCGTCCCAGTTCAGGGGCGACACCAAGCGTCGAAAAGAGGTTCGCAGAGACGCGTCCACAGCCGATGACTTGCGCGCCTTCGCCATTCGACTTGGCGAAGAGCCGCGCCGTTTCCTGGTAGGACGCGATCGACTCGAAGGTGTGGTTCTGGCGTTGCCAGTCGAAGAAGTTGGGATAGGAAGTCTCGAGGGCCCAGCCAGCATCGGGTTTGTCAGTGGGCGTGCCAGGGAAAAACTCGATGGTGTTGACCGCGACCAGGCGTTCGCGATCGGGGAACGGCAGCGGGCGCAAGAGAATTCCGTCGACGAGGGTGAAGATGGCTGTAGTAGCTCCTATTCCGAAAGCCAGAGTGATGATTGTCGACACGGCGAATCCCGGGCCGCGGCGGAGCTGGCGGAATGCGAACTTCGCGTCAGCGACGAACGTGGAGAGCATGGCGGGATTATGGCAGTACTATGTTGTCGTGGATAGGACTCTTTAGTGTCCTGCTTCGCAGCGGACATTCAACCAGTAAGTGCACACTTAGCCTTCGGTCTGCCAAAAACCCCACTATTGAACGGTCAGATGATGCAGCAGAACGGCATCGCGGTTTTCGCTGCCGCGCGTGAGCAGGAGTCGAGTGTGGTCGAGGGTCCAATTGAAGTCGAGGATCTGGCCCGAGGTAAATTGG
>Ga0210402_10003922_pt1 | contig 13765 bp, 11 predicted proteins | sample IncBWC7MmetaG_FD_161055 | JGI IMG/M metagenome (GOLD analysis project Ga0210402, IMG submission 161055) | Forest soil microbial communities from Barre Woods Harvard Forest LTER site, Petersham, Massachusetts, United States - Inc-BW-C-7-M | ecosystem: Environmental > Terrestrial > Soil >...
TCCCCACCACGGAGCTTTGAATGCCGCCGGCCAATAGGCACCCGGCACTTTCACGAATACGCCAATCAGCCATTGGATCAACGCGAGGATGAGCGCTGCCGCATGGTTGAAAAGCACGCTGGCCGGCAGCAGCCCGGCGAGTCCGCACAACAGCGACAGGAATCCGGCTAAAATCGCGATCAAGGCCAGCGGGATCAGGACGAGATTGGCGGCCAGCGCCCCCGGCGTGAACAGCCGGAAGAATGCGATCCCGGTCACTGCCGCGACCAGCGCGGTCGCCATGCCCAGCCCGAGGGTCCCGAGTATTTTGTCCAGTAGCAGCTGGGCCACGCGATGCCGCCACGTCTGCGACACTTTTGGCAGAAGGGCAAAAAGCTTCCACTTTCCCTGCCATTTCTCACCCAGCGGCAACCCCAGCAGCAGCAACACCGCCACGATGGCGTAGCTCATCTGGAAACTGGCCGTGAAAAGTTGCACCGGCTGTGCCAGCAGCACAGCGAAGGCCGAGGCCACGAGCGCCGCGAGCGGGTTGCCCGGCCGCCGCAGCACTAACGCCGCCTGCATGAAAACCACCATCACGAACGCGCGCACTGCCGAGGAACTCGCACCGGTGATGTCCACGTAGAGCCACAACGTGGCCGTACCGACGACAAGGCGGGCCCACCGCGGCAGCCGCAGCAGTGCGAGCAACGCCTGCAGCGTGAGCGCAATCACGCCGATGTGCAGGCCGCTGATGGCGAAAAAATGCATCGTGCCGCTGAGCATGAACACCGCGCTCTGATTGCTGCTCAAATCGTGCTTCTGGCTGAGCATCATTGCGCGCAGGATGCCGGTCAGCTCCGGTCGTTTCATAATGATGCCAACACCGAGAATGGTCGAAAACTTTTCCTCGGCCCGCGCGCAAAATCGATAATACGCTCTCGCGGGTTTTTCTTCGGCGAGCAGGCGGCCGCGCGTGAATTTGAAACCCAGTCCGTTGTTGGCGAGATACTCGTCAAACGAGCCCACGGCCGGGCGGCGTGGCACGGCTTGCACCAACCCGGCTGCGGATACCATGGCTGAGCGCAGCGGCGCGCCTGCGCCCGGCGGCCGCGCCAGCGAGAAATACACCTGCTGACCGGACAGTTCTCCGAGCGGAGGATCCGCACGCACAATGACGGCGAGCCCGCTCGTTCTTTTGATATCAACGGCTGCAAAAACGCGTTCCACCCGCAACCGCAGTTTTGCCTCGCGCGGCGGCAGCGCGTCCCACGCCGGCAGCCGCCGGGCGTGCCGGGCGTAGTTGGCCACGCCCGTGAACAGCATGGTGGTGCCGAGTGCAGCGGCCCACATGACCGGGTTTCGTTTGCGCAGAAAAACGGCGGTGGGCGCCACGGCCAGCGCGGCCGCGAGCAGCCATGCAGCTGCCGGCGTCGCATCGACGAGCCGGCCCAAGCTCACGCCTGCAAGATAGGGCAGCAGCAGCCAGAGGAGCGGAGCGCGATGTCCGAGACTGCGGCTGGTCATGGTTTTGGAACTCGCGGTTAATACCATTTAAACTCGATCGTGGACGTTTCGCGCGGCAGCGCGGGTAGGGGCGGACCGCCGGGTTGTCCGTTATCTCGGCGCGCCCGGCGGTCGCGCCCTACCTCAAAAGGCTGAATTCGAGCTGTAATTGGTATGATTGCTAACTTTCGAAATTCGACGTTCATCTCAAAATGGTTTTCTCTTGGTAAAGATTAGCAGTTAAAAATGACCTCCGCCGACCAAGGCTCATTGTTTGAAGATTCTTCCGCCGTTGCACCGTCATCCGCGCGCGGGCCTGAATCAGCGGCTGTTAAGCCTGCCTTCCAACCGCTGGCTGCGCGGATGCGTCCGCGTGCGCTCAGCGAAATCGTCGGCCAGGATCATCTGCTGAAGCCAGACGGCCTGTTGCCGCGGCTCATCGCCACGAATCGTTTTGGCTCGCTCATTTTTTATGGCCCGCCGGGCAGCGGAAAAACGTCACTGGCCGAGGTCATTGCCCGCGAGACCAAAGCCCGCTTCGTGCGCGTCAACGCCGTCATGTCGAACGTCGCCGAGCTGCGCGACATCCTGGCCACCGCGCGGCGCCTGCCCGAGGCGGGCACGATCCTTTTCATCGACGAGCTGCATCGTTTCAACAAGTCGCAGCAGGATTTGCTCCTGCCCGATGTCGAGGAAGGCAGCGTGCGACTGATCGGCGCGACCACGTACAATCCCGGTTTCTACGTGAACCCGCCGCTGCTCTCGCGCAGCCATCTCTTCCGGCTTGAGCCGCTATCCACCACGGCCATTGCCGGCGTGCTGCGCCAGGCGCTCATGGATGGGGAGCGCGGCCTCGGCGCGCGCGGCGCCACGGCGGACGAAAAGATTTTGTCGGATCTCGCCATGCTGTGCGACGGTGATCTGCGCCGGGCGCTGAATGCCCTTGAAGTCATCGTGCTCAGCCTGCCGGCGCGCGCGGTCGTGACGGCGACCGAACTCGAGTCGTTCGCGCGCGAGCGCCGCATCCGCTACGACGCTGATGAGGACGAGCACTACGACACTATTTCCGCCTTCATCAAAAGCTGCCGGGGGAGCGATCCCGATGGCGCTATGTATTGGCTGGCAAAAATGCTCGCAGGCGGGGAAGACCCGCGCTTATCGCGCGGCGCCTGGTCATCCTGGCGAGCGAGGACGTAGGCCTCGCCGACCCGCAGGCTCTGCCGCTGGCCGTGGCTGCGCACCACGCGGTCGATTTCATCGGCCTGCCCGAGGCGGAACTGACGCTGGCGCACGCGACGCTCTACATCGCGACCGCGCCGAAGAGCAACTCCGCCACGCTCGCGCTGGGCGCGGCGCATCGCGCCTTGAAAGAACAACCCGTGCAGGCCGTGCCCGTCCATCTCCGCGACAAAGGCGGGCAGGCGAGCAAGCGTGCCGGCCACGGCAAAGGCTATCGCTATTCGCACGATTTTCCCGAGGCAATTTCGGGGCAGGACTATCTCGAAAAACCGCTTGCGCTCTACACGCCAAAGACTGCCGGCTGGGAGGCCAAGATTGCCGACCGTCTCGCCCGATGGCAGGCGCTCAAGGTGCAGATCCGGCCGGCGGCCGCTCAATAAAGCCGAACCATTACTTTCCGTGCAATGGGTTCACTCTCGCTGAACTCGAATTGCAAAGTAATGTCGTGATCGATGCGGGTCAGCTTCAGATCAGAATTGTCTGAAGAGCCGTCTCGTGCCATAAATTGGCTTCTGGTACCCCCCCGAAAGTGCAAGCCCCGCCCAGGTGCTTCGCCATTACCCCCATGTTTGCTTTTATCAATCCGCTCGTGCGGCTCGGCCTGAGGCTGATCTCATCTTGTTGGCATGATTCTTTTCCAACACCGGGTTTGCCGAGGCTTCTTTTTTCGCCACGGCGCTGGCAGCCTTGTTTTAAGCCGTCCCGGATCTCGGCCGTGCTTTTTTGCGTCGGACTGGCTTTGCCCTGGTCTTTGGCCTCGGCGGCCAGTTTTCCAGCCGTCATTAATCCGCAAGAAGCTGAAGAATACGTTTTCGATAATTTAGGAATAAAGTCGGTGCTGCCGGGCGCTGTTGTCGTCACCGCCCTGCAGACGCGCGACGGATATTTGTGGGTCGGCACTCACGAGGGGCTGGCCAGGTTTGATGGAGTAAGGTTTGTGCCATTCTTAACGACGAACACCCCGGCGTTTCTCAGCCATTCGATTCGTTGCCTGTATGAGGATCGCGAGGGCGATCTATGGGTTGGGACTGGCTCGGGGGTGGTCCGTTATCGGCATGGAAACTTCGAGCTGATCGGGTTGCCGAATGTGGAGGTGACTGCCATTGCCCAGGACCATAGTGGACGGATGTGGATCGGAACGTCGGGGCTGGGACTGAATGCATGGCAGCACGGCAAGTTTCAACGGTATGCCAATGAGCCGACGTTGCCGAGCACATCAGTGCGCTGCATTGAGGTTGATTCTTCCGATCGCGTGTGGGCTGGGTTTGAAAACGGCGAAGGCCTGGTGTGTATCGAACGAGGAAAATTCCATCGTTATGAATCCGGCGGCACGGGCAAAGTGTTTGGCGAAGTTACCGCTATCTGTGAGGCTCCCAGGGGTACGCTCTGGTTCGGAACCCTTACGCACGGTTTATTTCGTCTTAAGGACAAAACCTTCACCAATTTTGACATAGCCAATGGGCTGGCGGGTTCAGACGTGACCGAACTTTGTGCGGCCAAGGACGGCGGATTGTGGGTGGCCGACGATGTGCTGCAAAAGGTTTCGCCCGGCAGCGATTTCATTCTCGCCACCATACCCCGGTTGCCCACGGAAAACGTCGAGTATGTCTGCGAAGACCATGAAGGCACGGTCTGGATTTGCGCCGATGCCGAAGGTTTCATCCGCATGCGCAAGATGCCCTATCGGGAGATTTCCACTGACGACGGGCTGCCTGACAATGGCGTCAAAACCGTATCGGAGGATGGAAGCGGCAATTTCTGGCTGGCCATACAGGGCGAAGGGGTCACGCGGGTGTTGCAGGAAGACGGCCGGGTCAATGTCTTCGCGTGGAAGGCCGGGATTCCTGGAATCGATCCGGGGCTGGTCTATGCGGCGAGCGATGGAAACATTTGGATTGGCCTGGGTGGAAAAAATGATGGCAGGATTTGTGTCTTTCGCCACAGCATATGCAGCACGATCTCCCATTTGTCGGCCCTGTGCGGCGCCTATGAAGATCACGATGGCACCATGTGGCTCGGAACAGAGTCGGCAGGGCTTTTTCAGTACAAAGCCGACCAATTGTCCCCCGTTGAATCGGCACCGGGCAAATCGATTCCGCGCGCCACTTCGTTTTGCGAAAGCGCCGACGGAGCCTTGTATATTGGGACATGGCGCAATGGCCTCTACCGGCTGGAGAATGGAAAGTTCACGTTATTTAATCATGACAATGGCCTGCCGGCGAATGATGTGCGGGCGGTCTATGTGGATAAGGGCGGGCACGTTTGGGTCGGATTCAAAAACGGGGGGCTGGCCGTGCTGCAGGATGGCCGCTGGTTGAATCCGAATTCGATTTCTGATGCGGTCGCGAACAATGTTTCAGCGATCACCGAGGACAATGACGGCCGGCTTTGGCTCGGCACCCTGGCAGGAGTGATGTGGGCGCAGAGGAGCGATCTGCTCGCCGCCGCGCGGGGCGAACAACCCGATCCGAAGCTGCACGTCATCGGGTTTCACACGGCCTCCATCTGGTCCGGATCGCAGCCGGTCGTGTGGAAGACGGCCAATCACCATCTGCTTTTTGCCACGCATGGAGGGCTGCTGGTCGTTGATCCGGAGCACCTGCCACTCAACGTGGTTCCGCCGCCGGTTCACATCGAACGCATAACCATCGACCAGAAAGCCATCGACCCCACCGACGGAATTGACGTGCCGGCCGGAACGCGGGACATCGGGATCGACTACACCGCGCTAAGCTTTGTGCAGCCGGACCAAGTATTCTTTAAATACAAACTTGAGGGCTACGACCGGGATTGGGTGGACGCCGGAACCCGGCGCACGGCATTTTACGCGAACCTTCCCTCGGGAAAGTATACGTTCCGGGTCAAGGCGTGTAACAACGACGGCCGGTGGAATGAAATCGGCGACCGGATTATTTTTACCCAGCAGCCGCATTTTTATAACACGTGGGAATTTTACGGCCTGGCTTTGTTCGGGAGCCTGGGATTGGGACTGGCGATCTACCGCTGGCGAACCGCAGTGCTCCGGAGAGAAAACGAGAAACTCAGCCGTCTTGTTTCGGAGCGCACGCAGGAATTGGAACTCGCCGGCACCGCCAAGACCGAATTCCTTGAGAACGTCAGCCACGAGATTCGCAATCCTTTGAACGGCCTCAACGGACTTCTCGGAATGCTCAAGCAGGAAAGCCTGGGCTCGCGGGCAGCGGATCTGATGGACTCCGTGCAATCATGCGCCAAAAGCCTGACGCGGGTCTTTGAGGAGGTTCTAAATCACTCCAGCCTCGAATACGGTTTTATCAGCGTGGATGAAAGGCCGTTTTCCATCCGCGCACTTTTGGCAGAAGTGGCGCAATCCTTCGCCTGGCAAGCCGCCCAGAACAACTGCCAGATCGATGTGATCCTGTCCCCGGAGTTTATCGACGGATTTATTGGCGATAAAAAGAAAATCGAGACCATCGTCGGCAATTTTGTTGGCAATGCCGTAAAGTATGCACCGGGAAGCGTGATCCACCTGAGAGCGGAAAGTTATCCGACCGACGGCGGCGGGGTGGAGGTTCACATCGATGTTTCCGACCAAGGGCCAGGCATACCGGACGAAGAACAGGAACTGATTTTCAGAAAATTTGTGCGGGGTGCGCATGCCAAGAAAAGCAGCATGGCTGGAACGGGGCTGGGCCTGGCCACCTGCCGGGTGCTGGCCCGGGTGCTGGGAGGCAGTGTGGGCGTGGACAGTGAGCCCGGCCAAGGATCGACCTTCTATCTGCGGGTTCCGCTGCGGCTCAACTTGGAACCGCCCGCACCGGAGTACCCATCAAATGCGACCCGCGGTACCGCGCTCATTGTTGAAGATGAAAGCTACAATCAAATCGTTCTGAAAGGAATTGCCTTGGAACTTGGCTATGAGACCGAGGTGGCCGGCAACGCCGAGCAAGCCGAAGCCCTGCTTGCAAACAGGAAATTCGACGTGATCTTTTTGGATTGGGAACTGCCGGATCTCAATGGCGGCGAAGTGGCCCTGAGTGTGCGCGCGCGCGAGGGCGGCGGAAAGCCGGTCATTGTCGCCATGACGGCGCATGTCAGCGACGAAATCCGCCGCCGGTGCGAGGATGCGGGGATGGACGAATTTCTACGCAAACCATATTCCGCCGAACAAGTGCGCCACTGCATTGCCGGTGTTTTTGCCCGGCGCAAGGGCGGGGCGGCGGTTTTCGAACGGGCCAGCCCCCGGGTCGCGCAGGGTGATGAGCTGAACCTGGAGGCCTTCCAGCTCTATGGCCGGGGCGCGCCTGACCAGGCCGAGCAAGCTGCACGGCATTACATCGAGGCGCTTGATGTGGAACTGGCCGCGATGGCGTCAGCCCTCGAAACAAACAACGGAAGCCGATTGGCGCAAAGTGCCCATCGCGCGCATGCCTTGGGTAGCCTGATCGGCGCGCAAGACCTCTCGGATGCCGCGCAAAGACTTGAAATGTTGCCGCGCCATGGGCCGCCTGCCGAGCGGGAAAGACTTTTCCACTCCCTCACGATCGCGGCCGCGGCATTGAAAGAAAAGCTCAAGCCGGCCAGGCCTGATGCCGGCCCACCCGGGTAAAGCCTTTTTCCAGGGCGTAGTGCATGAGCTCAGGCGTGCTGTGCAGGCCGAGTTTTCCGAGAATATTGCGGCGATGCACCTTCACTGTGTTTGCACTCAGGCCCACCACCGTTGCCACCGCTTCGTTGGTCAGTCCCTCGCCAAACAGCCCGAGGAGTTTTTGTTCGCGTTCGGAAAGCACTTTTTCAAACGAGCCGGGATCGGAGCGGAGCGAATCTTTCATTTTTTGCACAACCGGGGAAAAATATTGGCCGCCCGCCATGATGGTCTCAATGGCCTCTCCCAGCCGGTCGAGGGGCTGGTCATTCTTGGCCACGAAGCCGTGCAACTTCGCTTCCAGCAGCCGATGCACGGTGAATTCATCGGCAAACGAAGTGAGGGCGATGACCTTGACCTCCGGGGTTGCCGCAAAAATTTCCGGCAGCAGATTGAGCCCGTCACAGTCCGGCAGGCCAAGGTCAAGAAAGAGCAAATCAGGTTTAACCAGCCGACAGATGGCGAGACCTTGCTCGCCGTTTTCCGCCCGGCTGAATTCAGCTGCAGGCATGATGCTCCGGCATGACATCATCAGCATGTCGCCGATCAGCTTGTGGTCTTCAATAATGACAACTTTCATGGAGAACCTTGGGCTGTCAGGGTAAGCCCGAGGGTGGGGAAACTGCCGGCAGCATTCGGAATCGGGCCGGCAACGTCAATTCTCCGCATCGAAGGGCCCGTTCAGTGCCGGGATTTTTTTACCTCTTTTGGGTTAATCTCAAGGATTGAAAGCAGTGGGTGAGCAGGGCCCGTAGCTTTTTAGCCCAACGTTTCCCGGTCATTGGGCAGCTGTGAGAAATCCGATCTCCACCGTGAACTTGCGCTATCGGAGACCCTCTGCAAAGATGGTGCGTGGCTGCTTTCCCCAAAATATATCGCTCTTCTTCCTTGCGGCTCATTTTAATCGGCGTGGCTGGCTTGGTCGTTCTCGCTTTCATTGGCGGGAATTTTTTTTCACAAAAAAAAGACGTGCAGACGGCAACCATGCCACTGGCAACGCCACAGACGGTGGCCAGCACATCGCCGGCTCCCCGGTCAGTCCTGGCATCGGAACCCACGAAATCCGTTTCGCCGGCTTTGCCCGCAGCCATCAATGATTCGCAGATCTTAAACGCCTCGCGCGACGAGCTTCTCGCCATCGCGCAAGACATGCTCGCCAAGGGCCGGCCGCTCGAGGACGTCATTGCGCTCCTTGATTGTCTTGCGGCCAGCAAGCCGGAATTTGCGCTCAATCTGGCCCGGGACATTGGTCGGAGCGATGGTGAGCGCCATGTGCTTTTGCTCGCCGTGTTGACCGATTGGGCGCATGCAGATGCTGCGTCGGCCTTGCAGTGGGCTTTCCAAAAATCGGATCAGTACAACGTGGCCAACAATGCCTCCCTTTTCTATGTGGTGCTTGAGCAGGTGGCCGCGGACGACCCGCAAACCGCCTTGGCGTCGGCCGAAATTGCCCTGAAGCAGCCATCCAGCCTCACTTCCGGGGCAAGCGCCAGTGAAGTGGCCCGTCTCACTCTCGAGGCCCTGACGAAAACCGGCCAGACCGATCTGGCCCGGCAAGCGGTCGACGGCTGGGCGAGGGGGCCTGAAGCCGCCAGCCTCGACGGTGCAGTTTATGAAGTGGTCGCAATGTCTTTGGCGCAAAATTCTGCTGAAGACGCCGCCAATTGGTTAAGTTCATTGCCCAGTTCGCCGGCACGCAGCCAATCGCTTTCGACGATCGAGACCGTTTGGGTGCAGAGCAATCCACAGGCGGCGATTGAGTGGGCCCAGGGATTGCCGCAGGCGGACGGACGCGAAGATGCGATCGCGCAAATTTTGACCCATTGGGCGGGCCAAGACCGGGCGGCTGCCACGCAATGGGCGGCCGAGCATGGAGTTTTTCTCAATAGTGGGCAGTGAAGATCCGACCCGCTCGTCGATCCGAGTTTTGTCACGGCGCAATCCCAAGTTGCCGTGCAGCGGGCAGAATTGCTCGAAATCGGGATATCGGGAGCAAAGCCCGGGGATTTTATTGCCATACGGGCACAGGCCGGGGCAAAGTTGCAAAGTTCGCGTAAAAGCCAAACACACCGTGTGACAGCACTTGCGGCGCGGCGGCTTTGGTTTAAACTGGCTGGCATGAAACTCTGCGCGCTGTTTGTTAAATCCCTGTTCATCGCAGCCTCCCTTGGTGCCGCGGGATCGTTGCTGGCCCAAGGTGCATATGGGGCCAAGCCGAAGCAGCCATCGTCCGATGCAGCCAAAAATTCGGCCGACAACGCGACCATCCCGGGTGTTACCATCCCCCGCGCCAACGGCGGCTTTCTCGGCCTTGAGATCGACAGCAACAGCAATTTTAAGCTTTCATTTTATGGCGCGGATAAAAAACCCACCGCACCTGATGTCGCCAGTGGATCCATTCAGTGGCGTCCGATTAACACGGGCAGGCAGGAATTTGTCTCGCTCAGTCCGGGCGGCGACGGGACATCCCTGACTTCGCCCAAGGTCGTGCGCCATCCCTGGACGTTCAAGCTCTCCATTTCGCTTTTTGTCGCGGGCAACAACAACCCGGTCGAGAGTTACACCGTCGATTATAGCGAGTGAGCCTTGGCCGCGCGGTGCGGATCGCCGGTCAAAGACGCTGCATGGCCACGGCGACGTCGAGTTTGTCTGTGCGCGTCCCCTTGAACACTCCGCGCGTGGGTGTGCAATCGTGGTAGTCGCGGCCGGAGCTGATCTTCACATGCCGTTCGCCGGCCACGCAATTATTTGTCGGGTCGAGCGGATGCCAGAAACCGCCGGGCAGATAAACCTCGGCCCATGCATGGCTTTCGCTCGCGCCGATAAGCCGGGGTGTGCGCCGGGTTTGGGCCACGCCGTTTTCCGCCGCCTGTCGCTGGCTTTCCGTTTCAATGTAGCCGGTGACATAGCGCGCGGGAATCTCGGCCGAGCGCAGCACGGCGATCATGGTCTGTGCAAAATCCTGGCAGACGCCCGCGTGTGTCTTTAACACGCTGGCGATGGGCGTATCGATGGTTGTCGTGCCCGGTGCGTAGCGGAAATTTTCATGCAGCCAGGCGAGGAAGCGCAGCAAGCTTTCTCCCAGCACATCGCGCGGGCGAAAAAATTGCCGGGCCAGCGCTTGCACCGGGGCGGAAAACGGGATGGCCGGCGAGGGCATGAGAAACTCGAAGAGCCGCAGCCGCTCGGTGTGATGGAGCTGGCGCGCGTCCGCCACGGTGAAGTTGAGCGCAGCCGCCGGCGGTTCGCTGGGAAAGGTCTCCACTTCCGTGTGGCTTTCCAGCGTGAGTTCCTTGTGGCGTTGCACGATGGAAAATGTCTCCACGGCATTGCCGAAGTAGTCGGTGTAAGCGTGGACACTGCAGGCGGGCGCGGTGGCGAGCCGGCGGGTGAGGAGCTTTTGCCGATCGTTGCTCACCGGCGTGAGACGCGCTTCCATGAATGACTCGCTGGCGGTGCCGGCGTAGCAGTAGCGCGTAAGATGGCGGATGCGGAAACGCATGATAACGTCAGTCCCTGCCGGATGTCTGTGCCCGTGTTGGGAAAAATGGGCGATGTGGCGGAAAGGTCGGCACGGCAAAACGAGAAGTGAAAACGCGCCGCCTGCCGCTGGCAACCGGAACCTTCAATATCCAACATCGAACGACTGTCCGTGACCAACGACTAACTACCAATTACCAACTACGATCAGGACCCAATGACTGAGTAAGCTCACTGCACGTTGACAGCGCGCGGCCTTCCCGCGACCTTTACTTTCCTGCCATGAGTACCACTGCATCCACGCCTTTCGATTCGGTCGAGTCCGCGATCCAGGACATCGCCGAAGGCCGGCTTGTCATCGTGACGGACGACGAAAGCCGTGAAAACGAGGGCGACCTCATCATGGCCGCCGCCAAGGCCACGCCCGACAAGGTCAACATGATGATCCGCTACGGCAGTGGCATCGTGTGCGTGCCCACCATCGAGCCGCAGCTCCGCCGGCTCGGCCTCGGGCCGATGGTTGCGCAGAACCGCGAATCCAAGCGCACCGATTTTACCGTGAGCGTCGATGCCGCCGAAGGCATCAGCACCGGCATCAGCGCCTCCGACCGCACGCAGACCATCCTCATCCTCGCCGACCCGCAGGCGCGTCCCGAGCAGCTCGTGCAGCCCGGCCATGTGTTCCCGCTGCGGGCGCGTCCCGGCGGCGTGCTTGAGCGCGCCGGCCACACGGAAGCCGCGGCGGACCTCGCCCTCCTCGCCGGCCTGCAACCGAGCGGGGTGCTTTGCGAACTCGTCAACGACGATGGCACGGTCCAGCGCTCGCCCGAGCTCGTCGAGTTCAAGAAAAAATTCGGCCTCAGGATGATTTCCATCGCCCAGCTCATTGAGTACCGCGCCAAGCGCGACCAGCTCGTTGAGCTCGTCAGCACCCGCCCGTTCCCGTCTGAATTCGGGGAATTCACGCTGCATGTTTTTCGCAGCAAGCTCGACGGCCGCCACCATCTCGTGTTCGCCATGGGCCGGCTCGGGCCCGAACCCACGCTCGTGCGCGTGCACAGCGAGAATCTCCTCAGCGATATTTTTCGCGCCAAGGGCATGGACAGCCACCATTCACTCATGGCCTCGCTCGAGGCCGTGGCCCGCGCGCAACACGGCGTCATTCTCTACATCGAGCAGCCCGATGGCGGCCTCGATCTCATTGACCGTCCTAAGCCAAAGGACGACCCGGCCAAAGGTGCGCCTGCCGCCGCCGCGCCCGCGAGTTTCCGGGACTATGGCATCGGTGCGCAAATCCTCGCCGCCCTCGGCCTGCGAAAAATCCGCCTGCTCTCCGGCACGGCGCGCCGCGTCGTCGGCCTCGACGGCTACGGCCTCGAGATTGTCGAGCAGGTGCCGCTGTGAAATAATTTTCGCCTTCAGTCCTTCAGCCATTCAGTTTTTCAGCCTTTCTCATGAGCCTCGCCTCACCCGCTTCCTCCGCCATCGATGGCGCCGCCTTTCGCATCGGCATCGCCGCCGCGCGTTTCAACGAAAAGCTTGTGGATGCGCTCCTCCAGCACGTGCACACGCACCTGCAGGCCGCGGGTGTGCGGAAAAAGAAACTCACCATCGTGCGCGTGCCCGGCTCCAATGAGCTGCCCGTTGCCGTGCAGCTGCTCGCGCGCAGCGGAAAGTTCGACGCGCTCATCGCGCTGGGCGTGCTCATCCGCGGCGACACGCTTCATTTCGAGTTTATCGCCGATGCCGCCACTCATGCGCTCCAGCGCGTGGCGCTCGATGCCAATATCCCGGTCATCAACGGGATCATCGTCGCCGAAAACTCCGCCCAGGCCGAGGCCCGCTGCCTCGGCAAGATCGGCCGCGGCGCCGAGTTTGCCCGCGCCGCCCTCGAAATGGCCGCGTTGAAACGAAGCCTCGGGAAATAATTTATACCAAGATCGAAAAGACCCACTTATGAAGCCTGCTCACGTTCTTTGTTTTAAAAATCCCCTTTCCCGATGAGCAAAGCCCAATTTGCCCAGCGCCGCGCCAGCCGCATCGCCGCCATGCAGTATCTCTTTGCCTGGAGCCTCAACCAGCCCGCGGACCTGGCCGGCGACCTGGAACAGTTTTTCAAGGGTCAGGAGGAGCCGCGCGAGAACTACGCCTTTGGCGAGGAGCTCATCCACGGGGTCCTCGAGCACGTCACCGATATTGACACGCACATCCGCGGCCTGGCCCACAACTGGGAGTTTGCCCGCATTGCCAAGATCGACCTCGCCATCCTGCGCCTCGCGATTTTCGAGATGCTGTTTCGCAAGGACATCCCGCCGGTCGTTTCCATCAACGAGGCCATCGACCTCTCCAAGGAGTTTTCCAACGCCGATGCCAAGCGCTTCATCAACGGCATCCTCGACCGCCTGAAGGACCAGCTTGGCCGCGACGCGCGCAAGGCAACGGAAGGGTGAATGTGGAACTCAGGAAAGCTGGAAGATGACAGAACTGGGCAACAAGGAACTGAGCGGAAAGGTCATTGAGGCCGCCATCGCCGTGCACCAAGCGCTCGGGCCGGGCTTTATCGAGTCGGTCTATGAAAAGGCGCTCTGCGTCGAGTTGGCCGCGCGAGGAATAAAATTTGAGCAGCAGAAAGCAACCAAAGTCTTTTATCGCGAGGTTGAAGTGGGAGAGCATCGCCTGGACTTGCTCGTGGAGCGAGTTTTGCTGGTTGAGCTCAAGGCAGTAAGGGAAATTGAAGACATTTTCTTTGTTATTGGCCGATCGCAGATGAAGGCAGTGGGTATTCAGGATGGATTGATCCTGAATTTTGCCTCGATGCCATTGACCATCAAACGTATCGGGCCTGGTTTGCCTTCTTCCTGATTTCCTGAGTCCCACATTAGATCTCTTCCCGATCCCCGGAGTTCCCTATTCGATGTTCAGCCTCTTTAAAAAATT
>Ga0210402_10003925_pt1 | contig 13757 bp, 11 predicted proteins | sample IncBWC7MmetaG_FD_161055 | JGI IMG/M metagenome (GOLD analysis project Ga0210402, IMG submission 161055) | Forest soil microbial communities from Barre Woods Harvard Forest LTER site, Petersham, Massachusetts, United States - Inc-BW-C-7-M | ecosystem: Environmental > Terrestrial > Soil >...
AAGAGGAGCATCACTCCGCCGATGCAGACCACCGAGACCGCCGTGGCCGTGGCCCGATCGGTGTTCGGCAGAAAGGCCTGCCAGACGGACGACATGACCACCGCGGTGAGTAACAGCCGCACGCTGTCGGCCACCGTGCGCATGACGATGAAGAGCGAGGCGGCAAGACTTCGTACCCCGTCGCCGAACCGGTTGCGCAGCAGTTCGTAAATCGTCAGCAGATTCCTTTGAAAGTACGCCGGAATGAAGAGCACGCAGATGGCGATACGGCCGATCAGGTATCCGAGGACCAATTCGAGGAAGGTGAAGTTCCCGCCCCGCGAATAGGCCAGGCCGGGAATGGAGACGAACGTGATCGCGGAGGTCTCCGTCGCCACGATCGAGCCGGAGATCGCCCACCACGGCAACTGGCGTCCCGCCAGGAAATAGTGCCGTGTCGTCTTCTGCCGCTTGCGGCACCAGAACCCGATGGCAACGACCGCCGCCAGGTAAGCGATGATGATGACGAGATCGATGACGGACAAGTCGCCGCGCATTGTAACGGCATGAGCGAAGCGCCCGGAGCGCTCCGGCGCCGCCTTTACTTCAGTGTGTATAGGTAGGCGGTGATGTCGCGGGCCTCGTCCGGCTTTACGCCGAGGTTTGGCATCACGTTTTGAGGATTGGCCATCTGCGGGTTCTGGATGTAGACCTGCATGTTCTGCGGCGAGTTGGGGATCGAGACTGCGATGATCTGGCGCGTGGCGATATGGTCGAGCGACGGGCCGACCATGCCCTTGCCGGTGATACCGGGGATGACGTGACAGGCAGTGCAGCCGTATTGATCGATGAGCTGCTTGCCGTGGTTCGCGTCGCCGGCGACGACAGGTTTCTCCTGCTTGTTGCAGGCGATGACGAGGGTCAGGGCGATGAGAGGCAGGTATCGCTTCATAGCGTAAGAGTATCGCGGACGGGGTCTCGCGGTCTCGCGGTTGCGGGGTCTCGAGGTGGCGGTTGCTGTGGTGCTGGTTGCTGGGTTGCAGAGTTGCTAGGTTGCAGAGTTGCTAGGTTGCTAGGTTGCTCGGTTGCTACGTGCCTCTGCAACTCAGCAACTCAGCAACCCAGCAACCCAGCAACCCAGCAACCCAGCAACTCAGCAACCTTGCAACCGCCAACCGCGAGACCCCGCAACCGCGAGACCGCGTAACCGCACAACCGTGCCAGCAACCGCATTAGACTCTCGGCCGCATGAGCGCGCTCTACGCCCTCGCGGCATTCGCGATGACTCTGGCCGGCGGCGCGTTCGCGTTCCGTTACCAGCGCTATCTCCTCTACATCATGGCCTTCTCCTCGGGGCTGCTGATCGGCGTGGCCTTTCTCGATCTGATCCCCGAGGTCTCCGCGCTGGCGCAACTGCACACGATCGACATCCGAGGGCTGATGTTCACGGTCATCGCTGGCTTCCTGGCGATCTTCCTGCTCGAGAAACTGACCATCATCCACGGTGAGAAACAGCACGACGCGCCGGGACATCATCACAACGTCGGCCTGGTCGGGGCAATCGGTCTGTCGTTTCACAGCTTCCTCGACGGCCTGGCCATCGGCGTCGGCTTCAAGGCGGGGACGCAAGTCGGTCTGGTGGTGCTGCTGGCGGTCGTGGCGCACGATTTCGCCGACGGCCTCAATACCGTGACCTTCATGCTGGCCACGCGCAACAGCCGCTGGCGTACCGGCTTGCTGCTGGTCATCGATGCCATCGCCCCGGTCCTCGGCGCTCTTTGCGCGGGGATGCTGTACATCGCGCCGCGGATGCTCGCGTACCAGCTTTCGTTTTTCGCCGGCTTTCTCCTTTACCTCGGTGCGAGCGATCTGCTGCCGCAGGTGCACGAGAGAACCCGCGGAACGCTCATCGCCGCAACGATCGCAGGGGTTGCCGTCGCGGGGCTCCTGGTCTACGCCCTACAATCTCCGGCATGAAACGACTGCTCGCGCTCCTGCTCCTGCTCGCCGCCGCTTCCGCCTACGCCCGCAACATCACCGAGAAAGACCTCTTCAAGTTCAACTGGATCGGCGATCCGCAGCTCTCACCCGACGGCTCGCAGGTCGCCTTCGTCCGGGTCACGGCCGACGAGAAGAAGGACACATACAACACCGCCATCTGGTCCGTGGCCACGCGCGCCGGCGCGGAGCCGCGCCGGATCACGAACGGACCGCGCGACGCCTCGCCGCGCTGGTCGCGCGACGGGAAGCTGCTGGCCTTCACCCGCTCGATCGACAAGGACGGCAAGCCGCAGCCGTCGCAGATCTGGATCCTCCGCTTCGACGGCGGCGAGCCGCACGTGCTGACATCGATGTCGAAAGCGGTCGATTCGATCGCCTGGTCACCGGCGTCGAATACGATCGCTTTCACGGCGACAACAAAGCCGGACGATCTCGACAAGAAGGACGACAAGAAGAAGGACGACGAGCATGAGAGCGACGTGCGCGTCATCAATCAGGCCGTCTACCGCGCCAATGGTGCCGGTTACCGCGACGCATCGCGCAACACGCACATCTGGACCATCGACGTCACCGATTCTCTCGACAGCGCTGAGACCGCGAAGCCGAAGCAGCTCACGAGCGGCGAATTTGACGAGCGCGATGTGACCTGGAGCCCCGACGGCTCGCGGATCTACTTCACCTCGAATCGCGTGCTGGAGTCGTACTTCGACCGCCGTGATAACGATCTCTACGCCATCCCCGCCGCCGGCGGCGACATGACGAAGATCGCCGACATCGAAGGGCCGATCAGCTCCTACGCCGTCAGTCCCGACGGCAAATGGGTGGCGTTCGCCGGCGAGATCAACAATCCCGTTCATTCGTACGATCAGCCGGACCTATGGCTGGCCTCGACGACGCCCGGCTCGCCGGCGCGCAATCTCACGGCCTCGTACGACTACGACGTGCTGTCGGGAGTGGGGGGCGATCAGCGCGCGCCGCGGGCGGGCGGCGGCGGGGGAAGACCGGTATGGAGCGATGACGGCAAGACCATCGATGCCGTGACCGCCGAGGAAGGGCGCGCCAACTTGAAGCGCTTCGACGCGGCCACCGGCAAGGTCGCGCCGTGGACGAGCGGCAATCACGACATCCAGAGTTACTCGATCCACGGCGGAAAGACAGTGGCCCTCGTGGCCACGCCGACGATCATCAATGACCTGTACCTCGTCGACAGCGGCGGTGCGATGACGCGGCTGACGGACGTCAATCAGAAGTTGATGTCCGAGGTTGCCCTGACCGAGCCGGAGGAAATCTGGTACACCAGCTTCGACGGCAAGAAGATCCAGGGCTGGATCCAGAAGCCACCCGGCTTCGATCCGGCGAAGAAGTACCCGCTGATCCTCAACATCCACGGCGGTCCGCACGCGGCGTACGGCTACACGTTCGATCACGAGTTCCAGTGGATGGCGGCCAAGGGATACGTCGTCCTCTATCCGAATCCGCGCGGCTCGACGTCGTATGGCCAGGATTTCGGGAACGTCATCCAATACCACTACCCGGGCGACGACTTCAAAGACCTGATGGCCGGCGTCGATGCGGTGGTGGCGCGCGGCTACATCGATCCGAAGAAGCTCTGCGTCACCGGCGGCAGCGGCGGCGGACTGCTCACGGACTGGGTGGTCACGCAGACCGACCGCTTCGCTGCCGCCGCGGCCCAGCGCGACATCGCCGACTGGTCGACGTTCTGGTACGTCGCCGATTTCTCGCAGTTCCAGCCGTCATGGTTTCGAAAAGCTCCGTGGGAGGATCCGAAGGACTACATCGCCCGCTCACCGATCACATACATCGACCGCGTGAAGACGCCGCTGATGCTCATCCTAGGCGAGGCCGACTACCGCACGCCGCCGATGTCCGGCGGCGAGATGATGTTCCGCGCCCTCAAGTACCGCCACATCCCGACAGTGATGGTCCGCTTCCCCGACGAATCCCACGAGCTCTCCCGCAGCGGCAAGCCGTGGCACCGCGTCGAGCGCCTCGAGCATATCGTCGGCTGGTTCGATCACTGGGTGATGGGCGTGCCGAAGCCGGAGTATGAAACGGGGCTGAGAAAGTAAGGGTACCGGGTCGCGCGGTCTCGGGGTTGCGCGGTCTCGCGGTGGGTGGTTGCAGGGTTGCTGAGTTGCTGAGTGTCCTGTACGTCAGCAACCCTGCAACCTAGCAACCCTGTAACCAGCAACCCACCCCGAGACCGCGCGACCCCGTCACTTCCCGTCCGGGAACGTCACTACCTTGTTCTCGATCGGTTTCACGGTCTTGAGATAGTCGTAGATCGCGCCGAGGTCGCTCTCGGTCATGCCGGCGAAGGCGGCCCAGGACATCACCGTGTTGTGGCCGGCGGGGACTTCCGGCGACGTGTTCGCGTCCATCGAAGCGAACGCCTTGAAGCGGCCAATGAACTCCTCTTTTGTGGCGTGTGACATGTAGCCGCCGGCAGGCGTCAGGTTGGCCGTGAAGTTGCGGCCCCACGGACCCTTCATCTCCCAGCCGCCCGAGAATGCCTTCTCGGCGATCCGAACGCCCTTGTCGTCGTGCGGTGTGTGGCACTCGTAGCAGCCGCCGATCGTGGTCAGGTATTTGCCGTAGGCGACGCTGTCATACAGATCGGGCGTCTTGACCACGCCGTCGACCGGCTTCGGCGCGAACTTGATGAAGAGGTTCACCGGGAAGTCGATGTGCTTCGCCGGGACGCCCTTGTGGATCGGTTTGAGTGTGCGCAGATAAACGATCACGGCTTTCGCGTCGTCGTCGCTCATGCTGCGGAAGTGCTCGTAGGGCATCATCGGGAAGAGCGCGTCGCCGTTGCGGTCGATCCCTTCGCGCACGGCGCGCAGGATCTCGCCGTCGCTCCAACTGCCCAGGCCGAAGTCCGCATCAGGCGTGATGTTCTGCGCCGCCACGACGCCGGGGAAGCCGATGTTCTTGTCGAAGATGTATCCGCCCTGCCCCTCGGTGCCCGGCTTTACCGGGATGCCGAACTTGATGACGTGATCGGAATGGCACTCCAGGCAGTCCGACACATGCTCGACGACATACTTCCCGCGCGCCAACCGCTCAGGCGTCGGTTCGATCTTCTCCGCCGATGCCGGATTTGACACCGGCTTCCGAACCGCCAGCCACGTCACGGCACAGGCGATCAGCGCGATGACGAGCAACACAACTCCACCGACGACCTTAAGGAGCGTTTTCATGATGCTTCCCCCTCCGATTGTTTTGGACCGACTGCGTGCATTTTACGGGAGAATCGGCAAATGAGCGTTCGATCCGTCGCCGTTTTCGTCCTCGCCGCCACCTTGCAGACCAACGTCGCCAAGGTGACGCAAGTCTACGAGCACGATTACTCCTCGCGCCTCGTGCCGTTGCTGACGGAGGTGCTCCGTTTCCCGACGATGCAGTTCGAGGTCGACGGCCCGGTCGCGCAGAAGGCCTGGCTGGCCAAGACCGCCCACGACCTCGGCTTCACCTATCGCGACGCGGGGTTAATCGATGAGGTCGAGCTTCCCGGTCCTCCCGGCGCTCCGGTCCTGGGCCTGATGGTGCACGGCGACGTGCAGCCGGTCGATGCCGACGCCTGGTCGGTGGCGCCGTTCTCGGGCAAGGCGGACCAGACCTATGTCTACGGCCGCGGCTCCGCGGATGACAAGGGTCCGCTGGTGCAGGCCCTCCTGGCGATGAAGGCGCTTGCGCAGAGCGGCGTGCCGCGCACGCACACGGTGCGCCTTCTCGTTGGCAGCGACGAGGAGTCGGCCAACACCGATGTGACGACGTATCTGAAGACGCATGCGGCGCCCGACTACACGCTGGTCCTCGATTCGAACTTCCCGGTCGTCGTCGGCGAGAAGGGATGGAACTCGCTGTCGGTCACGACCGATCCATCATCCGAGCGTGCGGAGGTGACGAAGGCGTACAGCGTCTTCTTCATCAACGCCGGACTGGCGGCCAGCATCGTTCCCGACCGCGCCGAGGTGAAGTTGCGGTGGAGGGAAGGCGCCACCCCGGCTTGGCAGCCGCTGATAGACGCGATCAACGCCGCACCGCGGCCGCCGGACACCCGCGTCGTCATGCAGGCTCAGGGGGACACGCTCTGGATCGTCGCGTACGGCCACTCGGCCCACGCCGGCGTAAACCTGGAAGGAGGCCGCAACGCGCTCGTCGCGCTGGCGCGCGTGCTCGCCGGCAAGCTCCCGTCGGGCGGTGCCGACGACCTTCTCGCCTTCGTCCGCGCCGCTGGCATCGATATCTACGGCACAGGCCTCGGCATCACCGACCGGGATCCACTGTGGGGCCGCTACGCCGTCAACATCGCCACGATCAAACCGGATGCGAATGACGCCAAGCGATCGACGCTTACGATCAATATCCGCCGCATCCCTCCCCGCACCGGTCCGGAATTGAAGACGAAGATGGAGGAGTACGTGGCCGCATTCAACAAGCGCACCGGTGCGTCGCTGGCCGCGACCGGCTTCTACGACGACGAGCCGCTCGGCTTCAATCCGAACGCGAAGATCGTCCGCCGTCTCTTAGCCGACTACGGTGCCGCGACCGGGACAAAGAACCCCAAGCCCGCCATCTCCGGCGGCGGGACGTACGCAAAACGACTCCCCAACTCCATCGCCTTCGGCATGTGGTTCCCCGACAAACCGTACCCCGGCCACGATGTCGACGAAAAGAACCCGATCGCGGATTTGCAGAAGGGGACGAGGGTTTTGATTCACGCGCTGGTGGATATCGCGACGGGGAAGAGGATCGAGGGGGCGTTCAAGCGGTAAGCGAATGCCGCGAGCTCGCTTGTCCAATGCCGTACAATTAGAACGATGGGTAAGCTCCTCGAGAAAGTGATCACGGAGACGGCCAAACTACCGGATGAAGAGCAGGAAGCGTTCGCCGCCTTTATGCTGGCAGAGCTCGAATCGGAACGTCGATGGGATGATCTCTTCTCGCGCTCGCAGGACATGCTCGCACGGATGGCCGAGGAAGCCCGCCAGGAGTATCGAGCCGGATTGACCGAGCCGCTCGATCCCGAGACGTTGTGAAGTCACAGACGACGGCAGCCTTCCGGAAGCGTTTCGCAACGTTGCCCGCCGAGGTCCGCGCCTAGGCTCGCGCTTCATATCGGCTGTTCTTCGCCAACCCTCATCATTCCAGTCTTCATTTCAAGCGTGTTCATCCCGTGGAACCGGTGTATTCAGCTCGCGTCGGTCGAACTTACCGAGTCGTTGGCCTGATCGAAGACGGCGTCATTGTCTGGTTTTGGATTGGTCCGCACGAACAGTACGAAAGACTCCTGGCGAACCTCTAAGGGGTGTGTGCTTTTGCTGTCAGCCTCGACCCTCTCGCCGTCAGTATCCTTGTCCGGCAGAATCGGGGTAGGGAAAAAAGACGAGCGCGGCTCTCCTAACTGTGAGGGTCGACAACCATGCCCCGTTACCGAGTGACCATTTCCGGGAAGACGTACGATGCGATGGCGGACCTTGTCCGCAAGCACAAGCTCAACATTGCCGGGCACACCGGCAAGAAAGTCGATAGCGGGGGCTACGTCGTCGACGCCTTTGCCGATGCAGACCAGATAGCTCTCCTGCGGTCCGAGGGGTATGGCATCGAGGTGCGGGAGGATGTGCGGGAAGCTGGGAAGCAGCGTCAGGCAGAGGTCCGGGCGCTGGCGTCAGCCGCCACGGCTTCGAGTGTGGCGACGGCGAACCAATATCTGAACGTCGACGACATCGAAGCGTCGCTGGCCACGGCGGCGGCCGGGCCCAACGCCGGGTTCACGCAGTTGATCAAGCTGCCCAATAAGACGTGGGAAGGGAGGGACTGCCACGCCATCAAGATCGCGCACGGCAGTCAGGCCGGCCGGCCAGGCATCTTCTTTCTCGGCGGGGTTCATGCGCGGGAGTGGGGCAGTCCCGACATCCTCATCAACTTTGTCGAGCAGATCTGCGATGCCTTCCGGACGCAAAGCGGCATCACGCTCGGCGGGATGAACGTCACCGCGGCGCAGATTCAGGAGATCGTAAACAAGAAGGATATCTACGTGTTTCCACAGGCCAATCCGGACGGACGCCATTACAGCATGACCGTTGCCGCGGACTGGCGTAAGAATCGACGCCCCGCGCCTGTCGGCAGCAGCGGCGCCGATTGTGTCGGCGTCGACTTGAACCGCAATCATGATTTTCTCTGGAACTATCCGGTGCATTTCGCTGCCAGCGCGCCGATTGCCAATTCCACGAACCCTTGTGACCCCGAGGTCTACATCGGTCCAGCGGCGGTCTCGGAGCCCGAAACGAAGAATGTCGTGTGGATGTTCGAGAACTTCTCCAACACTCGCTACTTCATCGACGTCCATAGCTATTCGGAGGACATTCTCTATAGCTGGGGAGACGATGACGATCAGACACAGAAGCCGCAGATGAATTTTCAGAATGCGGCGTTCGATGGAAAGCGCGGCGTGGCGAATGACACCGGATACAAGGAGTACATCACCGCCGCCGACAAGACCGCGGCCGTCAATCTCGCCAAACAGATGCGCACGGCCATTCAGGCTGTCCGAGGCCGTAACTACACGGTCATGCAGTCGATGAGCCTCTATCCCACGGCCGGAACATCCGACGACTACGCGTACAGCCGTCATATCGTCAATCCATCGAAGCCGAAGATCTTTTCGTACACCATCGAGTGGGGGAGCCCGAAAAACGAGACGCCGTTCCATCCGCCGTATCCGGAGATGAAACAGATCATCCGGGAGATCACCGCGGCGCTGCTGCAGTTTTGCGTGAAGGCGTAGGCCAGCGTCCTTGACACACATGCCGGCCGGAAGTACGTTTCGAACTCCCCGTTACCCATCTCGGCCATCTTGGATTGGGAGGTTGTCATGAGCGCTCGCGCTGCCACTCTCATCGCCGCTCTCTTCTTGTCTACTTCCGTTCTCGCCGCGGATCCGCAAACCACCACCACAACATCATCCACGTCGTCACCGGGAGCGATCGTGGCGACGTTCTGCAATCAGGAGTACGCGCTCTGCATCAAGGCGCCGTGCGGTCCGATCGTTTCGCGCAAGCCTGACGGCACGTTCTCGATCGAGCGGGCCAACTGCACGTGCGACGTCCTCACCGGCTGGTCGATGGGGCCGGGGGCGTGCGATAAGCGGGCGCCGGTGACGGTGAGCGGCCGCACGTATCTGATGTCGACCTATTCGAACTTTTTCAACAAGACCAACCTGACGCTCTCCTGTCCGAGCAGCAACCAGATGTGGGCGTTGTGCTACGGAGCGCCCTGTGTGATCGACGAGAAGAACCCCTCGAGGTCGATCTGCACCTGCCCGATCCAGATCGGCCCTTCGATGACGTTAGGCGGCGAGTGCTGGCAGGGCGAGTGTAATCGGATCTGGTCCGCGGCCACGACCCAGGCCGACGCGTTCGCGAACGACAACTACTACAAGTACATGACCCAGCACAATCTGCAGCCGCCGCCGAACCCGCCGGCGAAGGATTGCCCGGCGACGACGACGAATCAGTGACGGGGTTGCTGGGTTGCCGGGATGGTTGCTTGGTTGCTGAGTACGCCTTCCCCGACTATGCCCTCAGCAACCCAGCAACCTAGCAACCACCCAGCAACCGCGAGACCCCGAAACCGCACTACTACGAAAACCGCTCCAGGCAGCCCAGCACCAGCGCGGTGAAGTCGTTCTGGACGCGCGCGGTCGTATCCATCACTTCCTGGTGCGTCAGTTTCTGGTTCAGGATTCCGGCGGCCATGTTGGTGATGCAGGAGATGCCGAGCACGGGGATGCCCATCTGCGACATGGCGATGACCTCGGGGACGGTGGACATGCCGACAGCGTCGGCGCCGAGTGTGCGGAAGGCGCGGATCTCGGCGGGGGTCTCGTACGACGGACCGGAAAGCGCGAGGTAAACGCCTTCCTGCACCAGCTGGCCGAGGGAGCGGGCGACTTCTTTGGCCTGTTCGCGCAGCGAGGCCGGGTAAGCCTCGCTCATGTCGGGGAAACGTACGCCGAGCTCGTCGACGTTCGGTCCGCGCAGGGGGTTCATGCCCATCAGATTGATGTGATCGGAGATCAGCATCAGATCGCCGGTTTGGAACTTGGTGTTGATTCCGCCGGCGGCGTTGGTGACGATGAGCTGCCTGATGCCGAGGCGGCCGATGACGCGCGCGAGGAACATCACTTCCGGCATCTCGTGGCCTTCGTAGAAGTGAATGCGTCCCTGCATCACCACGACCGGCGTCTCGTTGACGCGGGCCAGGATCATCCTCCCCTGATGGCCGACGACGGTCGACGCTTTCGCGCCGGGGATTTCGGAGTAGGGGATAGCGGTCTCGATCTCGAGCGCATCGACGACGTTGCCGAGTCCCGAGCCGAGAATCACGCCGACCTGCGGCTGAAGAGACGTTTTGCTGCGGACGAACCTGACGGCTTCGTCGATTGCCTTGATCATGATTTTCCCCGTCTGGACGAACTTGGAGGGCGGAGTATAAGCGGTTGCGGGGTCTCGCGGTTGCTGGGTGGGTTGCTGAGTTGCTGGGTTGCTGCGGGGTTGCAAGGTTGCTGAGTTAGTTGCCAGATGAGCTGATCTCGGCCCAGCAACCGAGCAACCCAGCAACCCAGCGACCGAGCAACCCAGTAACCCAGCAACCTTGCAACACCGCAGCACCCCACCCACCACCAACACAACCTCGCAACCCCGCCCCCGATCCCGCATAATGCCCGCACCCAAATCGGTCTTCATCAAAATTCGGCAACGACGGGAGCAGTGAATGGAGCGTTTTTCTGCGCTGATCGGCTTCGTAGGGATTCTTGCGATTGCGTTTCTGCTGTCGACCAACCGGCGGGCCATCCGCTGGAAGACCGTGTTCTGGGGGCTGACGCTTCAGATCCTCACAGCAATCGCCGTTCTGAAGGGGACGCAGATCGCGAAGGCGTTTGGCACGTTCATGCCGCCGCTCAGCCAGTGGATCGCCGCGCTGATCTTCATCGCGCTGACCGTAATCGTGGTGCAGATTGCCAAGCGGATGGAGCAGGGCGGGGGGAAGAAGGGACTCTGGACCGTTTACCTGGTCATCAGCGCGGTTCTCTTTCTCTCGTATAACCTGCTGGCCTTCCTCTTCGAGAATCTGAAGGAAGTGGTCACACGGCTCATCAGCTACACCGGCGAAGGCTCGAAGTTCGTCTTCGGCGCGCTGGGTGACACGGGTAACAAGAACATCGGCTTCGTTTTCGCCACGATGGTGTTGCCGACGATCATCTTCATCGCTTCGATCTTCGCCGTTCTCTACTACCTCGGCGTGATGCAGATCGTGGTCCGCTTCTTCGCCAAGCTGATGTCGCGCTTCATGGGCGCATCGGGGGCAGAGTCGCTCTCGGTGGCCGCATCGATCTTCATGGGGCAGACCGAGGCGCCGCTGACCATCCGGCCGTTTATCGAAGGGATGACCATGTCGGAGCTGATGACGATCATGACCGCAGGCATGGCTCACATCTCGGGCGGCATCATGGCGGCGTACGTCCTGGTAGCGAAGGTCGATGTGATCCACCTCCTCACCGCCGTGATCATGACCGCGCCCGGGGCGATCATGATGGCTAAGATGATCGTGCCGGAGACGGAGAAGCCGGCCACCGGGGCGGACGTCGAGGTCGTCGTTCCGAAGCAGGATGTGAATGTGATCGACGCGGCCGGCCGCGGGGCGATCGAGGGATTGCATCTGTCACTCAACGTGGCCGGCATGCTGATCGCGTTCATCGCCCTGGTGGCGCTGATCAACGGTGTCTTCGGATACGTGCACGGCCAGGCGTTCTGGTTCCCCCAAAGCCTCGATAAGCTCCTCGGCTGGATCTTCAGCCCGATCGCCTGGGCGATGGGGGTGTCGTGGAAAGACAGCCTGACCGTCGGCAACCTTCTCGGCACGCGCATGGTGCTCAACGAGTTCGTCGCCTTCGCCAAACTCGGCGAGCCGGGTGTCGGATCGAGTCTCGATCCGCGCAGCTTCGTCATCGTCACCTACGCTCTCTGCGGCTTCGCGAACTTTTCCTCGATCGCCATCCAGATCGGCGGCATCGGATCGCTCGCGCCGTCGAGGCGTGGAGACCTTGCAAGGCTTGGGATGCGGGCCATGTTAGCGGGAACATTAGCGAACTTCCTGACGGCGACGATCGCGGGAATGCTCTTGTAGGTTGTGCTTTTATCTGCGTCCATCTGCGGATAACTTCATCCGCTGATGGACGCAGATGGCATTGCGGCAACCCGTTAACGCAACACGAGAATCAACGACTCCATATCCCCCGGCAACGGCGCCGTGAAATTCATCATCCTGCCCGTCTTTGGATGTGGAATCTGGAGAGAGACCGCATGAAGGGCTTGTCTGCCGAGCGATACGATCGCTTTCTGCAACCTCTTGTCGGGGATGCCGCGCCACTGCGGGCCGGAGTAGACCGGGTCGCCGATGATGGGGTGGCCGATCGATTTGAGGTGGACGCGGATCTGGTGTGTACGGCCGGTATGGAGCACGCAGCGCAGCACCGAGGAGTGACGGAGCGGCTCGATCAACTCGTAGTCCGTGACCGCGCGGCGGCCGCCGGCCACGATGGCCATCCGTTTGCGGTTTCTGGGATCGCGGGCGATCGGCGCATCGATGGTGCCGCGCGATTTCTGCGGCGTCCCGTACACGATGGCGACATACTCTTTGCGCACCGCATCGGTTCCCCATGCCGTACTGAGCTTGCGGTGAGCCTCATCGTTCTTGGCAATCACCATCACTCCGCTCGTGTCTTTGTCGAGCCGGTGGACGATGCCGGGGCGAAGCTCGCCGCCGATCCCGCTGAGATCCTGGACGTGAAAAAGGAGAGCGTTGACGAGCGTCCGGTCGGCATGTCCGGCTGCCGGATGCACCACCAGGCCGGCTGGTTTGTCGATGACGATGATGTCGGAATCCTCGTAGAGAATCGAGAGCGGCATTTCCTGTGATGCGGCTGTGGTGGCCGCGGGCGGGGGGATGTCGACCTCGGCGAGCTGTTCCCTGGCGACGCGCTGCGAGGGACGCGCTGCAGGCTTCCCTTCCAGCGTGACCCGTCCCTCAGCGATTAGATTGGCGATGAAACTTCGGCTATGCTCCGGCATCCGCGCGGCAAGGGCGCGGTCGAGTCTGGCACCATCGTCTTCCGTCGTGAACTTGACCTTCATGGGCTCCTGGCGTACATGCTACAATCGCATAGTTCGATCCTGAATACCTCATGCTCCGCGATGTGACATCCTGTTGGTTTCGACCGTATCACTGTTCGCAGATTCATTTTTTTCAGTCTGACGAAGTCGTTTAGAATGCGTAAGCACTTTTCGATCGAGGCAGTCTGATCACCAAAAACTCGTTGCAAAAGGGGAGATTATGTTCAAGTTGAGACAGTTGGGCGTGGCCGCGGCGGTCGCGTTGTTCGCCGGTGCGGCGATGGCCAGCAACTTCCGCGCTGCGGATCAGGTTTACGTTCCGGCAGCCGGTCACATTTCGAGCGCGTCGGCCACCTTTATCTCTGACGTGTTCATCTCGAACCTCAGCGATCAATCGGTCGATGTCTCTGTGATTTTTTCGAGCGGCAGCACAGGTTCACAGACCACATTCCCGAAGATCCTGACGCTTGCCCCTCGTGAGCGGCGCGAGCTTCTCGACTTCATGGGGAACACGCTGCATCTTTCGAACAACCTCGGTCAGCTGGTCTTCAACGCCTGCCTGTCGGGCGCGGACTG
>Ga0210402_10003926_pt1 | contig 13757 bp, 11 predicted proteins | sample IncBWC7MmetaG_FD_161055 | JGI IMG/M metagenome (GOLD analysis project Ga0210402, IMG submission 161055) | Forest soil microbial communities from Barre Woods Harvard Forest LTER site, Petersham, Massachusetts, United States - Inc-BW-C-7-M | ecosystem: Environmental > Terrestrial > Soil >...
CGTCATCATTTTCTGCTGCGCCGGATCCACTCCGGGCTGCGGCGTCATCTTCTGCGTGACCAGCATGCTGACCACCATGAAAATCGGCAACAGGAAAATCGGATCGGCCGCCGACAGGTCGTGAATCCACAACCAATGCGCGTGCCGCAAGTCCAGCGCAATCGACAGCATCTTGTAATAGGCGTACAAAAACGGCAACTGGATCAGCATCGGCAGGCACCCGCCCGCCGGATTCACTCCTTCTTTCTTGTACAGTGCGCTGATCTCCTCGTTCATCGGCGCCTTGCGCGGGTCGCGCAGGCTGTACTTCTTGTACTTCTCCTGGATCGCCTTGATCTGCGGCGCCACGCGCTGCATCTTCAGCATCGACTTCATCTGTGTGATGCGCAGCGGCAGCAATAGCAGGCTTAGGATCAGCGTCTGCAGCGCAATCGCCCATCCCCAGTTCGCGACGACGTGATGATACATCCACTTCAACCACAGGAAGAGGGGCTTGGCGATGATCCCAAAGAATCCGAAATCCACCAGCCCGTTCAGGTCGTTGTCCGCTCCCGATACTCCCGGCACCGGAATCTTCTGCAGAACCTCCAACTCCTTCGGCCCAACGAAGATGCGTTCCGCGGTCGTGCCATGCAAGTTGCCAACCGCAGCTCCCAGCACGTCGACGTTCACTACTTCCTTCGAGTCCGCCTTCTGCGGATCTTTCGCCACCGACATCGAATTGCGCAGCGTCACCATCGCCGCCGCGTTCGGATCGTCCGGAATAAACACGGCCGCGAAATACTGGTCGGTCGGACCGGCCCAATGGAATGGCCCCGAAATCGTCTTCCCACCGCTGATGTCCGTGCACTTGGAGAAGACAGTAAATCCGCACCGGATCGGTAGCCGCTCGATGTTCTTATTGAACTGGTAGTCGATGAACGCGGACGCGTAAAACGCGGGCGTCGTCTGGCTCCCGAATCCTGAAGGCCACGCCGGCAGCGCCGCCACCGCGCTCCCCTTGGAAGCGACGGAAGTCTCCACACCTACGCTATAGCTGTCATCGAAACGAAAAGTCTTGCGCACCGCCAAATCCTGATCGGCGTATTCAAAAGTGACCGTCGTCGGCGCGGTCTGCTTGCCTTCCCGCGATGCGATGTAAAGCGCCGAGCTCAGCTTTCCGCGCAGCCCTTCATCGTAAGTCCACAGCGAGAGCGGATATCCATACTTCTCGGCCGCCGCCGCATTCACCAGATCGAGCGGCCCATTCTGCCCATCGTTATCGAACTTCTTCAGGATCCACGACTTCACCTGCGCCCCGCGGTTGGTGAAAGTAATCCGGTAAAGATCGTTCTCCACGACCGTTTCGCTTTCGCTCGCCGCCTGCTTGGTCGCAATTCCCGCCGGAGTAGCCCCTGCCGCCGCTACAGGCGCAGCCGCCGTCGTGTTCGCGGGCAACGGCGCCACTTCAGTCTGCTGCGCGGGCACAACCGGTTGCGGAAAATATTTCCTGAGCAACGGCTGAATAGCCAGTATCAACAACATCATCAGCACGAAAGCCAGCAACAACCGCTTCTCGCTGCCCGGTTCGTTCTGTGGATTTTGAATTTCCGGCAAAGTTACCTTGTCCTCAACCCGCGAATTCGATCATCGCCCCAGGACTACCGGGTACCCCATTTCTCGCGTCCTTTGCGAGAAGTGGGGCTTTTGATCTTGCTTGATTTTGCGTTGCTTGATTTTCTCGCGCTCGATCTTGCCTTGCTTGACCTTCCCGTGTCTGATCTTGTTTTGAAAGGGCGCAGCTTCCAGCCGCGCCGTCCAGCCCAACCGAAATGTCGGGCTTTAGCCCCCGAGGAACCGGATCGTATCCCCCTCGCGCCAACGGATGGCACCGCAGCAACCGCCACAAAGCCATCCCCCCGCCGCGCAGCGCGCCATGCCGCTCCACCGCTTCCATCGCGTACTCCGAGCAAGTAGGAACAAACCGGCAGGCCGGCGGAAACATCGGCGAAATCGCCCACTTATAAGCTCGCAGGAGCCGCAGCAGAACGATTCTGCCGACGTTCAGCGCAAAACCATGCAACACCCGGTTCCTTGGTGAACCTTCGTGCGCTTCGTGGTTCAAGCCTTCGTGATTCAAGCCTGGTTGGTTCAAGCTTTTTCTCTCTTACCCACAAGCCTCTGTTCTATAACTACGAAAGCCCGCCCCACTTCGTTCACCACGTTGGTGAAGTCCACCGTCAGCAGCGCCTTCTTAGGATTGATCACCACGTCGGCACTCACCCCCGTAGGCGGACGCGTAAGCCGCACCGCCTCCCGCAAACGCCGTTTCATCCGGTTGCGCTGCACCGCTCCGCCCAGCGCGCGTCCAACGGTGAACCCAATGCGCAGCCCCGGTGCAACCGCGGGCCTCGCTGCCGGAGCCTTCGCCTCCGCCTCGCGCCTCTGCCAATAAAACACCGTCATGGACGCCGAGAAATGCCGCCGCCCCAGCTTGTACACGCGCTCGAAGTCGGCATGCCGCAACAGCCGCGCGCTGCGGGGAAAGGCGCCCTTGTTTTCCCGAGGTGCGATCGCCGAAGGTTCGATGCCCCGAGCTTCGACCGCTCGCGGCTCGACACCCCGCGCCGCAACTTCATGGTTCGATTCTCCAGGCACACTGGCAGTCACAGTGACTCAAATTTCCTGATCGCTATTTTCCAGGTCGCTGGCAAAACAGGTCACTGGCGAAATATGACAGGCACTACAGCGCGCGCCGGCCTCATACGCCTGCGCCACTGGACTATTCGCGGAAACCTGGTTTTACTGAGACCCGTTTGCGCCCCTTGGCGCGCCGGCGGGAAATTACCTTCTTGCCGCCCTGGGTCTTCATGCGCGTGCGAAATCCGTGTGTCTTCGATCGCTTGCGCCGGTTGGGTTGGAATGTACGCTTGGGCATGAAAAGTACTTGCTCCTGATTCCTTCGACAGTGTTAGGGCAAACCGTAAGTATAAATCACCCTGTGCAATACCTCCAAACCGCAATCCGTAAGATTCCTAACATAAGAGGCTGCATTCGAGACACCTCAGCCCCACAGACACGAGGTCACACGAAGAAGTCCCAAGAACGAATTCCTTCGCGCCGTGAGTAGTCATGCTTTTTCTTTATCGGCCTGCACCGTCTCCGCGGCAGTTACCACCGCGCCACTTGACAGCGCCGTGCATTCGGGTTCTGAATAGGGATTCGCGGAAAAACTCCAGCCGAAGTTTTCCACACAACAAAAAATTTTGTGCTAGTATGCCGATCTGATCTGCTTTCGCAATTTCTTTTTTGCTTTTGGCAGTAGCGCACAGATCATCGCGCGCTTTCCGCAGTAACTGAATGGTTCCAGCTACCTTCGTAAAACGGCAGTTTTAAACAGGCGCTCGCTACCAGCCGCCAGAGCGCCGTGGTGAACATTTCATATATGTCAGTCCCCAGCACAACTCTCTCCCCCAATCCGTGGGCGCGCATCCTTGACGCGCTGGAAAAGAAAATCAATCGCCATTCCTACGACACCTGGCTCAAGCCCACTCGCTACAGCCACTCCAGCGGGGGCATTCTCTTCGTTCGCGTTCCGACCGTCGAGTTTCGCCACGCGGGAGACAAGTACGCCGACCTCATCCAGGAAGCCATCGACAATCTCGGCCTCGGATTCAACGACGTAAAGTTCGTCACTCCCGAAGACGATCCCGCCGCAACTCCAGTCCGCCACGATGGCGGACTCACCGCGGCTGCGACCGCGAATCCCTCTCAGTCGCGCTTCGACTGGGATGGCGCGGCGCAACTGAATCCGCGCTACACCTTCGACGCCTTCGTCATCGGCAGCGGCAACCAGTTCGCCCACGCCGCCTGCCAGGCCGTCGCCGAGCGTCCCTCGAAGGCATATAACCCTTTGTTCCTTTACGGCGGCGTCGGCATGGGCAAGACTCACCTCATGCAAGCCATCGGACACGAAGTGAAGCGTCGCCTGCCGCAGGCTGCCATCTGCTACGTCTCCAGCGAGAAGTTCACCAACGACATGATCAACTCGCTGCGCTACGACAAGATGACCAGCTTCCGCGACAAGTTCCGCAACGTGGACGTCTTGCTCATCGACGACATCCAGTTCCTGACCGGCAAAGAACGCACCCAGGAAGAGTTCTTCCACACCTTCAACGCCCTGCACGAGTCGATGAAGCAGATCGTCATCGCCAGCGACCGCTCACCGAAAGAGCTCGCCGAAATCGAAGACCGCCTGCGCAGCCGCTTCGAGTGGGGACTCATCGCCGACATTCAGCCCCCCGATCTCGAAACCAAAGTTGCAATTCTGCAAAAGAAAGCCGAGCAGGAAAAAGTAACTCTGCCCACCGACGTTGCTCTCTACGTCGCCTCCAACATTCGCTCCAACGTTCGCGAACTCGAAGGCGCACTCATTCGCCTCGTCGCCCACTCATCGCTGATCGGCGCCGAAATCACGCTTCCCTACGCGCAGCAAGTCCTCAAAAACTTTATCGACTCGCAAGCCCGCAAGGTCACCATCGAGTCCATCCAGAAAATGGTCGCCGAACAATTCGGCCTGCGTCTCGTAGAAATCAAAGCCAAGAACAATTCTCGCGCCATCGTGTACCCGCGTCAGGTCGCTATGTATCTGGCCAAACATATGACCGAAGCCTCACTGCCGGAAATTGGCCGCCAGTTCGGTGGCAAGCATCACACCACCGTCCTGCACTCGGTCGAGAAGATCGAAGAGCTTCGCAAGAACGACAAAGATTTAAACAGGCTCATTAATAAATTGACCGAGCAATTAGGCGGATGATTCGCAGAGTTCGCTGACTTTTCCACGTGCCAATCCAGTCTTCCTTCGCGAGGCCTGTGAAGGAACTGTGGAAGCTGTGTAAGGCAAGGATGAAATTGGGAGAGTGGCCAAATTACACCACCGTCTCCGCAAAGTTTGGGACCGATTTCTAACATCAAGGGTCTAGCTGGAACCCGGTGACAACAGGCGAGTTGCCCCGGTTTTCCACTTCTCCGAAGCGCCTACTGTTACTGCTGGTTTTATAGGTTTTGCATTTGATATAAGGGTAGTACTAGAAGTAGCCCAGCCAAGAGTTGTCATCCTGAGGAGGGCGCATTTTGCCCGACGAAGGATCTGGGCGAGCCGTGCGAAGCGTCGCAGGTGTTTTGCGACGCAATAATTTGCACGTAAGGCTCGCTTCCTTATCTAGGGGAGAGCGCATTATGCCGGTCGAAGCCGCCGTTGCCGCGGGCACCATGGAGATCACGGTCAGTAAATTCGAGTTGCTGCGCGAATTAACCGCCACGCAAGGTGTGGTCGAGCGCAAGACCACCATCCCAATCCTGTCGAACTATTTATTCGAGGCCGCGGGCGATCGCCTGTCGCTCACCGCCACCGACCTCGATCTCAGCCTGCGCACCTCCTGTAACGCCAAAGTAAAAAAGGAAGGCTCCTGTACCATCCCAGCGCGCAAACTTCACGACTACGTAAAGCTTTTGCCCGACGCCGACATCACCATCAAGCTGCTCGAAAATCACTGGGTCAGCATTCGCTGCGGCCGGTCGAACACAAAAATGGTCGGCATGGCGAAGTCGAACTTCCCCAGCCTGCCCGCATTTCCCACCGCCGGAGCTATCACCATTCCCGCCCAGGTCCTGCGCGGCTTAATCGCCCGCACCGGCTTTGCTATTTCCAATGAGGAGTCTCGCTACACGCTCAACGGCGCCCTGATGCTGCTCAAGCCCGAGTCCATCACCATGGTCGCTACCGACGGACATCGTCTCGCCCACTGCGAACGCCCCGGTGAAAAATTCGACGGCGTTTCCGGCGAACTCAAAACTCTCGTCCCCAAAAAAGCGATGGATGAACTCAAGTCTCTCCTCGACTCGACAGACGCAGAAACCATCGAATTCGCCAAAGACGACTCGACCCTGTTCTTTCGCATCGGCAGCCGTCTGTTGACTTCGCGCCAACTCACCGGCCAGTTCCCCAACTTCGAAGCCGTGCTGCCCAAAGACAACAGCAAGATCGTCCCGCTAAATTCCGACGAACTAAATTCCGCCATCCTCCGCGTGGCCCAGTTCGCCGACGAGCGTTCCCGTGCCGTCCGCCTGCGCCTCGAAAAAGGCGAACTCAAGCTCTCCGCCTCCTCCACGGAAACCGGCGAGTCCGAAGATTCCATCGAAGCCCCCTACACCGGCGAGCCGCTGACCATCGGCTTCAACGCCCAATATCTTGTCGACTTCCTCAAAGCCGCCGGCACCAGCGAAGTCCGCCTCGAACTCAAAGACGCCCAATCCGCCGGCCAATTCCGCCCCGCCGAAGGCGACGACTACAAATACCGCTACATCGTTATGCCCATGCGGATCTGAGTTTTGAATCAGAAGGGCGAGGGCACGAACCGGGAAGGGCACGACTTTAGTCGTGCCGCAATGCCACACCGGTGAAATCCGGCTTTAGCCGCTGAGGGACCTCCGACGGCCCTCCGCCCCTTGACCTTCCGCCCCCCCTGCCTTACATTGGCCGCACTTCAATTTCGGGAGGACCACCCTCATGCTATCCGGATTCAAGAAGTTCATCCTGCGCGGAAATGTTGTGGATATGGCCGTCGGCGTGGTGATCGGCGCCGCCTTCGCGGGCGTGGTTGGAGCACTCACCAAGGATCTTCTCACGCCTCTCATTGCCGCGATCGTCAAAGCGCCGGACTTTTCGGGACTCCTTTTTACCGTCAACGGCAGCAAGTTCCTTTACGGCGAGTTCCTCAATGCCGTGATTTCGTTCCTGCTGGTGGCCGCCGCCGTCTACTTCTTCGTAGTCACTCCGATCAACGCCCTGGTCGCGCGTATGCGCAAAGACCCAGCCCCCGCCGACCCCACCACGAAAAAATGCCCCGAGTGCCTCAGCGAAATCCCCATCGACGCCCGCCGCTGCGCCTTCTGCGCCCAGCCGGTCATGGGCAAGGCCGCCTGAAGCATCTGACTTCCAATGAAGTCCGGGTGCCCCATCCTTGTCGCTTTTTTTTTGCGACAGGGTGGGGCCTTTGACCTTCCTGGATCCGCGTGCCCCATTTTTCGCGTCTCGAACCCGCGTCCATGTCGGCTATGGGTTCTGGGTGAGTGTGAGTCCGGGTCTCAGACCAGGACCCACCGAGCCAAAGCCCGGCTGGCCCTGACCGCGCCCTCGGACTCGCGTAACATGGAAGAATGATCTTCCGCCTCCCTCGGCGTGTCCTATTCCTCCTGATCTGCCTCGCGCCGGCAACCGCGCTGCCAGCCCAGACCAAAGCTCAATCTCCTTCGTCATCCTCCGCGAAACCAGTCAAGCCCGCCGCGCCAACTTCCGGCCTCGACGGCGGCACTGTAACCAACGGCGTCTACGCCAACAAGACCCTCGCACTCTCCTGCAAGATTCCTCCTGGCTGGGTCCTGCGAACCGATGAACTGAACGCCCACGAAGAAAACAACCAAGAAGAAAAAGAAGCAGGGAAGAACGTACAAACGAAAAACGAAGAAACAAACAACGGAGCAAAGAAAGACGCCCCGCCCGCGCCCGCCTCCAGCACCGACGCCAAAGTCCTGCTGGCGGCCTTCTCGCGCCCACCCGAAGCCCGCGCCGAGGACGTGAACTCCTCCATCCTCATCGCCGCCGAGAGCGCAGCCTCCTACCCAGGATTAAAAGACGCCGCTCAATATTTTTTCCCCTTGACCGAGGTCGCGAAGGCCCAAGGCTTCACCCCCGACGAAGATCCCTACGAGATCGCCATCAGCGCAAAAACCCTGGTCCGCGCCGACTTTCACAAAAACGTCGGCACCCGCGTCATGCGCCAGTCCACGCTCGCCATGCTCGCCCACGGCTACGCCATCTCCATCACGGTAATCGCCGGAACCGACGACGAAGTAGAGGACCTGATCGACGGCCTGACTTTCACCCCAAGCGGAAAATAATTCCGCCACGGGAGTCCGAACCACGTGGGGACGGACAAATTTCGTCCGTCCCTCCGCTCGCTGCCGTGCCCCGCCGCTGTTTGCGCCAAAAATCCTGCCCAAGCGCCGGAGGCGCGCCCGAAAGTAGCCCGCCAGTTCACTGGCGGGTAACCCGGAACGAAAAACAAACGGCGTCCCGGACGGACGCCTGCACTCACGCGGATCGCAACACTCGCGCCGCAATCTCTACTCGAGCGACTCCGGATGCAAACTCAAATCCTTCTCGCCCGCCGCCTTCTTCTCCGCATACTTCTTCATCCACGCCTCCCAACTTTTCCCCGCCGCCGTATCCCGCCCCGAAAACTCCAGCGCCACAATCTCCGCATACGAAATCGAAATCTTCTCCGAAGAATTCTTCGGATAAACCCTCACCACCGACTCGCGCAGCGACGCGCCCGTCCGCCGGTCAAACAAATACCCCTCAATTTTCGACCCATCCTTCCGCGTGATGGTCACATCCCCGCGATAATCAAACGCCTTCTCCAACGCGACGCGCAGCTCTTCCTCGCTGGCGAGCGCCGGAATCCATCCCTCCAGCCGCTCATGCTCCGTCCCCGGCGCAACCTCCAACGCATCCGGATTCACGGCGTTCGCATGCGGAGGGATCGCTTCCGCCGAAGCATGATCAATGTGCCCGCCTTCTTTACCTGTCACTTTCCCTTACCTCTCACGTCTCTTGAATCCAGATTTCGTCCCCTTCCGCGACGTCTTGTTTTACAGTGTCACGATCTAGCATGAACGCTGGTCTGCGTTTTCCAGAACCAAGATTGACCGAGGTGACGCTGAGAATACTCGTATTTCTTGTTTTTCCGTCGGAGCTACGAAGCTGGATCGGCTCGCCTTGATTCGCTTGACGCTCCGAGAGGAAGGCTGGGACGATCACGGTTCCCCGGCCCGTTATCGTGAAGATTGATTCGACCTTGGCTAGGAGAATCACGGAGGACCTTCTTTTTACGCGCGAGTTTCTTGAAGAGAATCTTGTTGCGGCGCCGCAATCTGCACCAGCGGATTCACCGCCGCCACCGGCTCCTCCAGCAAACGCAGCGCTTCCTCATCCCGATACCGCGAGAACAAAGTCCCCTTCACGGTCGCCAAAAATCCGCCCAAAGAATTGAACGTGGCATGCACCGCCGAAGCCTCATACCCGCTGTGCACCATGCAATTCGCGCACGCCGGATTCCCCGACTCCGTCCCATACTTCGACCACTCGGTCGTCGCCAGCAGTTCAGAAAAACTCTCCGCATACCCGTCCTGCAACAAGTAGCAAGGCTTCTGCCACCCAAAAACGTTGTAAGTCGGCATCCCCCACGGCGTGCACGGATACGTCTTCTTCCCCATCAAAAATTCGAGAAACAGCGGCGACAAATTAAACTTCCATTCTTTCTTCCGGTTCGACAGGATCGCCCGGAACATCCGCCGCGTCCGCGCCCGCCCCAGAAAATGTTTCTGGTCCGGCGCCTTGTCATACGAGTATCCGGGCGAGAGCATCATACCCTCCACGCCCAGCTCCATCATCTCGTCAAAAAACGCCCGCACCGATTTCGGATTCGCCCCATCAAACAGCGTCGTATTCGTAGTCACGCGAAACCCGCGTTTCAGCGCCTCGCGAACCGCATCGACCGCGATGTCATAGCCGCCCTCGCGGCACACCGCCAGGTCATGCTCTTCCCGCTGCCCGTCCAAGTGCACGCTGAACGTCAAATACTTGCTCGGCTTGAACAGATGAATCTTTTCCTTCAGCAGCAGCGCGTTGGTGCACAAATAAATATATTTCTTCCGCGCCACCAGCCCCTCGACGATCTCCCCGATCTGCGGATGCATCAACGGCTCTCCGCCCGGGATCGAAACCATCGGCGCCCCGCACTCGTCCACCGCCCGGAAACACTCCTCCGGCGTAAGGTCTTTCTTAAGAATATGCGCCGGATACTGAATCTTCCCGCACCCCGCACAAGCCAAATTGCACCGAAACAGCGGCTCCAGCATCAGCACCAGCGGATACTGCTTCCGCCCCGCGAGCTTCTGCCGCAGCACATACGTCGACACCGTCCACATCTGTGAAACTGGAACTGGCATGAAAGTAAGGAACCCCTTGTCCCAATATTTTATCAGGATTCATACCCCGCCCGCCTGCAAGGGATTGATTCATGTGGGGACAGCCGTCCGCGGCTGTCCGCCGAGCGGCAGCTCGGCTGCCCTCGAAATTCTCTGCAACCCCTCCCCCTCCCAACTCCTCTAAAGGACATGCTCATCTATCCCCCCTCCCGCCCTAAAGGGCTCTTGTCCCTTCTCCAGAAACCCGATACCCTTATTCCCAATCATTTGTATGTTTAGCCCCCACCCCAATCTGGCGGACGAAGTCAACCGCAGCATTATCCGCTCGGAGATCGAAGGCGGCGTCTTTCTCGGCGACCTCCCTCCCTCCACCGTCCTCGAGATTCAAACCTTGCACCACCGCTACATCGCCGTGCTCCTGGGCGGAAGCGATGCTCTCATCTCCGGACATCCGGAGTTTTGTCCCGAGCCCGTGCTGGTCGCCATCTCCGGTTCTACCTGGGGCGGCTCCATGCTCAAGCTCCAATACGTCGGCCGCGGCATGCACCTCGAATTCCGCCACCCCGAGTATTCCACCCCCATCATCACTTCCCCCATCCAGGAAATCCGCGACCGAGTTCGCGATAAAGTTCGGGACAACGTTCGGGACAACGTTCGGGACAACGTTCGTGACAATGCTCGTGACAACGTACAATTCTCCCGACTCCACCTCGACTCCCGCCCCCACGGCGCCCACTCCTGATTTCCTCATCTTCGTCATCCCTCCTAAACTTCTGTCATCCTGAGCGAAGCGAAGGACCTGTGCACTCTGCTGGATCGCCCGCCACCGGTCCGCGGTCCACAAGCCCGTGCACCGGGTCAATGCTTCTCTGCACTGCTTCGCGGCTTGAGAAATTTCGGGGTGCGGAGCCTTCCAAGTTCACTCCCATTTGACTTGCCCCTCCGCACCCACTACCATTCCCGCCATCAGCCGAAAGCACGACGAACCATGTCTCTGACCATCGAATCCCGCGAAGTCGCTCACGTCACCATCCTCGACATTACCGGCCGCATCGTCCTCGGTGACGAAATCGGCGCCCTTCGCGACGCCGTCCGCGCCCTCGTCGCCGACGGCAAAAAGAAAATCATCCTCAACCTCCAGGGCGTCGACTACATCGACAGTTCCGGTGTCGGAGAACTCGTCGGCAGCTTCACCACCGTCCGCAACGCCGGCGGCGAACTCAAGCTCCTCAACCTCACCCAAAAAGTCCACGACGTCCTCCACGTCACCAAGCTCTACACCGTCTTCGACATCAAAGACGACGAATTCACCGCCATAAAATCCTTCGACTACTTCTTCGCCAAATAGAATCTAAAACCTGAATTGTCATCCTGGCCGAACCGGCGGCAAGCGAAGCGCAGCCGCTGCGCAGTCGAAGGATCCCTGTATTGTTCTTGGACGTCAGTGGGCCTCAGCCCAGAAACGCCGCCATCTTGCGCGGTTCCTCCGAACCGGTCTTGTCACCGCAATGCCATTGCCCTTGAAATTGGATTTTTGGCTCGCAAATGTACTTCCGGGCCGTTGACCGATTTTCCTATTCATCCTAGAGTCTCTTGCAATGTTCGATCCTCTTTCCTCGCCTGAGGAAAGAAGTCCCTGGTGGGATTCCGCTCCCACAGCGCTGTTCCGTTCGCGGTAGGCACGGTACCGGCCGTTTTTGCCGGCCCGCAGCTTTAGCTGAACAGCTACCACCAACCTCCGCGCTACTCGTCGCCATACCATCAAGACCCAACTCGAAGTGTGTCTCTCACCCTGCACGGAGGTGCAAAATGAAATGTCACAATCTCACCCTCGCGGTTGTCTGCTTCGCCATCGCCGGTATCCCCCTTCCCACCCTTCACGCCCAGACCGACCCCGGTCCTCGCCCCGGCCCGGCGGCTGCCGGAAGTTTCTTTTCCACGCTCAACTCCAACGAGCAGACTTTTTTCAACCAGGCCCAGCTCCGTTTTCAGGAAGTGGATTCCGTCTCCGGCGCCATCGCCGGCGAACCCGGATCGGGTCTCGGCCCAACCTTCAACGGCAATAGCTGTGCCCAGTGCCATGCCCAGCCCAGCGCCGGCGGCGCCAGCCCCGGCCTGACCAGTCCGCAGAACCCGATTCAAAATCCCCAGGTTGCACTCGCCGCTCTCGATGGAGCCGGTAACTCGGTTCCCTCATTCATTACGCCGAATGGCCCGGTGCTCGAAGCCCGTTTCATCAAAACTTCCTCCGGTGCTCTCGATGGCGGAGTCCACGACCTCTACACCATTGCCGGACGCTCCGATGCGCCCGGCTGCACCCTGGGCCAGCCCGACTTCGCCACCGCGCTCTCCACCAACAACGTAATCTTCCGCACTCCAACACCTTTGTTCGGTCTGGGCCTGGTTGAGGCCACGCCCGACGCCGCTTTGCAAGCAAACCTCGCCTCCACTCAATCGGCCCGCGCCGCCCTTAGGATTGGCGGCGTCTTCAACACCAGCGGAAACGACGGAACTATCACCCGTTTCGGCTGGAAAGCCCAGAACAAGTCTTTGCTGATCTTTGTGGGCGAGGCTTACAACGTCGAGCAAGGCGTATCCAACGAGAATTTTCCCAACGAGCGCAGCGCCGTGCCGGGCTGCGTCTTTAACGGATCTCCTGAAGATCCCACCGTCCTGGTGAACCAAAATCCCAGCAGCCCCAACTTCGGTTTCCCAGTCGGAACCGCATCGGAAATGTCGTCAGACGTGGTGAACTTCGCAGCGTTCATTCGCCTCTCAGCACCCCCGACTCCCGCTACTCCAACTTCGTCCACTCTGAACGGAGCCGCTCAATTCAATGCCGTCGGCTGCAATCTCTGCCACTCACCCGCTCTCACCACCGGCCCTTCCCTCTTTACCGGAATGTCCAACGTCACCTACAGCCCCTATTCCGACTTCGCCCTGCACAACATGGGTGCAGGCCTGTCGGATGGAATCCACCAGGGCGCAGCCGGTCCCAACCAATTCCGTACTGCCCCGCTCTGGGGCTTGGGCCAGCGTCTCTTCTTTCTCCACGATGGCCGCACCAGCGACCTGATTCAGGCCATCCAATCCCACAGCAGCGCCGGATCCGAAGCCAACCAGGTGATCCGCAAGTTCAACACGCTAAAGCCCGCGAACGAGCAGGACCTCTTAAACTTCCTGCGCTCGCTCTGAGCAAAGCCCGGTAAGCACAGCCTTGTAAGCCGAGCTTGATCTCGTTACTGAGCAGCGGAGAGTCCAGTCAAGTTCTCCGCTGTCTCTCCAATGCACTGAGCTCTTCCAGCTTGCTGAAAGACTCGCTTGCGGCCCTTGCTCTTGACCCTTTAGCCGTTTCCTTGACGCCCTGGTCGTTGCCTCGACGCTCGTGGTTTTTGTCCTGAAAGGGCGCGGCTTCAAGCCGCGCCGTCAGTCATCCGGATCGATGCCGGCTTTAGCCGCTGGGGGAATGGCGTCAGCAGAGATCCCGAACCGCCCTTGACACGCCCACGCACCCCATCTTCACGGTATGATTCAGAAACAGAAGGCATGGGCCACGCAAGTTGCGGGAAAGAGTAGCGCCGCTCATGGACAGCAGCACCGATCACCGCACTCTTCAACAGAAGACCGCCAGAGAACTCATCTGGACGTCCAACCATTCTTTCCATGGATGGACCTGCTCCCAGTGCGAATGGAATTCCGCGCTCCCCACTCTGCTCAACGATCCCGAC
>Ga0210402_10003927_pt1 | contig 13755 bp, 10 predicted proteins | sample IncBWC7MmetaG_FD_161055 | JGI IMG/M metagenome (GOLD analysis project Ga0210402, IMG submission 161055) | Forest soil microbial communities from Barre Woods Harvard Forest LTER site, Petersham, Massachusetts, United States - Inc-BW-C-7-M | ecosystem: Environmental > Terrestrial > Soil >...
CAGGTTTCTTACACCAAGATCGCAAAGAGCGCCAAATGGATGGTGTTTATACCACTGATGGACACTTATGGCCGCTGAAATGAGATTGGATCTGCATTTCTCCGCCTGTCCCCAGACTTATCCGCCATAGCTTTCAGCGGCGACGGAAGCCCTGAGCCTGCTGGCGATGAACCGTTTCGATAAGCTCAAGGCCCCAGGGGCCTGTCGAATTCGTCGAATGGGACGAAGGATGGTGCGATCTTCTGTAAAATTCGGTTACAGCAAGCGGTCGGTGGCTAAAAACCTGGGGGATTGTGAGATTTAACCTCCGCGTAACCATTCCGACGGTATTCGCGTTGAACATCTCCAAGCGGGTTTGAGACTGCGAGCGTGAGTCTCCCGATGCGCCCTATTGCATCCCTCCCAAAAGTCGCCTCGGACCGGAAGCGACGGGGCGAAGCTCAGCACAGATTTGATTAATTTTTACCAAGCCTATGAATCGCACCTCCCGCGCATTTCGCGCAACCTTGGTCGCTTCCGCTTTTAGCTATACAGCCCAAGGCCTTTCGCTCGCAGCCATTCCCCTGTTTTTGAGCACGGTGGGTGCCGATGGATATGGTTTGATGGTCACGGTGATGGCATTCATGGGATATCTCGGCTTTGCCGATGCTGGCTTAAGCTGGGGCTCCATGATTTTGATTGCGCAGGCCCATGGCCGGGGCAGCAAAACGGAGATCGCACACGTCGTCCGCCACAGCGCGGTTTTGGCGGCAGGTTCCGGGCTGATCGTGACGCTGGCCGTGAGCATTATATTGATCGCGGCAGCCTTTGGCTGGCGCCTGCCGATGTTTGCCCACCACCCCGAAGCGGACCGCTTGGTTTTGATCGCCGGCGTGCAACTTGGACTAACCCTGCAATTCAGCATTTTCTACAATGTTTTTATGGGGCTGCAGGAGAATTACTGGCCGGGCTTTTACCAGGGTTTGGGCCGGCTCCTGAGTTTGGCTGGCACCATGTTCGCGGCATGGCTGACGCATAGTGTTGCGACAATGATGTTGGTGCAGCTGGCATTTACGGCCCTAAGCGGGACCGTGGCAGCCATCCATGTTTGGCGCCTTCACCCGTGGGCATTTGCTTCGGGTTCCTGGATCGACCGCGCGCAATATCGCGCGCAGATCCACATCGGGGCAAAGAATTTCATGCTCCAGATTGGCCGAACTTTGGGCTACACCGCGCCCACGCTTGGGATTAGCTCCATCCTTGGACCGGCCGCGGTACCCCTCTATACCGTGCCCGTCACATTGCTATCGCTGTTTTTCACCCCGATCAATACATGGAGCGCAAGCATGCAAAGCGCCTATGGTGAAGCATGGATATCGGGCGACAAGGACTGGGTGCGGGCCGCTTTCAAACGATCACTCGAGCGGGCCCTGCTGCTCGGAGGGCTTGGGGTTGCCTTGTTTTTAGTGCTGGGAAAGACCTTCATCCAACTATGGACCCATAACCGGCTTTCGCTGAGTCCTGCCATGGCAGCCTCGGTCTCGGGAATCGTGGTGATGGCCTCGTTGCTCGCCGCCGGACAGTATTTTCTAACGGGGTTGAACCGTCATCGCAATGCGGCCATGGCCGAAATCGCCAACGGACTGCTGAGCATGGTCCTGGTGGTGCTGGCCATCCGCTGGCTCGGGCTTGGTGCCGTGGGAGCAGGCGTAGTCTGTGCAGCCTGCGCGACATCCGTCTGGGTCGTGCGGCGTGAAATCAAGTCACAGCTTGGAAATGGCTGTTTCCCCACCTTGCCATTTATCCTGAAAATCGGCCTGGCTGTGGCGGCAGGTTTCACCACGGCCAGGATGGCCGCACACACCGGAGGAAGCGGCTCCATGTTCGCAGCGGGGGTACATCTGATCCTCGTGAGCGTGATCGGACTGGCTGGCTATTTTGTGGCCGCTTTAATGTTGAAACTCGTCGCAACGGGGAAGGCCATTACCCTTGGGCGGCAGCTCAGGCAAAGCCTTCTTCCTTCGACTCCATGAATACAACGGGATCAGGAAGTGCATCATGGCGGGTGAGCGGCTTTGCACCGGCTGCGCCCTTAGCGAAGGACATGTCCGGCTTGAAAACACTTCCTGGTGGCCCGGGTTGTTGCCAAACAACGATCATGCCAAAAAAAACGTTCCTCCACCTTACGCCCTTGGCCGCAGTCGGTGGTTGTGAGGTCAATTGTTTGCGCGTCATCGAGGGGCTTCCCGACTGCGATCATCTGGTCGTTGTATTTGACGACCGTGGCCCCCTGTCGGCAGACTGGGAGGCAGCCGGCGCACGCGTAGCGCACCTTTCTGCATGGAAATTGGGCCACCGCAAGTTCCAGACGGCCCTGGTGCATTGGATGAAATCGCAAGCCCAGCCGGATGGTATATTTTATTGGAGTACCAGCCGGCTGCCCGTGGTCATTAGGGCGCTCCGGGCCTGGCAAGTTCCTTTGGCGGTTTACCTCGGCAATCCGGTCACGGAGGGATTTCTCCAGAGCGCACGCCACTGGGTGCGGGAGCGGCTTTGCCCAACGCCTCGCACGACCACCCTGGTGGCATGCTCGAACCATGTGGCGGCCAGTCATCGCAACGCCTGGTATTTCCGCCGGTTTTCAACCGAGGTCATCTATAATGCCGTGACCCCTGCATATAGCCAGGAGCATGGGCATCGTGCGCTCTTGGTCGGCAGCAGGCCCCGGGTGGGCATGATTGCGCGCCTCGATTCAATTAAAGACCACGCCACGGTAATCCGTGCGCTCGCGGCGATTATCCCTGTTCGCACTGATGTCATTATCGAATTTGCCGGCGACGGCAGCTTGCGACCGGCCTTGGAGCGTGAAGCCCGCCTGCTCGGGGTGGCAGACCGCGTGCGTTTCCTTGGATTTACGCCGGTGGGCCCCTTGCTCGCCGAGTGGGATATTTATGTGCACTCGACGACCGCGGCGGAAGGCATGGGCACCGCGGTAGCCGAGGCGATGATGGCCGGCCTGCCATGTATTGTCAGCGACCTGGCGGTCATGCGCGAAGTCTGCGGGGACGATGGAGCAAACTATGCCGCGACCGCCGACCCAGTTGCGCTCGGCCGCGCCTTGGTTCAACTGATCGAAGACCGGCCACGCCGGGAAGCGCTCGGCCGCGCTGCGCAAAACCGGGCCCGCCGCATGTTCGCGCTGCCGCAAGTCGCCGAAGCGTATTTGCGAGTAATTGCTCCGCTTCAATAATAGCCGCGCCGGGCCAAATCTTCCGGATCGAAATCCCATGCCAAGAACACTCTGCTCATGAGCTTGGACCATCCAAAGGCCAAGCCGCCAGGACATAACCGGCCGCGCTCGATCGCCGCACTCGGCGATGTGATGAATCCGAATTGTTTCGGTGGAGCGCCGAGACAATTCTTCGACGAAGCACATCGCCAGGGATTTGCCCAGCACGGATGGAGCGTGAACATCCGGAAGCTGCGGCGCAGCCGCATGATTTGGAATGCGGCCCAGCTCTTGAGGGGGCGGAGGCCGGGCGGATTCCAATTCTCCTCTGCCGGCCAGGCGGCGGCCCTGGCCCAGATTCCCCATCATCTTTGGGAAACGGAAGTCATTTCGTTCCATCAACATTTTCCGCCGCCTGACCCCATCATCCGGGCAGGCGGGGAACTAAATTTTTATTTCGATGCGACCTATGCGCAGCTGTTCCCCTCCTATGGTTTGGATCGGAGCATCGACCACCGGACGCTTCGCGAGGCGATTGATCACGAGCGCAAAGCTTTCTCCGCCGCCCGCCGAGTGATCGTCAACCAGTTTTGGGCGTACCGTTCCCTGCTTTCGGACTACGGCTTGGATCACCGAAAATGCGCGGTGATCCTGCCCGCTGCGAACTACCCCGTGTTTCCCGGGCTTTGCCCGTTAATGCCCGAAGGCCGGGCCGGTCGCGACCGGCCCTTTGTACTGGGATTCATCGGAAAGGATTGGAAACGCAAGGGGCTGATGTTTCTCAACCAAGTTGCCGTTGGGCTCAGGGCCAGGGGCTGGAAGGTCACAGTGCGTGCGATGGGATTTCCCGGGGACGAATTGCCGTCGGGTTCCGGGATCGAGTGCCTGGGTTTCATCGATAAACGCATCCATTTTGGCCCGTTCCTGCACAGTTGCGACGTGGGTTGCCTGTTTTCCAGCGCCGAAGCCGCGGGAACCGCCGTATTGGAATTCCTGGGCGTCGGCGTTCCGGTCGCCGGATTCACGGTGAACGGGCTGGCCGACCTTTTGCCGGCCGAAGCAGGCTTTCGCTTTGCGGCCGGGATCCAGCCCGCTGAGGTGGCCGATGTTTTCCACGGTTACCTGCAGGACGAAGACCGACAAGAGCGATTTCGCTCGGCGGCCGAACGCCTGGCGCCGTCGCTTCTTTGGGAAAGATGCCTGCGGGAATTTCGTGAATTTTGGGAGACCGGAACCCTCAGCAATCCTTTCCGATTATATACAAGTCCCGACGCGAAATCCCAACGACCATAGGCTTTATGGCATCCATTCTTCCTGTCATCAAAAACATCCTGGCTTCCGAAGCAGGAAGACATCAGCCCTGTGCGGTCTTGGGCCGCCTGGCCGGTTGGCAACTCTGGCGGCGCGTATTGAGGAGGCCCATGGAGTTTAAGACGGCGACGGGTTCACATCTTCGCCTCCTGCCGCGGGCCTCCGATTCGCTTTCGAGTTTTTGGTACCATCAACTTCCTGATTTCGAAGAGCTGGTTTTTACGCTGCATTTGCTGAGAACAGGGGATCTGTTCGTTGATGTGGGGGCAAACCAGGGAGGCTGGAGTTTGACTGCCGCGGGCCGGGGAGCCCGCGTCATTTCCTTTGAACCGGTTCCCCTCACCCGCGAGCGTCTGCTGACAAACCTTGCGGCCAATCCAAACGAAATCAGGCAACGGGTGAGCGTTTCTCCCGTTGGCCTCAGTGACTTTTCCGGGCAGGTAAGTTTCACGGCCGATCTCGATGCGGGAAATCACCTGGTTCGCGACCGAGAAGAAGCGGGCCATCCTACCGTCTCGGTCGAGCTCCGGCGAGCCGACGATGTTTTGCGCGACACAAATCCTGTCGTGATCAAAATCGACGTGGAGGGAGAGGAACTCGGCGTGCTCCGGGGCGGGCGCAACATCCTGGCCAAGCCTTCACTCCGTGCGGTTGTCATGGAGACTTTCCGGCCCGCAAATTTTGCCAAGCCGGCTTTAATCGCGTCGGAAGCGATTTTACTCGAGCATGGTTTCATCCCCATGGCTTATGAACCATGGAAACGTGAATTGATGCCCTTGATCAAACCCTCCGATGGAATGCAAAACACCATTTACGTCCGGGATCATCTGACCGTGCTCGCGCTGCTAAAACAAGCCGAGCCCATGCGCGCGTTTGGCACAAAAGTATGAGCGCCATCGCCCTCCCCTTTGACGGCCGGCCGACGACCATGTCCGCTCAATCGAAGGCTTTCACCTGGTGCTGTGTGCAGGCGGGGCATCGGGAGCTCTATGGAATTCCGCGCGCGCTTCAACACGTGGGAGTATTGGACAAATTGATCACCGATCTGTGGGCGCCACCGGGTTCATTGGTCTCGAAGCTGGCCGCCGGTCGCCTGGGTCGAAGGTTGCGCGACCGTTTTCACCCTGATCTGCCGAGCGATAAAGTGAAGGCGTTCCCTTGGTGCTCACTGGCCTGGGAAGCATCGGCCGGACTGCGCGGGGTAAAGGGGAATGATCGGGTCATGGCGCGCACATCATGGTGGGCATCGATGGCCACCCGCGCGCTTCGCCGCCAAGTTGAACCCGCCACCCGGTATGTCTTCAGTTATTGTTACGAAGCTCGCCGCCTTTTTTCCGCTGCGCGTGAACTGGGACTTGCTCCGGTCCTGGGCCAGATCGACCCGGGGCCGGAGGAGGACCGCAAAGTGACGGAAATTGTCCAACGCTGGCCCAAGTATCGCACTCCGTTTCAACCGGGCACGAAAGAATACTATAATAATTGGCGCGAGGAGTGCCGGCTCGCCGAGCATATCGTGGTCAACTCCGAGTGGTCGCGGGCCGCCTTGGTGAACGCCGGTATCGATGACGGAAAAATTAAAATCGTCCCGCTGGTTTACACGCCGCCGTTAGAGGCCGCCGGTTGGAATAGAATCCACCCGGGCGCATTTTCGAAAACACGTCCGCTGCGGGTGCTGTTTCTCGGGCAATGCATTTTACGGAAGGGCATTGCCGAGACGATCGAAGCCGCGCAGAGGCTGGCAGACCGACCCGTGGAATTCACCTTGGTTGGAAATACCGATGTCGCCGGGCTGAAGGACCATTTTGGATGCGCCCGCATCCGTTATTTTCCGCGGGTTTCGCGCGCCGAGTGCCATGCCTTTTACCGTGAAGCCGATGTCTTTCTTTTTCCCACCCATTCCGACGGCTTCGGTCTCACCCAACTAGAGGCACAAGCGTGGAAACTCCCGGTCATTGCCTCGGAGTTTTGCGCTCACGTGGTCGAGCCCGGCCGGACCGGCTGGGTTCTTTCGGATGTTTCGAGCAGCTCCATTGTCCAGGTGATCAATGAAATCCTGGAACTCCCCGCGGAACTGGCTCGCCGGGCCGCACACATCGAAGCTTGGCCTTTCAACCTGGAGCAATTGGGGCTCCGTTTGACGACGCTGGACCAAGCCCGCTCCGGGCCGGAAGACGCCCGGGATCACCAGTCATTTCCTTCATAATCGCAGTTGATGTGGTCGCTGCGTCGTAAACCGTGAAAAATTCTTTTCATCTTGCTTACATTGTCGGGTCCGTCGTGGCCGCATTCGTCGCTCTTACCGGTATCTTGTGCGAGTCACCGGTACTCTACGGAACCGTACCGGGGATCATCGGTGGAATTTTGGCGGGGATTGCGACCTTCAGGTTTTTGAAAGACAAGGCCGACCTCACCGGTTTTATCGCCACGATCTGCGGATTTATCTATTATCAGGAGTTCCAGGCCAACCCGGTGACGCTGCCGGAATTTTCCGCATCGTTGCAGTCAATTCCAATCCAAGACCAGGCGGTTGGAATGTTCCTGAGCAATCTCACCACGGCCATGCTGTTGATTGCCTATCATATCATTTCAAATTCTTTGCACCGCACAATCCGCAGATGGGTGCCTGATCCGGCCTGGGTGTCGCGGGGCAACGTTGACCGCAAGATCATGACCGGCTTTTGGGTCGTGTTCGCGGTGGTGGCGATTCCAAATGTTCTCTTTGGCAAGGTCGTGGTCGGGGCCATCGACAATATTCTTTATCAGCGCATGACCTGGGCTGATGCCGAAAATTACAGTGGATTCACGGTTTGGGGCGGTGCCTTGGGTCAAAGCGTTGCCAATATGGCTCTCTGGGCCACCAGCCTTTTCCTGCTCTGGCTGTATTTGCTTCGCTCGCGATACCGCCTGACGATGCTGATGCTGGCGCCATTGGTTTTGCTTTGGACGGCCAGTGTCGGTTTACAGGGTTCACGCACCTATCTCGTTGTAATGGGAGTTGCCACGATGGTCTATTTCCTGGGAGACCCGCAGTTTGGAAAAAAATCCTATACCTATGCGTTGCTGGGAATTCCGGCTCTATTTTTGCTGGTGCAAATAAGCACCTATTTTCGGGGCACTGGATTGCAGTCAGTCAATCTGCCGGAATTGTCCGCGCGCATGTTTGAAATCCGCGGAAATGAGGGTGCGTCCTCCCAAATCGACGGCATTCAATATTTCCGGACCGAACTGATGGAGAAGGATAAGGCTGCAAATCCCGTGACCGGGCTTTTCCGAGGCCTGGTCGAGCGCCCTTTTGAAGGACTGTTGATGCCGGTCCCGCGATCATTGTTTCCCTGGAAGGCGGTGGATTACTCGGGAACCGAGTTTAACCTGTTCTATCAAAACGTCCGCCTGGGAGTGCCTTCAAGCGAAGCATTTTTGGGCGCTTCCCCGGGGCTGATTGGCCGTGAATTGATCAAGTATGGTGTCTTCGGGCCGCTCACCCTGTTCTTCTGGCTGGGGTTGCTGCTGGCGCTGGCCGACCGGCTTTTTTCGACCGGCGCGGCCTGGGATTTTCACCGTATTTACGCGGCCTTCTTGATCGCTTTCGTTGTGGCGCAAGCCCGCGATTTTTCTCCCGTCTGGTTTATCCCGTTTCTCCCGGCGGGAGTGATTTTGGGGGTCGTGGCTCGACAGGCACGCAGAAACTACCCGGCCAAGCTTGGAATGGCACAAGAACCGCAGCCAAATCCGACCCGATGAGCACGTTGCCATGACCATTGCCTTTGATGCTAGATTTCTGTCGCCCGGCGCCGTGCATCCGCACAGCAGGCTGGTCCATATTTTTTTGAGACAGAATGCGCTCACGCCCTACCCTGCACGGATCATCCTCTATACTGACAGGAAAGCAGGTTCGTCCGATGCCGGCCATGACTTCCATGCCCCAAATCTGACGGTCCAGGCGTTGGGGCCTTCGGGTAAAAGACTCCAGCGCCTGCTTTGGCTGTTCTTCCGGTTGCCCAAAGCATTGAAGCGTGATGGCGCGGCGGTTTTCTACTCTTCTTTCTATTTCCTACCCCCGCGTTGCCGCGGCGTTCGTTTGCTCAACACGATCCACGATTGCTGCGTTTTTTATATTCCACCGAAGCTTAATCGGGGGCTGCTCTCTTCCCCGGCTTACCTGTGGATTTTAAAGCGGGCCATGCGCTGGACGAATCGGCGCGCTCACGCAACGATCACGGTTTCAAATTTTTCGAAGGCGATGCTGCATCGGCATCTCGGGATTCCGCTCCGAAAAATCAGGGTCTGCTACCACGGGCTGGAGATTGCAGCATCCGACCGTCCTGGCGCGCTGGCTCCAAGCGCGGTCTTGGACCATAACGAACTTTATTTCCTATTTGTCGGAAGCAACCTGCCCAAAAAAAATATCCGCCAGTGCATCGCGGGATTTGCCCGCCTGCCTGCGGAAATTCGCGGGCGTTACAAGCTGCGATTGAAGACGGGGTGTTATCCCGAAGATCGCGCCCAAATCGATCAATTGGGCCTTGGCAACCAAGTGGAATTTATCGACCGACATTTGGACGAAGAGGCGATGGCGGATCTTTTCAGGGGGGCCACCCTGCTTCTCTTGCTTTCTTACGATGAAGGCTTTGGCTTGCCCATCATTGAATCATTCGCGGCGGATGTTCCAGTGCTGGTTTCCAACCGGGCGGCGTGTGGGGAGCTTGTATCATTGTCCGAGTGCAAAGCGGATCCGGATGATACCGGTGAAATAGCCGCCAAGTGGCTTTCCCTGGTGGTCGATCACAACTTGCGGAGACGTTGTGTGGCTGAACAGCGGCGCCTTTTGCCCCAATTCTTCCGCCGGACAGCGGCAGACGCATTTTATACAGCGATTACCACTTGAATACGATGATGCATTGATGGAAACCGTCGCTTTCCTTGTTCAACGCGTCGGGCCCTATCATCACGCCCGGCTCTGCACGTGGGCAGCCTTAAGACCGGGTGCCGCCAAAGTGATCGAGTTCCGCCCAACCGATGCCGTCTATGCGTGGACTTCGGTAAAAGCAGAAGGTGCCGACCTGCGTCAAGAGACCCACTCTGGCGAGGAACTTTGCCGTACGCTCGACGAACTGCAGCCGCAGGCCGTTGTTTGCGTGGGCTACGCCGACCCTGAAATTCACCGGGCCATGGCGTGGGCTCTTCGCCGACGGGTGCCGCTCGTCACCTGCAGCGACAGCACGCATGATGACGAGCCGCGGTTCTGGGCCAAGGAAGCATTCAAGTGCCGGATCGTCGCCGCTTTCGACGCCGCGCTCGTGGCCGGCAGCCGCGCCCACGATTATTTGGAAAGTCTCGGCCTGCCCATGGATCGCCGGTTCCAACCCTGGGATGTCGTGGACAATGCACACTTTGAACGCGGCGCCGACCTGGCGCTGGCCAATGAGCCGGCTTCACGAGGGAGGCTGAAACTACCGCATCGCTACTTTCTTTGCGTGGCCCGCTTCGTTCCCAAAAAGAATTTGCTGCGCCTGGTCGAAGCCTATGCCCGCTATGCCATGCAGGCCGGCCATGAGGCGTGGTCATTGGTGGTCGCCGGCGCGGGCCCGCTGGAGCCGGAGCTGCGTGCCTCGGTCGCCGCCGCCGGGCTCAAGCCCCAGGTGCATTTTCCCGGCGTACTGCAGTACCATGATCTGCCAGCCTATTACGGTCTCGCGGGTGCCTTTGTGTTGCCGAGCGTGTCGGACCAATGGGGGCTGGTCGTAAATGAAGCCATGGCCGCCGGGCTGCCCGTGTTGGTGTCATCGCGTTGCGGGTGCGCGCCCGACCTCGTGCGCGAAGGTGAGAATGGCTTCACGTTTGATCCGAAGAACGTCCCGCAGTTGGCCGAACTCTTGACCCGGCTCACGCAACCGGGCGAAGGCCGTCGCGCCGCCATGGGGCAACGATCCCGGGAGATAATAAAGGCATTTTCGCCCGAGGCATTTGCCGCCGGCCTTGAAGCCGCCATTGCCTGCGCACTGGACCGGCCCCGGGCACGCAAACCATGGCTCACCCACGTCCTGGTCAACCTGCTGGCGCGACGGGCGCCAAGTTGAACCACTGATTAACACTGATGCGCACTGATTAATTTCTACCACGAATCACACGGATTCGAACCAGTTTAAACCGCAGATGAACGCGAAGGCACCCTACTTCGCTAAAGCTACGAAGGGCAGGCGCAGATGGTTGATGAAAACTGTGCTGCGAACGCAGCACACGGCCAAGGCCGTGTTGGCCGTTGGGTTGCGAGCAGGAAAACGCGGCCACAGCGCTTTCTTCCCGCAACGACGGCCAGCAAAGTTTTTCCACCGCCTCCGAATATCCGCGCCATCAACAGGAAATATTTCTATCAGTGATAATCAGTGCCATCAGTGGTTAAAAATCCGATCCGAAATATTCGCGTTAATTCGCGTCCATCTGCGGTTTCAAAAAAGTTTTTCTGTATCTATCAGTGATCATAAGTGACTATCAGTGGCTAAACTCCTGAATCGATCTTCGCGTTCTTTGCGACCTTGGTGTAAAAACCCGAACTCCCGTTTGGGATCGTAATGCACGACCCCATCTATTTTTGCTACGCCGACCCGACCGGTTTCTCCGGGCAAAAGGCGGCGACCGAGCTCGTCATCAAAGGCCTGGCCCAAAGGGGATGGAAATGCCGCCGGCTGCCCCAACCGGTTTTGGACCGCGAAACCGGGGGTCGGTTTGCGCGGGTCCATTACATCTCTCGCGTAATCAGATCGTGGATACGTTTTTTCCGCCTGCTGGGTGCCCACGGTGGCTGGCTGTGCGTGAACCTGGGGCAGACCCGCGCCGCTTTTGTGCGCGATGCCGTCCCGCTGTTGCTGGGCCGGGCCGGCCTGGGGCGCGCGAGGGTGATCATCTCGCTGCACGGCAGCCTGTTCATGCACTGGCCGGACCGTTCGCTGGAAACCCGGGCTTTCCAGTTTCTCCTCAACAACGCAGGAACCATTACCGTGCTGGGTGAACAGCAGCGGGCACGGTTGCTCGCGCTCGGTATTCCCACGAACCGGCTCATGATCGTCGTCAACTCTTGCGACCAGGAACCGGCCTCGACCGAAATGCTGGCGGCAAAACATTCGTTGACCGCCGATCCCGGGCGGGCGGTGCGCTGTCTTTATTTGAGCAGCCTGATCGACCCCAAGGGCTTCCCCGAATATCTGGAGTCGTTGCACCGGCTGGCCGCCCTCGCCGGGCCACCGGTCGACGCGGTCATATGCGGCCGGCTGGTCGCCAGCGAATTCTCCACCCGTTTTCATGATGCCGCTTCGGCCGAGGCATGGATCGAGCAACAAATTGCCGGGATCAATCGCAGCGCTCGGGTGCATGTGCGCTGGGTCAAGGGCGCGGCCGGCGCAGACAAGGCCGGGCTCTTTCGCGAGGCGGAAGTATTTGTGCTGCCCACCCGCTATGCAGTGGAAGCCCAGCCGCTGGTGTTACTGGAGGCCATGGCTTCTGGCTGTGCCATTATCACGACGAGGGCGGGCGAAATCCCCACGATCCTCGATGATCGCAGCGCGCTTTTTCTGACGACGGCTTCAACCGACGCCCTGACAACGGCACTGCAGGCACTGGTGGCGGATGCAGGAGCCAGGGCCCGGATCGCCCACGCGGCGCACACCCGCTTCATGGAGTGTTATCAGATCGAGCACCATTTGAACCAATGGGAAACATTGTTGGGATCGTCCAGCTCCACGGCGAAAGGCGCCTTGTGAGCAACCCCAACCATCCCTTGACGATTGAAGTTTATAATTCCGTGGGCGGAGCCGCATTTTTTCAGCGGCTTCTGCACGAGTGGGCAACCGCCGGGTCAGAGGTGATTCCCTACCAGGTGCTTTCAGAATCTGCTTACCGGAAACACCGCGGAATGCTGGGATGCATCGCCCTGCGCTGGCACATGTACGTGGGTTATACGTGGACATGCTGGCGTGGCGCGCGCAAGCGCCGGGCCCGATCGCCGGTGCGCGTGGTGACCACCAATCCGTTTTTTACACCCGCCCTCGTGGCCCGCGCAACGCGGGGGCACGGCGCCACGATCAACCTTCTCTACGATTTGTATCCTGAGGCGTTGATCCAAGCGGGAAAAATTGCCCCCGACTCCTGGGTGGCCCGGCGTTGCGCCGCCCTCACGCGTTCTGCTTTGCGAGAATGCACCGCCACCGTGTTCCTGGGCGATCGCTTGCGCGTATACGCCGAGGCCACCTATGGCCCGGCCCGGCGCGCCGTGGTCATCCCCGTGGGCGCCGATGGACGGCCATTCAAAGACACACCCCCGGGGCTGCTGCCGACAGAAGTTCGGCCGCAAATCCTTTACTCCGGACTGATGGGGCGTATGCATGACACGGATACGATCGCAGCTTTATGGGCGGAGAAGGAGCCCAACGGTGTCAACTGGGCTTTTCATGCAAGTGGGGCCGGTTATGCCCGGTTGCGCCAAACCTCCGGCATGCGCGCGGAAGTGACGTGGGGCGCGGCTTTGCCCGAGGTTGCGTGGCAGCAAGCGATGAAGCAGGCACAGGTGGCTCTCGTCACGATCGCACCCGGGGCAGAACGGGTGGTCATGCCGAGCAAGACTTACAGTGCGCTCGTGGCGGGCCAGGCGATCCTGGCCATCTGCCGTCGAGCCTCCGACCTGGCCGACCTGATCATCCAGCATGACTGCGGTTGGGTCGTGGAGCCGGGCGATCTTGCCGGATTGAAGCAGGTACTAAACGGCATCGCCCAAAACCCCCAGGAGTTGTGGGCGAAACGCCGTAACGCATTTGAGGCCGGGCATCAGCACTACGACACGGGCGTCGTGGCAGAAACCTGGATTAAGCTGTTTAAAGAACTACAAAGCAGCAACCTGCCCGGGATAAACACCGTGAAATTGCCCCGCGTACAAAGCCAAGTGATTCTGTGAAACGGCTGTTCGATTTTCTGGCCTCGGCGGCGGCGCTGGTCGCGCTGTCGCCCGGGTTGCTCGTGCTGGCCATCCTCGTGCGATGGAAACTGGGCCGGCCAGTGATTTTCCGTCAGCATCGGCCGGGCCGCAACGGTCGCGTATTCAAAGTGTGGAAATTCCGCACCATGACCGATGCGCGCGACGGCGACGGCCGGCTGCTGTCTGACGCCCAGCGCCTGCCTCCTTTCGGGCGCTGGCTGCGGGCGACGAGCCTCGATGAGCTGCCTGAGTTGTGGAATGTGCTCCGCGGCGA
>Ga0210402_10003928_pt1 | contig 13755 bp, 16 predicted proteins | sample IncBWC7MmetaG_FD_161055 | JGI IMG/M metagenome (GOLD analysis project Ga0210402, IMG submission 161055) | Forest soil microbial communities from Barre Woods Harvard Forest LTER site, Petersham, Massachusetts, United States - Inc-BW-C-7-M | ecosystem: Environmental > Terrestrial > Soil >...
CGTCGCCCTGCGGGCCGGTCGGACCTTGCGCGCCCGTGGGACCTTGTACCCCCACCCCGATAGGCCCCATCGGACCCTCCGGGCCGGTCGGCCCCTGGATGCCCTCCGCGCCGACCGGACCCTGCGGGCCGGTATCGCCCTGCTGACCTTGCGGGCCTTGGATGTTGCCAACGTCGATCCAGCCGCCGGGCGCGGTGACCTGCGACACGTAGACGTACAGCGTCCCGTCTACCGGGTGGCCGTCGCGGTGGAAGATCAGCGCTTCGCCGATCCGCATCTGGTAGGCGGGAGTGCCGGGCCGGTCCCAGTCAGCCGGGATGAACCCGGTCGGCACCTCGACGGGCAGGTCGGTCGGTTCCTTCGACACGCCGAACTGGCCGATGATGATCGTCGCGGACCCGTCCTGACCGGGCGGGCCTGTCGCGCCGGGGAACCCCTGCGGCCCTGGCTGGCCCTGCGTCCCGATCGGCCCCTGGAGACCAGTCGGCCCGGTCGCTCCCTGCGCTCCAGGCCCTCCGGTCGGCCCCTGCGCGCCCTGCTCGCCGCGAGCGCCCTGCGGCCCGGCCGGTCCCTGGCCGCCCTGCGGTCCCGGCGGCCCCTGGATACCCGCCGGGCCTGGCGGTGCCTGGAGCACGCCCGGCGTGATCCACGGGACGCCGTTCGGGCTCTGCTCGCCGACGAACAGCCACAGCGACCCGTCCGGGTCATAGATGAACGACCACCCGACCTGGACCTGGAGGTCGGCGACGGGCCGGCCGAGCCCGTCCCAGTTGGCCTCGATAAAGCCGTCAGGCGGCAGGTCAGCCGGGGTGCGCTGCGCGCCGAACGTGCCGATGATCAGTGTCGCCTGCCCGGACGGGCCGGGCGGCCCATCGGGACCTTGCGGGCCTGGCGGTCCCGGCGGTCCCTGCTCGCCGGGGAACCCCGACTCCACGTCGATGAATACCGGCTGGGCCGGGACCGTCACGTCGATCTCGCCGTCGCTCATCGGGTCACGTCCGGTTCCATCACGAAGGGCCCGCGCACGACAGTTGAGACCCGCCCGCCGGGGAACGTGAGCTGTAGATCCCACCGGCCGGACGGGCAGATCGCCGCCATCGAGGCGTCCATGTGCAGGAACACGTAGTTCGGCTGCGTGACCTGCGTGCGGAAGCTGACCGCGATCAGGTTGTCGGGGGTGCGGCGGACCTGGGCGGCGGTCTCCGATATTTGGGCCAGGCTGTAGGGGATGGTCTTTTCGGCGTCCTGCCAGAGCCGGAACACCCACGACCGCGAGTCGCCCCGGTAGGCGTTCAGCCGGACCTCGGCTGGCAGCACCGATCCGTCATCGACCACCGCCAGCCGGGGCGCGTCCGTGAGTGTCCCGTGCATGGCTCAGACCCGCTTGGGCTCGCGCTCGGGGAACTCGGGAGCCTCGGGACGCTCGCCAGGCGTGCGGACCCAGGCCCAGGCCAGCGTGCCGTAGAGCACCGCGACCCATGTTCCGGGCAGTCCCCGCTCCGGGTAGCGCGGTTCGTAGCCCTCCTCCACCTGCGGCGGCTCTGGGTCGAGCACGTAGCCGGTGAACTGGTCGTCCCCGTCCGTGATGGTGATCCGGCGGGTCATGTTCAGGTCCGGCAGCTCGGGGTGGCCGCCGAGGTCTTCGGGGTCGGGCACGACCGGGTAGGTCGGGCGCGGCGGGCGGCCGACTGGCGGTAGCCCCTGGCCGGGACGCTCGGGCCAGCCGGGCAGGACCGGCCCGCCGCCGATGCCGGGCGGCACCTCGGGTAGCCCCTGGTCGGGGTAGTCGGGTGAGCCGGGCGGGTAGATCGGCCCGCCGCCGATGCCGGGCGGTAGCCCCTGGTCGGGGTAGCGATCCGGCACCCAGACGCGGACCTTGGTGTATCCCTCGACGTAACCCATGATGCGTCTCCCTTCCTGGGAGGTTCGGTTGCCCTGACCGTAACCCGGCCAGGTGGATCTACCTCACGCTGTTGTGACCGCCGCGCCCGACCCGCGCCCACTTTCCCCTGGCCGCTGAGCCGTGGGGGTCGGCGAGCCGCTGCTGGTAGGAATACACGTTGCTGTCCAGGCCGGTGAACATGATGACCAGCAGGCCCGTGACCATGTTGGCGGTGATCGTCGCGCCGCTCTTGGCCCTGAAAGCGTTGTCGGTATCGACCTGATACCAGCCCGCGGACTCGAATTGGTAGTGGACCCGGCCGTCCGACCAGACACACGCCTGGTGGAGCTTGCTGTTGACGATGACGCCTGTTGCTGACACTCCTAGGTCTCCTTCCGCTGGTGGTGAGGTCGGCGCTTGCCCCTTGGCCTTGGCGATCACTACGTCCCAGGGGAAGTTCCGGCCGGGGTCGGTGCGGTCCTGCGGCTGGATATCGACGTGGCCGCACAGCCCGCGCCCGCTGCTCTGAGCCTGGCTCGGTGATAGCCGGACGATCGGGATGTTGTACGCCTTGGCCTCCTCGGCGATCCACGCTGCGCAGTTGTCGAGCAGCACGCCCTTGCTTAGCCAGGTGTCGCGGGACCAGCCGTTCGCCGCCCCCGAGGGGGTGCACATCTCGATGCAGATCGACACGCCGTTGTAGTTGCCCTGCGCCCAGGCGGAGTGCTGCCGCTTGACGTACTCGAACAGCTCGCCGCGCGAGGTGTTGTCGGCGGAGACGTGGCTGCTGACCTTCGCCGAGGGGTTCGAGAACCAGTTGTAGAGGCTCTGGTTTGTCTGCGCGCCCTCGGTGGTGTGCAGCACGATCAGGCGGACGGGGCTGCGGCCGGTGGAGTAGTGGCTAACCGGCTTCCAGACTCGTCGTAGCGCCATCAGCCGTCGTCCTTTCCAGCGGGGCCGCCCTCCACTAGCGGCGGCTCGGTCGGCTCGTCCTCGGGGGGGTCGGGCGGCACGTCGCGCTCGTCAGCGAGCGGGTCCGGCTCTGGGTCGGTCATGGTGATCTCCTCTCCTTGCGGCCTACGCTAGCCCCGGCCCCCGACATCGGATGCTGAGCCGGGTCGTCCTCTGTCCCCTCCGAGAGCAGCGGGACCAGCACATTCAGGTTGCCGACGCTCCCGCCCGTACCGGCAGGCACGAGGAGCTGGACGCCCCCGTTCGGCCCGAGCTGGACCCGGACGAGCAGCAGCGGAGTGCCCGTGATCCCGCCCGCACCCTGGAGGTTGTAGTACCGCTGCTGTCCGACCGGCTGGCTCACCCAGCAGTCCTCGGTCATCGCCGGGAAGGTGAACGTCGCGTTGGCTCCCGGCGGCGGCGGGACCGTGTTCCAGTGCGCCTGGAAGTCGAGCTGCACGCAGCCGAGGAACCCGACCCGCCGGTACCGGAACCGTATACCGGGGCCGAGCCCGCCCGGAGGCGTCAGCGTCACCCACGGGCCGAGGTCATAGTCCGGCGGGGGTCCGGCCGGTCCTACCGGTCCCTGCGGGCCGGGATCGCCTGCCGGGCCGCGTGCGCCTTCCGGTCCCTGCACCATGCCGGGGCTGACCCACGACTCGCCGCCCGGCCCCTGGTCGGCGACGTACACCCACAGGTGCCCATCGGTGTAGACGAACGCCCACCCGGTCTCCACCTGAAGGTCATTGAGCGGGCGGCCCTCGCCGTCCCACCCGGCGGGCACGAACCCGGTCGGCGGCAGCTCGTCGGGGGTCCGCACCTGGCCGAACGATCCGACGATGAGGGTGGCCTGGCCTGGGACGCCGCGATCGCCTTCGGGTCCGCGCGGCCCTTCCACGCCGCCCGGTCCCTGCGGTCCTTCCGGTCCCGGTATGCCCTGCTCGCCCGGCGGTCCCGGCGGTCCGCCTGGATCGCCCGGCAGCCCCGGCGGTCCCGGCGGCCCGTCCGCGCCGGGCGGCCCCTGCGGTCCTGGCGGTCCCTGCCCGCCGCCGCCGAAGTCGGGATCACGCGGGTGGAGCTCCAGCTCGTCGGCGGTGCTCGCCCCGGCCGGAACGGTGATCGTCGCCAGCCGGACGCCGTGCTGGCCACCCGCTCCCTCGAGCACGCGGAGCGCGTAGGTGGCCGCCTCCGGGTCGGTGATGATCGCCCACAGCTCGTCGTCCCGGTCGGCAGCTCCGCCCGGCTCCACCGTCACGGCCGCCTCAAGCGACGAGGTGAGCACCGCGATCGTCCCGTCGCCGCAGTCGGCGAGCGCCAGCCAGTCAGCCGAGACGTTCACCACGAGCCCCGCCGATGCCGGGGTCAGCCCGACCGAGCGGACTACCGCGGATCGGCCGCCCGACAGCGCGGTGATGACCTGCCGGTCGTCCCACGCCGAGTAGCGGCCTGCCTGCCCCCACCGGACCTTGTGCGGCGTGGTCACGAGCCCGCGTCCTCGACCGTGAGGACGGCGTGGTCGCCGACGTTGGCCAGGTTGCACATGCGGAACAGCCCGGAGCCGATGATCCAGTACCGGCCGTCGAACACCCGCGAGACCGGGGCGGCGTTCGACGGGTAGCGGAACGTCCACTCGCACATCTGCCAATTGGGCTGGGCTACCTGCGGCTGGTTGTAGCTGCAAGCGTGCGCCTTGCCCAAGACCATCTGGTTCTGCTGCTGGCCGGCCAGCCGCCAGCCGATCCCGATGGCGTGGACAAAGCTCGGGCCGGACACCACGTCGGGGCCGAGCATCACGAACTTGATGCGGTACCACTGGCCGGGCCGCATCACGCACGGGTAGCTCTCCACCGCCAGCGGCGCAGCCTGCCCGTAGTTCTGGTAGCTCCACCCGCCGACCCCGATGTCGTAGTTCCGCGCGGTCCACGACAGCAGCCGCCGGTCCAGCTCGGCGATCGTCGGCACGATCGTCATCTGCGAGGCGAGGTTGGCGCCCGCCGGGACGGTGATCACCGCGATCTGGATGCCGGGCAGCAGCGCCGCCTGAGCGGCGGGCAGGATCTTCAGCTCCCACGTGCCCTCGTCGGGGTGGGTCTCGCACCACAGCCAGTCCTCGCGGCTGTCCGAGGCGGGGCCGGGGTTCGCCATGACCACCTGATCCTCACGGCTCCCGACGACAGCGCTGGTCGCGTCATCGCAGGAGGCGACCGCGACCCAGCCGCCCCGGAGGATCACCTGGAGCCCCGGCCCGGCGACGGCATCGACCGCCGCCAGCGTGCCGACCCGATCCCTCGCCAGCGCGCGGATCAGCGTGCGGTCGTCCACCGCGTCGTAGGTCTCGGCCTGCGCCCAGACCAGCTTGCCGGACGGTGTAGTCATCGGGGCTCTCCTTCAACGATCCTGAGCCCGCCGCTGCGGAAAGCGTCGGACGTTGCGGTGTCCAGCCGCACCAGGCCGCCCGCGAGCGACTCGCGGAGCCTCTGCGGCGGCTGGGTGATGGCGACGGTCCAGGTCGCCACGCCGGTCGCGGCGTTGACCTCGATCTGCTGGAGCCGTCCGGTGAACTCGACCCCGGCCGGGACCAGCGGCGTGACGGCGTTGATGGTCACGGTGTCGCCCGGCCCGTAGCTGGTGATCGGCGGGAACGACTCGGGCGGGCTGCCGCTGATCTGCTGGCCGGGGATCGCCTGGATCTGCGCGGCGGTCTTGGCGCGCTCGGCGAGGGTGGATTCGAGGATGGTGCCGGGCCAGTCGTCCACCGCGTCGAGCTGCGGCAGCTCGGGGTTCGGCAGGTCGGCGACGACAACCGGCCGCACGGCATCCTCGCCCGCGTCGTGCGCCAGGTCCCCGACCGCGAACGTCCTGGTGCGGAGCTGGTCGCTGTCCCACTGCGCGCGGTAGCCGACCACCGCGCCGGGGACCGTCAGGCCCAGCCCGGAGATGTCCGACCCGACACGCGGGTAGGCGATCCGCAGCGTGCATTCCGGGCGGCCCGCCGTGGTCATCCGGTAGTCGGCGCGGAACTCGGGGCCTTGGAGCACCCCGGCCAGGTTGATGAGGAGCTGGCCGCGCGACCCGCCTTCCAGGTACTCGTACCGCCGGATGCGGCCCACCCCCGGCCCCGGATCGGTGGTGACCAGCACCCCCACGTCGGCGAGCGGCTCGGCGATGTCGCGGGCGATCACGGTCTGCTCGACCGGAGGTTGGTCCTCCTCGGGGGGATAGCGCCGGTCGGGGTAGTACTCCCACTGCCGCCGCGTCAGGTAGCCCGGCAGCTCGATGAGGGTGAACTGGACGTGAGCGGAGCCGTCCTGGTCGGCGACGCCGGTCGGCACCCCGCACCAGTACGGGAGCCCGTCGTAGAACGCCCAAAGCCGCCAGGACCAGAGCGTGAGCATCCGGCCGGTGTCGAGCCCCGAGGGAAGGTTCACTGTCACGTTGCCGTGGCCGAACGCCGACAGCCTCCTGACGCAGTAGAAGGACGACACATCGACGTTGCCCAGCGCGCGGGAGCCGACCATCGTGTCCGCCCAGAACGTCCACTGGCCCGGCAGCGGGACGCGGGGCCGGGGCTCCAGCGCCAGCGGCAGCCCGACCGGACCTCCCGGCCCTACACCCATGCTGACCGCCAGCCCAGCGACACAGAGCCGCGCCCGGTCGCGCGGAGATACCAGCGGCCCGAGCTGACCGGGGGCAGCGTCATGGGCCTGGAGCCGGGCAGGATGAACGAGGCGCGCGACAGCCCGCCGGGTGCCTCGGCGGTGAGGGTGGCCGTGGACACGAGGATCTGCACCCCCGTGGCGAGCGGAGCGAGCCGGATCACCCCGCCGTGCCCATCGGACAGCGTCGACTCGGACATGTCGCCCTCGTACAGCGCGTAGACCGGGGCGTCGTGGTTGCCCGCGTTGCGGAGCACCGCCGAGTTGGGCACGTAGGCCCCCGCGTACCGCCAGGGGTACTCGCGCGGGTAGGCCCGGCCGGTGATCTCGCCCTCGGTGAGATTGACCAGCCGGGCGGCCTGCCAGGTGCCGTCATAGATGGCCGGGTCAGCCGCGGTGAGGGTGAGCTGCCACTTGAAGCCGGCCGAGCCGAGGGGCTGGTGCCGGTAGCTGTCGGTCCCGGCGCGCACGTCGGCGGTCTGCACCGCCTCGCCGTCCATGGTGCCGATCGCCAGGAGCACCGGGTCGCGGTAGGCGGCGCGGGCGGCGAGCTGCGCGCGGAACCTGGCCAGCTCGTCACGCGGCCCGGCAGTCGCGCCGTGGATGATCACCGTGCGCGGCCCGAGCACCTTCGGCCCCCACGCGGCCCCGTCGCTGATCGTCCGCGCCACGTCGTTGCCGTTGACCGGCGGGGAGTCCAGCCAGCCCTCAACGCCGGTCACGACCGCGCACAGCCCGCTGTCGGTGTCGCCCGTGTTGAGCCACAGCCCGTCGAGTACGACCGGGATCAGGCCCCGCCCCGCCGCCGGGAGCGGCCCGGTGTCGAAGTAGGACCAGTCGAAGGTCCGGTCGTAGTGGCGCAGCGTCGGGGTCGTCATCAGAGTCCTCCAGCGGTGGCCCACGCCAGCTCGCGGGACACGGCGGCGGCGATCTCGCGCTCATCCTGCCCGGCCTGCGGGTAGACGTTGATCGTCGCGCCGCTGCCGCCTTGCATCTGGTCGGCGGCCGACAGCCCGTTGCCCCCCAGCGGGGAGGTCACGTTCGGCACGTCGAGGTGCGTCGCCCGCGACCAGCCGACGTTGAGCCCCTCGGCGAGATCCTCCCCGATGCCCATCGTGACCCGCGACGGCGACCCGATCCCGAACGCCCCCTTGAGGGTGTTGATGATCGGCGCGCACACGTTGGCCTGAATCCAGCCGAGGTGCTGCCGCGCCGTCTGGAGCCCGCGCTTGAGCCCCTCGACCATCTCCTCGCCGAAGTAGATCGTGATGGTGGACGGCGACCCGATGCCCAGCCCGCCCTTGATCATCGAGGTGACCGGGCCGGTGACGTTCGAGGAGATCCAGCCGCCCAGCCCGCGAGCTGCCGACAGCCCCGACTTGAGCCCCTCGACCATGCCGGACCCGGCGGAGCGTGCGGCCCCGACCATGGAGGAGAACCCCGACGACACGGCCCCCTGCATCTGGCTCATTCCGGCTGAAACGACCGATTTCATCTGGCCCCAGGCCCCGGACACCGCGCCGGTCATGGCGCTGTGCGCCGACTGGACGGTGCCGACCAGCCCGGTGAAGGCGGAGGCTACCGCGCCGCCGAGCAGCCCCGCGACCTGCATCGCGGCCCCGCCGAGGGCACCAAAGGCGGGGATCAGTCCGGGGCTGTTCCCGGTGATCCAGTGCCACAGCTTCTGGGCCACGCCGGTCAGCCACTCGATCGCCCCGCCGAGGGCCTTGAGCGGGTTGATCACCGACGTGGCCTGCGCGCCGAGGGTCAGCAGCTTGAGGGGGATCTCGATCAGCGGGACCAGTACCTTCGTGGTCACGTCGAGGAGGAAGCCGATTACCCGGATGACCCCGGTGATGATCGGGACGATGCCGGACATGGCGGAGCCCGCCCCATCGACGCTGCCGGATAGCTGGATGCCGAACAGCTCGCCGATTTGCTTCAGCAGGGGCGCGAGATTCTTGAGCGCTGGCCCGAGGGCGTCGCCTAGCGCCTTGATGATTTCCCATAGCGCCGAGCCGAGGATTTTTAGGGCATCCCAGACCGCCGAGAGGGCTGGTTTTAGCCCTTCCCAGAGCGCCTTGCCCATGGCGATGACGCCCTCGCGGAAATCTGAGCTGGCGACGAGCATGGCACCGATGGCGGCGACGATCCCGATGATGGCCAGGCCCACGGGATTCATCGCGGCGGGCAGCAGCCCGGCGGCCCCGCCCATCTTGCCGAGTCCGGGGATCGCGGCGAGCACGGACCCGCTCATCTTGCCGAGCCCGGAGGTCACCATCGTGATCGGGCCCATCAGGTTTTGGAGCAGCCCGCCGAGGATGGGGATCTGGCCGAGCAGGCTCGGCGCGACCAGCAGGGTGAGCCCGCCCGCCGCCGCGATCAGCGCGGGACCGAACCGGTGGATGATCTGGACCACCTTTTCGACCTGCTCCGGGCGGAGATTCTCGATCCACTGGGTCCACTTGAGGATCAGCCCGGCCAGCGGGGCGACCAGCCTGGTGACGGCCCCGCCGATGGCGTCGAAAATGGGGGCGAGGGCACCGCCGGGCGCGACGGCGGCCGACAGCGCCTTGGCCATGTCGTACGCCTGGAGGATCAGCGGCCCGAACGCCTGGAGGAGCCCCTGCCCGACGCTGACCTTGATGTCGTCGGTGACCCGCTTGAAGCTGCGGAGCACCTTCCCCGGCTCCTCCATCGCCGACGAGTAGGCCCCGGCGACGCTCTGGCCCTCGCGGAGCACGGCGTTCAGGATCGCCTGGCTGCGCTCCGCCTCGGTGAGATCCTTGGTGCTCTTGCCGAGTGACTTGGCGTAGTCGTCAATCGCCTTCCCGGCCTGGACGTTGAGCCCGGCGTTCCTCAAGACCTGCGTGTTCTGGGTCATGATGCCGTGGACCAGATCGTCCAGCACTTCGGTGCTGTTCCGCCCGGAGATCACGGCGGCGTCCTGCGCGACCCGCGCCAGGTCGGTCGCTTTCCCCAGGTCGAGCTGGCCACGGGTGAACTGGGCCACGAGGTTCTGCGAGACGCCCAGCTCGATGCCCTGCTTGCGGACAGCGGTGACGACCTTCTGCATCTCGTCGTAGCTCAGGTTGTTGGCCTTGGCGAGCGCCCGCAGCGAGGCGTCCATCTCGCCAGCCCTCGCCGCCGACTTGAAGGCTTCCACGCCGAACGCCGTCGCGGCGACGGTCGCGCCAGCCAGGCCCGTCGCCACGCTCTTGCCGACCGCGACGCCCAGGCCCCCGACCGCCTTCAGCCCGGAGGTCATCGCCGACGAGATCCGCCCGGCGGCGTCGGTGCCCGCCTTGGTCGCGGAGTCGCGGATCTGGACCGTCAGCTCGCGGGTGTCGGCGGTGACCCGGACTTCCAGCCCGCCGTAGCTGTAAGTCGCCACGGGTCTTCATCCCCGGCACCCCGGCCAGCATCGCGGCCGCGTCCGCCCAGGTGCCTGTCTTGACCGGCCCGCCGTCACGCCCGGTCCCGGCGACGGGGCGTGACGGCGGAGCTGCTAGCCCGCGCCGCCTGGCGGGGCGCGGGATGGGCACCGGCTTGCGGACGTTCCGCGCCCGGTGCGCCTTCAGCGTGATGTAGTTGAGCGCGGCCACGTGGTCGATCAGCAGCGCCAGCAGCTCGGCCTCCACCGACCATGGGTCACCCCCGCCGCGTGCCCACGGCGGCAGCCTGTCGAGCAGCACAGCGACCCGGCGGGGCGTGACCGCCGGGTCCAGGCAGTCGATCCCGTAGGCGGCCATCAGCGCGGCCTCTACGTCTGGGTCGAACTTCGCGGAACAGGCAGCGGTGAATTTGGGAGGCTCGGGAAGCCGGCCTTCGCGCCGACAGCGGTGAACAGCGCGTTGAGCTGGCCGATGGTCAGCCCGGCCCCGGTCAGCTTGAGGTAGTTCGCCTCGCCGAGCAGCTCGGACAGCGCGGCTTCCAGCTCCCCGGCGGCGAGCGCCGCGAGCGCGGCGACTGGCCATTCCCGGCCAGGCGGGATGTCGTAGGTGGCGCCCTTGTAGGTGAACTCGAACGGCTCCGCGCCGGCCTCGCCCGCTGCGGCTTCCGCCGCCGCTTCGAGGTCGAACACTCCCGTCGTGGTCCCCTTGGCGCTGGCCCCGGTCACGCCGCCGTCTTAGCGGAGCCGCTGGCCTTGGCCCTGGCGGCGATCCGCGCGGCCGAGTCACGCGGGCCGAGCTTGACGTAGCCGAGCACGCCGCCGTCGTCCAGCGCGGACAGCGTGACATCGAGCGGCACCGCCGCGCCTCGGGTGAGCTGCATGTCCCCGGCGGCCGAGAGCGACGCGCGGGTGAACGCGATGCGGAACGTCCGCTCGGCGTCGGCCGAGTCGATGCCGATGGCGTGGATGCGCTGCGGCGCGTCGGTGCGCAGCTCCATGTCGATCGACCCGTCAGTGCCCGTGGTGGGCTCCGGGGCGTCGAAGTACACGCCGAGGGTCAGCGCGTTGAGCTGCCACAGCACGAACTGGAGGGTGATCGACCGGCCGGTGATCACCGAGCGGAGCGGCACGACCGACTGCCAGGGGGTGATGTCCTCGCTGTCGGTGGACTGGCCCACGGTCGGCCCGTCGTCGCTGAGGTAGCCGAGGATGCGCCACGGGTCTTCCCAGTCGTCATCGGTGGCGTCGGGCGGCTCGGTGCCTGCCGGGGCGATCCAGATACCCGGCCCGTTGGCGGTGCCGACCTGGACTTCGCTCGGGTTGAGGGTAGGGGCCCATGCTGGCGGGTCTGGAGGCATGGCGGGGGTTCCTTCCTACGGGTCCGCGCGAACCGTAGCCGCGCGGGGGGGATGGACTCGGATCTCGTACCGCGCCGTGTAGCGCGGCGCGCCGTCATCGTCGGGGAGCCAGGCTGGCCCCTCGACGGCCTGGACGTAGCAGACACAGCCGCCCGGCCAGGGGATTTCGGGCAGCCCCATCACGAGCTGCCGGACCTGCTCGGCGAGATCGCGGGCGGCCTGCTTGTCGCGGTGCCGCGCATCGACCTGGACGAAGTGGGCGTACACCCACCCGGCCCGGTCCCACGGGAGCGCCGCGTACCCGAAGGACGTGACGCCCTTGATGTCGCGGAGCTGCGCCCACAGGTGCGCCTCCAGGTCGGGCTGGACGATCACCGGCATGGTCATATCGATGACCTCGCGGCGGCGAGCGCCCGGCCGAGCGGCGCGCGGGCGGCCATCTTCCGGGTGCCGTGCTCCACGTACACCGAGTAGGGCACGTCGTTGACGACCAGCGAGGTGCCCGGCTCGCGGCCGGGGACCACCCGCCAGGAAGACCCCATCAGCCCGGTGTTCCGCGGCGTGTTCGCCCGCGCCGCGTCGGCCAGGTTCCCGGCGATCCGCCGGATGTCCTGCTGGACCGCCAGCCGCCGCGCCTGCGCGTTGGTCACCGTGAACGTCGCGTCAGCCATCGCGGGGTCCAGTCGCGGCGGCGGCCCAGCACGCCAGGTCAGCCCCGGCGGGGTCGGTGATGAACCGGACCTGGCTCAGCGTCCAGCGCTGGCCACGGATCACGGCGGTGTACCCCTCGCCCGGCTCAGCGGCGGGCGGCAGGAACAGCACCCCGGCGGGCACTGCGCCCGGACGGTTCGGCCCGTGCCCGCCGCCCGCCCCAGCGTGGGGGTCGGACACGCCGGGGTCGAGCTGGAGGTTCCCGGCCCCCGACCAGGACGGCGAGCTGCCGGGCTCCGCCCAGCCGTGCGCGTCGGACTGCCCCGAGGGCGGGTAGAGCTCCACCGGGTCGGACGCCAGCAGCACGGTCATGTCGGGTCCACCGGATCGACGGTCCACCAGCGGGACCAGGGCACGTCCTCGCCGCTGATCGGGGCGACCTCCAGCGGGACCGACTGGACCGAGCAAAACGAGCGGTGCCAGGCGGCGCGGCCCAGCGCCAGGCCCAGCTCACCGCCGGGGGTCGGGGCTCCGTAGCTGACCGACTGGACGCCGGTCTGCACGGACGCGACCGCCGGGGCGGGCGGCAGCGTCGCGGCGTACTCCTCCCACATGATCGCCGCGCACAGGTGCGGGTCGTCGTCCCACACCGCGTCGGCGATCTGCTGCGCCCGCGCGGCGGGCAGCCCGGCCTGGGCGGGGGGCGTCAGAGGTGGCGCCCATCCCACCCAGGGCTGGCTGGGGTCGGTCACTTCTTGGCCGAGCCGCTGTCACGCGGGGGCGCGGGGACTTCGCCGTGCGGGTGGTTGGCGAGCAGCGCGCCGCCAGCCGGGGCCGTGAGGTTGAGCAGGTTGGTCCGCGCGAACGGGACCGCTCCGCCGGGCACGCGCGGGGTCACCGGCTTGATGATCGTGCAGCCGAATCGCGCCCAAATTTTGCAGGGAACCACGTTGTCTTGGAACCCGGAGACCAGGACCGCGCCGCCCGCGTCGGCGATCACGCCGGACGGGTCGATGCGGAACCTGATGTCCTCCCGCACGCCGATCACGAGGTAGTCCCACGCCCCGGTGATGAAGGTCGTGGTGTTGACCCCCGGCGAGGCGTACTGGCTGTAGGCGATCGGCTCGCCGTAGAGCGTGGGCCGGGTCTTCTGCCCGACCTGCTCGGTGCCGAGCAGCAGCGCCCCGGTCTGGTCGCGGACGCCACGGAACCGGCCCTTGGCCCCGATGTCGGCGGAGTGCCCGGTCACCTGGAGCCCCTGGCCCTCGACAAAGCTCATCGCGTTGTTGACCGCGTCGACCGCGTCGATCGCGGTGGGGAACGGCCCGGCCCCGCCGCCGACTGCGGTCGAGTAGGTGTTGGAGGTGACGCCGCCGACCGGGAAGGTGGCCGGGATCAGAGCGCCGCCGAACAGCACCGTCTCATCGAGCCTGACCGCGATGGCCTCGGCCATCTTGGGCCGCGCCCAGTTCCACAGGTTGATCGTGTTGTCATCGAGGTACTGCTGCGGGATCGCCACCACGGCGGCGATTTCCTCGGCCGTGATGACCTGCGGCACGAGGGTCAGGTCCGTGTAGGGCTTGCGGCCGGCCCCGGCGGGCGGCGCGTTCGCCCCGGTGACCCACTGCGCGGTCGGCAGCTTGCCGGTCACCGGCAGCTCGGTAATCCGGGTGCCCATCGGCATGACCTGGGCGAGCTGGAGCACGGCGGAGCGCTGCTCCACCTCGTCAATGATCTGCTGGCTGTACTCGTGGGGGATGATGCCCGAGAAGTCGGAAAGCTGGGGTGCCATCGGCACGGCCTTTCAGCGAGACGGAACAGGGTCTCGCCGCATTTCCGCGCCACCGGGGCCAGGCCGCGTCA
>Ga0210402_10003929_pt1 | contig 13755 bp, 10 predicted proteins | sample IncBWC7MmetaG_FD_161055 | JGI IMG/M metagenome (GOLD analysis project Ga0210402, IMG submission 161055) | Forest soil microbial communities from Barre Woods Harvard Forest LTER site, Petersham, Massachusetts, United States - Inc-BW-C-7-M | ecosystem: Environmental > Terrestrial > Soil >...
TTCAAAAACGGCACGGCGCGCGAGGTCGGGCCGAAACTGGACGAGTGCATCCTGGAGGACAACGATTCGCACAACAAAATCGCCGTCATCACCGTGGACGGCATCATCACCAGCCACAGCGCCGACCAGGCGGGCAACAACATGGTGGACGTGCTTCAGGCGCAGCTCGACCGCGCCAAGGACGACAAGCGCGTCAAGGCCGTCATTTTGAAAGTGGATTCGCCCGGCGGAGAAGTGATGGCGTCGGACGAGATCAACAAGGCGATTGTAAAATTTCAGGATGAATCCCGGAAGCCCGTGGTTTGTTCGATGGGCAGCCTCGCGGCGAGCGGCGGTTATTATATTTCCGCGCCGTGCCGCTGGATTGTCGCGAACGACCTGACCATCACCGGCAGCATCGGCGTCATCATGCACGGCTACAATTATCGCGGGCTGATGGACAAGGTCGGCCTCGCGCCGATGACGTTCAAGAGCGGCAAGTATAAGGACATGTTAAGCCCCGACCGCAGCACGAATGACATTCCGCCGGAGGAACGCGCGATGGTGCAGGCGTTGATTGACGAGACGTTCCAGAAATTCAAGGGCGTCGTCCGCGCGGGCCGCGCGCAGGCACACGAGAAAAACAAGGCCGAAGGCAAGGCGCTCGCAGACGACTGGCAGAATTATGCCGACGGCCGCGTGCTGTCCGGCACGCAGGCGCTCACGCTCGGCTTCGTGGATCAAATCGGCGATTTCGATGACGCCGTGGAGCGCACGGAAAAAATCTCGCACATCGGCGACGCCAATCTCATCGAATATCGCGAGCGCTACGACATCTCGGATTTTCTCTCCATGTTCGGCCAGAGCGGTTCGGCGCACGACATCAAGCTCGACCTCGGGCTGGACATTCCGAAGCTGCGCGCGGGCTGCATGTATTTCCTGTGGCAGGCGCCGGAAAATTAAGGGCGCGGTTTCATTGTTGCCGTCCACGCAACGCCGGTGACCGGCTGTTTGGGACTTGAATAGTTGCCGCTTGAGTCGTTAAATCGTTGCATTGTCAAACCGGCTCACGATTTAACGATTCAGAACTGAACATGCCAGACAACTTGCTCATGGTCGCGGACAGCGAGCGCGACGCGAACATGCTTTACGCCACCGGCCTGTTCGTGCCCGACCCGTTCATTTATCTCCACTCCGGCCGCCGCCCGCTCATCGTCCTGAGCGATCTGGAGATTGACCGCGCCCGCAAGCAGGCTCCGCACTGCCGCGTCGCGTCGTTGAACGCGTATCAGCAAAAACTCCGGCGCGACGGCGTCAAAGCGCCAAGCTACGCGCATGTCGTCCGGGAAATTTTCCGCGAACATAAGATCCGCCGCGCCGTCGTGCCGGACAATTTTCCGCTGGGCCTGGCGAAGGATTTGAAAAAGCTCGGGATCAAACTGAAGCCGCGCACCAGTTTTTTTCCGGAACGTGAAACCAAGTCCGCCGACGAAGTCCGGAAAATTTCCGCCGCGCTGGTGATGGCCGAGGTCGGCATGGCCGAAGGGATACAGGCGTTGCGGCTCTCGAAAATAGACAAGCGGCGGCAGTTGATCTATCGCGGCGTGCCGCTGACTTCCGAACGGCTGCGCGCGGTGATTGACTGCGCGGTATTGCAGGCGTGCGGGCTGGCGGCGAACACCATCGTCGCCGGCGGCGAACAGGGCTGCGACCCGCACGAACGCGGTTTTGGACGCCTGCGCGCCAATGAGCCGATCATCATTGATATTTTTCCGCGCTCGCAGAAGACCGGCTACTTCGGCGACATCACCCGCACCGTCGTGCGCGGGCACGCGAGCGAGGCCGTCAAAAAACTTTACGACACGGTGTTCCACGGACAAAAAATCGCGCTGCAAAAAGTCAGCGCCGGCACCTCGACCGCCGAAATCCATCAATGCGTCCAGCAATTTTTCGTGCAGCGCGGCTACAAGACCGGCAAATGCAACGGGCGTATGGAGGGATTTTTCCACGGCACCGGCCACGGACTCGGACTGGAAATCCACGAAGCGCCGCGCATGGGCGCGACTTCCACGGGCAGCTTGAAGGCCGGACAGGTTGTGACCGTCGAGCCGGGACTTTATTATCCGGGCATCGGCGGCGTGCGGCTGGAAGACGTCGCGCTCGTCACCACCAACGGCGCAAAAAATCTGACACGGTTTGAGAAAGTCTTGGAAATTTGATTCGCGCGAGCAATTTTTCTTGCGACGGCGCGTTTCGTCTTTAACGTCTTGCCTATTCTATGGCGGCGAAAATCAAAAAGCCCAAACGGCCCAAAGCGGTCAAAGTCAAACGGCGCGCGAAAATTTCCGCACCGGCGGCGGCCAAGCCCGCCGCGTATGTCATTCCCGACCCCGCCCTGCCCAAGCCCGCCGAGGGCGACACGACGGCGTTCATCCGCCGCGAAAGCACGAGTTACGACGGCGACACTTCCATCCGGCTTTATCTGCGCGAAATCGGGCAGGTGAAACTGCTCACGCCGGACGAGGAAATCCAGCTCGCCGCGCGCATCAAGAAGGGCGACAAGAAGGCGCGTGAACACATGATCAAGGCCAACCTGCGCCTCGTCGTGAAAATCGCGCGCGATTACGAAGGCATCGGCCTGCCGCTGCTGGACTTGATCAGCGAGGGCAACATCGGCTTGATGAAGGCCGTCGAGCGGTTTGACCCGGCCAAGGGCGGAAAACTTTCCACCTACGGTTCGTGGTGGATCAAGCAGTCCATCAAACGCGCGCTCGCGAACCAGTCAAAAACAATTCGTCTGCCCGTTCATCTCGTTGACAAAATTTCCAAGATGCGCCGCACGGCGATGAAGCTGCAGGAGATGCTCGGTCACGAACCGTCGGACGAGGAACTGGCCGATGAGATGGGCATGACCGCGCTGCGCGTGCGGCAGATGCGGCAGGCGGCCATCCGTCCGGCCTCGCTCGACGCGCCCATCGGCGACGACGACTCCAATAATTTCTCCGACGTGGTGCAGGACGAAAACGCCACGTCGCCTTACGACAACCTTGAAGACAAGACCGTCACCGGGATGTTGCAGGACATGGTCAAACACCTGGACGAACGCGAAGCAACGATTTTGCGCTTTCGCTTCGGACTCGATGGCGGCTCGGAAAAAACGCTGGAGGAAGTCGGTGTGAAATTCGGCGTCACGCGCGAACGCGTCCGGCAGATCCAGAACCTTGCGCTGAAAAAACTCCGCAAGATGATCGAAAAACTGGAACGGGAAAAAAGCAAGGTCGAATAAATTTATGCCGAACGTCACGCCCGCCGAAATCGAACGCGCCATCCGCAACGTCCCGGATTTCCCCAAACCCGGCATCCAGTTCAAGGACATCACGCCCGTGCTGGCCGACGCGCGGCTGTTCGCCGGCGCAATTGACCTGCTCACGGAAAAATTCGCGCCCGGTTCCGTGGACGCGGTCGTGGGCATTGACGCTCGCGGGTTTATTTTCGCCGCCGCCGCCGCGCTGAAATTGAAGGCCGGCTTCGTTCCCGTCCGCAAAAAGGGCAAGCTGCCCTACCGAACGCACGAGGAAGATTACGCGCTCGAATACGGTTCGGCGACCGTGGCAATGCACATTGACGCGCTCAAACCGGGCGCGCACGTGCTGCTGATTGACGATCTGCTGGCGACCGGCGGCACGGCGGCGGCGGCGATTGCGTTGATGAAAAAGCTGAACGCACACATTTTGGAAGCCGGCTTTCTCATCGAACTGAAATTTCTCAATGGCCGCGAAAAATTGAATGGCATTCCGATCCGCTCCATCGTGGTTTATTGAGCCGCGCGCAATTCAGTTTTCAACTCCGCCATTCCCGCTACACTGCCGCCGATGCACTGGCTGCAAACACTCGACACGAACCTGTTCCTGTTCGTCAACCGGTCGCTGACCAATCCATTCTTCGACTGGCTCATGCCGGTTTTGAGCGGCACCAACGGGAGCAAGCATGGCCTCATCGCGGTCGCCATCGCCGCCGGCGTCGCCCTGCTCGGCTTCGGCAACCGCCGCGCGCGGCTGTGCGTGCTGATGATGATTCTCGTCATGGCGACCAACGACGGCCTGATCTGCAACACGCTCAAACACGCCATCGCCCGCCCGCGTCCGTTCGTCACCCTGCCGGAGGCACGAGTGTTCGGCAAAATTGGTGAAGGCTACGTCCCGCCGGAGATCAACGAAAACGGCGTGGACATGGCGGCCAATAAAGGCAGCCGCAACAGCATGCCATCGGCGCACGCCGCCAACTGGTTCGCCGCCACGATGGTGCTGTTCCTGTTCTACCGGCGCAGCCTGTGGTTCATGCTGCCGCTCGCGCTTGGCGTTTCATTTTCGCGCATCTACAACGGCGTGCATTATCCGAGCGACGTGCTGGCCGGCGCGCTCATCGGTGCGGGCTATGCCGCGGCCGTGGCCATCGCCGTTGAAGCCGCGTGGCAATTTTTTGGGAAGAAATGGTTTCCGCGCTGGCACGAAAAGCTGCCGTCACTCGTGCCGAATTTGACACTCGGAAATTTCAAAAACTGGTGAGCATGGCCGTCAACCAAACACGGTGGGGCGAGACTCCCGGCGAGCCGGTTTTTGCAGACAGCCACGATGGCTCGCGAGGACGCTCGCCCCACCAACTTGAAATTCTCCTGCACGTCCGCGATTACGATCTGGCGGCGACGCTCAACTCCGGCCAGGTTTTCCGCTGGGAGCAAAATGAAAATTCCTGGATCGGCGTGGTCGGGAAAAATTTCGCGCGGCTGACGCAGACCGACGGCGGGATTCTTGCCGAAACTTCCACGGGAATTGACGACTTGGACTGGCTCCGCGATTTTCTTCAAACCGGAGCCGATCTGGATGCCGTCCTGAAAACGTTTCCCGACGACGAACCGATGAACCTCGCCGTCGCCAGTTGTCGCGGATTGCGGCTGCTGCGGCAGGAACCGTGGGAATGTCTCGCGTCGTTCATTTTGTCCTCGACCAAGCAAATCGTCCAAATCCGCCAAATCGTCGCGCTGCTTTGCGAACGGTTTGGGGAACCCCTCACCCGGTCTTCGACCACCCTCTCCCCTCCGAGGGGAAAGGGACGGGGTGAGGGGCCAACTTCATTTACCTTCCCCACGCCGCAACGCATCGCCGCCTTGACCGAAGCCGAACTCCGCGCCTGCAAAATGGGTTTTCGCGCGCCCAGCCTTCACGCCGCCGCGCGGCAGATTGCCGACGGAAAATTTGACCTGGAAAAAATCCGCCGGCTGGATTACGCCGAAGCGCGCGCGGAGCTGATGAAACTGCGCGGCGTGGGCGAGAAGATTGCCGACTGCGTCTTGCTCTTCGCCTACGGATTTGATTCCGCGTTTCCTGTAGACGTTTGGGTCGAGCGCGCGCTGCAACGGCTTTATTTCCCGCGCCGCCGCGCCAGCGAGCCACGCCTGCGCCGCTTTGCCGCCACGCATTTCGGCCCGCACGCCGGCTACGCCCAGCAATATCTTTTTCATTACATTCGGACGAAAATAAATCAAGTGTCACGCGAAGGACGCGAAGTTTGCGAAGAAAATTATCCGCCGCAGAATCCCAACGGGATTCAATCATTCAGCCCGGCGTTGGCGGTCCGAGCCGGACGGGCGAGGAACGGCTACGCTGGGTCAGCGATCAAATAATTCCCGCAACTCTGAAGGAGTTGAATTTAATCCGTCACCGTCCTGATGCAACTCCTTCAGAGTTGTGTTTTGTTCCACGCGTCACCCAGCGTAGCCCGATTTTATCGGTCAACGCTGGGCTGAATGATTTTGCCCCTTTGGGGCGGACGAAATTGAAATAGCTTTTGCTTGATAAAAATTTGCCGGTCAACTTTCATAAGCCCTGATGAAAGCTGTAATTGCAAAAATTAATCATGTGCACAGGCGTGCTTGGAATGCGGATTAACAATAATTTAGGCATATGAAAATCCTGCACCGAACAAATTGGCGTTTCTGGGCATTTTTTCTTGTAGCAATTCCAGTTGTCCTGTTTAGCCTCGATTATTTCTCACCATACCGGGCATGGTATGGCGCATGGGACGCTTACCAACAGATGGCTTCTCTCATCGTCGTTGGACTAGTAGCATTGAGATTTGTTGGTGCTTGGATGTTTAAAGAACAGAGCAGCGGCTGGAAGTATTACCTGATAGTTTTGATTGCCAGCCCATTTCTTGTGCAGGGCATCTTTGCGATAGCCAGACTCGCATTCCCTAAAGAGTTAGAAGGTTATCCGTAGAATTTATGACTATGCCTAACATGTAGATTTGCTGGAAATTTCCTTCGCCGCCTTCGCGTCCATCGCGCGACGCAAAATGAAAATTGAAACCATCCTGACGCCGGCGGAATTGCCCGCGCTCGCCCAACGCGATTTGCGCGCGACCGCGTGCGTCGTGTTCGACGTGCTGCGCGCGACCAGCACGTTTGTGACCGCGCTGCACCACGGCGCCAAAGCCATCATCCCCGTCAGCGAAATCGCCGAGGCGCTGGAAATCAAGAAGTCTGAAGCCAGAAGCCAGAAGCCAGGATTAATTTTGCTCGGCGGCGAGCGCAATGGTGTCCGCATCTCCGCCGACGGCATTGATTTCGACCTCGGCAATTCCCCGCGCGAATACACGCCGGAAAAAGTGCGCGGCAAAACCATCGTCTCCACCACCACGAACGGCACGCGCGCCCTGCGCGCCGTTGCCAATGCAAAAATGGTTTTAGCGGGTTCATTTTTGAACCTGACCGCGACAGCGGAATTTCTCTGGCGGGAAAATTTTGAAAACGTTTTGCTCATCTGCGCGGGCACGGGCGAAAACCAGGCGGATGAAGACGTGCTGGCGGCGGGCGCGTTGTGCGAGTTGTTGGCGCGGTGGGGCGAGCGTCCTCGCGAGCCGAATGGTTGTTGGATTGGCTCTTCCGACGGCTCGCGAGGACGCTCGCCCCACCAAAAAGTGCTTTTTGAATTATCTAATTCCGCGCAAATCGCGCGACGGGATTGGCTGGAGGCAAAATCGGATTTGTCGGCGGCGGTCTGCAATTCAGCAAACGCAAAGCATTTGCTGGCGATTCCCGAATTGCGCGACGACGTGGCGTTCTGTTTGCAGCGGGATATTTTTCCGCTCGTCGCCAAGATGGAAGCGGATGGCGCGATTCGCCGACTATAAAAGTTTTCGGACAGGATTTGCAGGATTCAATTCAGGACATCTTGAAAATCCTGTTAATCCTGTCTAAATTTCCAATCACACCACAAATTCCAATTCCTGTCGGTGCGGAATGAGGCCACGCTGAAGGGCTTGATATTTTTTTTTGGCGGATTAACATTCAATCGTGAGCTTGAAAGAAATCAAAAGCGGACTGGCCGAATTACCGCAAGCGGATCAAGATCATCTGGCAGCCTACCTCGTCCATCTGCGCCATCAGCGCGACACCAGCGTGCGCCGGGAAATTTCTTCGCGGCTGGAAGACAAAAATCCCGACCACTGGGTTTCCATTGACCAGTTGCGGGAACATTGGAAGGACTGAACCTTGCAACCTTACAAGGTGCTGGTCACCATTGAGGCGCTGCAAATGAAACGTCCCAGCCGGGTGGAACGTAATCGTATCCTTTCGTTTCTCGAAGCAATGGCAAACAACCCCGACCGTCCCGGAGATTACACGGAGCGCGACGATGCTGGACGTTCTGTTCAAATCAAAATCGTTGGGGATTTCGCGCTGACTTATTGGGCTGACCACGCCGTCAAGGAGGTCAAGGTGACGAAAATCGAAAAAGCGGACCGGGATTGATTTTCGGCCTCACACCACGAATTCCAATTCCTGCCGGTGCGGAAGGAGTCCGCGCTCAAAAGCCTGACCGAGAAAACGGCGGATGGATTCCCTGCCCCGCTCGCCGTAATCGAGCGTCCAGTGGTTGACATACATGCCGACAAATTTATCAGCGAGGTCGCGGCCCATGTCGCGGGCGTATTGCAGCGCGTGTTGCACAGCTTCGGCGCGGTGGTCGAGACTGAACTGGATGCTGGCGGTGAGCGTGTCGGAAATCTGCTTGCGCACGGCCGGAGCAAATCGTTTGTGAATCACATTGCCACCGAGCGGCAGCGGCAGGCCGTTATTTTTAAGCCCCCACCAAATGCCAAGATCCTCGCATAGAACCAGTCCTTCGTTGCGATAAGTCAACTGGCCTTCGTGAATGATCAAACCAATCTCGGCAGTTCCATTCTTTACGGCGGCAAAAATCTGGTCGAACGGCACGACGACGTAATTGAATTCCTTCGCCGGTTTGCCAAGCCAGAGTTGCAAGGCGAGAAAAGCACTGGTCATGGTTCCCGGCACGGCGATTTTTTTCTTGACGATTTCTTCGCGGGAAAATTTTTGTTTCGCCACGAGCATCGGACCATAGCCATCGCCCATGCTTGCGCCGCTGGGCAGGAGCGCGTACTTGTCGGAAACGTAGGCGTAGGCATGGATGCTGACGGCGGAGATGTCGAGTTCGCCGCGCGTGGCGCGTTCGTTGAGCGTCTGGATGTCCTGCAAAATATGTGTGAAATGAAAGCCGTGCGTCGGGATCAAATCTTTCGCGAGGGCATAAAACATGAAGGCGTCATCGGGGTCGGGCGAGTGGCCGAGTGTCAGGGTCGTTTTTTCCATCCGCGAAAATTAAACCACGCATTGCGGACTGTCACGACGAGAAGATTGATGAAAGGAAACAACGCCATGATTTTCAATCAAAATACGGCCCGCACGCGCCTCGCCAACCCAACCGCAGTGGATCGCCACCTCCTTTATTGATGCGCGATACGTTCTGCGGACAAACCCGGCGGGCGCGTGCGTCGTATTACTCCCCAGTTCCAGCTTCGACGGCGATCTGGAGGCGAGTTCCCACACGCTTCCAAAGCAGTCAAATTCCCCACCCAAAACACAACCAAACCCGCAACGTAACAGCTTTAGCAAACGCGGTGCCAAGAATTTAAAACGCAAATATGCTGGCCAATTGAACATTTTTAAAATCCGGCACGGCTGAACGCTGCGGGTTTTTTATCAGCGCGGACAAAATAATCCGGCGGCGGCAGGAAAATTCAAACTTTCATTTGGCGACGAGTGAGACTAGCGTTTGCCTCCGATGCCGGTGTGGCGAAATGGCAGACGCACAGGACTTAAAATCCTGGGACCTTAAAAAGTCGTGCGGGTTCGAGTCCCGCCACCGGCACCAATTTTAACTGTGAATGCAGCAATGGTTTAGTGAATGGTGGGTTCACAACGGACATCAAAACGGACACCATTTTTCTGACTCCGTTAGATACTGGCGTAGCCAGGTCGCTGGCGTGGCGCTCATGCGCTTCGTCGCAGGAAATAAAGTACCGCGCGACAGCGGGAACAGAAGTTGGAAGAAAATGGCTGAGCATCAAGACGAAGTTGAAATTGAAATCGTCGCCGGAGCTGATCCGTTCCGCCGTGCGGTGGTCGGAATCGCAAGGCGCTGGGGCGTAGTCAAACCGGCAAAGCGCGGAAAAAATGCTCTAAATCACACCGCCCGTGCCTCGAAACTTTTCCACAGTTTCGGCGGCAGTAAGCCCAGCGCGATGAAGGCAAGCTGGCTCACGACAAAAAGCACGAGCCATTTGAACGCCGCGTCCGTGAAGCCGTAGCTGTGCAGCCCGATGCCGAGCATGTTCACGCCGAACCACGACCAGCTCGTGACGATGTTGCCGCCGATGGCGCAGACGACGAGCCCGCGCTCGCGGATCATTCCGCCCCAGCGCAGATGCAAAATGAGCGCGTTCCACAGCACGATGATGAGCGCGCCGTTTTCCTTCGGATCCCAGCCCCAGAACCGGCCCCACGACTGGTCGGCCCAGATGCCGCCCAGCACCGTGCCGACAAAACTGAACAGCGTGGCGAAACAGACGATGCCGTAAATCATCCGCGCGAGCGATTTGCCCGTGGCCGTGTCGAGCGTTTTCGTGAACACGCCGCGCACGATGTAAATCAGCGCGAGAAATCCCGCCACGAACGTGCTGGCGTAACCGGTCGTGACAGCGACGACGTGCGTGGCCAGCCAGAAATTTGTGTCCAGCACCGCGCGCATCATTTCCATCGTGTCGCCTTCGAGCGCGAGGTGATGCGCGATGATGAGCGTGATGAAGCCGATGCCCGCCGAAACGACACAGCCGATGCCGTTCTTGTAAAATTTTTCCAAAATAATTCCCAGCAAACACGCGCCCCAGCCGATGAAGATGGCCGACGAATAAAGATTCGTCACCGGCGGACGACCCTCCAGAACCATGCGATAAATCAAGCCCGTCGTATGAATTGCGAATGCCAGGCCGACGAGCCATACCGCCGAGCGGCGCAGCGTTTCGGACAGATTGAACCACGAAAAAATCGCCAGCAAGCCGGCGAGGACGTAAATAACCATCGCGTTGTAAAACGGCTGCATTTGATTGAAGAAAACCTCCGCGCGTGCTTTGGCCAGCGCCTTGGTCTGGGTGGGGACGAGCGTGGATTGGTAATCTTTCAGCGCGGCATTAAATTCGTCCGGCTGATTGGCGGCGAGCGCGCCGGCCATTTTGGCGTAATCGCGGATGGCGTTGTCAATCGGCACGCCGTTTGGCCGCGGAGCGTCGAGCAGCGCGTCGCCCATGCGCCGCCATTCGTGCGCGCCGTTCGGTGGCAGGATCAGCGGCGGCTCCAGATTGGCCATAAACTGGTAGCGTTCGATGAAGGCGGCAAAGACGTTGAAATTGGTCTTGTCAAATTCCTTCCCGGCCTGCTGCGCCTTGATGGCAGCGACGCCGTCAGGAATCATTTTCTCAAACGCGGCAAGTTCCGCCGGCCAGTCCTGCGCGTCTGCGGGTTGCAGGGCGTTCTTCAACTGCGCGTAGAGCATCAGCCGCTGGTGCATCTTGGCGACGGCGTTTTCGTAGGCGGTGCGGTTCGCGGCTTCAATTTTTTGCACGCGCTCGTTTTCCTTCTCGAACACATCGAGCGACGGCTGGATCTGATTCCACGAAAAATGCATGCCATCCTGCCTCAATGGTTTGCTTTTCTCGGGTAATTTGAGCAGCGAGACCAAATCTGGATTATCTATCTTGAAAACTGGCCAGTCATCGGCGACGGCAGGATTCATCATCACGTTCGCCAGCGATTCAATCGCGGAAATTGATTTTTGTTTTTCGCACCATTCTTTCCATGGCTCAAGATTAAGAGTTTGCTTTTCGCAGAGCGACAAAAGCGAATTCCGCGCGAGTGAGTCCATTGGTTGCACGCGGCCATTGGCCGTGACCGGCAACTCACCGAATTTTGTGAACGCGAAATCCCTGTCTTTCGGTGTTTGTAGCGTCCAAAAAAATAATAAAGCCGCTATCAGCATCAGGAGCGGTGGCAGCCATTTTTGAAAAATCTTTTTCATTTCGTCTTTCTTTTTGAAACGAACCCGACGAGGTGATACATGAATTGAATCACCAGACCCAAACCCACCATCGCGCAGCCGATGTAAGGCGTCAACCAGCCGGGGTTGCGCACGACTTGTAGCACAGACGACGGCGTTTCGCCCGCGCGTTCAACCAGGTCACCCGCCGTCATCTGGTATTGATAAAATGTCAGCCCGGCGTAGCGCAGCGGATGGTTCATGGAAATTTCCACCTCACGGTTCTCGCCCGTCTTGGGATTGTTCAGCAACACGCGACTGCGAAAATCCTTGGGGATGTCTGTGCCGGGATAAACCGTGTGCGTCGCCTTGAGCAACGTCAGCGAAAACGGATGATACGTCCGCGCCGGGTGCAGGCTGAAGGTGAATTTCTTGCCGTTGAACTCGATGGACTGCGGCGCAACGAGCTGGCCCGCGATTTTTTGCGCCATGTCCGCGCCGGTCTGCTGCGCGTAGCTGGCTTGCAAGGCTGCGACCATCGCCGGATCAGTCGTCCAACCCGAAACCACCCAACTACCCGGCGAACCGTTCGGGCCGCTCAACTCAATGACTGCCGTCGGCACATTTTTCCCGTCCATCGTCTTTACGTCCGGGCGTGGAACGAAATCAAATTTCAACGCGACGCCGTTGCTCGCGATGGGCGGCGAGTTTTGCATCATCGGCGCGCGAAAATTCGCGTCGGAATTTTTCCAGAAACTTTTCACGCGGATGGTGAACGGCAGGCTGTCAATCTTCAGCGTGTCACCGGGCGACAACAATTTTACCGGGATGGCCGTGACCACGTCGCCGCTGGCAAAAATCAATTCGTAATCCGCCACGCTCTCGGAATAATTCCGGGCCGCGCCTTCCGTGAAGTTGATCTGTGTTTCCCGCGCGAGCATGTCGGTCATGAGCTGGCCGACGAGCAGCAAAATGACGCCCATGTGCGCGAGCTGGATCCCGATCTTCTTCACCGACAGTTGAAAACGGTAAACGTGCGCGGCAATTAAATTCAACAGCAGCAGCGTGCCGATGAGATAGCCGCCGGGCAGGATGAGCGGGATTTGTTTGCCGAACACATGCAGCCCCAGCACGAGCCATTGCCGGAAGTAGTGCGACTGCGCATTGTAAAGCCCCTCATCTACTTGCGCCAGCGTGCCGACAAACACGAGCACGATAGCGAACGCCAGCAGCGTGACCGTGAGCTTGAGCGACGTGAAAACCGAGACGATTTTTTTAATGAGCATCGGGATATTTAGCCGATTGAACGAACTTGATCAGTGCGTCTTTTTGCTGAGCCACAATGTTCTCGTCGCCCATTAATTTGTAAAACCAAGTCTGGCCATTTTGGGGAACGATTGCCCCGACGAGCCGCGCCGGTTTGCCATTTTTGGAATCCGTGCCGGTGAAATCAACGATTTGCGCCTTGCCGTTGGCGACATCAATCGAGGTGACTATTTTTGAAAATTCATCTTCCTGCCTGATAGGCTGCAATCCAAGTTGCGCGCGCCAGCGATTTACATTCGCCGCCAAACCGCCGCCATCACCTGCCAGCGAACTGACATTGACCGCCGCCTCTGCGCCATCCGCAGCGGTGATGGAAAATTTTGCGATCAAAAATTGCGACAACGGCGCGGGTTGCCAGCCGGCGGGGACGGTCCACGTCGGCTTGTCATTGTTATTGGAATTCATTCCGCCCATAACAGTCGTGTTCGCATTTGGAATCAGAGAATTCTGCGTGCCAAGACTTGTTCCGGCAATTGGCGGGTGTCCTTCCGGCAGTTTGCTCAAATCCATCGTGGAAGGCGCGGCAGATTCTCCGAACTGGAATGATTTCAAAAATGAAACGAACGCCGGTTTTTGTTTTTCGACCAAATCCGCGTCGCCGGTCATCTTGAAAAACCACGTCGCGTCATCGCGATGCAGAATCACAGCGAGAATTCGTTGCACAGTTCCAGCCATGTCATACAAATCGGCGGGTTGTCCGGCGACCTCGACTTTTTCCGCGAGCTTTTGTAAATCGTCGTCGGCCAGCGGCTGCAACCCGACCTGTCCGCGCCAGCGATTGACGTTTGCGGGATCGGTGCCGGCCATGCCCGCCAACGGAATCACGCTGACATCGGCCTGTTTGCCGTCCTGCGAAACGCCAAAGCTCGCCACGCGCATCTGGGTCGGTGCTCTTTTCTCCCAGCCGGCGGGCAAAACATATTTCAACGACGGCAGGCCGCTGTTATCGGGCGCGGGCAATCCAGCAGGCATGGAAGCTGGCATCGAGGCGGGCGGTGGCGGTGGCGTGGAGTTATCGCTCGCGTCAACGTGATAAACTTTGACGCTGTCACGCCCGCAGCCG
>Ga0210402_10003930_pt1 | contig 13753 bp, 10 predicted proteins | sample IncBWC7MmetaG_FD_161055 | JGI IMG/M metagenome (GOLD analysis project Ga0210402, IMG submission 161055) | Forest soil microbial communities from Barre Woods Harvard Forest LTER site, Petersham, Massachusetts, United States - Inc-BW-C-7-M | ecosystem: Environmental > Terrestrial > Soil >...
CACGGTATCGTTTCCTGGCTGTTGCTCGGTCTGGTGGCCGGCTGGCTCGCGGGAAAACTTGCGCGTGGCCGGGGCTTCGGCTGCATCACGGATATCATTCTGGGATTGATCGGTTCTTACCTCGGCGGCTGGATTTTTACAAAACTGGGAATTTTCGGCGGTGGCTTTCTCTACTCGCTGGCGGCTGCCACGCTGGGGGCGGTTATACTAGTCGCCATCGCGCATGCTTTCAGCCCCGCGGACCGCTAAGCGAACGGATTCGCGGCGATAGTTCTTTACCAGTTACAAGTCCCACTAACTGTCCTTATGATACGATTCTCGTTTGCGTCCCGGAGTTGACGCTTCATTGAGCAAGACGTCGCAATCCCTCATCGCTATTCCTCTAGGCGGCCTTGGCGAATTTGGCATGAACATGATGGCGCTGCGACTCGGTGACGACATTATTGTCATCGACGCGGGCATGATGTTTCCGGAATCAGAATTACTCGGCGTCGATCTAGTCATTCCCGACACTTCTTATTTAAAACAGAACCGCTCAATGGTTCGCGCCATCGTTCTGACACACGGCCATGAAGATCACATCGGCGCGCTGCCCTATATTTTGAAAGACCTAAATGTCCCGGTGTACGGGACGCGCTTCACGCTGGCGCTGGTGAAAAAACGCCTTGATGAAGCGGGGTTGCTCGACTCGACCACGTTGCGCGAAGTGCTACCCGGCCGGCTCGTGGAAATAGGCCCTTTCGAAGTGGAATTCATCGCCGTAACCCACAGCACCGTGGATTGCGTGGCTCTGGCCATTCGAACGCCGCTCGGCGTCGTGATTCACACCGGCGATTTCAAGATTGATCAAACTCCGGTAGGCGGCGCGCCGTTCGATTTGCACGCTTTCGCAAGATATGGAAACGACGGCGTGCTGGCGCTGTTCAGCGATTCAACCAACGTGGAGCGCCCCGGCTTTACGCCGTCGGAGCGCGCCATTGTGCCGCGCATCGAGGAACTTTGTCGCTCCGCGCCGCGGCGCGTGATTTTGTCGTGCTTCGCTTCCTCCATTCACCGCATCCAGCAGATTATTGATATTGCCGCGCGCGTGAATCGCAAAGTGGCGTTCGTCGGCCGCAGCATGGTCGACAACGTGGAGATCGCGCACTCACTGGAGTTGCTGCGCATTCCGGACGGAATGGTGGTGCGTCCTCAGGACATTCGCGGATTCGATCCAAAGCGCATCATTATTCTAGCGAGCGGCAGCCAGGCCGAGCCGATGTCGTCGCTCTCGCGCATCGCCGTGGACAATCACCGCTTTGTTTCCGTGGATGAAAACGACAGCGTGATTCTTTCCGCGCGCATCATCCCGGGAAATGAGAAATCCATCTTTCGAATGCTCGATCACATGTTCCGCCGCCGCGCGCTGGTGTATTACGACAATTCCGCGGGCACCATTCACGTTTCAGGGCACGCCAGCCAGGAAGAGCAAAAACTTTTGCTGCAATTGGTCAAGCCGAAATATTTTATTCCCGTTCACGGCGAATACAGGCATCTTTTCCGCCACGCCGCGCTAGCTCATCAACTAGGCTGTGTTTCGTACGAGATCCTGCTCCTCGAAGACGGACGGCCGATTGAATTCACCGAGGACGGCGCGCGCCGCCTAGACCCAGTGACCGCCGGCCGCGTTTGCGTGGATTCAGGTTCCCTGGAAGAGATTGAAGACGTGGTGATTCGCGACCGCAAGCATCTTTCCGAAGACGGCATCGTCGTGCCGATCATCGCCATCGACAAGCATACCGGTAAAATGGAGTCGCATCCGGAAATCGTGAGCCGCGGTTTGATGAGCGACAACGGGCAGGAGCTCATCGCCGGCGCCCGCCTGGTCATCATGAAAACCGTCGAGGAATCCAACGCCGAGGAAAAATCCGACTGGGGCGTCATCAAGGAAAAAATTCGCGTGGACCTGAAGCGCTATATCAGCAAGCAAACTTCCAAGCGGCCGCTGATACTTCCCGTGATTCTCGAAGTCTAACGGGCTGGGCTACTGATGGCTGAACCCCACACCACTCCCGCGCCGCGCGCCGGTTCGGCGGCATTCATTTTCATTCTCATCATGGTGGCGTTTGACATGCTGGCGTTTGGAATTATCGCGCCGGTTCTGCCGGACCTTATTCGCAGCTATGAAGGCGGGGATTTCGTCCGGGCTTCCAGCATCGGCGGCTTATTCGGGCTGGCCTGGGCGACCATGCAATTTATTTTTTCGCCGATTCTTGGCGCCTGGTCAGATCGCTTCGGGCGCCGTCCCATCATTCTGATTTCGTGCTTCGGGCTGGGAATCGACTACGTGATCATGGCGCTGGCCCCCTCGCTGCGGTGGCTGTTTCTGGGGCGCGTGATCTCCGGCATCACGACTTCCAATATCGCCACGGCGTTTGCTTACGTCACCGACGTCACGAAACCAGAGGAACGAGCGAAACCCTTTGGGCTGATCAGCGCCGTGTTTGGACTCGGATTCGTGGTTGGCCCGGCGGTAGGCGGCTGGCTCGGCAACATCAACTTGCGCTTTCCTTTCTGGGCGGCAGCGGTGCTGAGCCTGGGCAATGCGCTTTACGGCTATTTCGTCCTGCCGGAATCGCTCCCGCCCGAGCGACGCGCAAAATCCGCCTGGCACATGGCCAATCCTCTGGGCGCGCTTACACTTTTGCGCTCTCATCCAGAACTTGCGGGGCTCTCGGTTGTGGCGACGCTTTACTACCTCGCGCACAACTCGCTTCCCTCGCTCTGGGCGTTCTACACCGAGTATCGCTATTCATGGAGCCACGGCGATGTTGGGAACTCCCTCGCACTTGTCGGTGTTTGCGCCGCGGTCGTTTCCGGCGTGCTGGTAGGCCCCTTCGTGAAGCACTTTGGTGAACGGCGCAGTCTTCTTTCCGGCTTGTTTTTCGGCACCATCGGTTTTGCCGGCTTTGGTCTCGCCACTCGCGGCTGGATGCTGCTGGCGGTAATCCCTTTTATTGCGCTCTGGGGCATTGCTGCACCCGCGATGCAATCGCTGATGGCTCGGCATGTGGACCCTTCTTCTCAAGGGAAACTGCAAGGAGCCATCAATTCGCTCCGCGCCATCACCGGGATGGCGGGACCGATTCTCTTCACGCAGATTTTTTCCCTGGCGATCTCGCCGCGCTATGGATTGCATTTTCCAGGCGCGCCGTACCTTCTTTCGGCACTGCTCCTCGGCTCCAGCCTTCTGTTTGCTGCCTACGTCACCCGCCCGAGTGCATCCGCTCAGGCCGCATCCCAACCCGTTACTTCGCCTGATTCCGCGCCCTAACCATCGGTCTGCCAAGCGTCATCCGCGATCCGTTTTTGGTTTCCGTCCGCAAAAGGAAACCCCCACCCTCGAATTCGGGGATGGGGGTTTTTCCAGCTACCGGAACTGCGAATCAGTCGAAGGATGCTGGTTCGCGCCCGCCGCACTCACGGTTGGTGATCGTGATCGTGGTCTTTCACATCGACGGTCACACGCATCCAGGGATGAATGCAGCACTGAAAGCGATGTTCACCCTGCGACAGGCCGTTAATCTGGAGCTGGCTGCCCTGCAGGATGCGCGTCCTGGCGACGGCGAGGTTCTTGAATCCTTCGGAGCATTCACTGACCGTGGGCTCCCCGCCGTTGAGGTCGCCGATGAAGCCGCCGCCGAATTGCTTCACCTCAGTGAAGGTGTGGGGCTCGCCGCCCTGGTTGACTACGACGATCTGAGCACCCTTCTTGACCGTAACGTTATCCGGTTCGAAGTCCCAGTTGGGGTCGGGCTTGCCCTTCTTGGCCTGGTCGAACAAGTCGTTGAACTTAGTCACGAAGGGTGGCAGCGAGACGTTCTTGCAGAAATCTGCTCCTACTCCCGCCTGTCCCGGCGGCAGATCGGTAGGCTTGTTGAAGGTTGTTGGATCGCACTCGTCGAGTGCCACGATCTGTACGGGCGCCGGCGAACTGTTTTGTGCTGCGCCTTTCGAAGGACAGACGAGTAGCGCGCCTAGCATGCTGACCGTGTACCACTTCATTTTCTGTCTTGCTGAACTCTGCGTATTGCTATTGTTCATTTCATTTCTCCTGAGATTTAGTTAGTCCCGACTTGCCACTACCAACCACCGACCACCTGCCAGCGCCGCGAAGCGCTGCAAACTGAAACTGGATGATGCGACTACGCCATGCGCTCGGATGAAATCGCGATGGGTACTCCCTTAGTGATGGAATCGAACACCGGCGAAAAATTGGGGCCGAGGGATGCCAGATCCCGAAGCTCCTGGTCCGTGATGTCTGCTTTAATCCGCAACTTCAGGCGGATTTGCTGGTACCCCTTCCTCACGCTGGGGGCGAGTCCGAGAAACCCGCGCAAGTCCAGATCGCCTTCCAGCGATGACTCCACTTCCTCGACGGCGATGCCGCGCGCGGCGGCGTGATAGACCATCGAAGTGGTAACGCAGGATGCCAGGGCGTGAAGCAAGTGCTCGACCGGATTTGCTCCCCTGTCGGTACCAAGAAGAACATCCGGTTCGTCGGCTTCCAGAATGAGATCATTCTTGTGCTGGATTTCATTTCCGCCGGCGATGAACTGCTGCACTTCAGAGCGGTTCTGTCCGCCGTCGATCCAGCGGTTCTGGATGCGGAATCTAAAGCTGGCAACTTGCGGATCGGCCTTGACAGCTTCGATCGTATCGATGAGCCGGTTCAATTCCACGCCGTTCACGAAGGAGCTGCATTTGGTTTGCGTTGGCATTTGTTTTCCTTTGCTTGAGTTTGGAACCATCGTTCCTAGGCAAAGGAAGAGGCAACCGATGCGCCAACGCGGCGTTTGTGCTTAATCCTTGCGGTTCAATGAGTTCAGCGCGGCAGCACTGCAGGAATCGCTCACGATTTTTCGTTACTCTCGAAATCTCGTGAGCCGGATTTGTGATTCGCCGCTAGAGGGGGAATTTCGAACGTGGTGCCGCAACCCAATCACTTTTCCCGAATAATAATGTCCGCGGGGCCAGGCGGATATTCCAGGGCCCTTCATGGCGCAAAGCGGGCGCGCAAATGCGATTCTCTAATTGTTGCTTCGCGAAGTGTTGTGAATCGCAGCGTTTGTCTCGACCTTGCAATGCCGTAACACCTCGGCAGTGTTTCGGGCAGACCGTCCGTCCCAGGAATCGTCGTCTGAAGGAAGACGCCCGGTAATGTGTCCCAGTTCGTGAAGCAAAATGACAATTTGTGCCCCGGGACTATTCCCAGTATAGGGAGAAATCGCCAGAACGAGACTGCCAGTAGGCCGAGCTATGACTCCTCCTGGGTCCAGTTGCATGATTCGCGAAGTTCGGATGAAGAATGGTCCGTTGGCATTCAAAAAGATAGTGGAGTTGCGGCCGGCATTCTCGAACGCTTTGGCGGCCCAGGGGTGCTTGTACAGCAGCCCGCGGTCAGCGTCTCGCATGCCGTAAACATAGGACGGCCCGCTTGCTTCCAACTCGAAGTGCAAGGAGCGGAACACTTCGGCGGGGTCAGGATCTGATTCCTCAAACCAGGCGCTGCAGGCATTCTGCTGTTGCAAGATCCCTAGAACCTGCTCGCGCGCCCGAGCGATGGTGTCACCCTGTTTTCCCAAGGCGGACAGCTCCAGCAGAATGGGCTCGTCGCGGTCCGGCGTTCGCTCCGCATGGGACGAATTCGGCACGAACAATAGGCAAGAGAGTGCGGCAGCAGCGATCCATTTTGGCCGCAGCACAAATTGGCAGCTTCTTTTCCACCAGCTAGCCGCGTATTTTCCATGATTATCGACGTCTCTTTGCATGGACCTTCCGACACCCATGCCGATAGACCGATTGCGATTGCGCTTCATTCCCGTTCCATTCCTGTGCTCGACCGATTTAGAAACTTTTGTTGTAAACAAGGAGTAGGAATGCAACCGGGATGCCAACGCCCGATGGCAGTTTGCGCGGATTAGGCTGGATTTTCGCGGTAAATATCGAGGCGGAGCTTACGACTTTTCGCTGCTCACGATTTTTCGCAAGACGTTTCGCGAGCTAGCTGGAGGCGGGAACGGGCTCCGGGCGCTGGAGGCGCAGAGCTTTCATGCGGGAAGAGAGGGTGGAAGCAGGAATGCCAAGGATGCTCGCAGCTCCGCGAGCGCCGGCAACTTTCCAGTTGGCCTGCTCCAAAGCACGAAGCAGCGTCTCTCTTTCCACCCGGCGGAGTTCTTCTTTGGTGTGCGGGACGGACTCGGGGGCTGCATGTGCGCGGCGGCGATCCGATGGGACGCTGTGAACCGGCAGGATTTCCCGCAAGGGCAAGCGGCCATCGCGCGCGATGATTACCGCGCGCTCGATTACATTCTCCAATTCGCGGACGTTGCCGGGCCAGTGATAGGAACGCAAACGCCGCAGACAATCGGCAGTGAGTTCAAGAGGAGCTTTGCCGCTCCTCGCGCAATATCGTTCCATGAATCGCCGCGCCAAAAGCTCGACGTCGCTTCCGCGCTCGCGCAGCGGAGGAACGGCGATGGGGAAAACGTGCAGGCGATAGAATAAATCTTCACGGAATTTCCCTGCTTTCACGTCCGCCGACAAATCGCGATTTGTAGCGGCGATGACGCGAACGTCTACTTTGCGCGTTTGCGAACTGCCGACAGGTTCAAATTCGCCTTCCTGGAGAACCCGAAGGAGTTTGGGCTGGAGCTCCAGTGGAAGTTCGCCCACTTCGTCGAGGAAAATAGTTCCGCGGTGCGCCAACTCGAATCTTCCAGTTCTGCGAGCGGCAGCGCCGGTGAAGGCGCCGCGTTCGTGGCCGAAGAATTCGCTTTCGCAGAGTGCCGCGGGAATAGCCGCACAATTCACGCGGACGAAGGGGCGCGCTGCGCGTTCGCTGACTTGATGAATGGCGCGTGCAACCAGTTCCTTGCCGGTGCCGGTCTCTCCGGTAATGAGCACGGTGGCCGGCGTTGTTGCAACCTGGTGCACCGCGTTCACTACGGAACGGATGGGTTGGCTGTTCCCGACGATCTCGCCGCTATTCTGATGCTCGGCAATTTCGCTGAGCAGATAAGCAGTTTCCTGCTCCAGTTCGCGCAAGCGATTTTCCGCAGCAATCTGGTCCTGGACGTTCCGAAGGATGAGGCTATAGCGGCTGCCCCCCTGCATATCAAAACGGGAAACGCTGGCTTCGGCGCCGAAGGTCGAGCCGTCCGAGCGGACGGCGTCCAGTCCTCCGGGCACCCAGGCGAATTGCCGGGTCTGCGATTCCAGTTCTTGGGCAACACTTCGCAGCTTCTGGGCACTCGCAGGAGCGAGCAGCGCTGTAAATTCGCGATTCTCCGGTTCTCCCACTGCAAAACCGAAGAGCGAAGCGGCGGAAGAGTTCGCGCGCTGGATGCGGAATTGAGCGTCGGTCTCAATGATGGAGTCCATGGCGCTCTCAAACAGGCTGCTGAATCGCTGCTCGCTTTCGCGGATCGCGGACTCGGCGCGAACGCGTTTGAACTCCGCGGCGGCGCGGTCGGCGAAGATGCGAAACACGGCCTCGAGGTCGACCGGCAGTTCGATGGATTTGGTATCCAGTGCGGAGAGGTGCCCAAGAACGGTGCCATCCGATCTGAAGAAAGGAACGCCTGCGTAGCTAACGGCATTAAATGCCGTCAGGTCCGCGTCGTTGGGGAAGAGTTCGATGATGCGATCGGGGTAGTGGACGAGGCGTTTTTGCTCGATCACTACCTCGCAAGGCGTGCCAGCAATGTTGTATTCAAAGTTTTCGATGTATTGGCCGTTCATCCAGAATGCTATCGAGCGCAAGACCTTGCGCTCCGGGAGATATTCGGTGACCCAGACGCCGGCGACGCCCATGGCCTGGGCGACGGAATGGACCAGGGCACGGAAGAATTCCTGCCCGGTCTGAGAGGAGGTGCCCTCGAGAAGGCAGCGGATGAGGGACTCCGGGCGCTGCTGTACGGCTGCGATTGTCATTATAGTTTTTGATGCGCTTACGAGTGGTCGGTTAGCAGGCTGGCTCAAGGCGGTGGCAAAGCTTGCATCCATGCTTACCGATAAAGGGCGGCTTGAACGGACCTGGCGTACTCGACCTGTACTCGTCGTCTATAAGCAAGTACCCGGCGGGTCTAAGATTTATTCCCGTCCGGAACAGAAGGCGGCGTTGTTTTTGACGAGGCCGAATCTCCCTGCCGAGCGTATCGGGATGTTTGGTCTCGGTTGGCCTGAACGGAGCACCTCCTGATGCTTTGCTGAAATGGATTCTGGTTAACTGGGCACCTCTCCCCCTGTTTTCGTAAGTGTTCATTCTAAAGGGAGTTGCGTCTCTTGAAGCGGTCGAGAAAATGAAGATCGATCGTATCTGGTGAGGAAGGCGGGCTTGTGGCACAGCCCTTCCGGCCTTTGGTTAACGTATGGCGCGCCTACGGCGCTTTCTTTAGAGCCTCGCCCATCCGCGGTCCGGTAAGAGGACTAAGTGCAGAAATTGCGCGAGGAAGAGAAGGTTGCTCTACTTCAGAGCTTTCTCAATCGCTGCTTCCACCACCGGAACCATCAGGGCGTAGCCCTGTGGGTTTGGGTGGAGACCATCGTTGGAAAGGACTTCCTTAAGCATGCCGCTGCCATCCACCACTGCCGAGAAATAATCCGCGTAAACCGCGCCGACGCTGGCTGCGTAACTTTTCATCCAGGTGTTCAGTTGCAGAATTTGAGCCGGGGGACGCTGGACGCTCTGGACGAGCTTGGGGTGAGTGGCTCCAGGTGGCGGCGGAGGGTCCCAACCGGTCGGCATCAGCGCGTAGTCGCTGATGGGCGTCACGGAGCAAAGGATTACCTTGATACCGTGCTTTTGGGCGAGCTCGGTCATGGCCATCAAGTTTTCCTGGACCATTGTGGCCGTTTCCGGACCCGTGTTCTGCGCAATGTCGTTGGTCCCGGCTAGAATTACGATCGCTGCGGGTTTCAGGTCGATCACGTCTGGAAACATTCGCACCAGCATCTGCGGCGTTGTCTGACCACTGATTCCGCGGTTCACATAGGGCTTGCCGGGAAATGAGTCTTGCAGTTTCCAAAAGTCGGTGATGGAATCGCCCAAGAACACAACGCGCTTGGGGTCGGCGGGTTGACTCTTCAGCTTTTCATTCGCCGCGTGATACCGGCCAAGCTGGTTCCAGTCCTGCATTTGATCGGAAAGGTGCTTGGCGGCGTCAGCCAGACAACAGTTCGATTTCGGCGGGTGGTAGTCTCCCACTAGCTGCGCTCGCGCGAGCGTACACACCTGCGCGCCCAAGAACAAGAGTAGCAACAGGCATCGAGACATTCTTCGCCCCATGAACCGTCGTGAATTCCTCTGACGATCGGCAGAACGACATGACTTTAAACCGGATGCTTGCATTGGACCTCCGACTCGCGCATCGTACGCTTCCCCTGCCTTCGACACAACGAATTTACCCGCGCAGAGAAACCTCCAGCCATCCAGGTTTCTGCTCCACTGCGGGACCCCGACAATTCGGGGAAAAGCCCGGCGCCAGAAAAGCGGTCATGGTCAGTCCTCGAGCGAAGGCGGGTCTGCAAGCAGAGGCTTGTCGAAGAGGGCCATCTCTTCGGGTGTTGGTGCCTGGAATATCGCGGACCATCGGGACACAGCGTCTCGCTCTATGGGTGGCTTCTCCATGCCCCGGCGTTCGATCCTGTCGAAGAGGACATCCACAGGCGCAGAGACATGGTGCAACTCAACAGCAGCGCCCAGGGCGCGAGCTCCGAGGCGCAAGGTATCCCGCTCGGTCCTTCCCCAGGTGCCCCATTCGATGATTACCGTAAGGCCGAGGGCGAGGAGTTCCTGAGCGAACTTCCACTGCAGGGCCTCGATTTTGGCGCGCATTTCTTCCTCCCAGAGGTTTATGGAAAGAGCATCCATCCACTCATCGGGAGAAAAACGAACCGCACGGAGCCTGCTTTCCAGCACCTTGGCAAGTGTGGTCTTACCGGAACCCGGCAACCCGCACACAATGATTAATCTCGACCCAGGGCCGGTTCTTTCCATAAGCAGATTATCCCTGATGAATGGTCTTCTTGTGGCGGGAGTTTTCGCGGCAGAAAGGGCGGACAGAGTTTCTGCGCATAAGTGTCCATAACCGGACAGACACGGGGCTTCGGCGCGCCTAGTATCTTCTTGAGGCGTTTCCGTGCAACCTCAACCGCAGAAAAAAGCAGCCCGAGCTCAGAGAATCGAGGGGGCTATCGTGCTGTATCGTTCGCCGGCGAGAAACGTGTTCAAAGCGGAAAGACCGCAGCGCCGGGGGGAGCCGTGGTGGAGTGTGGTGCTGGGAGCACCGCTCTTTTTACGAACACTATTTCGTCTTGTTTTTGTTTGTCGCCACCAGCATAAGAGTCCTCCGATGACACTGCGCGAAGCAATCCCATCCAATCTGCCGGGATGCAGACCTCTCTATTGCCGCGGAACTTACATCACTTGCCTGGATTGCGGTCAAAAATTTGCTTACGACCACAAGAGCAGGAGGCTGGAAGATTTCTGGGGCGTCCATGACGCAGAAGCACGGGCACGAGTTCGGTGGAGAGTTGGTGGATTCTTTTCCTCTCTTGAAGGGCTGGCCGCAAGATTCGAAAGGCTGAATTTGAGGATTTCGAGTCAGCTCGACAGGTCGGTGCGTAGCCTGGGAGTTTTGACGAAGGACCGATGGACCAAGTCTCGGCGCATGATTGCCAGTAAATGGGTACCTCGCTGAAGCCGGCAATAAACGCAAACCCGCCCAAAACACAACTAGACTGCCGAAAAGAGTTTGGGGAATGTGACAGTTCAAGCTTCGCCCAGTTGGCGATTATGGCGCAACGGAACTCAACCATTGCCCAGTTCCGCAGATTGAGACCGTTCCAGCATCCGGCTGCTGATCTCGGAAAATTCAGAGACTAATGCGTTTGTACTCCTCCCGGCCAGCGTCGCGGCGTCGATCTCAGTACTCAACAAGATGGCCGTTGCTAAATCTGCGCTGCATTCCAGGCAGCATTTCTCTGTTCTTCCGGGAAGCTCGAATAATGCCTCGATATGGCCACAGACGCTACACTGCGCAATGGAATCCTGCTTTGGTCCCGCTGACATAGATAGTTTCCCCCTTGGCTGCTCAGGCGACACCTCATGGCCTAACAACCGTCATTTCAGATGGTAGGGAAAAGGCTTTGAGGAAATCCTGAGCCTTTTATTAGGAAAGCATAAATAGGGGAGCCGCCTCCGCGCCAGAACAAATCGTTCAGGGTGAACAGGTAGAGGCCCTAGACACGGAGGCGACCCGTTGTCGAGTTGTGGGTGCAATCCTGCACTAGAGTTATGGCCGAGGGAATCTGGTACTTACCTTGATTTGATGTCAGGTCATTCCCTTAGTACGTGCTGCTGCGAGAGTTGGGCGATCAGAAGAGCCGTACGTGCGGGTTACCCAGGGCTGTTGCCTTGGGCAAATGTCTAGTGCCCCCGGTGCTTGCCTCGGGTCGGGCAGAGGTATAGGCTTCTGGGTCGCAGGACGTTTGTCGCACGCCCTTCGGCTGACGCCTCAGGGTAAACGGGGCTTGCCCTTGCACCTACCTTTGGGAGAATCACCGGTCTAAAGACCGGCCACTACAAAGAGCGCGCAAACGCCAAATAGGAGGAAACCATGGCTACGGCAACGGCGGTGTTGGAATCGAATGTCAAGATTGGACCGACGAAACTACTGATTAATGGGAAATGGGTGGACAGCGTATCGGGGAAAACGTTTCCGACGATCAATCCGTCGACGGGCGAGGTGATCAGGCAGGTGGCGGAGTCTGACGCGGCGGATGTGGACAAGGCCGTGGCGGCGGCGCGGGCGGCGTTTGAGAAGGGGCCGTGGCGGAAGATGGCGGCGGCGCAGCGCGGCGTGTTGATGAACAAGCTAGCGGATCTGATTGAGAAGCACGCGGATGAGTTGGCGCAGCTGGAATCGCTCGACAACGGCAAGCCATATCACGTCGCGAAGGCGGCGGACCTGCCACTGACGATTGCCTGCTACCGGTATTATGCGGGCTGGGCGGACAAGATTGAGGGCAAGACAATTCCGGGCAGCGGCGGATATTTCAGTTACACGAAGCATGAGCCGGTGGGCGTGGTGGGGCAGATAATTCCGTGGAATTTTCCGCTGTTGATGCAGGCGTGGAAGCTGGGGCCGGCGCTGGCAGCGGGCTGCACGGTGGTGATGAAGCCGGCGGAACAGACGCCGCTGACGGCACTGCGCGTGGGTGAGTTGATGTTGGAAGCGGGCTTCCCCGAGGGCGTAGTGAATTTGCTGCCGGGATATGGGCCGACCGCAGGCGCGGCGATCGCGCGGCACATGGACGTGGACAAGGTGGCGTTCACCGGGTCGACGGAAGTGGGACATTTGATTATGCGGGCGGCGGCAGACACAAACTTGAAGCGCGTGACGCTGGAGCTGGGCGGGAAAAGCCCGAACATCGTGTTTGCGGATGCGAACATGGATGAGGCGATCGAAGGCGCGCACTTTGCGCTGTTCTTCAATCAGGGGCAGTGCTGCTGCGCGGGGTCGCGGTTGTTCGTCGAAGAGAAGTGCTACGACGAATTTGTGGAGAAGAGCGTGGCGCGGGCGAAGAAGCGGACGGTCGGAAATCCGTTCGACGCGAAGACGGAGCAAGGGCCGCAGGTGGATCAAGAGCAGTTCAATAAAGTGATGGGCTACATTGATTCAGGCAAAAAAGAAAACGCGAAGATGCTGACGGGCGGGGGGCGCGTAGGCGAGAAGGGGTATTTCATCGAGCCGACGGTGTTCGCCGACGTGCAGGACAACATGAAGATCGCGCAGGAAGAAATCTTCGGGCCGGTCATGTCCATTTTGAAGTTTAAGGATATGAGCGAAGTGGTGGAGCGAGCGAACAAGTCACTCTATGGCTTGGCGGCGGCGGTGTGGACCAAGGACATCACCAAAGCGCATGCCATCGCGGACGGCGTTCGCGCGGGCACGGTGTGGGTGAATTGCTACGACGTGTTCGAAGCGGGAGCGCCGTTCGGCGGGTTCAAGCAGAGCGGGCTCGGGCGCGAACTGGGCGAATATGCGTTGTCGAACTACACGGAAGTGAAGACCGTGACCATCAAACTATGAACGGGACAAGTCGAATCAGGCCGACAAGAGGGGCGCGATTTATCGTGCCCCTCTTTTTTGGGCTGGCGGCGTCTCTGTTCATGGCCCGGTCAGATTGCGCGCAGGCCAATTCAGATACAGGTGTGGCACAACGGCATGCACAGCATTTGCGGTATGGGATTAATTTGAGCGAGTGGTTTGCACAGGTCTACGACACGAAGGGGTATACGAAGGAGCATTTGGAGGCGTGGACTACGGCGCAGGATATTGCGTTGATCAAGGCGATGGGGTTTGACCACGTGCGGCTAAGCGTGAATCCGCAGCCGATGTGGCGGCGGGGGCAGGCGGACCGGATTCCTGCCGATTATTTGGGATACCTGGATCGCGCGGTGCAGATGATTCTCGATCAGGGGCTGGCGGTAATTATTGATATTCATCCGGAGAGCGATTTCAAGCAGAAGCTGGTGACGGACGACAGCGTTGTGGAGCAGTTCGCGGATTATTGGAGGGCGCTGGCACGGCATTATGCAGCGACGAATCCGGAACTGGTCTCTTTCGAGATATTGAACGAGCCGGAGTTTCATGACCGGTATCGGTGGCAGGGGGTACAGGCAAAGCTGGCGGTAGCGATTCGCGAA
>Ga0210402_10003931_pt1 | contig 13751 bp, 6 predicted proteins | sample IncBWC7MmetaG_FD_161055 | JGI IMG/M metagenome (GOLD analysis project Ga0210402, IMG submission 161055) | Forest soil microbial communities from Barre Woods Harvard Forest LTER site, Petersham, Massachusetts, United States - Inc-BW-C-7-M | ecosystem: Environmental > Terrestrial > Soil >...
TGAGTCAGCCGTGGTCCACTATCGCTTGGAAAAACCCTTGGAGGTCGCTTTCTGCGGCTTAGGAGTCTTGTAATCGTTCGGCACGGCGAACAAATCCGCCGCCTGTTGCTCTTCTTTAATATTGTGCAATTCTGCGCCGTTGGCAGCGGCTTGCCACCTGATTACAAATTTGAGGGTCTTGTCGACCCAGACGGCAGCAGGCGCAGTGTCAGATGCGCTTTTGTTCCGGTACTTCACTGTTTCACGACCGTTTACTAATTCAGGACCGATTTTTTCGCAAACAATTTTCTGCTCTGCAAAGCGCTGCCAGCTCTGACACGCATCATCTGCGTTCTCGACCCGGAAATACTGCGAAGGGCCAGAGGCCAGAAGCTGAACGGCCCTCTTCTGCGGTTGGAGGGCGACGGCCGTATGTTCCGCTCGATCCGCCAATAGGATCGTACCCGTAAGTCCGTTGGTCTCCAGACGAATCTTGTCCTTACTTACGTAAAGCTTCGAGGAACCATGGGGCGAGGTCGCGGTTCCGGTGGATGGCGCATCCGGCTTGTTGACGGCGAGGTACACGACGTCAGCGGAAAATTCTTGCGCATGGCAGGCCGCTGGAATCAGCCCGAGGACGATTATTGACACCAGATTTGTAGCGCTGAGTTTCATGTTTCGTTCCTCGTCGCTGAGTTAAATCAGGTTTGACGTTCGTCAGCGAGCGAATTGAGCGGCCACGCTGCAAACCGGCGAAGATAGCTCACAACAACCTGCGGAACTCCTACTGCGGTGTAGTGACTTTGAGCCAATCCTCTACGCTCTTCTGGTCCGGCGCGGGTGTTGCTCTGCGTACTGCAAGCGGATCGTACTTCTTCTTTTGCTCTTCGTTGAGTACAGTGCGTATTCGCTCTATCGTGTGGTCTTGAAGGGCGCGGAAACGCTCGATCCGAGCGCCTCCCGAAATGGAGGTGTCTTGCCGGATGCGCAGGGTCTCCTGCTGCCGTTGTTCCAAAATCTTCTTCACGGCAGCCTGTTGCTGCTCGTTCAGGCCCAGGTTCTTGGCAAACACTTTGACACGTTCATCAATAGTGGGTCTGTGGCCGCGTTGTGCAACAGCGGGCGCACTCACCAAAAGGACCGGTAATATCAGAGTCAGAAATAAAAGTGCTCTGAGGGAACAGCTGCGCGGCTTCGTGGCAAAGGTCTTATTGCAGCTTGGCAAAGCGAGAATCCTCCACCCTTGGATTGACGGCAATATTCTCAATCTCGATCATCTCTGGTTGCTTGACTCCCTGCACTTTCGTCTCCATGACATAGGGTATCATCAAGCCGCTCACCGCCTTGTCCACCTTGCCGCTCATGGACAGAGTCTGGATTCTCCGCCCACGCCTGCAGCCCACCCCGTGCCGCAAGATTCTTTTCTATGACCTGCTCCGCCTTCAGATTGGTCGCTGAGGAGGTTGTATCCGCACCCAATCCGAGGGAAGCAACCAAAGCCAAGAAGCGGCCGACTCCATACCGTTGTTCCGGACATTAACATTAACGATCGTTCCTGATTACCAATCGTGGGTTTTTGGGGGGCTGCTACTGGACTTCGAGGCCGTCGGCTCGAAACTGTCCGATTACGATATTAACCCGGTGTCCCGGTTTCACAAGCCGACCCTTGTTCGAGAACGCCATCCAGTAAATCTTGCCCGCCTCGGGCGTGCCGCTCTGACGTAATTTGCCGACCTTCTCCAAGGAAGGGACGACCAGTTTGACACCGGCTCCCGGGTCGATCAAGGATGGCTCGTTCTTCTTATCATTGAGGATTTTCGCCTTCTCCGGATCGAGCACGCGGTAGGCAAATCGAATGATTTCGCCCGACTCCGCCGACTTTACCGAGAGCGTGTCAACGCCCCATATAAGGGCGTAATACTGGCGTGCGCTAGCTGATACCGGATGGGCTCGATATCGGCGTGGAACCGCTGTCGCTGGAGTCGTTCCAGTTGGAGCCGCAGGCTTTTCGTCGCCTTGAATCGATTGCGCTTGAGCGGGGGGAAGAACGAAAACGCTGGTGAGAACAGCTGTCAGTACGATCTTTGTGTTCGCCACTAACTTGTTGGATATCACCCTATTACTTCACCCAGTCCTTCTGCATTCAGAATGCTAATGTACGCATCTTGCTCTAGCAACGCCTTTCTTACTCTAGTCCATTTCCCCTTCGAGAAAACTACACATTCTCTCAGAATCACCACGTTTTACCCAGCTTGTCGTCCCTCCCTACGCTTTTTATCAGTTTGTGAGCCGGGCATCCAGGTTCGGATGCCCGGCCCCACGGTTGTTCCAGTTACGGTGTTACCGTAAATGTCACAGCTGCGTTGATGGGTGTAGTGCCTCCCGGGGTGGCGACCCGAACGTTCCTGGTGCTAAGGCCAGCCGTACCCGAGATTGTGATATTGACCGTAAGCTGAGTCCCAGCGGCGTTCACCACCGGAGCACTTATGGTCAGGCCGTTGGGGCCGCCCCCCAGCGGCGGCGGAGCTGTCACCGAGGTAGCGCCGTTCAGGCCGGTGCCGGTTATGGTCACCGGTACCGTTGTGCCCCGCTTCCCGCTGGCAGGAGTGATCGATACCACTGCCGGACCAAATACCGTGAAGCTCACGGTATTGCTGGTTCCGCCCGGCGCTTGGACCGAGACCGCATGAGTAGCGTTCGCTCCTGTAATTGCAGCGCCAGCTTGGATTGTGAAGGTCGCCGTGATCGTAGTGTCATTCACCACGACGAGGTTACTAACGGCGATTGCGTTCGCACCTGTGCCGGAGACCGTCACCGCCGTGGCGCCGGTCAGGTTCGTGCCGGTGAGGGTCACCGAAACGGCCTGGCCGCGTCTGGCAGAGCTGGGAGCGATCGATGCCAGCGTCGGTGCGACAGCAGAAGCACCCGCGAACTCGACTGCACCCACGTCAACCGTGTTGTTCGACTTCCGCAGGTTGCCGAAGAAGTCATCCAGCGGCGCCGCTGCGTAGGTCGTGTTTGAGTTTGCACTCGTGATGTAGCCGATGGCCGGTGAACCCGCCGCCAACGAGTAGTCGCCGAGTACGGCGCCCGTGGACGGACTGGTCATCGACAATGGGCCCCAACTGATATTGACCCAGTTGTTGCCCTCGTCCACAGTCGCGCCTGCTGTCAGGCTGAAGACCGGGATCGGCACGTTGCTTTCGTTGGTGCCCGGGGGAACGTTGAACCATCCGGTAGCACCAGCTTCCGGCGGCCTCTTCGAGCCGTTGCAGTACTGCGAGACAACGCCAGGGCTGAAGGATGCCGTGTTGGTCCGGAAGCCTGTGCCGCCTCCTGCATAGCCGGCGGTGCTGGTTAGCACCGACGCCTGCGGTGTGAACGTAACCCCTGAGCTATGGTTGTTCGGTCCCGTGTCACCACGCAGGCCGATATCCCAGTAGTTGAGCGCACTCGGAGGAGCGACACACTGGCCCGTGCTGGCTTGATTCAGCGGTGGAACCAGCGCGACAGTGGCCTGCTGGGCTCCCGACGCCGGCTGTGTCACCACGATGTTAAAGGCACGGTTCTGCCAGAGCACATCGTTGTACAGAATCGGGAACGACACGCGCCTGCAAGCACCATTGGTGCGCCCACCGGAACCGGTTCCTCCGACTCCGTGGCCAGTCGGGCAGACAATGTTCGCCGGTAGTGACGCCAGGAATTCCACAGTGTGACCGGCGCTTGAGAGCCCGGCGGGCTGGGGATCCGACAGCGGCACGCAGCGAAGTTGAGCGTGGGGAGGTAGTGGGTCGAGTGGGCAAGTCGTTGGCGCGCTGGCTTCAGGAGCAAAGAAGGCTCCGAACAGCGATCCTGACGACGCGGTGGAATCGTTGGATACGATCGTGTTGTTGATCAGGTTCACGACGAGTGAATCCTGCAAGGACACGCCGCCACCATCCCAACCGGCAACGTTGTTGGTGATGATGTTGTTGGTGACGTTGACCGAGGACCAGCGTTCCGGATTAAGGGGGAAGGTACTCACTTCCACACCATTGACACTCTGGAAGCGGATGCCTCCACCCGCGCCGGCTTCTGCAGCGTTACCCATGATGAGGTTGGCATTGATCACGAGGTTGCGACCGATGCCATCACCCACCGTACCAAAGGCGTGGGAGCAATCCGCATCCGGCTCTCCGGGACACGTGGGATCCGTATCCGGAGCGCTCATGATGAGCAGACCGCCTCCGTTGCTGGGCGTGGTTGGGTTTGTGGCCTGGTTGAACAGGATCGTGTTGTGTTGAATCTGGCCGTCCCAGATGAACCCGAGTTGCGAAACTCCAGCGCCGTCGCCAGTGCTCAAGTTCCCGCACACCCAGTTGAAGTTGAACTGGTAGTTGTCAGAGCCCGAACAGATGGCCACGCCGCCCGCTCCGGACGGAGTTGCCGCGAACAATTCATCGCCCTCGGACGCGTTCGCTGTGATCGCGTTGTTGTGGATGTTCACAAACCGATCAAAGCAGAACGGTAGCTCAGTGCCCGCGATGTTGCTGGTCATGCAAGAGCCGGGATCCGGGTTGGTACCGCCTTGCGTGTAGGCACCAGGATGTTCCCCTTGGCCGAGCGCGATGCCGCCCGCCAGTGTTCCCTGGTTGTTGTAGACGCGATTATTGGCGATTTCCAGGTTGTGGGCCCATCCGTGTACGTAGATGCCGCCACCGCCCTGGGAACTGTTCGTTACAGACAAGCCGTCAATACTCGACGGGTTGCACTGGAAGCTGCTTGGGAACCGATTTGGATTGGTTCTTCCATCCCCGCTACCGCAATCTTGGGGGACGTTCCTCAGAAGCGCGGTGCCGGCCGGGAATCCAGCTGGCTCAGCGCCGTCGGTCCACGGGTCCAGTCCCTCGGGGACACGTACCCCCTTGGCCAGGACAGTAATTCCCGCTCCTTCATAGGCTCCCAGGAGCGATGGTTCCTGCAGCTGTTCTGCCAGGTTGCCATTCAGCCCAGCGTCCCAGCCGACAGTGGCTTCCAGCGGCAAGCGATCCACCTGCGGATTAGAGGTTGTTGGTCTGAAGCCGAACCAACCGCTCCCGCAGGACGGGTCATACCCTTCCGGCACGCCCGTGGGGGCGAGTCCAAATAGGCAGACCACCTTCAGGCGCCAGTCGCTCAGCAGAAGGCCGGAAGGATGCATATTGGCGTCGAGGATGGCAGAGGCAGCTCCGACACCTTGCAGCCGGACCGGCTTCCACATCAGCAAAACTTCATGGTATTTGCCGGGAGGCACGATGAGCAGGTCGCCCGGTTTGGCAGCGTCAATTGCGGACTGAATCGACTGGCCAGCCGTCAGTCTCGTGGGGGCCTTGCCGCCGATAGTTACGGTCACAGCGTCGACCGATTTCTTGCCGTTGCTGGCCGTGATGACCAGTTCTCCGCAACGGGCGAAGTTACCGGCACCGGTGGGGCCTCCATATTGCTGCTGTTGCTGCACGGAACACAGCGGTACCTGAGTGCCAATGGTGTTCGGCAGAGTGACAACGAGGGTGGTGTCACTCCAACTGGTGACGTTAGCTGTTACCCCACCGATGGTGACGCTTCCCGTACCCTGTGTGGCTCCAAAACCATAGTGACGGGTGATCGTCTTCTGGTTATACGGCGACAATGTAGTCGCGGGCCCGGAGTAGCCGTAATTGCTTACGATTTGGTCGCCCAAAGAGTGGATCGTGATGGGGTGAGTGGCTCCGGGCGCAAGAACCCAGGGGCCAACTCCATCACCGTCCACCTCGCTGACCGCCGGGGTGGCATCCGGGTAGGCGCAGTCGGGATGGTTGTATTCTGCTGCGAATGCGGCCGTCGGGATGACCGGAGTATCCAGATACGAGGTCTGGCCGGGCATGAAGGTCCACTCATAGCAGAACTGGCTGTAGGCCGACTGGTAGAAGGGATCCGCCGTCACGCCACTGCCACGATCGTTCATGCACATGTCTAACGTGTTGGGTATGTAGCCGCTCGGATCGGGCGGGTTCACGGCGAAGGTCGAGAAGGTTAGTCCGTTGTAGATTCCATGCTGGTCGGAATAGACGCGGGAGATTTCGTTTCCAGCCCAATCCCTGACACCTACCGGCAGGTTGGGAGGCGAGAACTTCTCGCCAAAAGCCGGCGCGAACGGATCGAATTCCGAAGTGAAGTCGTCCGAGATGATGCCGGTGAAGTGTGCCGCGATGTGGGTCGAGCTGAAGACGTAGAACTTCGCCAAGACCGACATCTGCTCTTCGAGCAAGACTTCCTTGCGATCGCAAAGCGGACGAGAAGCTCCGGCAAACGGTGCGTTCTGCCCCGACTGTGGGAACAGACTCATGTAGTCGGGAACTATGCGGGTCGCGCCGACGCACGGCCAGAAGACTTCGACACTTCCCGTGTCGCCCTCGTGGCGTGGTGTTACCCCCTCGTTTGTTGTCTGGTTCAGGGGATTGTTGGGGTTATAGCTCGCGGCGACTGCGGCCTGGTCCGGCATGATGAAGATGTTGCCGAAGCCGGCGAACTGCGAAGTCACGGGCGCCGTGTAGGTGTCGCCGAGCAGGATGTTCTTGTCTTCTTCCTTCACCAGTTCGTAGCCCGGGGGGACAACCATTTCGACTACGTACTTGCCGACCGGCAGCATGGGCTCGCCGTCGGGACCAGTAGTGCAGATCGTGCAATTGGTTCCGGCGAGCGCGCCGGGCGTACCATTGACGCCCGATACAACGCCGGTCGGCGTTACAGGCACGCCGGTTGACGGATCGCGACTAAGGATGCTCGGGAACTTGTACATACCGTCGTAAGGGGCCGGTTGCAGTTGGTTCCAGTTGTGCATGCCGTCATAGCACTTGTACTGCGAGCCGTTAGGCAGCGGAGTGCCGGGATTGAGTAAGTTCGGCTGGTTCAACAGCGTGTAGTAGAAAGGATCAGTAGTCGACTGGCCCGGGCAGCTCATATACGGCTTGGTAGTGCCGGGATAGAAGCCCTGCGCCCAGTCGTCCCAACTACTGGTCTCGGTCGCATCCACCAGTTTCAGGGTTGGGGTGACTCCGTCTGGCGCGAAGCCTTCCTGGTAAAGGTTGATCTTGACGTGAGGAATCTGGGGCTCCCACGTGAGTTGGAGCAGCAGGGCCGGGTCGTCAAAGGGACGGGTCGAGGCGTACACCACATGGCCGTGGATGCCGCCGTTCTCACCGGCCGCAAAAGGTTTCTTGCCGAATTCCAGGAGCTGATTCTGCCCCATGAAACTCTGCCAGCCGTAACTGATAGCCCAGGGCGGATCGACTCGACCCGTGGAACCGCCAGCCGTGTCGCCCGCAGGACAATCTGCGTTGCCGCAATACCTTGCGCCCGGAACCCGGAGGGCCGCAGGCACTGAGAAATCTTCAGCAGTCCTGGCCATGTTCAGCATTGAAGTGGCAGTCCCGCACGCCGGGTAGCCGTTTTGTCCGCACCCATAAGGGCCGGTGGAGCCGTCAACCGGACCGCCCGCATCGTTGATGACATGCGTCCCAGTGTTCTTGTAGCGGGTCGAATCCGTTTCCACCACGTACCAGTTGAAGATCGGGAAGACTTCGTTGAAGCCGGCGAAACCTTCCAGATCAGTGCTGTTGAGGTTGGAGATACTGCCATCACGATAACGGATGTTGGTCGGTACCAGCGACAGACCCTGTTCGCCATCCTGCGATACACCGTCCCCGTTGACGTCAAAGAACGTGCGGGTAGAGAGGTTGTTCTTCCACCCGTGGACTCCGATTTCTCCCATGTCGCAGGTTGTGCCACTGGAACCCGATCCGTGGCATAAAGTCGCGTTATCGACGCCCACGCGGACCGGGGTCGAAATCCCGTCGACGATCTGATCGTTCCACTGGTCGAAGATGGTAAGTCTCCAGTCACCAGCGGGGATCCCGGTCAGCGAAAACTGCCCACTGACAGGGTCGCACTTGGCGAAGGCGATGTCAGCGCCATCCGGACTACCTAAGCTGGCGTAACACTGGGTGTAGCTGAAGGTGTCGCGCGAACCGCTGCCGTACAGTCGCTCATCCGACGGGCGGCTCATGCGTGCGCCTGTGACTGTTCCTGTTACGGTCTGGGTACACGCTGGGGCACCGGGGCCGTTGCAAAGCGCAGTTCCTTGATCTTTGATGAACTGCGGATTGGCAAAGCCGATGGAAACGTGGAATGACCCCGGACCGAACTCCTGGAAGTACGCAGGCTCACCTGCCTTGATGAAGGCTTCGTGATCCTTGCCACCGTCCAGTGTGTTGGTTTGCAGCCATTCCTCACCGGCCGCAATTCGGTCAGCTGCGGGTGTGGCGATGATGCCGTACCTTCCGGGGGGCATGTTCGCAACGATTGCCTGCCCCGCCAGTGGCGACAGAGTGACGCCATCTGCCTCGTACTTCGGACAGACCGGGATTACGCCGGTGATGCCGCCGACATCGTTCGTGGCGCCGTCGAATCCTGTCATCGGGTTTGCCGTGATCGGGCACGCGTCCATCTTGGTGACCGGATCGATGCTTCCCGCCAGCGCGTTCGACAAAGGCTGGTTGAACTCGTCGTAGGTCATCTGTCCGGCTGAGTCGCCCGACTGGCCCACCAGGTCCACAATGGTGATGTTGAACCCTCCCAAACCGGGTTCGTTGGGCGCCAATGTGTCGATTCCGCCGCTGGCATCATGCTCGCCGTTGAGCGGATGATCGTCTTCGAACACGAACACCGAGACTTTAGCTGGTGGCTGGCTCTCAGGCTCAACCAGAACCGTTACGGGTGCGAAAGTACCGGTACACGTCGTTGCTGGAGGCACTGGGGTGCAGGCGTTAGCGATCTGAGCCCCGCCCATGGCATGTCCCGGGTCCATGGCATCGCCCGGCAAGACCGAGATGTAATAGTGCTTGGTCGGATCCAGAACAACCTGGCTGGGATCCAGCGGCGTCTTGGTTGATCCAGGATGGCAAATGCCATTGCCGATATCGCAAACCGCGGGTGCACCGAGGACGGACTGGCCGCTTTCGCAGGAAATCGTTCCCGTGCAGCCCTGCGCTACGACTGGCATGTAGCTGGTGTGGAAGTTCGTCCCAAAAATGGCTGGCGTTCCCTGCGGAGTGGCTAGAGGACAACTCGCCGGCAGGGGATTCGTTTGGCAATTCGGGTCGACAAAGAAGGTGCGGTCTTCCTCAATGATCCAACGATAGTCTTGATTAGCAAGTGCACTCTTGGTTTGTCCGTCGACCACGGTCACTTGAAGATTGCTCGCCGTTGGGAAGACGAGCGTGGCTGTCGCCGCTGCGGACGCTTTTGTCCCCTGAGAATTCTGGGGGGTAAAAGTCAGGCTATGCGAGCCCGAGATGGCAACGGTCGCGGTGAACCCGCCATTCTCATCCATGGTTACTGTTCCACCTGCCAGAACGGGAGCAGGGGAAGCGGCAATGGTCAGAGGATAGCCCGCTGCGTCCTTACAGAACGCCAGCACGCCCGGAGGCTTGATACTCAAAGTCGTTGCCACATTCGATGTGTACGTGGGAGAAGGGACGATGCAGCTAATGCCTGTCGCCGCCTCAATCGGTGCCGCGCCAAGTGTGACCGTGGAGCACGCCGCGCCTGAAGTCGCACCGTTGCCGCAATACGCAAAGCTGGTCGGAGCGCCTGTATACGTAAAGGTGCCGTCCGTGTTGAGAACCAACCCCGCTGGGGCCGCGCCTGACACTTTGACGCCATAAACATTGACGTCATTCCCGATCAACCCCTTGGCTGGATCCGACACCGTCAGGGTCTTGCCCGTAATCACGGCGTTATAGATATCCGGATTGGCTACGGGTGCCCCGCCGAGTCCAGGAACCAAAGTCGGAAGTCCTGCGCCATTGAGGCTGAGGTAGGCCAGCATGCCAGCGTCGCGCTCAGTCTTGTTGCCCGACAAGCTGCCTGCACGGTCGAAAATTGGGAGGGCAGTCCCGACCGTGGCAGGTACGTTCAACATCACGTCGTAAGTCTTGCCGGCGGCCATGAATACTTCACTTTGTATGCGGCGAACGCCAGGCAGGGGATTACCGTCTTCCGCAACCAATCCGAAGCCTGAGGCTGCGGGCGTTCCAGTCAGGGCGCCAACAATCGATGGAATGTGCATGTGCGAGCCCGCATTCACCAGGCGCACCAACACGGTTCCTGTGAGTCCAGAGACTGGCCCAGCCGGGAACAGCGACCTCGATGGGTTGCTCTTGTCGAAACCGACTCCGTTGATGAGGTAATAGACCGGTGTGTAGTTCACGGTCGGCGGATAGCATTGATGGAAACTGGCTGAAGCCGGATTGCCGCAACCGCCTGGTTGTCCCGACCACACCATCGTTTCGTTGAAACCAGCAGTATTGACCGCGGTGCTGACCGCGTTGTTCTGAACCGGATCGATTTCACTGAACAGGAATGAGGCATCCGCGTTGTAAGTGACGGCGGGTGTCGTCCCAGCGGCTGGATACGCAGTGCCGGTGGCTGCGTCGGTGACCACCACCATGCCGTACAGGCCCATGGGGCCCTGAATCGAGGGATGAGTGCCCGACTCAAGCAAGTACGTGCCAGCGCGAGGAGTTGTCAAAGTCAGGCTGGTTGTCGCGCCCGCCGCCACTTCCGTGGAGAACGACTGCACGCGTTTCTCCTGGGGTGGCGGAGTATTCGTTGTAGTAGGGTCCGCAACCGGCCAGGTGGCGCCTTGCACGGCGTGATCGGGACTCGCAATTTGGGTCGCGGTCGTTCCCAAGCCGCCGCCCAACTGACCTACGATGGTCAACGAAGTAGGTACGCTGTTGGCGCCGAAGGTCAGACTGTTCGTTAGGTTGATCTGCAGGGTTTGTCCGGTGGGCACTGTAATCAACACGGGTGACCAGCCAGCCGCCGTCGGATTCGACTTGGCGCAGGTCGCGGTTGAACCGACCACGACCGTGCCGCAGCCGTAGCCCCACATCGGGACCGCCGCCCCATCGGGCAAGGTAATGCTGGTAGGTCCCGCGGTCAGATTGATCTGCTGCTGGGCGACGGCCCAACTCGCTCCAAGGAGGAGAACCAATACCGCTAGTGCCGTTGTTCTTAAACTCATTTTGGGATGATTGAATCGCATCGCTCTCTCCTCAGTTCCTCGTAGTTAGTTGGACTCGTCGATGACAAATTCCCGGGAATCGACCAGCATCATCATCAGCATTCCGCCGGGGAAAATGTTGTTGGTGGTGATTTCGCGCTCGTTGTGCGAGTGCCACATGAAAGCAAAGCCGGCTTCTGAATCGGGTGCATTCGCAACCGTGCCGGAGGGCGGCGTGGTGCCGGTGTTGCCGACAGCGCGGACCGTTGCGTCGGGACCTAGATAAGGACTGCCGCCGAACCAGGGACCGTTCGCGAAGATGTTGGGATCCGGCAGAGTTGCCGGACCGCCACCTGCTACGTCGCCGAACGGATGAGTCTGCAGTGGCTTGTTGTGATCCTGGCACCACTCGAAGTAATTGATCGCATTGGGAGCACTCGTGTTGTAGCCATTAGCATCCGGGGTGCAAGGCAGCGTAGATCCGGAGGCTGCGTTATGACCGTACGGATCCCAGTTCAGACCTTTGCCGGTCCAGTAGTAGATTCCATCGATCGTGAGGCCGGGAGTCGTAGTCGTGGTGAACAGCAGCGGTCCGGCGAGACTGTTCGGATCGGTCGCGCTGAGAATCAAATTGCCATCGCGCGCCAGAACGCGTACGTGGTTGCCGTGCTCGTGGAACGGATGTTGCCAACGCCCCGTGCCGATGATGCGCAGCAGCGTCAACTCACCTGGATGCATGTGCGGATTGCCGTTGTAAGGCTGGTGCGGATATTCCTGGGCATAGTTGGGATCCATGAGGTCCGGCATCGAGCGCCCGTTAATCATGAAATAGGCTGGAACATAGGGCTCGGTGGCAACGTTCATACAGTTGGTACAGGTCCTGGTGGACTGCTCTTCCGCTTGTCGGTGAATCTTGGGATCCATCTCGGAGTACTGGAAGAGGTATTCCCGGTCGTAGCACGCTCCCGGGTGGTTGTACGCTGCGTGGGCGAGGCGGAAATCCGCTTCGCCCCAGTGACCCTTTGCCGTCAAGTTGGAGGCATGCACTCCCGAATCGCAAGCGGCGGGGGTACTGGCTGGGAGGACAATGATTGCCCCATACAGGCCCATCTCGACCTGCAGGTCCCCTTGAGTTCCGCTGTAATAAGCATGTGTGCCTGGAGTCGAGGCAACAAAGGTGTAATGCACGACATTGTTTGTCGTCGCGCGTCCGGCCTCTCGCGTTAGCAGACCATTTACACCTCCGGTTGCGGTTACCTGAAATCCGGGGAACAAGATTGATGTGTTGCCGGCTGCATTGGGCAGATTGTTCGTCAGGTTAACGACGACCGTCTGTCCTTCGGTGACGATCAGCGTCGGCCCGGGAACTTGCATGTTTGGGCACGTAGCGCCGGTGAGAGCCGGAGCAAAGCCGCTTGGCGAGACACTGCAGCCGTATCCCCAGGAATAAACAGCTTGTCCGTCGGGTTGGCTGATGTAAGCCGGGCGCGCCGTCAAGTTAAACGTTGGGCCGGTTATCCCAGGAACCGCAGCAAAAGCGGCCGGTGTAAGCAACAGGGTCAGTGCTACCACCGTCGCGAGAAGCAGTTGTGTCTTCGAGATCGCTTTTTTCATGTTCATCGCCCTCATTGCTGCGCTCCTAATTGATCCGGACTTCGGTCATCAGGCCACCGAAGTTCTCGGCATCGTTCGACAAGTGGTCAAGATTGGGGGTGTAGAGGTAAAACACGCTACCCGAGGGATACTTGTTGGTGTCGCTGGCGTCCAGAATCACGTCCAGCGATTCGCCGCCCGCCAACGTGATCGAGTTGGTGTTGTAGTAGAGATTGTTTCCCGACTGGTCCCGCAGCAGCTTGGCATTGAGCCCGATTACCTGCATCGGGATACCGAGGGAAGCCAGCGTCTGGTACTCGGTAACATCCAGGTCCGCGATGCGAAGCAGTGCCCTTCCGCCGACGGGAATGTTGATGATCGCAGACATCGGTTGCGAGTAATGCATGACGCCATCCGTCGTCTGCGTCGCCAGCGGGCCGTTATGCACCGTGTCGGGATAGCTGCGGCCGTTCAGCAAGAAGTACTTGTCCTTCATCTCGGTAAAGCCTTCCGGGTTGAAGGTCATGCCGACAAAGTGGAAATTGGGGTCGAAGCCGTGGATCTGGATGGGATACTCGACGTCGTATCTGGTCGTCCCGTCGCCATCGTTGTAGGCGTACTTGGCCCCGCCCGTTGCACCCGTATTCACTGCGGGCAACGGATTGCTGCAGAGGATGTCTGAGGAATCGCATTTCGTGCGGAGGTCCAGTTGCTGCGCCTGGAGTGCGGCATAAAGCGGATTACCGCTAGGGACTCGATTCTGACGCGGCCGCACATACAACTGACCGACCATGCCCATCTGCAAGTGTTCTGGGGGAGTAATGTGGCAATGCCAGAAGTAAGTGCCGGCATCGGGAGCCAGATAGTAGTAAGTGAAGCTGCCGCCGATGTTAATGGCCACCGACGCGTCTGGCACACCGTCATAGAAGGCGGAAGCATTGGGATAGCCGTGGAAGTGAACCGTGTGCTGCTCGAACAGATCCGGTCGCATAACCTGGCCGACGTTGGTTAACGTCAGGAAGAACTCGTCATCTTCATCAATCGCCATCAAAGGCGCCGGTATGTTGCCGTTCATGACGCCAACATCCATGATCGGGCGCGGATCGACGTGACC
>Ga0210402_10003932_pt1 | contig 13747 bp, 4 predicted proteins | sample IncBWC7MmetaG_FD_161055 | JGI IMG/M metagenome (GOLD analysis project Ga0210402, IMG submission 161055) | Forest soil microbial communities from Barre Woods Harvard Forest LTER site, Petersham, Massachusetts, United States - Inc-BW-C-7-M | ecosystem: Environmental > Terrestrial > Soil >...
CCGGCGCCGATCTTTGCTCGGCTTCCCGTGCCGCGAACGATGACGTGGCGATCAAGAGCGCGATTGCGCCTGTCGCCGCCGCTTTCGCAAGATGCTGAATCATGCTCATTCTCCGTCTCCTGTAGAAGAGATCTTTCAATCGGTGTCAATCGTAGGGCTTCGCGACTGTCCCGACAACGTCGCGTTGGCGAGGGCTGGCAATTTTCGGCCTCGCCGCGGTCACTGTGCCGCCGACTGGAGCGCGTCGGATCGCTCCTTGGCTTCCTTGATTCCTCCGGCTTCGGCTTTTGCGTAGAGATCTCGCGCTTTGGTCACGTCGGCGCGCGTCCCATATGTTCCCCATCTGGGAAGAATGAGCGGGTCGTAAGTTTCAGCTAGTTCGAAGCTGGCCTGAGCGCTACCCCTCTCGACAGCGCGCTCCAACACGGTCCGCGCTGCGCCGATGTTGCCCTGCCCGAGCAGCGCTCGCGCGCGCACGAGCAACCCGGCAGCCTCCGCGGCATCCGCCGCACCAAGCTGAAGCTCGGCGCGAGCATCCGCGACCACCATCTGGTCCGGGCCTGGTTTCGCTCGTGTGTCGGGAACGTCTTGCACGGTGTGAGCCGCCGTGTCGGCTTCAGGCGTTGCCGGCGCGTCTTTCGCGTGCTCCGCGGAGGCCAAATTCTTTTCCAGCCGCGCGCGCTGATCGCGCTCCTGTTGCAGCGATCTTTGCAGCTCGCCCACGATGCGTTCCGCCGCCTGCTTGACCCGGGCAACCTCGTCACCCGCCTTGGCTGCCAACGCTGTCTTGCTCTCGGCATCGCGGCGGGCTGCCGCAAGATCCTGCTCCAACCGGCCGGCGCGATCGTGCTCCTGTTGCAGTGATTTCTGGAATTCGCCAGCGCCGCTTTCCGCGGCCTGCTTCGCCTGAGCGGCGATGGCGCTCGCCTTCAGCACCAACGCCGTCCGTGTCTCGACATCGCGGCGGGCCGCCGCAAGGTCCCGCTCCAATTGATCGGCACGTTCGCGCTCTTGTTGCAGGGATTTCTGCAGGTCGCCGGCGCCACTTTGCGCCGCTTGCCTTGCCCGAGCGGCCTCGTCGCTCGCCTTCGTCGCCAGCGCCGCCTGGGTCTCGACATCGCGCCGCGCCGCCGCCAGATCCTGCGCCAACCGGCCGGCGCGGTCGTGCTCCTGCTGCAAGGACTTTTGCAGCTCGCCCGCGCCACTTTCCGCTGCCTGCTTCGCGCGAGCAGCGGCATCACTCGCCTTTATCACCAGCGCGGCTTTGGTCTCGATATCACGCCGGGCCGCCGTCAGATCCTGCGCCAACCGGTCGGCACGCTCGCGCTCTTGTTGCAGGGATTTCTGCAGGTCGCCGGCGCCACTTTGCGCCGCTTGCTTTGCCCGAGCGGCCTCGTCGCTCGCCTTCGTCGCCAGCGCCGTCTGGGTCTCGACATCGCGCCGCGCCGCCGCGAGATCCTGCGCCAACCGGTCGGCGCGGTCGCGCTCCTGCTGCAAGGACTTTTGCAGCTCGCCCGCGCCGCCTTCCGCCGCCCGCCTCGCCCGAGCGGCGGCGGCACTCGCCTTCATCATCAGCACGGCCTTGGTTTCGACATCGCGGCGGGCCGCCGCGAGATCCTGCTCCAATTGGCCGGCGCGGACGTGCTCCTGTTGCAGGGACTTTTGCAGGTCGGCCGCGCTACTTGCCGCCGCCTGCTTGGCCCGAGCGGCGGCAGCACTCACCTTGATCACCAGCACGCTCATTGTCTCGACATCGCGGCGGGCGACCGTAAGATCGCGCTCCAACCGGTCCGCACGGTCGTGCTCTTGTTGCAGCGATTTCTGCAGGTCGCCGACGCCAGCTTCCGCTGCCTGTTTCACCTGAGCAGCTTCGGCGCTCGCCTTCGTGGCCAGCGCGGACTTGGTCTCGGCTTCGCGGCGGACCGCCGCAAGATCCTGCTCCAATTTGTCAGCTCGGTCGTGCTCCTGCTGCAGCGATTTCTGCAAGTCGCCGGAGCCGCTTTCCGCCGCCTGCTTCGCCCGAGCGGCGGCGGCACTCGCCTTCATCACCAGCACGGTCTTGGTCTCGACGTCGCGTCTGGCGGCCGCAAGATCCTGCTCCAACCGATCGGCACGATCGCGCTCCTGCTGCAGAGACTTTTGCAGGTCGCTGCTGCCACTCTCCGCTGCTTGCTTCGCTTGGGCAGCTTCGGCGCTCGCCTTCGTCGCCAGCGCCATCTGGGTCTCGGCATTGCGGCGCGCCGCCGCTACGTCCTGCTCCAGTCGGTCGGCACGGGCATGTTCCTTTTGCAGTGACTTTTGCAGGTCGCCAACGCTACTTTCCGCCGCCTGCTTCGCCCGCGCGGCGATGTCACTCGCCTTTAGCACCAGCGCGGTCTTGGTCTCGACATCGCGCCGGGCCGCCGCAAGATCCTGCTCCAACCGGTCGGCGCGCGCGCGCTCCTGTTTCAGGGATTTTTGCGGATCGCTCCCGCCACTCTCCGCCACCTGCTTCGACTGAGCGGCTTCAGCGCTCACCTTCGCCGCCAGCGCGGTCTGGGTTTCGACTTCGCGACGCGCCGCCGCGAGATCCTGCTCCAACCGGTCGGCACGCACATGCTCCTGTTGCAGGGATTTTTGCAGATCGCTCCCGCCACTCTCCGCCGCCTGCTTCGACTGAGCGGATTCGTTGCTCGCCTTCGCCGCCAGCGCAGTCTGGGTCTCGACCTCATGGCGCGCCGCCGCGAGATCCTGCTCCAACCGATCGGCACGGCCGCGTTCCTGTTTCAGGGATTCTTGCAGCTCGCCCGCACCGCTTTCCAGCGCCCGCTTGAGCCGCTCGGCTTCGTAACTTGCCTTGGCTGCCAGCGCCGTCTGGGTGTCGACACCGCGCCGGGCCGCCGCGAGATCCTGCTCCAATCGGCCGGCACGGGCGCGCTCCTGTTGCAGGAAGCTTTGCAGTTCGCCCGCGCCGTTTTCCGCCTCCTGCCTGAGCCGGACCACTTCGTCATTTGCCTTGGCTGCCAGCGCCGTCTGCGTCTCGACAGCACGCAGGGCCGCCGCAAGATCCTGCTCCAACCGAGCCGCCCGGTCGTCCTTGAACGATTTGCACTCTGCGCCGCTGTCATCCGCCTTCAGTTGGTCTCGCTGCTGTTCCAGCGCCTTCTGCAAATTCTTCGTGCCATCGACCGCTGCCTGCGCAAGCCGTACCGATCCGCCGCCGAACCGGCTTACCTGCACTCTCTCGATGTCGAGATCGCCCGCCGCTCTGCCAAGAACAACGCCAGGAACAATGCCGGGAACAACGCCAAGAACAACGTTGCGAGCTGCAGCCGCCTGCGCACAGATGGCGAACCCATCCGCTTGAGGGTGCCGTGTCTCAGGGGTCGCCTGTGTTTCCGACACCCAGCTCGTCGTTGCAAGGAGGGCGGCGGTGATCCGCAGCAGCGCGGCACGTCGCCGAGGGAGCGCGACGCTCATGGCCGTCGGCGCGAACCGCCTGTTGCCGGGTTGGATGAGCGAGCCGCCCACGGTTTCGCACGCGGTGCTCAAGTTATCCATGAGCAGGTTATCCTTGAGCAAGTTATCCTTGAGCAGGTCATCGCTTAGCAAGTTAGCGCTGAGAACGACGACTCTTCCATTTGCGCCCAGCGCATCCACAATCACCTCTCGCACGGTGATTAGACTCATCATCACCATACGATCCGCCGACCTGCGGATTCTATTGCCCGCATGGATGACCCCGGCCTACCCATTTCGGGCTAGCCCTGCGCGGCCCAATTTTCGTCGGCGTCGCGCCGTGGATCGCCGAGATAAAGGAGACCGGTTCCATGGTGCGACGACCGACTTGCTGTGTTCCACAAGAAGATCGACCGTGCGTGCGATTCGCGCAAGCCTCAGCGATCGCTGACGGGCGCGAGCAATACATCGGTTTCCCATTGTCAGCCTGTTTCGGGTCACGCGAGATTGGACGCGCGCGCGGTAACCGGCTTTGGGCCGTTCAGCATTCCTGCTTCGAAGCGCCTGCCATGACCGGGATCGATGCTCACCGCGCGGATCATTTCCCGCGATCGCGCGTTATTGATGTCGCAGCGGGGAAAGCACAGGGAGCTTGCGACCATGCGTGCATGGCGGATTGGCTTTGCGTCTCCTCTTACGGTCTCACTGGCTGGCCTCTTTCTGATCGCGGGAAGCCTCGGCGCCCTGGCGCAACATCCGGGACGGGGAGCTGCGCCGGTCGCGCGGCCCGCCGCACCGGCGCCACGCCCGGCCGCACCGGCGATGGCGCGGCCCGCCGCGCCGGCGTTCCATCCCGCTCCCGCGCCGCAGCGTCCGGCGATGGCGCCGCGCCCGATGCCGCATTTCGCCGCACCTTCGCGCCCGGCAGCGCCGCACTTTGCCGCGCCGCGCCCGAGCGTCCAACGTCCCGCGACGATGCCACGGCCTCCCTCGATCGCCTCGCGCCCGGCGCCGCACGTCGCATCGCCGCGACCGAGCGCGTCGCCCGCCGTGAGCGCGCGTTCGCCGGAGCAGGCGCGGATCCAAGAGCGCGCGCCAGCGCGCGATCAGCGGATCACCGAGCGCGCGCAAGCCCGCGAGCAGCAGATCCAGCAGCGCCAGCAGGCCGCACAGCAACGGCAACGCGATACGCTGGCGCGCCAGACTGCGGAGCGCCAGACCCGGATCGATCGCCTGCAGCAGCGCGTGCAGCAAATCCAAGGGCGACAGCCGCAGGGCCGCCAAGCGCAACGCGCGCTGCAGGTTCAGCAACATCAACTCCAGCGCGAGCAATTGGCGCAGCAGCGCGATCTCGCGCGGCAGCAGCGGCTCGGCGGGCCGCCGGGCGCCGCCAAACGGACTGTGGCCGCGGCTGCCATGCAGGCGGCGGCGCGCGGACGATTTGCCGCACGCTTCCACGACAATGCCGACCCGCGCGCTCAGATGGCGCTCGCGGCGCGGCTGAACGGCTGGGCACCACGCAACGCCTGGCGCCGCCATGTGCGCGCGGCGTTCGTGCCGTGGCTCGGCCCCGTGTTCTGGCCCTATGCTTATGCCGATATCTTCGATTACACGTTCTGGCCCGGCGCCTATGACGACGCCTATTGGGCCTATGCCTACGACGACTTCGTCGACACCGTGTTCTTTGACATGGGCAGTCCATATTCCGCCTACGCCAGTGTCGCACCGGGCGGCTATCTCGAGCCCGGCGGCGCTTTCGTAGGCTCGTCACAATTGCGCGAGCGCTCCGGCGTGAGCCCGCAGGCGCTGCGGCAATTGTGCAGCAATCCGGACAAAGGCATCACCGCATGGCCGTTCGCCGAGATCAGTCGGGCCGTGCGGCCCACAGCGGAGCAGCGGCCCTTGCTCGATCAGATGAAGCGCGCCGCCGCGCAGGCGGCCGACGCGCTCAAAAGCTCCTGCAGCGATGACTACGCGCTGACGCCACCGGGTCGCTTGCGAGCGATGATCAACCGCGTCAGCGCCACGCTCGAGGCGGTGCGGATCGTGCGACCGGCGCTGGATGCATTCTACAACTCACTCACTGACGAGCAGCAGGCCCGCTTCAATGCGCTCGGCCCGCGTCTTCCGGCTGCGCCGGAAGATCAGCAGGAGACGAGCAGAACCGCCGAGAGCTGCGGCGCACCGAAATCAAGCCTGACCCAGCTCCCGATCGAACGGATCGACGACACGCTGCATCCGACGGGAGCCCAGAAGGATGCGCTCCACCGCCTGAGCGCCGCGACGAAGGAGGCTGTGAAAACGCTGCAAGCGGCGTGCCCCGACGAGGTGCCGGTCACGCCCGTCGGAAGGCTGCAGGCGATGGAGAAGCGGCTTTCAGCCATGCTGCAGGCGGCCAATCAGGTCCAGCCGGCGCTGGACGACTTCTATGCCAGCCTGACCAGCGAGCAGAAGGGACGCTTCAACACGCTGCAGCAGGTCGCGGGACAGTGATCGGAACGTTCCGGCGCGATCGCGCAAGCTGAGCGCGCATCGCGCGACAGCGCGGCTCGCTATCTCTTTCGAACAGGCTGGAACCTTCCAGATCCTGTCCGAATGTTAAGGCGACAACACCCCCGACAGCCGCCCAGAATGCATCTGCCTCAACAGGCAGCAAAGCGGGTAAACTTGGGATATTGTTCAATCCACCCCCAAGATTTCCGATGGCAGGTTCATGGACCAACCCCTAAAGCCTCCGGCAGAGGTCTATCCGGACGGACCTTCCAAGGGCAAGAAATCACGGCCCCGCCGACGTTTTGTCTTGACGTCCATTCTGATGGTGTTGCTTGCCGCCGGCATCTTCTGGTGGCGCGGGCATGAGAGCGCGCCGCAGCCCGGCGAGCAAGGCGGTGGCCGCGGCGGCCGGGCTGGCGGGGCGCCGATGTCGATCGTTCCGGAAACGGTCGGCAAAGGCGATATCGGCATCAATCTCAACGCGCTCGGCACGGTGACATCGCTTGCGACCGTCACCATTCGAAGCCAGATCAGCGGTTATCTGGTCAAGGTCGCCTTCAAGGAAGGCGATGAGGTCAAGAAGGGCGACCTGCTCGCCGAAATCGATTCGCGTCCCTATGAAGCCGCGCTCGCGCAGGCAAAGGGGGCGCTTGCGCGCGACGAAGCCTTGTTGAAAGGCGCTCAAGTCGATTTGACGCGCTACCAGGGCCTCGCGGCTCAAAATGCCGTTCCTCACCAGCAACTGGACACGCAGATTGCCCTGGTGGCACAGGACCAGGGCCTCGTCGAACTGGATCGCGCTGCGGTCAAGGCCGCCGAGGTCAATCTGCAATATTGTCACATCGTCTCGCCGCTCGATGGACGGGTCGGACTGCGTCAGGTCGACCAAGGCAATTACGTCACAGCGGGCGATACGAATGGCCTCGTCGTCATCACGCAGCTCCATCCGATCAGCGTGCTGTTCACCGTCCCGGAAGATAATCTGCAAGCGATCGCCAATCGACTGCGGCAGGGCGCGGTGCTGCCCGTCACTGCGCTGGACCGTGGCGGCGCCAACAAGCTCGCTGAAGGCGCGCTGCAGACCTTCGACAGCCAGATCGATCCCACCACGGGCACGATCAAATTGCGCGCGCAGTTCCCAAATGAATCGCGAACGCTCTATCCAAATCAGTTCGTCAATATTCGCCTGCTGCTCGATACGCACAAGGACGTGACGACGATGTCGACAGCCGGCATTCAGCGCGGCGCGCCGGGCACATTCGTCTACCTTATCAATGCCGACAACACCGTCTCTGTCCGCGCTGTCAAGCTCGGCGTCACCGACGGCGATCATGTCGAGGTGCTTTCGGGATTGCAGACAGGCGATCGCATTGTAATCGACGGCGCCGACAAGTTGCGTGACGGCGCGAGAATCAACGTGCGCCCCCCGACAGACGCGAGCAAGCCGGCCGATGCGGGTGCTACGCAAGATCAGAATGGTGGTCAGGAAAAGCAGGATAAAGCCGGCAGCGGCAAAAAGCGGCGCTCCGAGGGCGGGCAGAAACAATGAATCCGTCACAGCCCTTTATACTGCGGCCAGTGGCAACCACCTTGCTTATGATCGCCATCATGCTCTCCGGCATGTTGGCGTTTAAATTCCTCCCGGTCGCCGCCTTGCCCGAAGTGGACTATCCGACCATCCAGGTGCAGACGTTCTACCCTGGGGCCAGCCCCGACGTGATGACGTCGTCGGTCACTGCACCACTGGAGGTGCAATTCGGCCAGATGCCGAATCTCAACCAGATGAGCTCGGTCAGCTCAGCCGGCGCATCGGTCATCACGCTGCAATTCGGCTTGAGCATTTCGCTCGACGTGGCCGAACAGGAAGTGCAGGCCGCGATCAACGCCGCCGGCAATCTATTGCCCTCCGACCTCCCCGCGCCGCCGATTTATGCCAAGGTCAACCCTGCGGACGCGCCGATCCTGACTTTGGGCCTGACGTCGAAAACCATGCCCCTCACGCAGGTCGAGGATTTCGTCGATACGCGCCTTGCACAGAAAATTTCGCAGCTCCCCGGCGTCGGCCTTGTCAGCATCAGCGGCGGACAACGTCCGGCCGTCCGCATCCGGGCCGATATTCGCAAGCTCGCCGCTTACGGTCTCAACATCGACGATCTGCGAACGACGCTTGGCAATGCCAACGTCAATACACCGAAAGGCAATTTCGACGGCGGCATGCGGGCCTACACCATCAATGCCAACGACCAGATCAGGAACGCGTCCGATTATCGCTCCCTGATCGTCGCCTACAAGAACGGCTCGCCCGTACGCTTGAGCGATGTCGGCGACGTGATCGACGGCGCCCAGAACGACAAGCTGGGCGCCTGGATGAACGGGACGCCGGCGATCATCCTCAACATTCAGCGTCAGCCCGGAGCCAACGTCATTTCGGTTGTCGAGGGCATCAAGGCGCTGCTGCCGCAACTGCAGGCGACACTGCCCGCCGCGATCGACGTCAATATTCTGACCGACCGAACGGTCACCATCCGCGCTTCGGTTCGCGACGTCGAATACGAGCTGGCTCTGGCCGTCATCCTGGTCGTCCTGGTGATCTTCGTGTTCCTGCGCAGTGCGCGCGCGACCGTGATCCCAAGCCTCTCGGTGCCGTTGTCGCTGGTTGGCACGCTCGGCGCCATGTACCTGTTCGGCTTCAGCCTCAACAATCTCTCGCTGATGGCGCTGACGATCGCGACCGGCTTCGTCGTCGACGACGCCATCGTCGTGATCGAGAACATCTCCCGCTACATCGAGGAAGGCGATCCGCCCCTGCAAGCTGCGCTTCGCGGCTCCGCGCAGATCGGCTTCACCATCATCTCGCTGACGGTATCGCTGATCGCCGTTCTGATTCCGCTGCTGTTCATGGGGGACGTGGTCGGCCGCCTGTTCCGCGAATTCGCGATCACGCTGTCGGTAACCATTCTGATTTCCGCCGTCGTGTCCTTGACCCTTGTGCCCATGGCCTGCGCCAAGCTGCTGCGGGCCGAAAGCGAGACTCACGAGAACGCAATTCAGCGCTTGAGCCGTGAGGGGTTCGACCGGATCATCGATATCTACGGGCATATGCTGAACTGGGTGCTCAACCGCCAGACCTTCGTACTCCTGATCGCGCTCGCGACCTTCGCCCTGACCGCCTATCTCTACGTCATCATACCCAAGGGCTTCTTTCCCTTGCAGGACAGCGGCGTCATCCAGGCGATCTCCGAGGCTCCGCAATCGGTGTCCTACGCCGCGATGGCGGAGCGTCAGCAGCAACTCGCCAGCATCATCCTCAAGGACCCCGACGTCGACAGTCTCTCGTCCTTCATTGGTGTGGACGGGACCAACACCACACTGAACAGTGGCCGGATTCTCATCAATCTGAAGCCGCATGATCAGCGCAAATCCGACATTTCGACCGTGATGCGGCGGATTAGGGATGCGACATCCTCGCTGACCGGCATTGCGCTCTATATGCAGCCGGTGCAGGACCTCACGATCGAAGGGACCGTCAGCAAGACACAATATCAGTTCATCCTCCAGGATGCCGATCCGGCGCAGCTTGCCGAATGGACGGCCAAGCTGGTCGACAAGCTGCGAACGCTGCCGCAGCTCGGCGACGTCGCCACCAACATCTCCGCGCAGGGCCTTGCGGTCTTTGTCGAGATCGATCGAGATCAAGCCGCTCGCTTCGGCATCACGCCCGCGACGATCGACAACGCGCTTTATGACTCCTACGGCCAGCGCATCGTCTCGACCATTTTCACCAACTCGAATCAGTACCGCGTCATCCTTGAAGCGGACCCTGCGCTGCAGAACTCGCTACAGTCGCTGTCGGACATCTACCTGCCCTCGTCCGTTGGGAGCACTCCCGTCCCGCTTGCCGTCATGGCCAAGATGCGCGAGGAGACCGCACCGCTCCAAGTCTCGCATCTCGGCCAATTCCCGTCCGCCACCGTGTCCTTCAATCTTGCGCCGAACTCATCGCTTGGCGAAGCGGTCGCAGCGATCAAGCAGGCGCAAATCGACATCGGCCAGCCCCTTGGGGTCATCACCAGCTTCCAGGGCGCCGCGCTCGCTTTCCAGTCCTCGCTTTCGAACCAGCTCTTTCTGATCCTGGCCGCGATCGTCACCGTCTACATCGTGCTCGGCGTGCTCTATGAGAGCTTCATCCACCCCATCACCATTCTCTCGACGTTACCGTCGGCAGGCATTGGAGCGTTGTTGGCGCTCATGGTAGCGGGTCACGATCTGACCATCATTGCCATCATCGGCATCATCCTCCTGATCGGCATCGTGAAGAAGAACGCCATCATGATGATCGACTTCGCACTCGACGCCGAACGCAACGAGGGCAGGTCACCGCGCGAGGCGATCTACCAGGCCTGCCTGTTGCGGTTCAGGCCGATCATCATGACCACGATGGCGGCCGTGCTCGGCGCCTTGCCGTTGATGGTTGGAACCGGAGCGGGCTCGGAACTGCGTCACCCGCTCGGCATCTCGATTGTCGGTGGCCTCTTGGTCAGCCAATTGCTGACATTGTTCACCACGCCGGTGATCTACCTTTGGTTCGATCGCCTTGCGCTACGATTCGGCGGAAGGGCCGAAGGCGCCGGTCAGACAAGCGGCTTGCACTGAACCATGGACCCGTCAACACCCTTCATTCGCAGGCCGGTCGCAACGACATTGCTGACGTTCGGCCTTGCGGCGGCGGGTGCCGTGGCCTTTTTCAAGCTGCCGGTATCGCCGCTGCCGCAGGTGGATTTTCCGACCATCTCGGTTCAGGCGACGCTGCCGGGTGCCAGCCCGGAAGATGTGGCCACCACCGTCGCAAGCCCGCTTGAGCGCCATCTTGGCCAGATCGCGGATGTGACCGAGATGACCTCGTCCAGCACGGTCGGCAGCACGCGCATTACGCTGCAATTCGGACTGAACCGGGACATCAACGGCGCAGCGCGCGATGTGCAGGCTGCGATCAATGCGGCCCGCGCCGACCTGCCGACAAGCCTGCGCAGCAACCCGACCTACCGCAAGGTCAACCCTGCCGACGCGCCGATCCTGATTCTGACCTTGACCTCGGACACGGCCACCCGGGGCGATCTTTATGATGCGGCATCGACGGTGCTTGCGCAGAAGCTGTCGCAGGTCGAAGGCATCGGCGAGGTCGTGGTCGGCGGCAGCTCCCTCCCCGCGGTCCGCGTCGAGCTCATACCACAAGCGCTTTACAAATATGGCATCGGTCTCGAAGACGTCCGCGCCGCGCTCGCCAGCGCCAATGCGCACAGCCCCAAAGGCGGCATCGACGTCGGCGATCAGCGTTATCAGATCTACGCCAATGACCAGGCCAACAAAGCCGGCGATTACAAGCCACTGATCGTCGCCTATCGAAACGGCGCGCCCGTGCGCCTGTCCGATGTCGGCGAGGTCGCCGATGGGGTCGAGAACTTGCGGAACTCCGGCCTTGCCAACGGCAAGCCGGCCGTCTTGATCATTCTCTATCGACAGCCCGGCGCGAACATCATCAGTACCGTCGATCTCGTCAGGGCGCTGCTGCCGCAGCTCAAGGCGTCGATCTCGCCGGCCATCGACATCAGCTTGGGCGTCGACCGTTCGACCACGATTCGTACCTCGCTGCACGATGTCGAGCGGACGCTCATCCTCGCCGTCTTGCTGGTGATCATCGTGGTCTTCGCGTTCTTGCGGAACCTGCGCGCCACCTTCATCCCCGTCGTTGCGGTCTCGGTATCGCTGGTCGCGACCTTCGGTGCCATGTACCTGATCGGCTACAGCCTCGATAATCTGTCGCTGATGGCGCTCACGGTCGCGACCGGCTTCGTCGTCGACGATGCCATCGTCGTGCTGGAAAACATCACCCGCTATATCGAGGACGGGATGCCCCCGCTGGAAGCGGCGCTCAGGGGCGCCGGCGAAGTGGGTTTCACCGTGGTCTCGATGAGTATCTCGCTGATCGCCGTCTTCATTCCCATCCTTTTGATGGGCGGTATCATCGGCCGGCTGTTTCGCGAATTCGCGATGACGATCTCGATCTCGATCCTGATCTCGCTCGCGATCTCGCTGGCGACCACGCCGATGATGTGCGCCGTGATGCTTCGTCGTGAAAGCGGCGAACATGGAAGGATCTATCAGGCAAGCGAGCGCTTCTTCGAGGCGATGCTGAATTTCTACCGGCGTACGCTCACGGGCGCTCTCGAGCATCCGCGATTCGTGATGGTGATTCTGGCCGCGGTCCTGGGTCTTAATTTCTACCTGTACAGCGTCATCCCGAAGGGCTTTTTCCCTCAACAAGACACGGGACGGATCATCGGCATCATCCAGGCCGACCAAAGCATCTCATTTCAACTGATGCAGCAGAAGCTCGCGCAATTCGTCACAATCATCAAGAACGATCCGGCGGTCGAGACCGCCGTCGGCTTCACCGGCGGCGGTCAGACGAATTCAGGCTTCATGTTCGTCTCGCTGGTTCCGCTCAGCCAGCGCAATATCAGCGCGGACGGCGTCATCGCGCGGCTGCGGCGCGCAATGGCCGTCGTGCCGGGCGCAACCCTGTTCCTGCAATCGGTTCAGGACATACGCGTTGGCGGCCGGGCCAGCAATGCGCAATATCAGTACACGTTGCAGGGATCGACGCTGGAAGAGCTGAACGAGTGGTCGCCAAAGATCGCGGCGGCCCTTCAACGCGAGCCGAACCTCACCGACGTGAACAGCGACCAGCAGAACAAGGGACTCGAATCCAACGTCGCGATCGACCGGGATGCGGCCGCCAGATTGGGCATCACTGTCAGCCAGATCGACAACACGCTTTACGATGCATTTGGTCAGCGTCAGGTCTCGACCATCTACGTCGCCCGCAACCAGTATCACGTCATCATGGAAGTGGCGCAGCGCTACTGGCAGAACCCGGAAACGCTGAAGGACGTCTACGTCAGCACCTCCGGCGGCTCCGTCGGTGGCTCGCAAGCAACCAATGCGGTCGCGGGGACCGTTGTATCGTCCGGAAACTCGAGCGCAGCCAATTCGGCCAACGCTCAGGCCGCACGAAATCTGGCAACCAATTCGATCGGCTCGACCGGCAAGGGCGTCGCCTCGACCGGCTCGGCCGTCAGCATCAAAGCCGAGACCATGATCCCGCTGTCGGCGGTCGCTCATTTCAGCCAGGGCGCGACACCGCTCGCCGTCAATCATCAGGGCCTGCTCGTCGCCAACACGATTTCGTTCAACCTGCCGCCGAATGTTTCGCTGAGCACGGCGGTTGCAACCATCGAAGCCACCATGAACCGGCTCGGCGTGCCCGCGACCATTCGCGGCACTTTCCAGGGCACGGCGAAGGCGTTTCAGGACTCGCTCAGCAACCAGCCCTTCCTCATCCTGGCGGCGCTGGTCACGATCTATATCGTGCTCGGCGTTCTCTACGAGAGCTACATCCACCCGCTCACGATCCTGTCGACGCTGCCTTCCGCTGGCGTCGGCGCACTCCTGGCGTTGATGGCGTTCAAGACCGAGTTCAGCATCATGGCGCTGATCGGCGTCATCCTGCTGATCGGCATCGTGAAGAAGAACGCCATCATGATGATCGATTTCGCGCTTGAAGCCGAGCGGAAGCGCGGATTGAGTCCGCTCGACGCAATTCGTGAAGCCTGCCTGCTGCGCTTTCGCCCGATCATGATGACGACCATGGCCGCCATGCTCGGCGCCGTTCCTCTCGCCATCGGAATGGGCGATGGGGGCGAACTGCGGCAACCGCTCGGCATCGCGATCGTTGGAGGCCTTGTCTTCAGCCAGG
>Ga0210402_10003933_pt1 | contig 13746 bp, 10 predicted proteins | sample IncBWC7MmetaG_FD_161055 | JGI IMG/M metagenome (GOLD analysis project Ga0210402, IMG submission 161055) | Forest soil microbial communities from Barre Woods Harvard Forest LTER site, Petersham, Massachusetts, United States - Inc-BW-C-7-M | ecosystem: Environmental > Terrestrial > Soil >...
GATGTCCGGGTGCGGCGTCGTGACGAACACGGCGGCCCGCCCCAACGGTATGCCGCACTCCACCAGCCGCGCGCACAATTCCGCCAGCACGTCTTCCGAACGGACCGCGGACCGCGCGCCGTCTTCCAGCCAATCGACGATGGATCGAACGTTGCTCATAGCGGATGCCTTTGCTCGCTGTCGGGAGCGATGTTACATTCGCTGGCTGAGAAATTCTCACGGTTTGCGCGAGGCAAATTTCCCGGGCGCTAGGCCTTCGCGCTCGGCCGCGCCGAGACCTGCTCATGCCAGCGGCGCAGATGCGCGCAGTGCTCGGGGACCGGCAGCTTGACCCAGCGCGCGAAGTCGACCGACACCAGCGTGGTGATGTCGGCAATGCTGTAGCGCGCACCCGCGATGAACTCGCTCTGCGCCAGCCGCGTATCCATCTGCTCGAAGAAACGCGCGATGCGCGCTCGCCCGCGTTCGGCCAGTGCCGGAATCTGCTCGTAGCCGTCCGGCCCCGGCAGCGCCCGCGACTTGAGGCCAGGCGTCGAATTGCGCAACGCGTCCATCACCGCATAGAAGCCGTTCCGCTCTGAAATCCGCTGCCAGGCGGTGACGACGGCCTTCTCTTCCGCGCTCTCGCCCATCAACGGCGGTTGCGGATGGGTCGCCTCGAAATAGACGCAGATGCCGATCGCGTCGGTGATGCGCGTGCCGTTGTCGAGTTCGAGCACCGGCACGGTGGCGTCCGGGTTGATGGCGCGGAACGCCGGAGTGAGCTGCTCGTTGTTGCGCAGGTCGACCTGCACTTTCGGCACGGTGATGCCCTTCTCGGCGAGAAAGATACGCACGCGGCGCGGGCTCGGGGCAGTGGCGCAATCGTAGAATTTCATCGGCAAGTCCCCGTCATCGGCTGGCGACCTCGGCCGGCTTCGGAAGAATTTTCACGCTTGAAAATAATCTTCCGAATCGAGCGGCAGCGGCAGCACATTTGTCCTCAATAAACGCGGCCGCACGAACAGGCAATTCTTCGGCCGCAGGAGCAGGCGCTGCTCAGCGCCGCCTGTTTTGTTGCGGCGCGCTTCGGGCTTACCTATTGTCAGATCACGGCGCGAACCCGAGAACAACGCGGCGTCTATTCACATTCGCACGAGGCAAGCATGGCCAACTTCACTCCGATCTCGGCGGCAATCGGCGGGGCGCTGATCGGGCTTTCCGCGCTGCTGCTGTTGCTGCTCAACGGCCGCATCGCCGGTGTGACCGGTATCTTTGCCGGCGTGGTCGACCCTGCCGGCACGGACCGCGCCTGGCGTGCGACCTTCATCGCCGGCCTGATCGCGGCGCCCCTTTCGGCCATGCTCATCGGCTACGCCGTGCCCGTTCCACAAATGCAAGCGAACCTCATCACCATTGCCTTCGCCGGCGTCCTGGTCGGCTTCGGCACCAGGCTGAGCAACGGTTGCACCTCCGGGCACGGCATCTGCGGCATCGCGCGGCTGTCGCCGCGTTCGATCGTCGCCACGAGCGTCTACATGATCGCCGCCATCGCCGTCGTCGCGGTGACGCGGCACGTCATCGGAGGTTGAGCCATGCGCGCGCTCGCGAGCCTTGCCTGCGGCTTCATCTTCGGCTGGGGCCTGTTGATCTCCGGCATGGTCATGCCGACGAAGGTTTTAGGTTTTCTCGATATCTTCGCCGTTGCGAACGGCGGATGGGATCCGAGCCTCGCGGTGGTAATGGCCGCCGCCCTTGCCGTGTCGGGCTTCGGCTACGCGCTGCTGCGGCCAAGCGCGCCGCTCCTCGACGCGCAAATCCATTTGCCGACGCAGACGGCGATCGACCGGCCGCTCTTCGTCGGCTCCGTCCTGTTCGGCGTCGGTTGGGGCCTGGTGGGGTTGTGCCCGGGGCCGGCGATCGAAAATCTGGCGACCCTGTCGACGCCCGTCATCGTCTTCGTTGTCGCCATGGCGGTCGGCATGATCGCGCACGATCTCTGGCAGGCGCGAAGCGCGGCGCCCACGCCCGGCACTCTCGCATCAGCCGGCGCCGCCGACGGCTAGACGGTCCGCGCGCGAACGGCTCGCCGTTGCCTGACTGAAAGTGTCGTCGGGAGACCAAATCCAGCGTCGCGTACGCGCTCGCTGGCAGCGTGCCGCAGATTGGCCGATATCCCCCGGCCGCGCCCACCGACGTCTCGCTTTCCTGAGTAAAATCTTGGCGACCGCCAGATTTCACTTCCCCGTTGAAAGTGCTGTCACACCTTCGTTGCTCGCGCGCAACACGGCGGTGGAAAACGCCCACATCCGCTCGACACCCGATGGCTGGAACAGGCACGGGTTGGTACGTTTGGGTAGCGCGCAGGGGATCGTGCCGATGCGCGGCCGAATTGGGGGGCTGCAATGAAGAAAATCGGGCTCTTCCTTGCTGTTTTGGCGGGTGTGGTCACCCTTACTTCGTCAACGAATGCATCTAACTGCAAGTCAATTGCCGATTCGATGCAGCGATTGGCCTGTTATGACAAGGCCGACAGCGCTCCTGCGCCCTCGCGCAAGAGCGCGACCGTAACCTCTTCGACGCGGCACCCACGGCGATCCTGACGAAACCTGGCGCTAGGGTGTTGACCCCAGTAGACTCAGGCCCTCGCTGGTGGATTCAGGCCGATGGCGGAATTTATGGATTTTCCAAAAATTCGCCGATCATCGCGACGACCGAACCGCCCGCTTCAACCGGCCCAACCCACATTCCAACCTCACCTGGGTTCATCGGGCTGACCACGATATCGACGGTAGTAAACCCGATCGCCACCGCCGCCCCGCCGGTTTTCGGCGGCGGCGGGAACTTGCGGATGGGTTATTGGCTGGACCCTGCGCGGACAATCGCCATCGAAGGCAGTGCCTTCTTCGTGCAGGGCAATTCCGGTTCGATCTCTCAGGCGCCGACGACCGCCAGGACGAGCACCTTCGTGAATACGACATCCGATGTGTTCGTTGGCCTGGTCGACGACACCACGACGACGTCAGTGACCAACGCCGTAATCTCGGACCAGTTCTACGGCGCGGATGCAAACTTCCGAATGAGGACTCCGCTCTTTGCAAGCCTTCCGAACTTCGACGTCATGTTTGGCCTGCGCTACGCGGCTCTCAGCGAGAGGCTCACGGCCGACGTTAACTCTGTGTCCTCCCATATTTTCCAACCGGGACTCGGCCTGCCGAAGGCGTTCGATTTCACCAATTCCTCAACCGGTACCGGCTCGTTCACGATTCGCAATGACTTCATCGGGCCACAGTTTGGTTTCAACGCCGAAAAGCATTGGGGGCCCTTCTGGGTCGGGAATGAAAGCAAGCTGGCAGTGGGCGCCATGATCGAGCAAGTGTCGGTCTCCGGTTCGACCGACAACAGTATAGCCCCGACCACGACTCGCCGTTTGGCCGGCATCCCGATAACGGTCAACGCGGGTACGCCGCTTGTTACCGAAACCGGCGGCCCCCCTGCATTCGGCCTGTTTGCGCAAGGCGACCGTATCAAGACCGTGTTTGCAGTCGTGCCAAGTGGCACCATCACGCTCGGCTATGACTTCACCGATACGTGGTCGCTGATTTTGGCGTACAACTACATCTACCTGAGCAGCGTCGGCCGGGTGGGGGATCAGGTTACGTCGCCCGCCGACATCAGGCAGTCGGGCTTCTTCGCACAAGGGATCACCCTCGGAGCTAAAGCCCAATTCTGATTGCGTGCCGGCCGCCGGAATGTCGTCGCCGCAGGACTTTTCTCAGTCGGGGGCGTCGCTCGGGCAAAGCAGTTGCCGCCCTCACTCTTGGCCGCAGGCCGACGCGAGGCGCGCCGGCATAAAGACAGCTCAAAACATTTGTCGTAGGAAAGAGACGTGGCGACGTTCGTTCTGGTTCACGGGGCTTGGCACGGCGCCTGGTGCTGGCGCCGGGTCGCTCGGGTGCTCACCCGCAGCGGCCACGAAGTATTTGCGCCCACGCTGACCGGCCTCGCCGAGCGCTCGCACCTGCTGTCGCCCGCCTCGATCTCGACACGCACATTCTCGACGTCGTCAACGAGATGAAATGGCAGGAGCTGAGCGACGTTGTTCTGGTCGGCCACTCGTACGGGGGCATGGTCATTTCCGGTGTGGCGGAGAAGATGGAACGGGCCATATCGTCCGTCGTGCTGGTCGATTCGTTCCTGCCGGAGACCGGGCAAGCCGTGATCGATCTCCAGCCGCAACCGGTACAAGCCACCCTTCGGGCGGCGGAAGCGAGCGGCGCAACGACCGTTCCGCCACGGACAGCGGCGTTTTTCCATGTCAACGAGAAGGACCGCGCGTGGGTCGACGGGCGCTGCACGCCGCAGCCGCTGAAATGTTTTCTGCAGCGACTGACGCTGACCCGGGCGCGGGAGCGCATTGCCAGGAAAGTCTACATCAGAGCGACCGGCTACCCGAGCGAACCGTTCGATCGCGCGATGGCGAGCGCCCGCGCGAAGGGCTGGCAAGTCCATGAGCTTGCTTGCGGCCATGACGTGATGCTCGATCAGCCGGAGCTATTGGCCGAGATCCTGCAGGAAACTTTGCGGCCTCGATCGGCGTGAGGCTCGGGAACAACGGCGGAGCGGCGCGCACGCAGTCGCTCTACGTTCGCGCGTCGCCTTCGCCCTCTCTCCCTCCACAAGGGGGAAACGATGCCGAGCAAGAGGGAGAGCACGACGATGGGCAGGTATGACGGCTACAAGACCATCCTCGCCGAACGGCGCGGACGCATCCTGACGCTGACGCTCAACCGGCCGGCGCAGCTCAACGCCGCGAACGCCGAGCTGCACACCGAGCTGTCGCGTATCTTTGTCGATGCGCGCCACGACGACGAAGCCGACATCGTCGTCCTCACCGGCGCCGGCCGCGCCTTCTGCGCCGGCGGCGACATCGCCTGGATGCAGAAGGCCATCGACGAGCCGGACACCTTCGAGGAAACCGCGCGCGAGGCCAAGGAGATCGTGTTCGGCCAGCTCGACCTCGACAAGCCGCTGATCTGCCGCCTCAACGGCCATGCCACCGGGCTTGGCGCCTCGCTGGCGCTCTTGAGCGACATCGTCATCGCCGCCGAGCACGCCAAGATCGGCGATCCGCACGTCTCGGTCGGGCTTGTCGCCGGCGACGGCGGCGCGCTGATCTGGCCGCAGCTCATCGGCTATGCCAAGGCCAAGCGCTATCTGTTCACCGGCGACCTGCTGACCGCGGCCGAAGCCGAACGCATCGGCCTGATCAGCGAGGTGGTGCCGGAAGCCGATCTCGATTTCAGGGTCTACGGCCTCGCCGAGCGGCTCGCGGCCGGGCCGCTCAAGGCGATGAAATGGACCAAGGTGGTGGCCAACCTGCCGCTCAAGGCGCTGTTTCACGCCCATTTCGACGCCGGCGTCGCCTATGAATCGATGTCCAATCTCAGCGCCGATCATCAGGAAGCGGTGGCCGCGTTCCGGGAAAAGCGAAAGCCGGCTTTCACCGGGAAGTAGGCTACCCGACGCGTCATGCGCGGGCTTGACCCGCGCATCCATGCCGCATTGCGGCTCGGCAAAGCCTTACCGCTGAGTGCGGCCAAGCCCAATGCGAACCCAAATGTCGGCGTGGGTTGCCGGATCAAGTCCGGCAACGACGCGGGAGAGCGTGCGGCGGAGCGCGCGTATTTGGTCGCCCGGGGCTACACTCCTCATAACCATCCGCCGCGCAAATGATTGCTTTTTTTGCTGCCTGCGGCACACTGCCCCGCCAGTATCTCGAAGTAGCGTCGGAGTATTGTCATGAAGGTCATCATTGCGGGCGCGGGCGTCGGCGGCCTGGTGACGGCACTGATGCTGCACGCGCGCGGGATCGATTGCGAGGTTTTCGAGCAGGCGGACGCGGTCCGCGAGCTCGGCGTCGGCATCAACACGCTGCCGCACGCGATCAAGGAGCTGGCCGAGCTCGGCCTGCTCGACCGGCTCGATGCGGTCGCGATCCGCACGTACGAGCTGTTCTACACCAACCGGCTCGGCCAGGAGATCTGGCGCGAGCCGCGCGGCCTCGACGCCGGCTACGACATCCCGCAATTCTCGATCCATCGCGGACGGCTGCAGGGCGTGATCTACCAGGCGGTACGGGCGCGGCTCGGCGAGTCGCGCATTCATCTCAATTGCCGGCTGCAATCGTTCACCCAGGACGACGGCGGGGTGACCGCGTATTTCTTCGACCGGCACGGATCGCACCGGCATACCGCGCGCGGCGATGTGCTGATCGGCGCCGACGGCATCCACTCGCTGGTGCGTGAAAAACTCTTTCCCGACGAGGGCCCGCCGCGCTGGAACGGCCTCATGCTCTGGCGCGGCGCGATCGACTGGCCGGCATTCCTCACCGGGCGCTCGATGGTCGTGGCCGGAGGTCTCGCCGCCAAGCTCGTCATCTACCCGATTGCCGAGGGTTCGCGCGCAGACAAAAGGCTGACCAACTGGGCGGTGGTCGGCCGCGTCGGCGATCCGTCGATGCCGATCCCGCAGAAGCAGGATTGGTCGCGCCCGGGCCGTTTCGAGGATTTGATGCCGCACCTGCGGCGTTTCCGCATTCCTTATGTGGACGCGAAAGCGCTGATCGAGGCGACCAGCGAGTTCTGGGAATATCCGATGTGCGATCGCGATCCGCTGCCGCGCTGGAGTCACGGCCGGATCACCTTGCTCGGCGACGCGGCGCATCCGATGTACCCGGTCGGCTCCAACGGCGCCTCGCAGGCGATCCTCGACGCGCGGTTCTTGGCCGACCGGCTGATCGACTCCGAGCATCCGGCGCAGGCGCTGTGGACCTACGAGCAGGTCCGGCTGCCGATGACGGCGGAGATCGTGCGCATGAACCGCCGCGGCGGGCCGGAGGGCGTCATCGACGCGGTCGAGGCGCGCGCACCGGACGGCTTCAGCAACATCGACGACGTGCTCTCCTTCGAGCAGCGCAAGGCGATCGTGCGCGGCTATGCTTCGACCGCGGGCTTCGCGCGCGAGCAGGTCAACAAGGCGGCGTAACCCGTCATTGCGGATCGCCGCGAAGCGGCGAGTCCGGAATCCATCGGCGCTCGTCGTGATTGTGGATTCCAGGCCCCTCGCCGAGGGCCGGCCCGATCAAAAGCTCGGCGACGCAATCCAACACCGCAACAAAGACTGTGGATTGCATCGTCGCTGCCTTACTAGCAATGACGATAAAGCGTCCGGCCTGACTTCATCGTGCCTGGAGCAGGCGGCGATTCTTTCCAATTGTTAACGCGACATGATAGTGAGGGTCTTGAATAATCTGCCTGGGGTGCAGCAGTCGGGGCTGTGGAGTCCATCATGCGGAGACCGCGAGCGGCTCGGCGGCCGCGGACAGCGCCTTCGGCTGATGCTCAATGCCGGGATTGGCGGCCGCGGCAACGTCCGACATCATCTGCTGCGCCATCATGAAGGCATGGAAATGCAGCGCGCATTTCAGCGCATAGACCTGCAGCACGGCCGGCTCCGGCCGGCGTTTGAACGCATGCCACAAGCGATGGCGGTATTCCCGGCGTAAGGCCGCGTCCGGTATCCGGCGCATGAGCTGCCAGATGGTCGCCAATGCCTCGATCAACAACTCCGCGTTCACCGCCAGGGCGCGGACGGGATGCCGGCGGAAATAGCGCGAACGGGCCGCCGACTGCCGCAATCCGCGTTGCAGATAGAGCGTGTCGAGCCGGCCGAAATAGGCCGCGGGCGCATAGAGGTCGCGCATGAGCTCCGCGCAGCCGTCGCGCAGCTCGGTCAGGGTGAGCTGTTTGGGAATGACGTTGCTTCCGCGCCGGATCGCCTCGTCGGAATTGTCGATCCGATTTTCCCGTTCGAGCCGGGCGTAGAGGGGAGTGCGGGGGATTGCCACCAGCATGTTGACCATGGTGTTGACGATGTGCGCGTCCTGCACGAACCGGCGCTGACTCTCGAAGACGCCGCCGTCGTCATTGTCAAAGCCGACGATCATCCCGGACCAGACTTCCATTCCCGCTTGCTGGATGCGATGGACCTTTTCGAGCATCGTTCCTCGCGAGTCGGCGAGGTTTTGGATCTTTTTGGTCTCCCGCAGCGCCGCCTCGTTTGGCGTTTCGATGCCCACGAACACGGTCGCGATATTGGCGTCGGCCATGAGCTGCATGAGCTCGTCGTCTTCGGCGAGATCGACCGAGGCCTCGGTCGCGAGCGTCAGCGGATAGCCATGCGCCTCCTGCCAGGCGATGACCTCGCGAAGCACCGCCTTGATGGCTTTCTTGTTGCCGATCAGATTGTCGTCGACGACGAACACGGTGTGCTTGCCCGCGGCCCGCAGCGCCTCGAGCTCGGCTAGAATCTGCGGGGTGGTCTTGATGCGCGGCTGCCGGCCGAAGACGACGATGATGTCGCAGAACTCGCAGGTGAAGGGACAGCCTCGGGTCATCTGAATGCTGCCGAAGCGGTAGTGCTGCATCGGCAGGAGGTCGAGACGCGGCGCCGGCAACTTCGTCAAGTCGGTCCGTTCCTGCTGCTCGTATCGCCTCTGGTGCCGCCCTGCCGCCCAGTCCTCCAGGAATTGCGGCCAGGCCTCGTCCGCCTCGCCGACGAAGATGACGTCGATGAGATCCCCGAAATCGGTCTCCCGAACGGTAATCCACGAGCCGCCGACCACCACGAACACGCCCCGGTGCTTGAGCTCGGTGAGGATCTCCCGCATGCGGTCACGTTGGACGTACATCCCGGTAAGGCCGACGATGTCGGCGCGCGCGCAGCGGTCGAAGTCGATCGGCTCCACGTTCTCGTCGATCAGGGTGACGCGGTAGTGCGCCGGCGTGAGCGCGGCGAGCAACGGCAGGCTGGCGACCGGCAGTACCGCCTTTCCGCCAAGCAACCCCAATGCGTGATCCATGCTCCAATACGAGGTCGGGAAGCGCGGATGGATCAGCACGATGTCGGGCACAGTCGAGGCTCCTGTGGAAGCTGCGAAAAAATCGGACGCGGCACGGCCCGGAATTTCCTCTAACAGTCTCGCTTTAGCTCCTGCGCTCCCATCACTTGAAGATGGCCGTCGGCCGATTTTTAACCTCCCGAACCCTGGGTTGTCACGCTGAATCTGGTCGTTCTAACAGTACTGAACTCGTCTGATGCGCACCTATCGCGGCCGCATAGCCCTGCACGCTCATGCAGCCAATTCGTCGAGCAGGACCTTGGCCTGCTTCAGATCGAACGTGTCGAAGCCTTCGGTGAACCATCCATACACCGGAGCCAAAAGATCGCGGGCCTCGTCCCGCTTGCCTTGATCGCGCCGGAGGCGCGCCACGCTTATTGCCGCGCGCAGCTCCCAGGATTTTGCTTGCTGTCGACGGGCAACCGCGAGCGCGCGCTCGAAACAGGCTTGCGCCTTCGCGGCATCCCGCCCCGGCGCCATCAGGGCGATGTCCCCGGCCCGGCGATAGATGTCGGCTTCCCACCACCGTTCCCCGGTTGACTCGATCATTGCGGTGGCTTCACCGATGCAGCGCCAAGCGTCGTCGAATTGCCCAAGCTGAGCATGGGCTTCGGCGAGATACGATAGATACGATGGAGTCCATGCCGTTGCTCCCGTTGACCGATAGGCCGAGACTCCGGCGGTGATCGCGACAACTGCGTCCGCAGCCGTTCCGGTCAGGGCAACAAGCCAGCTGCGCACGAACATTCCGGCTGACTTCCATTGGACGGAGGCTTTTTCCTCGGCCAATGCGAGAAGCTCGTTGATGACCGCGGTCGCGGCCTGATAATCCCCGCAAAGCAGATAGGTGGCCGGTGCGTAGTAGAGCGCGATCAGCAGCGTGGCGGCATGGCCGATCTCGCGGGCGTCCTTGAGGGCCTGATCCGCGTCCGCGTGTGCGGCATCGGGATAACCGAGCATCCACAAGGCAAACGGCCGGTAGCATAGGATTCCCACGCGGGCGTCATGGCCAAATCCCATCGCCAGCGCACGATGCGCGGCAGGATCGTAGAGCGCGACCGCCCGATCGCAATGCGCGCGGCCTTCCGCGATGTCCCCGGTGCTCATCAGGGAAGTGCCCATAAGGCGATGTCCGATCACGAGCGGGACGGTAGTCCCTTGCTTCTGTGCGAGTGCCAGGAATTGCGCCGCGAGCGCGCGTATCCCTTCGCCATTGAACGCTACGGTCCTCGCCGCCCAGAAGCCGTAGAGGACCGAGAACAACAGCAGCGGGTCTTCGGCAGGCTCGCCGAGCGCTGCAGCCTGCTCCATCAGCAAACGTGCCCGCTCCATGGCGGCCTTCGTTTCGGGCGCGTTGTAGCCTTTGACGTGGAGCAGCGGGGTTATCAGTGCGACCTGGAGCTTGATCTGCGTGCGGCGCAACGCCGGCGTGCCGGGTAGGGTGGCGATTAGGTCGAGGGCGCGGCCGAGCTGCTCCGCTGCTTCGACGAGCGCCGAGCGCGCCAGCGATCGCTGTCCTGCCTTGGCCCACAGGTCAGCCGCCTTTTCGATCTGCCCAGCTTCGGCGCAGTGACGCGCCAGCAGCTCGGGCTGACGTTCGGCGATCTCGGGAAATCGGCTTTCCAGCGTTTCGGCAATGCGGGCGTGCAGCACGCGCCGCGGTTCGCGCAGCAGCGTGCCGTAGGCCGCGTCCTGTACCAGCGCGTGCTTGAACAGGTAGCTCGCATGCGGCGGCGCGCTCTGGCGGAACAGCAGACCGGCGGCCACGAGACGCTCGAGCGCCGATGCCAACTCGTTCTCGGATTGGCCGGCCACTGCGGCGATCAGGGCATGCGAGAACTCGCGCCCGATCACCGCCCCGATCCGCGCCACCTCCTTTGCCGGCCCGAGCCGATCGAGCCGGGCCATCAGCGAGGCATGCAGGCTCGCAGGGACCGCCAGCGCCGGGACGGGAATGCTGGCCGCAGTCCGCCGCGCCTCGCTTTCGCTTCCCGCCTCGAGAACCGCCTTCGTCATCTCCTCCACGAACAGGGGAATGCCGTCGGCGCGCTCCACGATGTCTTGGCGGATGCTCGCCGGCAGCGGCCTGCCGCCGGCGATCTGGTCGACCATTGCGTGAATTTCAGCACGCGTCAGCCGATCGAGGGCGACGGCGGTGACGTGCGGTTGTCCGCTCCAGGGCGGTTCGAATTCCGGCCGGAACGTCACGATCAGGAGCGCGCGATGGGCGGCGACCCGGCTCACCGCGCGCCCGAGCACTTCCAGGCTCGTGGGATCGCCCCAATGCACATCCTCGAAGATCATCAGCACGGGAGCAGAGCGCGCCAGCGTCTCTATTTGCCGGATGAGCGCCTGTAGCGTCGCTTCCCGGCGCTGTTGCGGAATGACCGGCAGCGCCGGATAGCGGCCGTCGTCAGGCAACGACAGCATGTCGGCAAACAGCGCGGCGTCCGCAATTGAGGTCGAGGTCTGCGCCAGCAGCGCATCGAGCTTGTCGAGCTTCGCCTTCGGCGTATCGTCGTGGGCAAATCCGGCGGCGCGCTCCATCTGGCCGATGACGGGATGAAGGGCGCTGTTGGTGTACTGCGCCGAGCAGAAATAGCGCAGGCGCGTGTGCGGCTCATCGGCCAGGCGTTCGAGCAGCGCCGCGGTCAGCCGCGACTTGCCGATCCCCGGCTCGCCGGAGAGCAGAACCACCTGCCCTTCGCCGCTCTCCGACCTCGACCAGCAGCGCCGCAGCAGTTCGGATTCGTCCTCGCGTCCGACCAGCGCCGTGAGGCCGCCGGCGTGCAGCGCCTCGAAGCGGCTCTCCATCGCGCTCGTCCGCAACACCCGCCAGGAACGCGCCGGATCGGCGATGCCCCTGAGCTCCTTGCTGCCGAGATCCTCGAGTTCGAAGGGATTGCCGATAAGCCTGCGCGTGCCGTCGGCAATCACCACGGTGTTGGGTTCGGCGATCGCCTGCAGACGGGCGGCAAGGTTCGGCGTCTCGCCCACGACGGCCCGCTCCCGCGCTGCACCCGTCCCGATGAGATCGCCGACCACCACCAGGCCGGTGGCGATGCCGACCCGCGCGCTCAAGGGAACGCCGGCAACGGTATTGAGCTTGGGCACCGCTTCAACGAGCGCCAGTCCCGCCTCGACCGCACGCTCGGCGTCGTCCTCGTGCGCCTGCGGATAGCCGAAATAAGCGAGCACCCCATCGCCCATATACTTGGCGACGAACCCTCCATTGCGTTGCACCAGCTCCGCGCAGCAGCGCTGATAGGCGCCAAAGATGCTGCGCAGGTCCTCCGGATCGAGCTTCGCCGACAGTGCGGTCGAGCCGACGAGGTCGATGAACATCACGGTGAGCTGCCGGCGCTCGGCGGCCTGCGCGTCCGGGCGAGCCGTCACCGTGGGTGGCGCAATCGCGGTCGCGCCGGCGTCCGCAATCGCCTTGAGCAGGCGCTTGCGATGCCCCAGCGGCACACCGAGCTTTTCGAGATCGCTCTCGGTCAGCTCCCGGAGCACCTCGACGTCTATTTCGTTGTCGCGGAAAACGGTCTCGTAGCGGCCAAGCCCGAGGCCGCGCAGCCAATCACCGACGTCCATGCTCGCGTCTCAACCGCGCCCCCGCGCTGATGATCTGCCGGATGAAACAGCGTGTCCAGGTGCTTGCGGGCGCATGCCTGCCCTGGGTTGTATTCGCAGGATCGGCGGCGGGGCTATCCAAATTCCCCACCAGGAGCTGCTGAAGTGGCGCCTAGTCACATTTTCATTGACACAAGTCCCCGTTTCGGATACGGATGCCACGAGTCTCGCTCAACTTACAGGACGGCAACCGGGTGACGCTGGCGGCCGGGGCGAGTGCGGTTCCCGCGGAAGGCGGCTCGTCACTACCGTCCCCGGGCGGCTCCGGGAAAACGCCCGGCCGGCACCATGACCGGTCTGCGAGGAGCTCGCTGGACTGGGACAGGCGAGATGCAGCTAACGCCTGCAAAAGCCGCGTCCCAGGAAGCGCGTGCTGGAGCTGAGCGGCGGCGTTGGTTCGCTGCCGCAAGCGCCGCGGTGGAACGCCGACAGGCGAGCGCGCCCCTCGCTGCCCCTCCCCGTACGCGGTGGGGGAAGAGAGATCAGGCGCGCGGCCGCATCCCAGATGCGGACGGAAGGTTTACGCGTCTGTCGGCGTTTCGCCTTCCTGATTTTTTTTGAGCCGGGCGCGATCGAGGTGGAGCCGGTACCACCGCCGGCGGCCGTCCGACGGGGATCGGGCTGGGCTTCCGTGCTTCTTGGAGCAAAACTCGGGCGCGGGCGCGCCGCGAGAACGCTCCCTTTTCACCCTCCCCTGGATGGAGAGGGTCGCGCTCCGCAGGAGCGCGGGGTGAGGTGATGGCGCATGCATTTCGTAGCCCGGATTGAACCAACGGGTCCGGCCCGAAGTGGCCGGCCCGATGACAGGCTCCGCGAAATCCGGGAGCGGTCCGCAAGCTTGAATGCCAATCCCGCATTTCGCTGACGCTCATCCGGGCTACGGCGCTGAGCAGCCGTCACGGTGCCCACGGCGTGATGAAAAAGAGCCGCGAGCGGCTACTCCGGCGGCGGCAGGAACATCACTTCGTGCTTGGCCGACAGCGCCACGACTTCCGGCGGCGCCTGCTCCTTCATGCTGTGAATGGCCCAGAACAGGTCGTAGAGTTTGCGCGTGGGAGAGACCCAGAAGAAGCATTTCACCGCCTGGTCCGACTTGTTGAAGAGGCCGTGCGGGATCGTCATCGGCAGCCGGATCAGGTCGCCGCTGGTGGCGAAAAATTCGCGGCCTTCGA
>Ga0210402_10003934_pt1 | contig 13744 bp, 11 predicted proteins | sample IncBWC7MmetaG_FD_161055 | JGI IMG/M metagenome (GOLD analysis project Ga0210402, IMG submission 161055) | Forest soil microbial communities from Barre Woods Harvard Forest LTER site, Petersham, Massachusetts, United States - Inc-BW-C-7-M | ecosystem: Environmental > Terrestrial > Soil >...
CGCTTCCAGTCGCCCTCGTCGCCGGCGCGCGCGCATTCATAGACCAGGGCGCGCGCGGCTTCGATCTGGATCGCCATATCGGCGAGCATGAACTGCACGCCCTGGAACTCCGAGATCGACTTCTTGAATTGTTTGCGTTCCTTGGCATAGGCAAGACTGGCCTCGAACGCGCCCTGGGCAAGGCCGACCGACTGCGCGCCGATGGTGGGACGGTTGAGGTCGAGCGCACGCATCGAGGCGCGAAATCCCTTGCCCTCCTCGCCGACGAGATTCTCGGCCGGTACCCGCACATTGTCGAGGAAGATCGGCGTGTTCGGCGCGCCGCGAAAGCCCATCTTGCGCTCATGCCGGCCGAACGAGATGCCCGCCATCTTCTTAGGCTCGAGAATGAAGGCGCTGATGCCGTCGGCGCCGGGGCCGTCGCCGGTGCGCGCCATCAGCACGATGAACTCGGCTTCGACGCCGTAACTGCACCATTGCTTGCGGCCGTTGATGACGTAGCTGTCGCCATCCTTGCGGGCGCGGGTGTTGATGGCGGTGACGTCGGACCCCGCCTGCGGCTCGGAGATAGCGATCGCCGTGACGACGCCGCCCCTGGCGATGATCGGCAGGAATTTTCGGCGCTGCTCCTCGGATCCGAAGTGCAGGAGCGGCATGATGAACATGGTGTTGAGGCCCGCGATGGAGGCGCAGGCCGGCGAGACTTTGGAAATTTCCTCCCGCGCGATGCACATCATGGTGAGGTTGCCGTTCGGACCGCCATATTGCTCGGGCACCCAGAGCTGCATCAGCCCCATCTCGCCGAACAGCTTCACGAGTTCGGTCGGAAAACGGTCGGTCTCGTCGATTTCCGCTGCGATCGGCGCCACGTGTTTGGCGACCATTTTTCGGACGTTGTCCCGGAACGCGATCTGTTCCTCGGTGAAGCTCATGAAGATCCCTGGGCTTGCTTTTTTGTCGGGAAGGCCAAAAAGGGGCTTCCATTGAATGGGTGATCCATTTAATAATCATTCCCATGACGACCAAGTCAAGCCCTCAAAAGGCTGGCCGCCCGCGGCCCGCCTCCTTCAAGCGGCGCGATCGTGCCGCGGACCACCGGGTTGCCGGCGCTCCAGCGCCGCCGAGCTTTCGGCCGATCCACACCCGCCGTGCTTTCGAGGAGATCTGCGAGCGCATCCGCGAGCAGCTGGCGCTCGGCGTGCTCAAGCCGGGCGACAAGCTGCCGCCGGAGCGCGACCTCGCGCAGCAGCTCGGCGTCAGCCGTAATGTCCTGCGGGAGGCGTTGCGCAGTCTGGAGATGGCGGGGGTGTTGCGGCTGCAAAAGGGCGTCAAGGGCGGCGCCTTCATCCGCGAAGGCGACTCCGGCCGCATGAATGTCGTCATGCGCGACATGCTCAGCCTTGGCACGATTTCGGTGCGGGAATTGTCGGAAGCGCGGATCAACGTGCTCGATCTCGTGGTCCGGCTCGCCTGTGCCAACGCGCGGCAGGCCGATTTCGAGGCGCTGGAGGCGAATATAGAGCGCACGGAGCTCGCCACCCGCCAGGGCCGGCTGCTCGACCGCGTCGAATGCTCGCGCGAGTTTTACAGGCTGCTGGCGGCGTCGACCGGCAACAAGGTGATCGCCATGATCATGGACTCGGTCACCGAGATTCACATGCGTTTCGTCTATGCGAAAGTGGTGTCGAGTGGCGTCGCAATGCCGCGGCTGGCGGAGAGGCGCCGGCAATTGCTGGCAGCGCTGCGCGCACGGAACATTCCGGCCGCGACGCGTTTGATGCGGACTCATCTGGATTCAGTGCAGCGCATGCTGGAGCAGGATCCCGGCGCGATGTCGCTTTATGTCGCACTGGCTGAAGTGCAGCCGGGCATGCGCCGGTAAGCGACCGCCGGCCTAACGAACAAATGGGAGGAAGAATTGTCGAACTACGCCAAGTATGAATGCCTGAAGGTCGAAGTCGCGGAGAAGGTGGCAACGGTGACGTTGAACCGGCCGCAGGCGCGCAACGCCATCAATCAGCAGCTGATCCGCGAGTTGCGGACGATCTGGGATGACCTCGGCGATGACCATGCCGTTAGCGCCGTCATCCTGACCGGTGCAGGCGACTATTTCAGCGTCGGCGGCGACGTGAAGGCGATGTCGGAACGGCCGGGCGGCGACGTCCTCGAAGAGGGCGAGGTGCACGACCCCATGATCAGCCGGCGCGCCGTCACCCGTCAGCTCGAGCTCGACAAGCCGATCATCGCCGCCATCAACGGCGACGCGATCGGGCTTGCCGCCACGCATGCGCTGCTGAGCGACATCACTGTGATGGCCGAGGAGGCCCGCATCGGCGATACCCACGTCTCGCGTGTGGGTCTCGTCGCCGGCGACGGCGGCACGGTGATTTGGCCGCTGCTGATCGGCATCAACAAGGCCAAGGAATACCTGATCCGCGGCACGCTCCTGAAAGGCAAGGAAGCCGAGCGGATCGGACTGGTCAATCACGTCGTGCCGCGCGCCGAGGTGCTGGCAAAGGCGCGTGAGATCGCGGTCGAGCTCGCCAATGGACCGACCTGGGCGATCCGCTGGACCAAGCTGTCGATCAACCAGATCGTCAAGGAGCGCGTCAATATGCTGCTCGAAGCCTCGATGGCGCTGGAGCAGGTGACGTTCGAAACGGCCGACCACAAGGAGGCCACCGCATCCTTCAATGAGAAGCGCAAGCCGAAATTCGGTCAAGCGTAGTTACGGCCATGGATCTTGCCGAGCTCCCGAACGAGGAAATGCGGACGATGCTCCGCGATTCCCTGCGCGGATTTCTCGGCGAGCATTGGACCGCGGACAGGGCGGCGTCTCGTTCCGCCGCGCCCGAGGAAATTTCGGGGATTTGGACCAGGCTGGTCGGGCAGGGCATCGCCTCGCTGGGCAGTAATTCCGGCGAAGGCGGCCTTTCCGAGATTCTGGTGGTCATGGCCGAGCTCGGCCGCGCCGCCTGTCCGGCGCCAATGTGGTCGGCTGCGCTCACCAATCTTGCGTTATCGGGCTCGCGCGACCAGGCAGCCACCGAACTGCTTGAACAACTGCATACCGGCGCGGTGGGCGTCACCTTTTCCTTCGGCGCGCTCGACCCTGATCGCCATGCGGGGTCGGTTGAGATCGCGGACGGCCACGTAGGCGGCCTGCTTCGTTTTGTCGAGGTCGCTGCAAGCTGCACGCAGCTTCTGGTCGTGGTTGATTCATCCACACTGGCGCTCGTTGAGGTCAGTGCGCCCGGCGTCGAGCTGGAAGCGACCCGCGCCATGGGGGCCTTCGGCCTCTATCAGCTTCGCCTCGACGACGCGCCGGCCCGATTGCTAATGCTGGCACATGTATCGGCGGACGATCTCCTGCTGAAGGGCAAGCTGGCGTTGCTGGCGCGGGCACATGGCGCGGCACGGCGGGCATTCGAGCTTGCCGTGGACTACGCCAGGGAACGCCAGCAGTTCGGCCAGCCAATCGGAAAATTCCAGGCGATCCAGCACAAGCTCGCCAACTCGCTGATCGCGCTCGAAGGCGTGCGGCTCACGCTCGACCATGCCGCGCATCTGCATGATCGCGGGGACGCCCATTGGCGCTATTTCAGCGACGCCGCTATCGCATTCGGCGCCGAGACGCTGCGACGCGTCTCGCTCGAAACCCAGCACACATTTGGCGCGATCGGCTATGCCGAAGAGCACGAAGCGCCCCTGCATTTCAAGCGCGTGCATCTCGACACCATCGCGCTCGGCGGATCGCTACAGGCGCGCCGCCGCATCGCCGCGTTTCTGTTGGATGAGGGCGGCAAGGGACTGCCGCCCTGCGACCTCGGCCCCGCTGGCAACGCTTTGCGCAAGGAAGCGCGGCAATGGCTCGCGGAGTACTGGACAGGTGAGCGCAAGGCGGAGTTCGATGCAAGACCGTTTGCCAAGCGCGAATTCGATGCGGAATTCGCGCTCGATATCGGCCGGACTGGCTGGATCGGGCTTGGCTGGCCGGAAAAATTCGGTGGTCAGGCAGGCTCGCCGCTGGAGCAAATCGCCTTCATCGAAACCATGGAGCATGCGGAAGCACCACGCATAGGCGCTGCGATCCAGGCCAACGCGCTAATGATGTTTGGCACACAAGCGCAGCAACAGAAATATCTGCCGGAGATCCTGCGCGGCGAAGCCATGCATGGCATGGGCTATAGCGAGCCGCAGGCTGGTTCCGACCTCGCCGCTTTACGCACGCGCGCGGAACGAGACGGCGATCATTGGGTCATCAATGGCCAAAAGATCTGGACCACGACCTGGTGGGGAAAATACATGTTTCTCGCCGCGCGCACCGACAAGGATGCCAAGCCGCCGCACGCCGGCATCAGCATGTTCATCGTGCCGATGGATTCCAGAGGCATCACCATCCGCCCGTCGACCACGATGTATGACGGCTCCTTCGCCAACATCTTCTACGACAATGTCCGCATTCCCCTCGAAAACATCGTGGGTGAGCTCAATGGCGGCTGGAAGGTGCTGACCGGCGCGCTCGCTTTCGAGCGCGGCCTGGTCGGTGGCGGCATCGTGCTGAAGGTCGCGCACGCCTTCGAGCAATTGCGCCGGCATGTGATGGCGCGCGAGGGCAATGCGCCGCCGCTTTCGGTGGATCCGATGGTGCGTGACAGGATGGCAGTGCTTGCCTCCGAGATCGAGGTTGGCCGCCAACTGATGATGCAGTGCGCGGAACTCGCCGCCGACGGCATCACGCCGCCGGAATATGGCGCGATCAGCAAGGTGTTTTCCGGCGAATTGATGGAGCGTTTTGGCGAGGCCGCGCTCGACATCCTCGGCATGCGCGCCACGCTTTCAGAAGGGATGCCGGGCGCGCTCGACAATGGGCGGTTCGAGCAGAACCTGCGCCACTCGCTGATGTGGGTCATCTCCATCGGCACCAACGAGATTCAGCGAAGCCTCATCGCGCAGCGAGGGCTCGGGCTTCCGAGATAGGAGTATTTGGATGCGGGAAGACGACACGATGACGGCGCCGCTCGAGGGCATGCGCGTGCTCGATTTTTCGATCATGCTGGCCGGTCCCTATTGCGCGCGGCTGCTCGCCGATGTCGGCGCCGAGGTCATCAAGATCGAGCCGCCGGAGGGCGACGACATGCGGTTGCGCACGCCGCTCCGCGACGGCCACAGCGCCTATTTTGGTCAGCTCAATGCGGGGAAACGCAGCCTCGCGCTCGATCTGAAAAATGCGGAGGCGATCGAGCTGGTGCACCGTCTGGTCGCGGGGACGGACATCGTGGTCGAGAATTTCCGTCCGGGCGTCATGGACCGCCTCGGTCTCGGCTACGAGGCGCTGCGCGCGATCAACCCGCGGCTGATCTACTGCTCGATCTCCGGCTACGGACAATCCGGGCCCGACGCGGAGCGCGCGGCCTACGCGATGATCGTCCATGCCGAGAGCGGCTTCGATCGTTCGCTGATGCGCTACGCGGGCGACCGCAACCGGCCCGCGGCCGGTGCGGTCTTCGTCGCCGACGTGCTCGGCGGCATTTTCGGCTATTCAGCGATCCAGACTGCGCTGGTGCAACGCTCGCGCACCGGCAAGGGCCAGCGCATCGATGTGGCGCTGATGGATTGTATGCTGAACCTGCTCGTTTACGAATTGCAGGAGGCGCAGTTCCCGATCCGCGCGCCGCGCCCGACCTATGGTCCGGTGCGGGCGAGGGACGGCGATCTCCTGATCGCGCCGGTGACGGCGCGCAATTTCACCTCCCTTTGTGAAGTGACGGGCCAGAGCGACCTTGCCAACGATCCGCGTTTCAACAGCGTGCCGACCCGTGGCGCGAACTGGACCGCGATGATGCAGGTCGTTGAGAAATGGACCGAGCGTCACAGCGTCGACGAATGCATCGCCGCGCTCGATGCCGCCGGCGTTCCCTGCGCGAGGTACCGCGATCCCGGCGCGACGCTGACCGACCCGCATCTCCTCGAGCGCGGCGCGTTCGCGAAACTCAGGGATGGCGCCGGCGAATTTTTTGGGGTCAACGCGCCCTGGAAAATGTCGGGTGCGGAGACGACGATCCGGCCTGATATCCCCGCGACCGGTGCGCATCGCGACGAGGTGCTGTCGCGCGCACTCGGGCTGTCGTCCGAGGCGATCGCTTCGCTTGCAAGGGCGGGTGTTTTTGGAAAGCGCAAGGAACAGAAAAGGGCATAGCGGAAATCGGCGCATAAGGGCGAACAACAGCCCGCCGATTCCGCTCGAGAGCTTCGCGTCAACCAATCAGGGAGGGAAAAAATGCTCGACATGGCGCTGGACAATGCAATCGCCGATCACAAGACCTATGGCAGCGTCGAGATGCAGCATCGGCTGTTTGCCCGGCTGCGGCGCGAGGATCCGATCCATTGGACCGAGCCCACGGGCTTTCGCCCATTCTGGACGGTCACGAAATATGCCGACATCATCGAGATCGAGCGTCAGCCCGATCGCTTCATCAACACACCGCGGACGAAACTTCTCAGCATCGATTTCGAGAGCAAGGTCAGGGAGGCCATGAACGGCAAGCCCATGCTGGTGCGGGCGCTGCCGCAGATGGATAATCCTGATCACGCCAAGTATCAGAAGCTGACGCATGCGTGGTTTCAGCCGCGCCAGCTTCGCACCCTGTCGGATCGCATGGAGGCTCTGGCCAGCGAAAGCGTGGACCGGCTGCTTGCGATCGGCGAAGAATGCGATTTCTACAACGACATCGCGATCTATTATCCCTTGCGTGTCCTGATGACGATCCTGGGTTTGCCGCGCGAAGACGAGCCGCGTCTTTTGAAGATCACCCAGGCCTATTTCGGCGGCGGCGATCCGGAGATGCAGAAGGGAAGCGACCTGATCGACGCGACGCTCGCTTATGTCGACTATTTCAGGGATGTCGTGAAAGAGAGGCGGCAAAACCCCAAGGACGATGTCGCCACCGTGATCGCGACCTCGCAGATCGACGGCAGGCCGATCGAGGATTTCGAGGCCTATTCCTACTATATCGCGCTGGCGAGTGCCGGTCACGACACCACGAGTGCCACGATCGCAGGCGGCCTGCTCGCCTTGATCGAGAATCCCGACGCGATGGCGCGCTTGCAGCGCAATGGCGATCTTATCCCCGACGCCGCCGAGGAAATGGTGCGCTGGGTTTCGCCGGTCAAGCACTTCTTCCGGACCGCGGCGGTCGACTACGACATCCGCGGCAAGACCATCAAGGCGGGGGACAGCCTGTTCATCAGCTTTCCTTCCGGAAACCGCGACGAAGAAGCCTTCGATCGCCCCTCTGAATTCATTCCCGATCGCTCGCCCAACCGTCACCTCGGTTTCGGCTTTGGCATTCACGCCTGCATCGGCAGGCATCTGGCCAAAGCCGAGATCGTGGCGTTCTTCCGTGAGTTTCTCAAGCGCGTCGATCGCGTCGAGCTTGCCGGCCAGCCGGCCTGGACGGAGACCTCTTTCCTGGGCGGGGTGAAGCGGCTGCCGGTGCGATGCCGCGCGCGGTAGCCCTCGGAAACCGGAGGCTTCAGTCGCCCGACGCGGGTGAAGTATCCGCCGGCGATGCCTTTGCGATCGCCAGCATGCATTTGAGGAAATGCGCACGATCCTCCTTATTGAGCGGAGCCAACATCAGGTTTTGCAGCTCGGCTGCGGCCGGAACCACGCTCAACAGTGCCGCCTCGCCTTTGGCCGTGATCTGGACCTGGATCGACCTGCGGTCTTCGGCATTGCCCCTTTTTGAGATCAGCTTCCGTGCCGTCATTCGCTGGAGCATCTCGCTCAGGGTATTGCGGTCGGAGCTGACGCGTTCCGCGAGAACGGAGGGGGTGAGGGGACCTTGCTGATACAATGCCATCAGCACGCCGAACTGCCGCGGCGTGATGTCGTTCTGGCGCGTCAGGTTTTGATAGAGTCCATCGTAGCGAGCCTCAAGTAGCCGCAGCAGAAACCCGATGCCGCCCTCGAGCTGCCATTGGCGCGCGACCTCGGCCGGTGAACCCGTTTTGATTCCCTTGTCGGCAGGCATGATGTCCATCTGAAAAATCGTCAGTAGCCGTTAGCAGCTTGGTTGCCTGCTCTCAACCCCGCCGCAGCGATCGGATCGGAAATGCGGCCCGGAGCGGTAACCGCCCTTGCAAGTCATTCGCGAGTATAGTACGTATACGTATCAAATGACAAAGGCCATAGGTCGGCGTTGCCCGGGAGGATTGTTTGGACCTACGCGAGCTGTTGTCGGTTCCCTATCTGCTGGAGGCCGAGGCTCTCGAAACCGAGCCCGGCAAATGGCTGCTGCGTCTCGCCTATCCCGAACTGCCGGGCTGCACCGCGGAAGGCTTCCTGCTCGAGGACGTACTGAGGGACCTCGAGCGGCGTCGGGTCGAGATGATCGTGAACCTGGTGGAGGCGGGCCAGGAGCCTCCCGTTCCTCGAAAACCGCTTGCCGCATCTGATCCGCTCTGGACCGTCAAGGAATTGGGGCTGTCGGCCCGCGTTGCCGCGCTCCTGGAAAGCCCAATCAAATAGTCCGCTGGGAACAACCGCTGGATTAAATGGAGAAAGCTCATGCTGTCGCACGAGGACAATGAAAGGCTGGTAAGGGTCGGCAAGGGCACGCCCCTCGGGGAGCTGTTCCGGCTCTACTGGATTCCATTCCTGCCGTCAGCCGATCTGGCGAAGGACGGGCAGCCGAAGCGCATCCGGCTGCTGGGCGAAGATCTCGTCGCCTTCAGGGATAGCGAAGGGCGTGTCGGGCTTGTCGACCAGGCCTGTCCGCACCGCGGCGCGCCGCTGATCTTCGGCCGCAACGAGGATTGCGGACTGCGCTGCGTCTATCACGGCTGGAAATTCGACGTGACCGGCGCGGTGACGGACATGCCGGCGGAGCCCGCGCGCAGTCGCCTCAAGGAGCATGTTCGGATCAAGGCCTATCCCTGCCAGGAGCGGAACGGAATGATCTGGACTTATATGGGGCCGGACGCCGCCAATCCGCCGGCGCTGCCGAACCTGGAATGGAATCTGGTGCCGGCGGAGCAGGTGCACGTGTCCGTCCGCGTGCAGGAATGCAACTGGCTGCAAGCCGTGGAAGGCGAGATCGATTCCGCGCATGCGCCGTTGCTGCACGGCCGGCTCGACGCCCAGGGCACGACCAGTGCGTGGATCCAGAAGCGCGACCTGCGTCCCACGTTTGAATGCATCAAGCAGGATTTCGGCATGAGCATCGCCGCGCGGCGAAACTACGATGCCAACACGCTGTATTGGCGCGTCAATCAGTTCATCCTGCCGTTCTATACGCTCGTCCCGCCGCTATCGCCATTCCCGGATCTGAGCGGACACGCCTGGGTGCCGATCGACGACGAGAACACGCTCTGCATCATGTTCTCCTATCACCCCTCTCAGCCGCTGTTGCCCAAGACGCGCCAGATCTTCGAGGAGGGCCACAATGGCCGCGAGAGCGGTCACGCCAGCCGCCATTCGCTGGTCCAGCAACCCGTCACCGTGCCTTATGCGAGCTATTGGACGAAGTTCAATCCGCAGAACGGCTTTCAGTTCGACTACAAGTCCCAGGAGACGACCTGGTTCTCGGGGTTGCCGGGATTATGGGTGCAGGATGGCGCGTGCCAGAGCGGCGTTTCGCCGATCTTTGATCGCACCAGGGAAAATCTTTGCTCCAGCGATACCGGCATCGCCATGACCCGCCGCCTGATACTCGAGACGCTGGGTGCCTATCGCGATCACGGCACCCGGCCGAAGGGCGTCACCGATCCCGATATATTCATGGTGCGCGCGGTGTCGCTGCGGTTGCCGCCCGAGGACCGCTGGGCCGACGTCGGCGCGCCCTTTATGCGCGCGCAACTCGGCGCCGATTTCGGGTACGAGCTGTGACGATGGCTGATGGCTTGATGCAGGTCCGCATCAAGCGGATCAGCTTTGAGGCCGAGAGCATCAATTCGTACGAATTGGTGGCGCTCGCGGGTGGCGAACTCGCTTCCTTCACCGCGGGAAGCCACATCGATCTGCACTTGCCGAACGGAATGATCCGCAGCTATTCGCTCGTCAACGATCAGAGCGAAAGGAGCCGCTATGTCGTCGCGGTCAACAATGACGCGGCGAGCCGCGGCGGCTCCAGATTCGTCCATGAAAATCTGCGGGCAGGGGATGTCATCACGATCTCGCATCCCCGGAACAATTTTGTCTTGCAGGAGAATGCGGCGCATTCCGTGCTTGTCGCAGGCGGGATCGGAATCACACCGTTGCTCTCGATGATCCGTCGTCTGCAGGCGCTCGGTCGGCCGTGGGAGCTGTTCTACGCCGCCAGAACGCGCGCCGCCGCGGCGTTCCTCGACGAACTTCATGTGCTTCGATGCAACGCTCATCCGAACCTGCACCTGAATTTTGACCAGGAGCCGTCGGGCCGCATGCTCGACCTCCCGGCGATCGTGAAACGCGCGCGGCCTGATGCGCATCTTTATTGTTGCGGGCCCGTGCCGATGCTGGAGGCCTTTGAAGCCGCGACCCAAGGTCGGCCCGCAGAACAGGTGCATGTCGAATACTTCAAGGCCAGGGAGAAGCCGGCGGCCGAAGGCGGCTTTGAAGTGAAGCTTGCACGAAGCAACCGGACGATCGCGGTCGAAGCCGGCAAGACCATCCTGAACGCCCTGCTCGATGCCGGAATAGCGGTGAGTTACGCCTGCAGCGAAGGCGTCTGCGGCACCTGCGAGACCCGGGTGATCGAAGGGCTACCCGATCATCGTGACCTTTTCCTCGGCAAGGAGGAGCAGGCCACCAACAAGACCATGATGATCTGCTGCTCAGGCTCGAAATCAAGCACGCTTGTCCTGGATCTCTGACAACATCGAACATCGATAGGCAAAACAAAATGAAAAAGCTGTCGCACGTACTGGGAGTATCACTTCTCGCCCTCTACATGTTCGGTCCGGCGCTCGCCGAGCCGTCGCGGTCGATCAAGATCGGCGTGCTCAACGACGCTTCGGGTCCTTACTCCGACAATGCCGGCGAAGGCTCGGTGACCGCAGCGAAAATGGCGGCCGAGGACCTCATGCAGAAGCATCCCGACTTCAAGGTCGAGATCATTTCCGCCGACCACCAGAACAAGGCCGACGTCGGTGCCGCGATTGCACGCCGATGGATGGATCAGGAAAACGTCGATGCGGTCGCCGACGTGCCGAATTCGGCCGTCGGACTCGCCGTGAACGAAGTGGTGCGCGGGAGCAAAGTCGCCTTGATTGCGTCCAGCGCGGCATCGTCCGATCTCACCGGAAAATACTGCTCGACCAACACCATTCAGTGGACGTTCGACACCTGGGCCGCGTCGCACACGATCGGAAATTACCTCGCCCATCATGGCGGCAAGAAATGGTACTTCATCGCGACCGACAACGCGCTCGGAAAATCCATGGTCCGCGATGGAACGTCGGTGATCAAGGCGAGCGGGGGAACTGTTCTGGGATCGGTCAACGTTCCCATCAATACGGCCGACTATGCGTCCTTTATCCTGCAGGCGGATGGCTCCGGCGCCGATGTGATCGCGTTCGCAACGGCCGGCGGCGATACGGTGAACCTGATCAAGCAATCGTCGGAATTCGGGCTAAAGCAAAAGGGCAGCACCTTTGCGGCGCTGCTGACCACGACCAATGACGTCGAATCCAGCGGTCTTTCGGTGGCGCAAGGCCTGATCATCACCCAGCCATTCTACTGGGACCTCAACGACACTAGCCGCGCCTGGTCCGCTCGCTTCAGTGCGCGGCAGCACGGGCAATCACCAACCGCGTTCCACGCCGGCGTCTATTCCTCCGTGCGGGCCTATCTGAACGCCGCCGTGGCCGCCGCAACGAATGACGCGCCTGCCATCATCCGGAAGATGAAGGAAACGCCGATCGATGACGATCTGTTCGGGCCGGTGGTCGTTCGTGCCGATGGGCGGGCCATCCACAACATGTATATCCTGAAGGCCAAGTCCCCGGCCGCCTCGAAGAGCAAATGGGATCTCCTAGAGCAGGTGGGCGTGCTCAGCGGGCCCGAAGCGTTCCGGCCCGCCGATGAGGGAGGATGCTCCCTCGTCGAGCAATCGAAGAACAATTGATGACGGCTCAAGGCGCAATCGAAGCGGGGACATGAACATGCTGGATCAGCTTGAAGCGGAATTTCCCGAGCATACGCCTCGCCCTTCACATGCGCCAAAGGCGCTGGAGGGAATACGGGTGGTGGATTTCTCACACTTCATCGCCGGGCCGTTTGCGACCATGATCCTGGCCGACATGGGCGCCGAGGTCATCAAGATCGAGGCGCCCGGCCGCGGTGACGACCTCCGACGCTATCCGCCCGTGCATCCCGATCTCAAGCTCGGCGCGCCGTTTCTCTGGACCAACCGCAACAAGCAAAGCGTGGCCGTCGATCTCAAGTCGCCGGAAGGCCTGGAGATCGTGCGGGAGCTGATCGCGACCGCCGATGTCGTCGTGGAGAATTTCTCCACAGGCGTCATGCAGAGGCTCGGTCTCGATTACGAGACCTGCTGCAAGCTCAGGCCGGAAATCATCTATTGCTCCGTCTCGGCCTATGGGCGCGAGGGCGCGTTCGCGGACCGGCTCGGCTTCGATCCGATCGCGCAAGTCGAAAGTGGATTTGTATCCATGAACGGCTATGCCGATCGCGAAGGCGTCCGCGCGCTGTCGCCGGTGATGGACATCAGCACGGCGATGATGGCCTGCAATGCCATCCTCGGTGCGCTGGTCGCGCGCGAGCGCAGTGGCTCCGGTCAGGCGATCGAGGTTTCCCTCTTCGACAACGCCGTGCTGATGACGGGTTACGCTACGCTGCAGCACCTCTTCACCGGTAATGATCCGCAGCGGCAGGGCAATACCAGCCCCGACACCTGTCCGTCCGGCGTGTTCCAGGCCGCCGACCGCACCTTCTATATCAACTGCGGCAACGACAAGATCTTCCAGCGCCTGATGTCTCAGGTGATCGAGCGGCCGGATCTGGCGACGGCCGAGATCTATGCGACGGGACCGCAGCGGATACGCCGTCGCGACGAGCTGTTTGCAATTCTTGGCGAGGCCTTTGCCAAGCAGCCCTGGTCATATTGGCAGACGCGGATGCGCGCGGCAGGTGTGCCGTGCGGGCAGGTGCGTACCGTCGGCGAAGCCATTCGCTCGCCGGAAGCACGCGAGCGTCGGCTCGTGACCCGCATTCCGCATCCGCAAACCGGCTGGGTACCGAACGTGGCGCTGCCGATCCGCTATTCCGGCACGCCGGTCGTGGACCCCGTGGCGGCGCCTGCGGTCGGGCAACACACCCACGAGGTGCTGCGCAGTATTCTCGGCTATGATGACGACCGTCTGGCCCGGCTCACTGAGGCCGGCGCGTTTGGCGAGCATCAGCAGAAGCCGGCCGCTTCGAAAGTGCAGGCGTGATGGCGCGAACCTCGGCCGAACGCTCGCTGAGGGGACGTGTCGCCGTTATCGGCATCGGCGAGACCGACTATTATCGTCACGGCGCTTCTCCGGACCCGGAATTCAAGCTGGCGCTGAAGGCGATCCTGGCGGCCTGCTCGGATGCGGGACTCGACCCGCGTGACATCGACGGTTTTGCCTCCTACAGCGATGATCGCAGCGAGGCGTCGCGATTGGCCGCTGCGCTCGGCATTCACCGCCTGCGTTCGGCGACGATGCAGTGGGGCGGCGGAGGCGGCGGCTGCTGTGCCGCAGTCGCCATTGC
>Ga0210402_10003936_pt1 | contig 13741 bp, 10 predicted proteins | sample IncBWC7MmetaG_FD_161055 | JGI IMG/M metagenome (GOLD analysis project Ga0210402, IMG submission 161055) | Forest soil microbial communities from Barre Woods Harvard Forest LTER site, Petersham, Massachusetts, United States - Inc-BW-C-7-M | ecosystem: Environmental > Terrestrial > Soil >...
TTTTCTTGCGCAACAGAGAAGAGATCACTCCAAACGCGACTGCCGCCACGATGAGGAATTGGATTAGGAGGCGTATCGCGTGAAGGGAATAAAACGGACGGAATTCTGCAGAGGTCAGGAACTGGGGGAAATGCAGGCACAAAACTCCCCCGAAGGAAAGGAATCCGAAAAAGACAGACAGTATCCCACTCCACCAACCTGTTCCAAAGCCAGTAGATTCGGCATCACCAAAAAAATTATTGATTTTTTGCTCGATCACGATGTCTTCTAGTTTACGTTCTCGTTGAGCGTCGAGCAACGGATTTAGCGAGAGACGCTAGAAAGAATCTTCCTATTTTGAAGACCCACGGGAGTTCTAATCCGTCGGCCACTATATTTCCACGGTTGCTAACGAATGGTGATGCGAGCAGTCTCCCGAAAGAAAAAAGTACGAGAAGTTCTTGGACAGGCGGCGGGTGCGCTGAAGCGTGGGATTCGCGTCAACGCCGAGTGCGGTCCTTGCGAACGGCTTCGTCGATCAGCGCATCGAGCTCACTCCGGGTGAGCGTCACATCATCGCCCGAGATTTCCCCGCTATCCCGGGTGATGGGCAATTCCGCTCCGCCGCCTGGCGGAGGCGCGACGAAGTATCGCGGCCGAGCGGCCATGAGCTTGGCAACCTCCCGGCTGGAGAGCAACGCCGGCTCACCGGCGGTTTCAGCGGCCAGAGTAATTTTCGCGCTGTGTTCGATGGTTTCCATTCGAAAGAACGCGGTAAGCAAATCCGGGCCGCAGGTGACGGCGCCATGGTTGGCCAGCAGCAGCGCGTCGTAGTGAGGCACGAACGGTTCGATGGCGTCGCTCAACTCCTGTGTCCCCGGCGTCGCGTACTGCACCAGGGGAATCTGCCCCAGCCCCACGATAACTTCGGGAAGCAAGGCATGATTCAAAGCGCGTCCCGCGACGGCAAAACCGGTGGCCGTGGGCGGGTGCCCGTGGCAGATGGCCATCACGTCCGGCCGCATCTTGTAAAAGAGCAGATGCATGGCCAGTTCGGAGGAGAACTTGCGGTCGCCGGCGAGTTGACGTCCTTGCAGGTCGGTAATTACCAAATCCTCGGGCGAAAGCATCCCCTTGTTCATGCACGTCGGGGTGGTGAGAACGCTGCCGTCATCCAGCCGCACGGAAATGTTTCCTTCGCAGGCGACGATGTGTCCGCGCTCGTACATCCAGCGGCCGGCTATGCAGATCTCGCGCCGGTGCTGTTCTTCAGTCTTCGCATGGCCTGACAAGAGTGAGTCCGGTATCACGGACGGACTCCTTCCTGGCACGGAATGCCTTTCCGGGCCTTGAGCTTGCTTTGATCCGGGCACCATCCGTAGCGGAGGGTACGGAATGACTCATGCCGGTCCCGAGTACAACAGCAGGAGCGGAGAAGAAATTAATACAAGTTGGCTCCAGAAGCTAGGCATAAATTCCGCGAAGCTTGAGGGCGCTGGCGACGCGGTCGATGGCCAGCATATAGGCCGCAATGCGGTTATTGACCTTGTGCAGTTCCGCGAAGCGGACCACCTCATCGAAGGCGTTGTCCATCACGTCGTAGAGGCGCTCGTTGACTTCACTCTCGCGCCAGAAGAAGCCCTGGCGGTCCTGCACCCATTCGAAATAGCTTACGGTGACGCCGCCGGCGTTGCCGAGAATGTCTGGGACCGTGAAGATGCCCTTGGCATCGATGATGGCGTCGGCTTGCCAGGTGGTGGGGCCGTTGGCGCCTTCGCAGAGAATCTTAGCTTGCACCTGGCTGGCGTTTTTTTCGGTGATCTGGTTTTCGATGGCCGCGGGAATAGCGATCTCGCAGGGTTGAAACAGCACGTCGCGCGCGGTCATTTTGGTTCCACCACCGGGGAAATCCTGAAGCGGCTTCTTCTGAGTGTAGACCCAGTCGATGGCCTTCGGCACATCAAAACCCTTTTCATTGTAGAGACCGCCGCCGATGTCCGCGAGTCCAACTATCTTGTAACCCGCTTTTTGCATGAGGTCCGCGGCCATGGAACCCACGTTGCCGAATCCTTGGACCACGACGCGGCAACCTTCCTTCTTGATTCCCAGTTTGGCCAGCGCTTTGTCGCAGCAAATCATCACCCCGCGGCCGGTCGCTTCTTTCCTTCCTCGCGATCCCCCGAGTTCGATGGGTTTGCCAGTGACGACGGCCGTGGTGGCCTGCCCGAGGTGCATGGCGTACGTGTCCATGACCCAGGCCATGGTCTGTTCGTTGGTGCCGACGTCGGGGGCCGGAACGTCCTTCTCTGGGCCCAGCCAGTTCGAAAGCTCAGCGGTGTAGCGGCGAGTGAGCCTCTCGAGTTCACCACGCGACATTTTCCGCGGATCACAGATGATCCCGCCTTTGGCTCCGCCGAAAGGAATATTCACAACCGCGCACTTCCAGGTCATCCACGTCGCCAGCGCGCGAACTTCGTCGATGGAAACATCGGGAGCAAATCGAATTCCGCCCTTGCCCGGCCCGCGCACGGTGGAATGCAGCACGCGGTATCCCGTGAAGACTTCCAGCGTTCCGCTGTCCATTCCGATCGGAATGTACAGGGTGATTTCTTTGCTGGGATATTTGAGGTAACGGTAGAGACCTTGTTCGAGTCCCAGTTTGCTGGCGGCGACTTCAAAGCGCGCTTCCGCGTTCTGGTAGACATTCATTTCTTCCGGCATGGGAGTGTGCGGCATGCAAAATTCTCCTTTGATAAGGCGCGGTGTTCCCTCACTCGCACCCACCACTGAACGGCGCCTGAGTGCAGAGGCCGCTACCTTGCGGTCCGCGCAAAAAGAACTCCGGCGTTTTCGGGGCCGGCTGTCCTTGCGCAGTCCAACCTGTAATCGATACGTACGGACTTACAGGCACGATTCGAAAGGCCAAGGAAGGTGAGCGCCAGCGGTCTACCCCACCGCAGGAACTGCCAATTGGCCGGGCCGCCAGTATACGAACCTGCCTGCTATCCCGCAAGTCAGCGGGAGGTGTCTTATCCGGCTAATTAGACCGTCCGGGAGTCGAGCGTCAGCGCGCCGCCCGAGATCTTCATCATACTCAGACGTCTACACATGGAGAGGTCTGAGTATGGCAAACACCGACTAGCTGCAAGGCTCCCTCGATCTGCTGGTTTTGAAAATCCTGTCGCGACGGCCGCGCCTCCACGGTTACGCCATCATGTCCGCTATCCAGGACATGTCCGGCGCCGTGCTGCGCGCCGAATAGGCGCGGATCGCATGCTAGGGGGCATTCGAACGAGCGTCGCGCAGGCTTTTTCGCACACTCCTGCTAGAGGTGCCGGAGGGAGAATTTGTGAAGGGCTACTGTAAGCGGAACTGCAACGTTACGGTCAGATGCATGGGGACGGCCTTGCCGTCGAGCGAAGCGGGCTGGTATCTCCACTGTCTCAGGGCGTCCATGGCTGCTTGATGGAGAAGCGTGGGGCCGGAGACGACCTTCATGGTGGTCACTTTTCCGTTGGCATCGATAAGAGCGTCGACTTGGACATTCCCGGAAACATGCTGGTTTTTGGCCAGCGTCGGATATAGCGGGGCCACGGACGAAATCAGTTTTGCCTGCTTTACATCGCCACCGATAGGAAGCGGAGCTGCAGGTGCCGCAGGCTGATTATTTCCGCCGACCAGACCGGTATTGAGTGCTTCTGCGCCGGAATTCGGCTGGTCATCGTTCGTCAAGGTGATGCCTGTATCAGGCTCTCCGCTGGTCTGCGCGCCGCGGTTGGAGTTGACTTTCGGAGCAGCGAAATGGACTTCGCCGAGGTTGGGCTTCTTGGGCTTGTCGACTTCCGCTGGTGCAGCCGCAGCCGAAGAAGTTGGCTTGGCACCGCTGGTTGCCGGATTCGAATTGGGCTGCGGATTGCGCGGCGTGGAGACCGATGAAACTGCCGGCACGATGCTCAGACTGTTCGACGCCGAATTGGATGGCGCGGAGGTGTTGGTGAGCGCCGCTGTATTCGCCTGCGCTGGAGGATTCGTCTCGGTTTGTCCATTCCCCTGAGGTAGTGATGGCGAATGGGGATCGATCCCAGAGGCGTTCACACCTTGCGCGACTGGGGCCGCTGCGGGCCCAACTTGGACGCCAGCAGATTGCGGTCTCAAGAACCACCAGCCTCCGCCAACAAGTACCAGGAGACCAGCCGCGATGGCCCCGAATAGCAGACCTTTACCCGAACTCCGGGAGCCGCTTTGCCGTGCATTTTTCTCTTCGTCGGCCGCAAACGAATCGCCGAATTGGGGCATCGGCAATTCCGGGATGTGGAGTTCTTCCAAGGATGGGGCCGGAACCGTCTCCTCGGCAATTTGCTCCGCTTTAGGCTGCTCCGCCTGACGCCTTGCTTTTTCCCTATCGATCAGCTCTTGCGTCGAAGAGGGAGCGGCGGCGTTGCGGGCGAGAGGCTCGAGCCACGATGGAATTTTCAGCTCTTCATCCGCGAGAGACGATTTCACCGGCGAAGGATCAAGTTTCACCGGCTCAACCGGCTTGACGGCTTCCGGCTTGGAAGCGTGGCCTATTTCCAGAACTTTTGCGGCGTTCTCGGCAAGTTCTTTTTGGATCGTTACCGGGGCCACGTGCGGGATTTTCACGGAAACCGTGGCAGGCTCCGCGGGCGCGCCGGAAAAGAGCATGCTCGAAAGCTGTTCCTGAAGCCGCGCTGTATGCTGTTTGAGCGCTTCCGTTTCCGGGTCTACGGCAGGTGCCGCGGGAGGCGGCGGCAGGACCGGACTTGCATCTGGTTTGGCTTCAAAGAGAGAGAGCAGATTCGGAACCGCTGCCACCAGAGGAACGCTGGCGGACTTGGCGGGCTCAAGAAAAGAAGCTTGCGCTTCTGATACGCGCGGGGCATCAAAAAGCACGGACTCCGTAGCAGCCGGTGCTGGACTTACCTGCACTTCCGGGATGGTAGCCACAGGCGCGACAGGCGCAGCCGGAGCAACGGGGGGCGGTGCTACGGGCAATTTCAAGGGAGCCGTGGGATCGAAGGACGTAGCCAATGTGGAGGAAAGCGGTGAAACCGGTGCGACGGGCCTCTGCGCGACTGGCTCTTCCACTTTGTTCGACGCGGGAACCGGAGTCCGCTGCGCATCGGGAATAACAAACTTCGATGCCGCAAGCTTTGGTTCAACGGGGGCAGCCGGTTTCGGGGCCGCGACGCCGGGAGGAATGTTCACGGCAGGCGCTTCGACCCTGGGAGCAACGGGCCGCAGGATAGCAGGTGAACCACCAGCCAAAGGGGAGTTAGCCGCGACTGGAACAGCGGCTACAGGCTGCGGGCCGGAGCCGATGCGGTCACCGGGAAAACGCATGCCCCAGAATCCGACTATGGACTCTGTGAACTCCAACTCGACGTATCCGCTGACGTTGCGATAGTTTTTGGACTTGACGACCTGGCAGACAACTTCCTTCTTGGTTTTTTCATTAGTGAGAAAAAGCAATTGCCCGGGAGCGACGGAAGAAGCAAGGCGGATGACGGCGCCATTGCCAAAAACCAGCACTGTCTTGGTGGTTTCCGAGAAAGGTTCGCGTTTGTCGCCGCCGTCGACGGTGCGCGCGCCGTTCACCGTGACCGGCACTTCCAGCGCGACCGGCTGTTGCTTGAAGCCCGTATCAGCGGATGAAGTGCTAGCTGGCGCGGGACGCTGCGCTGTTTCCGGCACGGCCGCTGCAATCTCGTTTTCTTTGACGGTAGGAGGCATGGCTTGCACACTCGCGAAGAAAGATTTTCGTAGTCGCCCTGTGCCAAACAGGGTTCCCCTCAAACATCTATATGTTCTGCCTTGTGGGAGAAGGCACCCATAGTACCTGCGTACCGTCATGAGGAAAGAAACACCTGTCCGGACGGACAGGCGAAAGATGCGCGCCAAGGGTCAAGCGCCGGGGGGGAGCTGGGCGGAACAAACGCGGAAGAATCGAAAAGTCTAACGCTGCAGCGGAGGCTGGAAGCGCGGGTCGACTGCAACCTGGTAGCCGGTGACCAGCTTGTTGGTCTCGTTGGCCATGCCGATGACGGCCTGAAGCTCCTTGAACATGCCGTCGGTCATGCCTTTGCCGAAAGCCGAAGCGGTGTGCGAGGCGATGCAGTAGTTGCAGTTGTTGGTGACGCTTACGGCGATGTAAATCAGTTCCTTGGTGAGCGGATCGAGCGCGCCGGGACCCATGATCTGCTTCAGACTTTCCCAGGTGCGCTTGAGCAAGGCCGGATCGTGAGCGATGGCCTTCCAGAAATTATTGATGTAGTCGGTCTTGCGCGTGGCCATGATGTCGTCATAGATGGCGCGCACTTGCGGCGCAGCGTCCTGGTATTCGATCAATCCGAAGGTAGACATGAAATTCTCCCGAAATGTCTGCTTGTGCAACTTCCATGACGTTAGCAGGAAGCGGACGCAGCTGGATAGTGCCGAGGACGTCTTTTCGATGTGAAACATATTCCGATGCTTGTACAAGCGCGCCAGGAAAGAGTCGCCAGTTGACTCAGAAGGCGCAGAAAAAACGCAAATTCAGGGGTTCGCACCGACAGAAAAACACCCTTGGCAAGTCTTTCGTCAATGAATTTTTTGGGTTCACCGGATGAAATTCATTCTGCTTGACAGGTGCGCTATGGAAGGTTGACACTCTCACGCAACAGCCATTTTGGTTTATGTCGCTGTATCGATTTACTGAACGGGGAAGGGCGAGCTGGTCCGGGGAGCTTGTCCTTGTTTTTGCAACGCAATTCGATCATTCAACTGAATGCGAGTGGTTTACCAAGTGGCTGTTGGTGGAATTCCATTTTTCAAAGTGTTCTACCGAAGGGTAGCGCGGGGGCTGTGGGTTGTAGTTCGATCTCGATGAGGGGGTGTTGATCATTATGAAGCGCCTAGTTATAGCAATTCTTGTAGTTTTGTCGCTTGCAGTAGCCGGAAACGCGCAGACCTTCCGTGGCGCGATTAACGGAACGGTTTCGGATCCTTCCGGAGCAATGGTCCCGAATGCTCAGGTCAAGGCCACAGAAAACTCCACTGGCATTGATCACTCATCGACGACGACGAGTGACGGAGCATTTTCCTTCCAGGACATACCACTGGGCTTCTATAAGGTAACCGTGACGGCATCGGGTTTCCCCGTCTATACGATCGACAAAGTAGAAGTTACCGCGGGAACGATCTATACCCTGCAGGTCAAATTGACTCTGCAGCAACAGGCCACGACCGTGGAAGTTTCGGCAGCAGCCCTCACGCTGGATACCACCACGAACACGCAGAATATGACGATTACGTCGGACGCGGTAGCGGACATCCCCTTGAATGGACGGGACTTTACCCAGTTGATCGCGGTTGCCCCGGGTTACGGAGGTTACTCGGTGGGCGGATTCGGCTCCCTAAACGGAACGCGAGCCAATCAAATGAATTGGCAAATCGACGGTGTGGACAACAACGACTTCTGGCACAACATTCCGGCGGTCAATCAAGGTGGCGTCTCCGGCATCGCTGGTATCGTGCTGCCAATCGATTCGATTGATGAATTCTCAGCCCAGACGCAGTCTAACGCGGAAGCCGGACGCAACGCCGGGGGCACGGTAAACCTGGTCATCAAGTCCGGCGGAAACGACTTCCACGGATCGGCCTACTACTTCAACCGCAACGAGTATTTCGCCGCTCACTCACCGTTCTGGGTTCCAGCAGCGGGGAAGAAAGCGCCTCCTCTTCGCAATGAAAACTATGGCTTCTCCGTGGGCGGTCCGTTCATCAAGAACAAGATGTTTTTCTTTGCCAGCTATGAAAAGCAACAGTACATCATCGGGCTCTCGGGTCTGGCCACGGAGCCATCCACGGCGTGGCAGACGGCAGCTCAGGCAGCGCTGACGAAATACAGCGTTACTCCGAGTACGCTCTCTGCAAAGCTGATATCAACACTCTGGCCGTCTTCGGTGCTGACGGACCCCGCTGTGGTTGGGAAAGGCGCAGTCCCCAACAACTTTTTCAGTTCTTCACCATCCACGGGTTACAGCTACAACGGCGTTGCCAAGATCGACTACAACATCTCCGACAAACACCGGCTTTTCGTTCGTTGGTTCGGTGGGCAGGGTAGCCAGACCGCGCCGACCGGTGGCAGCCCGGCACTGGGAACAGCCAGCTCGAACTTGAAGGACTACTTCGAAGTGGCGCCCCTGCATGTGTACAACGGTACGGCGGTGCTAAACTCCACTCTCACGACCAAGCTGACCAACCAGGTGCTCTTTGGCGCGAACTACTTCAACCAGCTCTTCCATGACTTCAACAATAGCTTTGATACGAAGGCCTTGGGATTGTTCCTGAGTCCTGATGCGACAACCCACGGGCAGCCCATCCATGGTTCTCCCAATATCGCCATTGGAAATTTTGAACAGATTGGCATTACTCCGCCGGAAGGCCGCTCCGATTTTACCTGGCACGTAACCGATATCGCCTCGTACGTAACCGGCAACCACCAGTTTCGCTTCGGCGGGGAGTTTCGCCAAGGGCATGTGAATGAGTTTTATCACCGGCACGGAACAGGTTCGTTCACGTTCGATGGTACCCAGGGGCCCTGGAAAAACGACGCCCAATTCGACGCTAATACAAAAGCCCTCGCCGATTTCCTTGCCGGCGACGTTGCAAGCTCTGCCATCACCGTGGGCGACATCGAGCGCTGGGTAACGGTAAACGCCTTCAATTTCTTCGGTAGCGACAGCTGGCAAGTGACCAAGAAACTGAACTTGAATCTGGGTCTGCGCTATGAATACTTTGGTCCGCTGCATAGCGCCAAGAAAGACTTGGCCGTATATGTTTTCGGGACCGGACTTGAAATCCAAGGCAACGGAATAGCTAACATATTCCCGCCGGACAAGAACAATTTCGCCCCGCGATTCGGCTTTGCCTATCAACCGACGGCGAAAAATGACCTTGTCGTCCGAGGTGGAATAGGCGTTTATTACGATCAGATCAATATGAATCCGTTCCTGGATTACCGACCGGGCGGAAGCAGAGCGGACGGTTTGGAGATCAATCCTATAGGTCCCTCCCCTGCGTCTTCATTCGGCCGCAACGCTTACAACTGGCAGACCGTCCAAGCGGGTGGCGCGTCCATCTTTCCGGGAGTCCAAACTTGTGCGGATGCAACGTGCACGAATTTTACGGGACTTAGCGCCTACTCCGTTAGCCAGAATTTCCGAGCGCCGTACTTCTACAACTACGACCTGCAAGTAGAGAAGAGCCTCGGAAATGCTGCTGTTTGGCAGATCGGATATGTTGGAAGCCAAGGACGGAAACTCAGCATGATGTTTGACATGCCAACGGTGGGCACCAATTTCGGATCGATCATTCAACTGCAGAGTGTTGGTACGTCCAACTACAACGCACTGCAGACTACTTTCCGGCTTCGCTCCTACCACGGGCTGACCACTCAATTCTCATTCACATGGGGTCACACACTGGATGAGATGAGTGAGTATCGAGGCGTGATCTCCGACGGCTCGTCTCCAAAGATTGATTATGGCAACAGCGACTTCGACACGCGTCGACTGTTCACTGCTAACTTTGTATATGCCGTTCCCAAGGCTCCGTGGGCCCACAGTGTGTGGTCATCGCGGCTCGTCAATGGCTGGCAAGTCAGCAGCTTGTGGAACTTCCACACGGGACAGCCCTCGGATGAGCTCCTTTCCGGTCTCTACCTTATCAAGGGCGTGGATCCGTATGGCGGATCTCACGCGTTTTCGGCTGCCGCCGGCGGTGGACAATGGTGGAATCCGGCGGCGTTTGCGCCCGTAGGGCCAGGCACGCCAGTTCTCGCACGAAACACCCTTCGCGGTCCTGGATTCGGCGATGTGGATCTCTCTGTTTTCAAGAATATCCCGATTACCGAGCGCATCAAAGTCCAACTACGGATGGAAACATTTAACCTCCTTAACCGCATCAACCTTGCCTCCGGTCCTGGCTCCGTGAGCACATCCAGCGGCATCGTTAGCGACACCATAGGCGACTTCAACGGTGCGCCGGGCATCGGGCCGGGCGAAGCCTTCAACATGCAGCTGGCGATAAAGGTCATCTTCTAACCGCTGCAGAGACCCTTAACCGGGAAGGCCCCCTGATTCGTCGGGGGGCCTTTTTGTTTTGGGACCCGATTCCAAGGCTGAGGGATTTTTAGCTAACCATAGCAGGCCACTCCCCTAGTTTTTAAAAAGTGTTGATTCCAAAGGCAGTTAGGGGCACGCTTTTGGGTTTTCCTTGTAGGTGTTAATTCTAAATGCGCTCGATACAAGACCCCCTCAAAGAAAGATTTTGACGGGCCGGAACATTAGATTGGAGAGATGGATGGGCTAGCGGCGGAGGAATTCTTCGAGGAGAAGGCGGGAGAGGCGCTTGGTATGGTGGCGGATGACACCGTGTTCTTCGAGGAGATTGTCGAGGATGACGCGGAAGCCAAGTTTCTGGAGGGCGGAAATATCGATGGCCACGGGTTCGGCGCCCTGGGCGCGATAACGGCGGGCCACATCGGGCGACACCGCCTGGCGATTGGCGACGACCCAATCAATGACTCGGCGGGGGACGTGCTTCTGGATAGCGCGCAGATGATCGGCAAGAGCGTACCCGGCGGTTTCACCGGGCTGAGTCATCAGGTTGGCGATGTAGACGCGCGGAGCGGTGGATTTGGCGATGGCCGCGGCAATTTCCGGGATCAGCAGGTTCGGAAGAATGCTGGTGTAAAGCGAGCCTGGCCCGAGAAGTATCAGGTCAGCGTGTTTGATGGCTTCGATGGCTTTGGGGAGCGCGCGCACGCCGCGAGAGGAAAGCTTAAGTTTCTTGATCGGCACTTTGCTGGCGGTGATGCGCGTTTCGCCGTGAACGATCCGGCCGTTATCCAGCGTGGCGACCAGGTGCACATTTGAAAGAGTAGAAGGAAAGATGCGTCCGCGGATGGCGAGCACCTTGCTGCTGACGCGGATGGCTTCGGTGAAATCGCCGGTCACATGTGTGAGTGCGGCGAGAAAAAGATTGCCGAAATTGTGGCCGATCAGCCCGCGCCCCGCATGAAAGCGATATTGGAACAAGCGGCCGAGAAGGGCTTCGTCTTTTGAAAGCGCCACCATGCAATTGCGGATGTCGCCGGGCGGGAGGATGCGGTTTTCGCGGCGTAAACGGCCGGAGCTGCCGCCGTCATCGGTGACGGTGACGATAGCGGCGAGATCGGCGATGGGATGCTCGGTGCTGGTGTGTTCGTCGACGCGGCGGATGACGAGTTCCTTGAGTCCGCGAAGAAGGGTAGAGAGGCCGGTGCCGCCGCCGAGAGCGACGACGCGGAAGGCGCGGGAAAGAGTCTTCGGTTTGGACTTTCGTTTTTTCATGCTCACATTTGAGGTGGCAAGGGCGGCTTCATCGTTAGAGAGTAAAGAAAAAACTTAACACCGAGGTCGCAGAGTAAACAGAGAGCAAGGAGAAGAAAATACGGCAGGGGTCTGAAGACCCGCCACTACAAGAAGCCACCACGAGCATTAGCCGGCGGTGCCGTCTTTCTCCGGATAGAGCAGCTCGGTGAAGCGCGGGTCTTCCTGGAGGAAAGCAAAATCTTCGTCGTTGCGCGCGTGATAGCGGTTTTCCGCGCGCAGTTGGATCGCGACCTTCAAATTGGCCAAAGCGGAATCGGCTTCTCCGGTGAGGCAATCCAGCGCCGCGAGCGCGTAGTGAATGTGGTCGGCTTTGGGCGCGGCTTTGCGGGCTTTGTCGAGACTTTCTCTGGCGTCGTCCCAGCGGCCGATGTTCATCATCGCCACGCCGCGCTGGTAGTGCTCATCGGCGGTGCGGGGATTTTGCTCCTGCGACGGCTTCATGCGCTGCTCGGCAATTTTCACGTGCATGCGCGCGCGATCGGCAAGCTCTTTACTGGGGCCTTCAAGAACTTTTTCGAGTTCCTGCTTGGCGCGGGCGAATTTCTGCTGATGAAAGAGAGCCAGCGCTTCGTCGTAGACTTTGAGTTGCGCCTGGACGCGCGGATCAACCAGTTCGACACCTCCACGCTGGGCGGGCGGAGGAGGAGGGAAAGCCTTCTTTTTCTGTGACTTAGATGAACTCCGCGCCGCGCCCTTGGAATGCCTTGTTGACCCCGAACTGGGCTTGTGCGCTTTTGCCATGGAGCGAATGCTAACAGAGGCCGTATCGCGCGTCAACGGATGTGCGAGGGGTCACTTCGACAGGCAGGAACTCTACAGGCGTTACCGAACGGCGGCATGGGTCAAAAATAGGACGTGGAGTTACGGGCAGAATCGCGGACACTGTAGGTGCGGTAGATGTAAAGTGACACGCGGAGCCGGAAAGCTGGCCCGCCTGCGCCGCGTATGCTATAAGTTTGTGACCGAATTCGGGTTAACGACAACGTGCCTTTCATCAATTTTCCTGCTCGCGAAATCAACTGCAAGCTCGTGTACTACGGTCCAGGTCTGGGCGGAAAGACCGCCAACCTGCAGTGGATCTACGACCACACGGGACAGAACCAGAAGGGCAAGATGGTGTCGCTGGCGACGGAGACGGACCGCACGCTCTTTTTTGACTTCCTGCCCCTGGATTTAGGAACGGTGCGCGGATTCAAGACGCGCTTTCATTTATATACCGTGCCTGGACAGGTGTTCTATGAAGCCAGCCGCAAGTTGATCCTGAAAGGCGCGGACGGCGTGGTGTTCGTGGCGGATTCGCAGGAAGAACGGCTGGACGCGAATTTTGAAACCATGGAAAACCTGATGGAGCACTTGAAAGAGCACAACCTGAATTTCACGACGATTCCCTACGTGCTGATGCTGAACAAGCGTGACTTGCCGAATGCCATGTCCGTGCCGGACTTGACCAAGCATCTGCAGAAAAAAGGCGAGCCGGTTCTGGAAGGCGTGGCGATTCAGGGATTGGGCGTGTTTGAGACGTTGAAGGAAGTCGCCAAGCTGGTCCTCGCCGAATTGAAAAAGGGCGGGTAAAGTTTCTTCGAGTAAGTTCCGCGCCAATATTTTTCCAAATTTAGAAACACAGATTTCACTTCAGCCGGATATGTATGTCTATGCGAAATTCGCAAGGGCGGCGGATTCGGATTCGAAGGTGGGGATGGCTTCCACAAGGCGGGTTACGGTGAGGGCGTCGCGGACGCGGCCCTGGCCGCAGACGAGGCGCAGGACGCCGCCTTCGCGGGCCAGTTTGATGGAGATGCGCACCAGCGTGGAGATGCCGGAGCTGTCAATCTGCGGGATGCCGTTCAGGACGACGATCACTTTCTTTGCGCCGGCTTTGATGACGGATTGCAGAGCGTCATGGAGCTGATCGGCGGGCTCGCCGATAGTGAGCCGGCCGTGAACCTCGAGGATCGAGATCCCTCCCGATTCGCGGACGTTGATTTCCATGGGCAGCCGGTCGGTCATGACAGTGCTTCCGTCTACTTTCTCTGGGTGGCAAGGCTATTGGCCATGCCGCACGGCATTATACGCTGTAGGTTAAGTTGCTCAAAGTAAGTTGCACAAAGCGAACCGTTCGCGAAGGTTACAGGCCAGAATGGTCCAGAAATGGAATGGACCAGTGCATCAGAAAAACAAATCGTGGAAATGAAAATTTCAGACTATGATGCGAAGCGCGCTTGCGTATAATGCTCGCTACAAATTGGTGGGTCCCCGGCAGTCGAATCCAGAACCAGCGGAGCGGACATATCTATGAAGTGCGTAGGATGGAAGTGTAGTTTCAGCCT
>Ga0210402_10003938_pt1 | contig 13733 bp, 12 predicted proteins | sample IncBWC7MmetaG_FD_161055 | JGI IMG/M metagenome (GOLD analysis project Ga0210402, IMG submission 161055) | Forest soil microbial communities from Barre Woods Harvard Forest LTER site, Petersham, Massachusetts, United States - Inc-BW-C-7-M | ecosystem: Environmental > Terrestrial > Soil >...
GATTTTCATAGCCTCGTCGAACGCCGTCTGCGCCCGCGCCGTCTGGCGACTGTTGTAGATTTTCCAGCCATAATAGCCGGCCAAAAGCAGGATCGCCGCGAGCAGCACCGCGGAAACGATGCGAGTGTGGGAAAGAACCGCCTCGGCTCCATGCTCAATCGATTCCCGGACTCGGTCGTGTTTTAGTTCTTTACGCGAAATATGTTCGGACACAAGCACTCTCCTGCCTGACTTGGAATCTTCAATCCTAGCATAACTGCAGCGGGCAGGACGCCCGGCGGGTAACCCTTCTTGCAAGTCCCGATGGCGCGGCCTGCATCCTCCACAAGGGTCGTGGTAATTTTGATGGATGCAAACCGGTTGTATCCATTGCGGCCAGCAGCACCTGCTGAACGATGAGGCCGTCGCCAAGCACCCCAAGGTCAGCTTTCGCTGTACCAAGTGCGGGTTGACGACCATCGTGGAAGTGAAGCGCAGCGTCGACCAGACGGTGGTGATTTCCCCTATGCCTTCCTTTGCGCGGGCAGATGCTTCCACGCAGCGCTTGCGGCTGCTCCCCGTGGATGAAGGGTTGCGCCTGCCGGATGGTATTGATGTCGTTTTGAATGTCGAAAGCGGCCCGCAAGCCAACAAGAGTTTCGTTCTGGCGCAGCCGCGCACAGTGATCGGCCGCAAGGGTGCGGACATAGCCCTGGAAGACCCTGAAATTTCGCGGCACCACTGCGTGATCGAAGTTCGTGAGCGCAATGTCAACCTGAAGGACCTCGATTCGACGAATGGGACGTTCTTTGAAGGCGAGCGCGCGCGCGCAGTGCTATTAAAGGAGGGCGCGCTCTTCCGTATCGGCAGCAGCGTGATCCGGGTAATCTTCCGCCAAAAGTAAATTCCTACCAACCAGCTATCCGGGTTCATTGCCGTTGCTGCTCGCGACGCGTGTGAGATACTGGCGCGGGCAAGCAGCCTCCCCAAACAAAAATGAACCGCCTAAGCATTTGCATCATCACCCTGAACGAAGCGCACGACCTGCCGCGGCTGCTGAAGTCGGTGGAAGGCGTTGCGGATGAGATTGTGGTGGTGGATTCCGGCAGCACGGATGGGACGGTAGAGATGGCTCGTGCAGGCGGCGCACACGTTTTTGGACGCACCTGGACAAACTACGCGGAGCAAAAAAATTACGCGGCCGCACAGGCAAGCGAAGATTGGATTTTGCTTTTGGATGCCGACGAAGAGGTCAGCAGCGAACTACGAGAATCCATCTTGAAATGGAAAACCGTGCCCCCGCAGTTCCCTGTCTATGAAATGGCCCGGCTGGCGTGGTTTCTTGGCGCGTGGATTCACCATTCCCGCTGGTATCCGGACGCCCAGCGCCGCCTCTACAACCGCCGCAGAGCGCAATTTTCAGGCGCGATTCACGAATCGTTGAAATTCGAAGGCGCGGTTGGACGCTTGGACGGTGACCTGCTCCATTACACAGTTCGCAACCTGCAGGAACAGCGGCAGAAGAGCGAAGAGTATTCGACGCTATCCGCGCGGGCCATGTTCGAAAGCGGCCGGCGGGACTGGCGAGCGGCGAAATGGTTCGCCGCGCCATGGGCTTGGATTCGGTATTTTGTGCTTGGAGCTGGATTCCTGGATGGCTACCGGGGGTTCTTGATCGCTCGATCGGCGGCGCATACCGTGTGGTTGAAATACACAAAACTTGGCGAACTCGTCGAAGAGGCGGCACGAGAAAAAAAGTAGAGCCATTCACGCTCGGCACTCCCCCTCCATGACGCGCCGTCTTTGCGCCGCTCAGTCCGGATACCCGTGGGGAAATTTCTGCCGCCAATCCCACGCTGACTGGATGATGGATTCCAGCGATGAGTGTTTCGGTTCCCAGCCCAGCATGCGCTTCAACTTCTCGTTGCTGGCCACAAGTGTGGCTGGATCTCCCGGGCGCCGGGGCGAGAGCTTATACGCCACTTTTCGGTCGGTGATGCGCTCGGCCACCTGCACCACCTGAAGATTCGAATAGCCGCTGGTGGTGCCCACGTTGAAGGACTCGCCCTGCACACGGTCGATCTCTTCCAGCGCGAGCACGTGCGAATCTGAAATATCCAGCACGTGGACAAAGTCGCGAACGCAGGTTCCGTCCGGCGTCGGATAATCAAATCCAAAAATCTCCATTTCCGGTAAGTTGCCCAGCGCGGTATCGAGCACTCGCGGAATCAGGTGGGTTTCCACGCGATGGTTTTCGCCGTGCTCCTTGCTGGCGCCGGCGGCATTGAAGTAGCGCACCGTGACGTACTTGAGGCCAGTGTAGGCGCGATAATCAGCAAGGATTTGCTCGAACCTCAGTTTCGATTTTCCATACGGATTGATCGGCGATTGCCGGTGATCTTCCGGGATGGGCACAACCTCCGGCTCACCGTAGGTCGCCGCAGTGGAGGAAAAAATCAGCTTGTCCACCCCGTGGCGCACCATCGCGTCCAGCAGATTGACACCGCAGCCGACATTCGCGGCATAAAACGTGCTCGGTTCGCGAACCGATTTCGCTACCAGCGCTTCGCCGGCAAAATGCATCACCGCATGAATCTTGTGGGTTGCAAACACTTTCTCGACTTGCTGGCGATCCGCCAGATCGGCTTCGACGAATACGGCGGAGGCCGGCACGGCCGCGCGGTGGCCCTCCTGAAGATTGTCCAGCACAATCACGCGATGGCCGCGGTCGAGCAACACTTCCGAGCAGATGCTACCGATGTATCCAGCGCCTCCGGTCACAAGAATATTCAACGAAATTCCTCCGCGCTTGAGAATCGAACAGCAAGTTTGGAGTATACAGCGAACGCTTATGGCATCGCTGGGAAGAACCAGTGGCGAAAATCGGGTGGTGCGATGCAAGGGCGAGAACCGAAAACAAAAGCGCCGAACAGGTCCTTTACCTCCTGTGCGGCGCTTTCACTTTCAAACTTTGCGCTAGTAATGTATTCCCTGTAAGAATGTTCCAGCAGTTCCCTCCTATCCGCTCGCCGGATTCCGTCAAGCTAATTTGTAGATTCGACTACCCATCGTCCTTCGGTTTCGAGAAACTCCACCCCCACCGCGAAGCCGTCGCCTCGCAGCGGATGGCAGTAAGCCACTCGAGCTTCAGAACGAAATTCTCCCGTACGCGACGCCAACACCAGTGGCGCACCTGTTTCCCAGCGCCGCACGCTGACCACGCGCGCTCCTTTGGAGCTGACGTTTTCCGTAAACGTCGCTTCCGTGCCGGGCAAATGCCGGTGCCCGTCGAGAACGACGGGTATCTCCATCGGGATGCGATTTTCGCGGCGGTTGAAGGGGTGAGTGTTCCTGAGAGGCATTTTTGTCATCCTCACAGGCACGCGGCAATGCGCGTGATGGAATTTATTGGACTGCCGGTTCCGCGATACTTCATGCGGTAGAGCGCGCGGTCGGCGGCGCCCAAAAGTTTTTCCGCGGAGTCGCCGTCTTCGGGATACGCGGCGATTCCAGCGCTCACGGAGAGCGCGGGCTGTTCAGTCTCCAGGGACAACCGTTCGCGGATGCGGCCCGCGACTCGGGATGCAATTTCCTTCGGCGCTTCGGGAAGAACCAGTGCGAATTCGTCTCCGCCGTAACGTGCGGGAGTATCAATCGCGCGCGAGTGATGCTTCAAAGTTTTTCCCAAACGAACCAGCGCGCGGCTGCCGACCAGATGCCCGTAGCGGTCGTTGACGGCCTTCAGTCCGTCCATGTCCAGCAGCACGATGCTGAAAGGCCGCTGCGTGCGGCGTGAACGGTCAAGCTCGGATTCGATCACGGCGATCAAGCGGCGGTAGTTGGCAAGCCCGGTGAGCGGGTCGCTGACCGCCATGGTCCGCACCTGATCAAACAAGCGAGCCTGATCGATGAGCGCGGCGCCCAGCATGATCGCGTAGCTGGCCACCTTGTTCAGTTCCGCGAAGAAGAATGGGCCGTCGAACAGGCGCTGTGAAAAAAGAGCCGCGGCGTGGCAGGCGGCGTTCAGAAGCGCAACCAGGAACAGCGAATAATCATAGAGCGATGCGTCGCTCTCATTTCTTTTTTCCGTCTGATACCGGCGGTAGAAAAAGAGCGCGGCCATGGCGAACAGTCCGCCGGGCAGAAGTTCCCAGGGACGCGAAAGAAATGCCCCGGCTTGCGCAACGGGCGCTGCCGGAGCGGCCATGAAGGCTGCACTGGTGATGTACGCAGCCGCGGCCACCACGAAGAGAGCGCCGGCAGTCTCGCGGCTGGGCTGGCGAGCTGTCGGAATAAATTTTTCGACTGCAAGAGCGGCCAGAAGAAGAACCGCAAGCATCGTGCGGCCGACCATCCAGCCCATCGGCACGTGGGAGAGCGCAACCGCGCCCGACCGCAATAGATTGTTCAGGCCAAAGTAGCCGATCGTTTCAATCATCCCGGAAAGCACGAAACCAAACGCCAGGATCAGGGCGACACGGTCATGCGTGCCACGAAAACGAACCAGCGCGTTTGCGGCGTAGCAGAAGCACAGGAGAGAGCCACCCACTTCCAGGTACAGGTAATTCGTGGGCGCACCGAAAACGTGAGATTGCCGGGAATAGTAAACGACAAAGAGGTACAGGGCTCCGAGAACCCCATAGGCAATGGCGGGCAGATTTCCGCGGTCTTTGCGGAAGAACCCCTTGATTTGCCCCCTATCGCCCAAAACAACCCCCATATGCCGGAGAAAACCGGACAGAGCGGGAAATAGCACGTCCATGCCCTTTTCCACGGAGTTGGGGGGAGCATTATAAGGCTATGAGACTAAAAGGTTTACGGAGTGGGATAAATTCTGTGCCAGTGGCTTGAGATTGAAAACGAGACAGCCTGTCCCTTCGTCGCAGTGCGGATTTGAAACACTATCGCTAATGTATCCAGACAGTTAGCAGGGGTTTAGGCACTGTCGTCCCGAAAGTGGGCAAAGTCTCATGCTGAGACAGTCTCAATCTGCTATGAGTTAGTGTTTCTTAGGGTTTTGGGGGTAAATCGCGGGCTTCTACCACGGAAGTAAAGGGTTGACGCTTGTGGGTCCCGTCGCAAAAAGGCGTGTTCCCGGTATGCCCGCACCGGCAGAACGTGACCGCTGTGCGTCCTCCCAGCCCGAACTCCTTGCCATTCTGATCGACGACTGAGAAGTCGCCTTCCACGCGCAGTGGGCCGTTGGTGAAAATTGTGACTTTTGTGCCAGCCAAGGATTCCTCCGTTTACAAAATCCGCAGAAAGTTTCTGTAACGAACTCAAAGATAACGGCGCGAGTGGAGAAACACAAGCGAAGGCCGGAGAATTAAGCCTGCCGCAATGCCGGCTAGTAGCGCGGAACGTTCGGATCCACTTCCGTGGACCATGCCAGAATTCCGCCATGCAGATTATGAATTTTGCGGAATCCCGCCTTGCGCAGGAAGTCCACCGCTTCGGCGGAGCGCTTTCCGCTGCGGCAGTGGGCCACAATCTCGTGCGAAGAATCCAGCTCATGCACTCGGCGCGGAAGCTCGCCCAGCGGAATAAGATGCCCATTGAGATTGCATATCTGGTATTCGTGCGGTTCGCGCACATCCAGGATGAAGAGATCGTCGCCGCGGTCCAGGCGCTGTTTCAGTTCGCGGGGCGTGATTTCCGGAACCTGCAGATTGCTTTCCGGCTCCTCTTCGCCGCGGATGCCGCAGAATTCGTTGTAGTCGATCAGTTTGTGAATGGTGCGATTCGTGCCGCACATCGGACAGCCGGCGTTCTTGCGCAGTTTCAATTCACGGAATTTCATGGCCAGGGCATCGAAGAGCACCAAGCGGCCTTGCAGCGAATCGCCGCGGCCAAGAATCAGCTTGATTGTCTCCATGGCTTGCATCGAACCGATGATCCCCGGCAAAACGCCAAGCACACCGCCCTCGGCGCACGAAGGCACCAGGCCCGGTGGAGGCGGCTCCGGATACAGGCAGCGATAGCAGGGGCCGTCGGGCATGCCAAACACGGTAACCTGTCCTTCGAATCGAAAGATGGAGCCGTAAACGTTGGGCTTGCCAAGCAGCACACAGGCATCGTTCACCAGATAGCGCGTAGGGAAATTATCGGTGCCGTCCACGATGATGTCGTAATCCTTGAAGAGTTCGAGGGCGTTCTCACTGGTCAGCTTTGTTTCATACGTGGTGATCTCAATGTCCGGATTTAGGTTGCTCAGTCGCGCTTTGGCCGCTCCGGTTTTTGCTTTGCCCACGTCGCTGCTGCCAAACGCGATCTGCCGCTGCAGGTTCGTGAAATCCACGACGTCGAAATCTACCAGCCCGATTTTGCCGACGCCCGCCGCCGTGAGATAAAGCCCAAGCGGCGCGCCAAGTCCGCCCGTTCCGATCAGCAGCACCTTCGCGGCTTTCAGTTTAAGCTGACCGTCCATGCCCACCTCGGGCATGATCAAGTGCCGGCTGTAGCGCAAGATTTCTTCGTTGCTAAGGCTCGCTGCCGGCGCCCGCCCGGTCAACGGCTGCGTTTTGGTAGACATTAGGCTTTTCCCCAAATTCCATTTTACGCGGTGTTGCCTCCCGAAGGAAGAACAGCCCGCGGCCTTTCTAAGGCCAGTGGATGAGCTGAAATCCAAGCGCAAAAAAGAAGGGGCCGCCGAAGCGGCCCTCATCCCGTGGCTTGAATATGGCCCCGAGAATGGGCTAGAAGGTGAGATGTAAGGCAAACTGAATCAGGCGCGGACTGCCGAGCGTGCCCTGCACGATTCCTGACCCGAACGCCACCTGCCCGTCTGAGATCGGTCCCGATCCCGCCACGGAAGGAATATTGCCGTGCCACGTGCAGGAGAAGCCGCCTGGGGCAGTTTGCGTGTTGGGACCGAAACACGGATTCAAACTGAGGTTGCTGTTGGGTGCGTCAAAGCTCGGGTGATTGAAGAGGTTGAAGAACTGCGCGTCAAAACGCAGTTTATACCGCTCGGTCAGGTTGAAATTCTTGAAAAGAGTGAAGTCGAAACGCGTCTGGAAAGCTCCACGGAAAGCATTTCGAGGAGCGGTCGTAAAACCCGTTTCAGAGAAATCGCAGGCAGCAGTCGGTGAGTTGTTGTCGGTGGTGGGCCCGCAAGGAGGTACTCCGTTCGTCCCCGGCGCATTGATATTCACCCCAAATGCGCAAGCGTTGATTGGCTGGATGGCTCCGCCGACGCCTCCCGTTGCGCTTGTGCAGCTGGCGATGTTCTTCTTCGCATCAGACAAACTGCCACCGGGCACGATAAGCAAGGGGTTGGTTATGAAGTCGTCTCCCGCGCCGTAATACTGGCTGGCTACGCTCCCAGAAAAATCGTAAATGCTGTAGGGAAGACCGCTTTCAGCAATGGTGACTCCGGAGAAGCCCCAGTCGTTGACAACATGTTTGAGGAATCCATCGGATTTCGTGAATTGCGGAAACAGATACGTGTAATTGATAGTAAACACGTGGGTGCGATCGAATCCCGAGCTGGCGTATGCAGACCTGGGCCGAAGGGGATCGTTGCCATTGAAGAAGAGGCCTTCCGAGATTCCGCTTCCCTCATCCAAGACGTGGGACCATGTGTAGGAAGCGTTGATCGTGAAGCCATGACTAAGAAGCTTCTTCACGCTGAATTGCAGGGCGTGATAATTGGAGATCCCTTCGGCTTTCCAGAAGTCCGAATTAGGGTTGTACCCAACGAATGGCACACGGAGCGCTGTGTTGCCGTCCGCGCCCGTAAAGGAAGCGATAGTAGTCGCCGCTTGCTCGGTGAGCAGTATTCCCGGCCCTCCATTTGCATCCTGAGCCTGGTATCCATACGAGTAAATCTGGCCGTTAATCGGATTGGTGGGGGTTGCAATTCCCGGCTGGTTGAAGGGAATGGGCAAAAGCAAATGCTGACCATGATTGCCCACATAACCCAAATCGAAATACAAAGTGTTGAAGGGTTGCCACTGCACATCCAAAGTCCAATTCTCGGAGTACGGCAAGGTGTTGCGCGGATCGTAGCCACCGAACAAAAATGCAAATTCAGGGGTTCCCGTTGGAGAGCAGGTAGGAGTCACGGGCTCGGCGCAGCCGCTTAATGCCGAAAGGTTATGCACGAGTGCGGCGACACCGGTGAAATTGTTGGGTGGTGGCGGCGGCGGCGCGGTGCCAAATGGGTTGTTACTGAGACATCCCTGCCCTGTGCAGGAGGTGTTCAAGGGAACGGTAAAGGGCTGCTGGGTAGTAACGCCGAACGGACCGCTGATCCCGATTCCAGCGCTGGGAGAAAGCTCACTGAAGAACTCACCGCGATCCGCATACAAACCGAAACCGGCACGCACGACAACATTCTTGACAAAGCTCGGGCTCCAAGCCACACCGATACGCGGTTCCAGCAGCCACTGGCGTCCGGTGAGCGTGGAGTCATTGACGCAAAAGCTGGGCTTCGGTTTAATTCCGCAGAACTGTTTGTTGTTTCCCGCGACCACCAGGCCGATGTTACTGATCGTATCGGAAGGCAGGTCAAAGGCGTAATCCTTCGTGTAAAAACTTGTCAGCAGGCCGTTCTTCTCAACCAGCGGGCCGTCCCAGTCCCATCGAAGGCCAGCGGTTATAGTGAGATTTGATTTCAGTTTAAAACTGTCCTGGACGAACAGACCAGTTTCTTTGGCACGGAAGTAACGGTTCGTCTCGCCATTTAAGATGAGTCCGCCGCTCCGCCCCCCCATAGTTCCTGTGGCGAAATCGGAGAAATTGTTGAAGTTGAAGCTAGCCACCTCGTTTTCGCGGTTGATGACGTTTAACTGACCGTACTCTCCGTTGAACCCGAAAGACACGGTGTGCCTGCCGTGTACCCAGTTATAGTTTGTGCCCACCTGGAAGTGGTTCTGGAACTCTCCTGCGTTGGCGAAATTGTTGGCGGGGCCGATGTTCAGCCCATTGCCGGTTGGGGAACCCGCATTGCTGATTGCGAAGCCTGGGAAGAACTTACTTCCCAAAAGGTTAATTCCCAGAACGGATGGGCTGAATTGCTGAGCCGTGGTCGCGTTGGCGAATGTGCGCAGAAAGCCGAATCTTTGTTCCCAGGTGGTGTTGGGAGTCAAGACCGTTGTATTTTCCAGGGAAAATACCTGGCTCCCGGCTCTAAGAGATTGCGGGAAACCCAATACCTGACTGACGGCAAACGGACTGGTCGAGGGGTCGTTCTGAAAGTAATATTTCCCCGCAAGCCGGTCTTTCGTGCTGAAAATGTAATCGATATTTCCGTTCACCTGATCGGCACTGAAGATGCCTGGGGGGCCCGATATTTCCGCGTTGCCGCTGACTTGTGAGATTTTCGTCGGGTCAAAAAGAGTTGCCGATGGAATGACGTACTGGCCACCCGGCGTCTTCAGTTGCAAAAGGTTAAGTGCGGCTTGATCGATCTGCGACGCCGTAACGCAAGGTGTTGGATTGGTTGGGGTATTACACATAGGAGTGCTGGCCACTGCGGCGATTGCCGCCGCACTGCGATCATTGGAAAGGCAAGTGGCTGCGGTAGGAGTCGTGGGATCCACGCAGGGAACATTGACGAACTGTGTGGATCCATTCGTTGCGTCGGAAATCCGCTGGCCTTGATAGGATCCGAAAAAGAAGAGTTTATCTTTTCTGATGGGTCCACCGAGTGTGCCGCCAAAAACGTTTCTGTGAAGCGGTTGGCGCGGGATCCCGGCAGCGTTGAAGAAAAACTGGTTGGCATCCAATCCCGTAGACTGGTGGTATTCGTAGACTCCACCATGAAAATCGTTGGTGCCTGATTTTGTCGCGACCGCAATGTGAGCGCCGCTATTCGCGCCTTGTGAAACGCCGTAAAGCGAAGTATCCACGCGAATTTCCTCAATCGTCTCGGGTGGCGGCGCGGGCATGCCCTGCCCAATCGCATCGAATACAGATGTGTTCGTCCGCACCTGGTTGGCCGCACCAAATTGCTCGTTGGTGTTCAACACGAAGCGACTCTCCCCGATCGAACTTGACGATAGCCCATTGAAAAGGTTGGTAGAAACGATCGAATTGAAACTAAAGCTATTGCTGGTGTCGCGCTGACCATTGGCAAAGATGTTCTGATTCCCGAGTCCGGCGTTCGTGCCGGCGCCGCTAAGGAAATCCGCGCTGACACCGGGCGACAAGAGCGCCAATTGCGTGAAACTCCCGGTTCCAAGTGGAATATTCTCGATGAGATCGCTTCCTAACGTATAGCCGTTGGTAGTGTCGGTCTGGTTGAGCAGCGGCGAGCCGGTAACGGTGATCGAGGAAGTCACGGAACCCGGTTCGAGCGCGCCATTAACTGTGGTTGTAAGGTTTCCGCGCACGAGAATCTGCGAGTGGACTTCTGTTTTAAAACCGTCCCGCGTAAACGTCACCGTGTACGTCCCCAACGGCAGATCGACAAATTCAAAGGCCCCATTGCTCTTGGTCAGCTTTTCCAGTTCCAGGTTTGTCCCGTTATTCTTGATGGTCACTTTCGCGCCCTGGATGATTGCTCCAGAGGCATCCGTCACGGTTCCATTGATTGCTCCCAGCGTCTGCTGCCCGCAGGCATTCGAGCCTGCGAAAATCAGCAGAATCATCACTGCTAGTGCAGTGTTCAGTTTCTTAAGCATGGATTCCCTCCCCACGTGAGGAACTGCAAAGTATTCGAAGACACACCGTCCGGTCGACCTGGGAAGCCTGAACGGACTGCCCGGCAACTGCGCCTGCCGGCTACTGCCAAGGAAAAATTCAGCCTACTTTAACTAACCTACATGTATGGACCGAGGCACCCTTGTTACATTGGCGCGAATCTTAGCGGAAGAAACAGTTAGGTGACAAGCTGAAAAATCCGATGCCATCAAGGCACAAAGATGCGGGACGCCAGATTTCCACAGTTTTGCCTCAACCCCCTTGCCTTTACACCACCCCACGGATTGTTTACTCTGATTCAGTTATGTGGAATGTGAACGAACGGTTCGAGAAGAAAGCCATCGACAGTTTGGCGGCGCTGGGCTTCGGTGTGGGCAGCACGCGCGGCGTGGTCCGCGTAGAGAAATACGGCTCGGGCGCTGAATTCCGGCAGGAGCCTGATGGCCGTTTCCATCTGACGGTGTTGCCGACCATCATGTTGAAGGGCAAATTCACGCGGCTGTGGGATGCGGGCTACCAGAAATTCCTTTTGACTGACGAAGGATTAAAGGTGCCAGCGCTGGCAACGCACCTGGAAACCTTGCGGAAGTTCAACGAAGAGTTGCGGACCGCACTGGGCGTGCCGACGTTCTATAACGAGGCGCTAGGTTCGGTGAGCCAGGTCAGCGTGTACGATCGCGTGAAAGGCCGCAAGGGCGACGTCCCGGACGAAACCGTCGGTGTGCACAGCCCGGTCGAGGGCCACTAAGCCCCTTTTTCCCGAACCATCACCGCGTGGGAATTTTTCGTGCTTTCTTTTGCTTCCTTCAGCTGCCTGCGGAGTTGCTTCACATTGATGCGGTGCTTCGCGGCTTTCCTGGCGCCGACGAAGAGCACCGGGATGTCCCAGCCGTAGCGTTCGGTGAGCACGGCATCGCCGTCGATGCTGATTTCGTGAAGTGTGACGCCGAATTCCGCCAGTACCGGATGGATCGCGGCTTTGGCGGCTTCGCAAAGGTGGCAACCGGGTCGCGAGTAGAGCGTAACGTCCAGCGCCCCCGCCCCGGCCAATCGCAGATCTTCAGGATGTTCGCTCATGGCTTTGGATTTGAGTACCTCTGAAACGGCCCGGCATGCGGATAGAACGCCTTCGCGCGGTACAGTTCGGCGATCTGCCGCAGGTGGCCCAGATCATGATTAGCAAGTTCGTTAAGCAATTGCAAAAGGGTGACGGCTCCCATCTCTGGATGAACCCCAGTGCGCGAGCCGGCAGCGGAAGGGATTCCATGCCAGAAGAAAAAATGAGCCTGGCGCAACGCGACAAAATCTTCCAGGTATTGGCGCCCGGGCATTTTCCGGAGTTGGAACTGGTCGGGTTCCTCGTACTTGGCCAACGTGGGATTGTTGTCCACAACGATTCGCTTGGCGCGATCCCCATACAACTGCTCGATCAGCAGCAGGTGTGCCAGGACCTCCGAAATCGACCAGCGATCATCCGCGGGCTTCCAGTCGAGGATATCCGTTGGAACATCGCGCAGAAGCATCTCCAGGATCGCCGGGGTCTTCTCCAGCAAAGAGACGGGCGGCTGCAATGAAGAAGAGGCTGGTGAAAGAGCTTGCATCAAGGTCCTTAGGGGGGCAGGCTGATTGTAATACCTCGAAGGCTGCCGGGGAAAGCCCCCGCAAGGGTTGTTGAAGGCGTCGCTATAAATAAGGAGAAATCCGCATGGGCCGCGTAGCAGCCTTGATTGACGATCTGTTTTTCCAGCTGAAAGTGGCGGAAACCGCCAAACAGCTTGGCATCGAGTTCAAGGTTGCGAGCAATCCGGACGCTCTTTTCACTTTGCTCGAGCCGCCGACCAAACTGGTGATCGTGGATCTGAACTCCCGCAACCAGCCCGTGGCAACCATCGAGAAGTTGCGCGCAACTCAAAAAGAGTTGCGCGTGGTAGCCTTCTTATCCCACGTGCAGACCGAACTCGCCGCCCAGGCCCGCGCCGCAGGTTGCCTGGAAGTGATGCCGCGCTCGGTGTTTACCCAAAATCTGGCGGCCATACTTCAAGCTGCGAAGGACTAGTGCTCGTGCCCGCAAAATCTCCAGTGCTACTTTCTTTCAAACGGTGTTTTGTGATTGCCCTTTTGTTGCTGGTGGCTTCAGCAGGAATCCCCGCTCAACCGCCAGCTGCAGACAGCCCTTCCGCCACGCTGCGCGACGCCCTGGTGGCCGCGTGCTCACAAAATTCCACCGAGTTCGTGCGGGCGCTAACCGTGCGCAACGCCGAGGCGTTTGCCCGCATGACGCTGCCCGCCCGCGAAACTTTGTTAAAACGTTTCGTCCTGCTCGACAAACCGGGAAAACCCCGCACACAAAACGAACCCTCGGGAAACGTGGTGGTCTTCTGCGAGACACCCGAAGTCACCACACGGATGGAAATTGAGAAGCCCGAGCTTCGCGACAACCTCGCGTATCTTCCTCTAACTGTAAAAGACTCCGGCGACTCCGCGGGACTCACGGCCCACCACGTCACGATGAGCATGGTTCGCGAAGCCGGCCAGTGGAAGATTCTCTCTCTAGGACTGTTGTTCCTGGATCTTCCTTCTTTGGAAATCGAATGGGATCGCGCGGAAATCAAAACGAACGAGCAGTCGGCGATCATTGCTCTCAAAGCGATTGTGGAAGCCATTGAAACTTATCGCAAGACCTACACCCGCTTGCCCGAATCGCTCAAGGCTCTCGGCCCCGCGGCGAAGAACGCGCCCAAAAGCGACGGCGCCGGCCTGGTGGACGAAAGCCTCGCCGCAGGCCGCAAGGACGGCTACTCCTACCGCTACGTGATCGTTGGCGCGAATACTTCCGGGGCGCCGGCCAAGTATGAGGTCGCGGCCATTCCCTCGGAGTACGGCCGTAGCGGATTGCGCTCCTTTTTCTGTGATTCCACCGGCCAGTTCCACGCAGGCGACCACCGCGGCGCCGTTGGCAGCGATCTGGACCCGAAGCTGGTCGAAGGCGATACTGCCGATTCCGAGCCACAACATTGACGTTTGGCCCGTTTACCGAAAAGGCTCTTACGCAATGGGCTAGGTTGAGCGAGAATTTAAAACCAGTTTGCCCCGACGTCCAGGCAAGG
>Ga0210402_10003940_pt1 | contig 13732 bp, 8 predicted proteins | sample IncBWC7MmetaG_FD_161055 | JGI IMG/M metagenome (GOLD analysis project Ga0210402, IMG submission 161055) | Forest soil microbial communities from Barre Woods Harvard Forest LTER site, Petersham, Massachusetts, United States - Inc-BW-C-7-M | ecosystem: Environmental > Terrestrial > Soil >...
GCAATGCCGCAGCGTCAGACATGTGACGGAAATATTCCCTGGCAGTATCGCGGGTGTACACGCTCTGCGAGTTCGCCGCCGGAGCACCTTCGACGTAAGCCAAGTCCACCGGGAAGCCGACCTTGAGGACATCCACGCGATATTGCGGTTTGGAAAATTCGGCCATCCCAGCAGAAATAATTGCAGGTTTAATGCGGGCAAATTCCGGGGTCTTGGCTTCCGCATGCTCCGAATAAGCCACCAATTCCAGAAAGAATGGGAGATCCTCGGCGGCGCACTCGGCTCCAACTCTTTCCACGAAGGCTTGCTTCGCTTCGTTGATTTCCGGCGAACTCGAATGCGAATAGTAGAGAAGAATTTTTACGCAGTCGGCTCCAGCCCCGGCCAGGCGACGAGCGGACCAGCGACCGAGCAGGCTTGGCAATCTTCCTCCGACCCGGTTGTCGTAGCCGGTTTTTTCGTAGGCCAGCAGCAACCCAGCATTTTTCGCGCGTTGCCCGGCGGCAGGCAAGCCGAACTCCGGGTCCAGCAGAATGGCGGTGGCATGCGGCGTGAGGATGCGGCTGACGGCTTCTTTGAACCGAATGAGATTGTCGGGCGGAACGGCCTCCGGCTCAACGCTCATGGAGTTGGCGAATAAATTTCGCAGCGCGCTGCGCTGGTCGATGGCGACGGCGGCAATGACGCCGCGCGAGTCGGAAACCGCATGCAGTCCTTTTTTCTTTCCGGTTTCCGGAGTTCCGTTCACGGCGTTGAATTCACCCTCGCTCGACGACCCACAATAACCGATGCCGGAGTCCGCAGGCGCAAAACGGAACGCTGACCCATCCGCCGAGGAATTACGAGCAGTTTCGCTTACTTTCTTTTACTTACTATTTTAGGGAGTGTCAAGCCGAAGGGTTGACGTGGCGGACCGCCTCAGAAGACGGCCCCTACAATTGGAGATACCGGGAAAATTATGGAGATGCGAGGGTCCGCGCGGGATCAACGAACAGCCAGGCAGCGGCACCCAGCAATGCCAGGAAGGCGGCGACAAAGAACGGAGCGCTCCAATTCCAGTGAAGCGCAATGATCGGGGTCAGTTGCGCGGTGAGCATTCCGCCGAACTGATTTCCGCAATTCATCACGCTGGAAACGGAACCGGAAGAGCCGCGCGAGATTCCCGCGGTGACCGCCCAGAAGGAGCTTTGCGAGAGATAGAGTGCACCGGCGCCGCCGGCGAGTACGATGCTGGCGATCCTGGCGTTTTCCGCGCGGGCGCCGAGAACCAGAAAAATTGCGGCGAGCACCAGTCCGAAGATGGCGATACCGCAGCGCCCGGTGCGCTGGCCATAGCGCTTTACAAGAGCGTCGCTCATCGCGCCACCTAAAGGACTGGTGATGGCCATGGCGATAAACGGAAGAGTGGTGTAGAAAGCGCTGGCTTTCAGATTTAATCCGCGAACCTTAGCGAGATAGATGAAAAACCAGGCGAAGAAAATCCAGGCGACGTAACCGTAGGTAAAATATGCCGCGGTGACGGCCCAAACTTCTTTGCTGGCGAGAATAATGCTCCAGCTGACTTTGCCAACTGCGGATGAAGGGCCTTCTGCATCCTTATTCGTTGTTCCGCGAATATGAGCCAACTCCGCTGGCGAAACCAGCGAATGCTGTTCGGGAGTGTCGCGCGCGACGAAGTACCAAACCAATCCAGCCAGCAGACCTAAAATCGCGCTGAGCCAAAACGACCAGCGCCAGCCGTAATGAGACATCACGTAGGCGATCAAGGTTGGTGTAATTCCGGCGCCGATACCGACGCCGGCAAAGATTACGCCGTTGGCAATTCCCTGCTCCTGGCGCGGAATCCAGCGGGAAATAAATTGGTTCGAAGCGGGAAACATGACGGCTTCGCCGGCTCCCAACAAGAAACGCACACTGACCAAAAGAAAGAATGCAGACGCCAGCTTGGGGGACGCCAATGCGGTGAGCGCGGTGAAGACGCCCCACCAGAGCGCGCCAGCAGTCAGGACACGGCGAGGGCCGAAGCGGTCGGCCAAATAGCCGCCGGCGGTTTGAAATAACGCATAGCCCAGCAGGAACGCGGAGAAAACGGTGCCGAGTTGGACGGTGCTGAGTGCAAACTCGGATGCGATGGAGCTGCCTGCGATGGAAATATTGACGCGATCGAGGTAAGAAACCGCGCTGAGAACAAAAATCCAGCCGACCAGCCACCAGCGAATGCGGGAGGTGCGTTGATCAGCCAAGTAAACACCAAGGGAACGCAACGCGGAACGTCATACGGAGTGGGCGGCGAGGATTTGCGCCAGCTTTCCGGCAATGATTTTTTCTTCGCCGGGCTGCAGCATGAACGAGTTCATCTCGAGACCCGGGCCTTCGTCGGAAGGGCCGATCACGATGGAAGGATTGGAGAGGCGCAAGGCCGAGCTGATTTCCCTGGGCGTGGCGGAAATATGCTTTGGATCCCAGGTGATTTGCATGTGCGGAACGTGGTTGGCCATGTCGGGGACGGTGTATTGCGTGGAAACGCCGGGAACCTTGGTGATGGCGGCGGAAATATATTCGAGGCGGCGCTGCCATTCGCGATTCAATGCGTCATGATCTTCGGCAAGATAAAGCTCCAGCGCCTTGACCATGCCGACGATTTCTTCCTTGCCGACTTTTTGGCTGCGGCCGAGGGTGTCTTCGTGCGGGCTGTTGTTGCGCAGGGCGTAAGCCACCAGATCGGATTTGCCGACCAGCAATCCGGCGCATTGCGGTCCGCGAATGGCTTTGCCACCGCTGAATGCAATCAAGTCGTAGCCCATCTGGGCGTAATCCCAAAGGTGGGAAACGGGCGGGGTGTCGGCGGCGGCATCAATGAACGTGGGTATTTTGTGTTCGTGAGCGATTTTCACCCACTCTTCGACTTTGATTTCGCCGCTGGCGTTGGCGAAATTGGAAAAATGCATCATGGCTGTTTTGGGATTGATCGCGGCCAGGAGCTCTTGTCGCGTCTCAATGACGACCAGCTTGATTCCCGTTGAGCGCAACTGATGATCGAACGGATTGCGGTGGGACTTCTGGATGATCACTTCCGATTTCATGCCGGTAAGGTCGGGCAGTTGCTGAATGAACTGTTCGTTGTCGCCGGTGAGAATTCCAGCAAGGCCGGATTGCATAGCGGCCGCGGCGCCGGAAGTTACGATAGCGCTGTAGCCTTCAGGGAGCTTCAGCAACTGCGCGATGCGTTTGCCCGCGGCAGCTTCCAGCTCGAGAATCGGAACAAAGTGCCGGCCTGCCATGCTCATCACCGCTTCGACTTCCGGACGCATCAGCGAGCCGCCTAACGTGGTCATGGTCCCTTCGCCGTTGATGACGGTCGAGACGCCAAGTTCCTCGTAGACGTTTCCAGTCGAGCCAAAACCGGTGAGTCCGCTGGCGGCTGGCGTAACGGATGCGCTTTTGCCAAGCGTTCGAAGCGGGCTCATGATCGCCGCGAAAGCCGCGCCGATGATTCCCAGAAACGAGCGGCGATCCGCGTTTTGATTGAACGACATGGATCAAGCTCCCTTTTTGGCAGGATTCACGACCGCCGCGGTGCAATTAATCTCGACCAGCGAATTTCCGGGAAGCGCGGCGACAGCGACGGTGGTGCGAGCTGGACCGCCATTGGGAAAATAAGTTTTGAAAACTTTGTTCATGCCGTCGTAGAAATCGATGTTGGCGAGATAGACAGTAAGTTGCAGAATACTATCCATGGTGCCGCCGCCTGCTTCGACCAGCGTTTTCACGTTTTCCATCACCTTTTTGGTGTGAATGTCGATGTCCATGGCGAATTCACCCTTGGGATCGTGGGAGTGCGCGCCCTGTCCGGCGATGTAGATCACTCCGTTGTGAATGATGAGCGGAGTGATGAAACCGCCGCCGGTGGCCGGCTTTCCGTCGTAATCGAGTTTCTGGACGGCTGAAGATGTTTGGGCGCTGGCGTTCGAACCGGAAATTGCTCCGGCGACGCCCGCGCCTGCAAACAACGAAGCGAGGCGAGCGGTGAAACTTCTGCGACTGCTGAGCGTGGAAATCATGATGCGTTCCTCCTAAAATAATTTTCTTGCGAACTGCACGGCGGCCCGCCTCGGAAGGCGGGCCCTACAAAACGCTACGGAAGCGCAAAACTAAAGACATTGCTACCCGCGGCGATGGCGACATATTGCGTGCCGTTCACCGCGAAACTCATAGGCGAAGCGTGCAGGTACTGGCCGGTACTGAAATGCCAGAGCGGCGCGCCGGATTTCGCGTCAACTGCTTCAATGGACTGGTTTTCGTCGCCGAAGAAAACCAACCCCCCGGCGGTGGTCATGGTGCCGGCGCTCGACTCTCCAAACGCCACTTGCTTGTATTTCCACGCGGGCTTGTCGGAGCCGAGTTGGAAAGCCACCAGCGACTTTTTGATGTTGTCGCCCGGGCTGCGCTTCGAACCGGTTGAATAGTAGGTCTTACCGGAAGCAAATTCTTCGGGCTTGCGGAGGTAGATGTCGCAATTTTCCGATGCGACGAAATAGAAGAGGCCGGTGTCCGGATTAAACGACGGAGAATACCAATTGGTTGCGCCCGTGAAGCCAGGACAGGTTCTCATGCCGTCGGCGGAGGGCATCACTCCACTGCGAATCGGGCGGCCGCTCGCATCGATGCCCTTGGCCCAGTTCAACTTTTCCACGAACGGAACGGCCGAGAGAAATTTGCCATCGGTGCGATCGAGGATATAGAGAAAACCGTTGCGATTGGCTTCCACCAGCAATTTGCGCGCCTGGCCTTGATATACCGCGTCGATTAAGACCGGGGTTTCCACCGCGTCATAATCGTAGAGATCGTGCGGAGTGAATTGGAAATACCATTTGAGCTTGCCGGTATCCGGGTCAAGCGCGAGGACGCAGTCGGTATACAAATCGTCGCCGGGACGCACTTCACCATCGAAATCCGGAGAAGGATTGCTGGTTCCCCAATAGAGCGTGTTGAATTGCGGATCGTAGGTGCCCGGCATCCAGGTGGTTCCGCCGCCGTGAAGATACAAATCGCCGGGCCAGCTTTCGGAACCGCGTTCGCCGGGAGCGGGAATGGTCCAGAATCGCCAGACTTCTTTGCCGGTTGCGGCGTCGAAGGCAGCCAGAAATCCGCGCACACCGTCGTCGCCGCCGGAAGTGCCGACAATTATTTTGCCGTTGACCGCCAGCGGAGCGCTGGTGGCGCCGTAATTTTTGCTGCCGTCGGTGTAGGCGACATCCCAGAGCAGATGGCCGGAACGGGCGTCAAGGCAAAGCAGATGGGCATTGTCGGTTTCCAAAAAAACCGAGGAGCCCCAGACGGCAACGCCGCGGTTGTGATGCTGCGAAGCGTCGTCAATCAAGCCTTCGGTAATCGCGCGCGAATAGTGCCACACCACTCGGCCGGTTTGCGCGTCGAGCGCGTAGGCGTCATTGGCGGAGGTGACGAACATCATTCCGTCCACGACAACCGGAGTGACCTCGAGCGCATCGGAATTCGGCGCGTGGAATGCCCACTGCGCGCGGAGCGATGCAACGTTTTTCGTGTCGATCTGATCGAGTGAACTGTATCGCCGGCCGGTGTAGTCTCCGTTATAGGAAAGCCAGTTTTTGGCTAGCGGCTGCGAGACGAGCGCGTCCTTGGTAACGTTGATTTGGACGCTGACCGATGATTTTTGCGAAGCCGCTTCCTGGCCCAACGCGGCCGTTGGCAGAAGCAGAAGGATTGCAAAGACAAGTCTGTTGCGGGGACCCATTACTCTAGGAAACACCAATTGTCCTTTATCGTGATGGTAAACGGAGCGAGCGCAGGAAGTGCAGCAATCAACGCATCTGACTATGCTACAAATCGCATGCGCGAATCTAGTGATAATTCCGGCTTTTCTTTCGCGTTTCATAACGAAACCACCGCTTCTTACAACCTCCCGAATTTTTTCACGGCCTCGGTGATCGACTTCAATTTTTCGATATAGGCGTACATCGAGTGCTCGTTGAAATCCATTTTTTGTGCCAGCGCCAGGACGTCCGCAGCCGAGGCTCGCGGCACGACTACCACGCCGTCGGCGTCGGCCACGATGATGTCCATCGGTTTTACTTCGACGCCGTCACACTTCAGAGGAATGTTCGCTCCCGCAAAGCGGTAGTGATGAACCGAAGTGGAAGGCACAATTCCCAGCGCGTATACCGGAAAGCCGATCTTGTTGAGGTAGGCGACGTCGCGGACTCCGCCGTCGATCACCGCACCAGAAAAATTCCGGGCGCGCATTGCGGTGCCCATCAGGCCGCCCATGCCAGCGATGTCTACTCCATCCTCGACCGACATCACGTAAACCGAATCGGCGTCGCCGGTATCGATTGCGGTCAGCATGCCTTGCAACGCGTTGGGATCATCGTTGGGCTCTTTTTTGAGCGCGACGGTCAGCGCGTATCCGGCAAATTTTGTTGGAAAGATCGGCCTCATGCGATGCGACATGTACATTTTTTTGCCGGTGATTTGCTCCAGCGCATCGGAGACCGAGGCTGCCTCAACGTGGCGAAAACCGTCAAGCAGTTCGGCGGCGGTCGGCGGATTCGAATTGGCCTGGCGCGATGCCGCGCTCATGGTCAGCGCCAATCCGGCGATGCCTGTAACCAGCAGCACTACGCCCAGCATTCGAGCGCTTAGCGAAGTACGAATTGCTCCAACGGAATGACTGTTCATCTGGATCTCCTTCTCACGCCAACTGAAATCTATCATCATCGTGACACTGGTAGAAGTACCTTCGTTAAGGAAAATTGGCGGATGAAGTGTTAGACTTTCACCGCGTTAAATCGATTCAGAGACGAAAAGCCGGACAGGGTGAATGGCAAGAAACACTGACGTTCCAGCTCAACGGGCGGCGACCGCAGACCACTCGCGAATCTGTGCGTTCGCTCTCTTCGCGATGGTCCTTATCGCTTGTGTCTGGCCGGTTCACGGGCAAAATTCCAGCCAGCAGGCCAAGCCAACGCAGTCCGGCAGCGCCGCGGCTGTGGAAGCCGGTAAAACGTTTGCCGCAACGTGCGCGGGCTGCCACGGCCTCGACGGACGCGGCGCCGAGCGCGGCCCCAATATCGCTACCAGACCGGAAGTGCTAAAACGCTCGGACGCGGAACTCCTGCAAACGCTGCGCAACGGCGTGCCGGCTTCCGGAATGCCCTCGTTCGCGGCATTGGGAGATGCCAAGCTTTCCGCGATGGTGGGTTACCTGCGCACCCTGCAGCGCAAAAACGCCGCCGCGCCAATCTCCGGCGACGTACAACATGGCGAATCGCTCTTTTACGGCAAGGCCCGCTGCTCGCAATGCCATGCGATAAACGGCAAGGGCGGCTTCATAGCCACCGACCTTTCGGATTTTGCGGCCGGTTCTTCCGCTGCCGAAGTCAAGAATGCGATCGTCAGCCCTGACATTGACGCGAAGGAAATTCGAAGCAAGACGCTGGTGACTCTTCGAGACGGAAAAAGTTTTGAAGGAATTGTTCGTAACGAAGACAATTTCTCGCTGCAATTGCAATCGCTGGACGGCGCGTTTCACCTGATTCAAAAATCGGATCTTGCGGATTTCAGGCCGGCGGCACAGCCGCTGATGCCGGACGACTATGGCAAGTCGCTCAGCGCAACGGAACTCGACGATCTGGTTGGCTACATGATGAGCGTCGCTCGCGCCAACCCCGGCGCGGTTCGCAGGAATCGCCGGCGCAGGCACGACTAGTCCAACGATTGCGTCACTGTTGGGCGCAGACGAATTTTTTATTGCAGGAGTTATCGTGAAATCGATTTTCGGTCTCGCGGCAGGCCTTGTTCTTTGCGCCGATCTGTTCATTGCCGACAGTTCTGCAATCCCGCCGCGCGAATTCGGATTGCAGGCCAACGCACCGCAATTCTGGAATCTGATTTCCAAGGGTGCGAAACTTGAGGTCGTCGCCAAGGGATTTGGCTTTACCGAAGGCCCGGTGTGGGATCCCGCGGGCTTCATCTACGTCAGCGACGAAGAGCAGAACAAAATATATAAGGTTTCCGAGGACGGACAGAAAACCGAACTCATCGCGCTTGGCGATCCCGACGGCAGCACCTACGACCAAAATCACCAGCTTATCGATTGCGCCAGCGTGCTGCGCGCGATCATTCGAATCGACTCCAGCGGGAAATACGTCGTTCTCGCCGACCGCTTCGAAGGGAAAAAATTCAACAGCCCCAATGACGTGGTGATGGGCCCGGATGGCGCCATCTATTTTACCGACCCCACGCTGGACTTGGTTGCTGGCGAAAAGCAGGAGCTTCCTTTCCAGGGCGTTTTCCGACTCGACGCTGCAGGAAAAGTCACGCTTCTTACCAAGGAATTGACTCAGCCCAACGGCCTGGCATTTTCTCCAGACGGAAAAAAGTTCTACGTGGACGACAGCAAGCAGCGCAACATTCGCGTCTACGAGTTTCAGCCCGATGGCACGCTGGCCAACGGCCGCATCTTCGGCGAGGAACCCGGCGGCAGAGGCGAGGGCGTCCCTGACGGGATGAAGATCGACCGCGCTGGAAATCTCTACGTCACCGGACCCGGCGGCATCTGGGCCTGGAGCCCGCAGGGCGAACATCTTGGCACTATCCTGATGCCCGAACAGCCTGCCAATCTTGCCTGGGGCGGCGCAAATCTTGACACGCTATACCTCACCGCCACCACTTCCGTTTATAAACTGAAAATGTCAACGCGCGGCTTCGTTCCGTATCTCGAGCCGGCCAAACACAACTGACAGCGAAGAATTCAGGTTTCGAATCCATGGCGTTCGTTACGGGCGAGGAGCGTTTCTCAACTCCGGCGCAATCTGAAACGCTTTTTCAAATTCCGCTTGCGACTCCGCTTCTTTTCCATCCTGATGTAGCGCAAGTCCAAGATTGTAGTGCGCCTCCGCATACTCAGGCTTCAGCCGCACCGCCTGACCAAACTCCACCTTCGCGGCGCGCACATCTCCCGCTTGCAGCAGCACCAGCCCAAGATTGTTATGCGCCTCCGCGAAATTCGGTTCGCGCCGAACCAGTTCGCGAAAAACGTTGGTGGCCGCGGCAGTATCATTCGCCTGGCTGAGCACCAATCCCAATTGAATCCGCGCGTCGGTGTATTTTGGATCGAGACTGATGGCTTCGTTCAACTCGCGCGCAGCTTCCTCCGGCCGCCCCGATTGCGCCAACGCAAGACCAAAGTTGTAGTGCGCCTCCGCAAGATCGGGATCAGACATCACCGCAGCCTGAAACTGTTCCAACCCCCGTGTCCGATCCTGCTGGCGCCAGTAAAGCAACCCCAAGCTCGTCTGCGCCTGCGCGTAGTCTGGCTTTATCTCCAGCGCCTTCTCGAAAGCTGCGAGCGCGCGTTCACTATCGCCTTTGCGCTCCCAGGTCACGCCAAGATAGTAGAAGCCGGTCGGAATCTCCGGACCCTGCTCAACCGCCTTCTGAAAAAAATCCAGCGCATCGTCCAGCTTTTGCTGCTTCAGCGCTTCCACGCCCTGCAACGTGAGATATTTTGCCTGTGCCAGGCGTGCACGAAACGCGCGCAACCCGCTAATGTCGATCAATTCTTTTTGCGACGCCGCGGTATCGCCCTTGGTTCGCAACGCAATGCCAAGTGCGTAATGCGCCTTCTCGAAATCAGGCTTCAATTCAATCGCCTTCTGGAACGCCGCGATCGCGCCGTCCACGTCACCTCCTGCTTTGAGCTCCATTCCAAGATCGTATTGTGATTCCGGTTCGTCAGGATCGATCTCCACCGCCTTGCGGAACTGTGCGAGCGAGCCGGCGTGATCGCCCTGACGTCTGAGCGTCACTCCCAGTAGCGCGTGAGCGCGCGCCAACCGCGGATTCAAACGAAACGCGCTACGAAAGTCGGCTGCTGCGGCATCCAGCTTGCCCAACTGCCCTTCGGCTAGTCCCAAGTCCAAATACAGCTCAGCCGAGGGCTTTGCCTGGATCGCCTTGCGCAATTCTCCCTCCGCGTCTGAGGGATCGTTTTGTTCAAGGTAAATGCGCGCCAGCAGTCGGTGCGCGCCGGCGTTCGCCGGATCGAGCTTTAACGCCGCCCGCAATTCTTTAAGCGCGCTGTCCTTGTCTTGCAGTTCATACAACGCTGCGCCCAGACCGTAATGCGCCTCGGCCCAGTTCGGTTTGAGCCGCAGCGCGGACGTAAACTCGTCCGCAGCATGTTTGTGCTCACCTTTGAATTCCAGCGCGAGCGCCAGGTTGTAGTGGGTCTGCGAATCGTCAGGAGCGAGTTCCAGCGCTTTGTGGTAAGCCGCGATGGCCTCATCCCACGATTTCTTGCGAGAAAGTTCGACTGCTTGTTGGCGGTATTGCTCGGCGGTCTGCGCCGCGAGCGGTTGCGCGTACCAGAGGCTCAGAGATAGTGCCAACAAAATGCCGCAGCCAGCGCTGACAGGAAATCGATGAACCTGTGGTCTTGATCTCATCGCAGTGATTTGACCTGCGGTTTCACCGCAGGTCAAATCAGAAACGAGTTTCGTTCCGGGCTGACTACCAATAGAACTTCGCGCTGACCTGCCCAATCCGCGGAGGCCTGGCACTTGTGACCAGCCCGAAGTTCTGGTCGTCGATGTTCCCGTCCGGGCTACCGAACTGCGCGTGGTTAAATATGTTGAAAAATTCGAACCGCAAATCGAAGGCATAATTCTCATGAATCACGGTTCGCTTCAAAATGCCGAAATCGGTGTTGTTGAAACCCGGACCGTGGAAGAAGCGCCGGTTAGCCGTCCCGAAAGTTCCGCATCCGGGGCTCGGAGCAAAGGTCACTGGATTGAAAGTGCAGCTGTTCGGGGCGAACGCGCTCGGAAGGAAGTAGCATCCTGTGCCGTCAGCGGTAGGGCATCCGGGATTCGACTTGCGCGGATTGACAATCACTACCGGACCCACCTGGTTCGGCATATCCGTGGCCCCGCTGTCAGCCAGAGAAGCATCCGCGATGGACCCACCGCTTTGGTTCATCTGGACGGGAAATCCGGTCGCGAATCGCGTAATGCCCTGCATCTGCCACCCCTGGGTCAAGCGCTTTGGCGCTCCCTTGAATGCTCGGTCAAACGGAATGGCCCAAACGTAGCTGGCCACGAAGTTGTGCCTGATGTCACTCGACGACAAGCCACGGCTGATCTTGGGATTTGAGAAATTCACCAGATCGTTGAAAGCCGAAGAATCGTCCAAGCCTTTGGCGAAAGTGTAGGCCGCCAGGAACGTAAAATCGTTGGCCTTCCGTTCCACGGTGATTTGCCCGGCGTTATAAATCGAATTGGCCGAGAGGAGCGTGTTGGTGTTGCCGGTGGCAAAACATACCTGGGGCGTCGCGCCGGGACAGAAATTGGGGTTGTTCAACGTCTGCTTGGTGCTGTAAACGCAGTTTGGATTGTAAGTCGCGCCGCAGGGTGCCGCTGCGACCAAATTGTAGACGTCGTTCTCTTGCCCGGGTCCACAACCGAAGGCTTGGTTTGTCGTATCGTAAGCTTGGATCGCTTCGAGGTGTATGCACAGGGCCGAGATGCCCGGGTTGGCCTCCCGCTGCGTGATGAGGTGGTGACCTTCAGTTCCGACGTACGCCAGCGTCAGCACCGTTGATTTGTCCAGCTGGCGCTGGATGTTGAGATTAAAGTGCTCGCCGTAAGGTATCTTGTTGTGGGTGTCGTAACCCGGAAAGAAGTTGAACGGCTCGTAATTCGAGAAGTCCAATGTCTTGTTCGAAGCAGCGCCCGGCACCGGCGCGGTGAACGGGAACCGCTGTCCTATGGACGCTCCGGTAGCCCGAATGACGAAGGGTTGGCTCATCAACACTGAAACCGGAGAGGTCCAATAGAGGCCGAACGGAGCATCGGCGACCTCGTAGAACAGATTCAGGTCTTCCACCGATGTGTAATAGATACCGAAAGAAGCCCGGATACTCGTCTTACCGGGTCCGCCAAAAACCTTGCCCAACACCCCGTCGCTGAATCCAGGTGAATAGGCAAGGCCGAGGCGTGGAGCAAAATTATTGTACCTGGTGGGAGCAAGCGTCTTGGGAACACCCGGGTCACCCGGGAATACCAAGCCTGTGGGGGAAAGCGGAAAGACCGTGGAAGTCTCGCCAGGAACGAAGGCCTGCAGTTTTCCTTGCGTGTCGTACCACGGCATGCTCACTTCCCAGCGCAAGCCGAGATTGAGCGTGAAGTTGGATTTCACCTTCCAGGAATCCTGCGCGAACGCTCCGCCGTAACGTGTGCGGGAATCCAGAAGCTGCAAGGCAGCCTGGGTGTAAGGAGCAGAACAGGAAGTGCAGGTCGCGCCGAGGAGGAAGTCCGCAAAATCGACTCCAGTCACATTGCCATCAAATGTGAAGCCCCCATTCGGGTTGGCGAAGTTGCGTTCGTTGACTTGCAGGTAACGGAATTCGCCGCCGAACTTTAACGTGTGCTTGCCCAGAGACTTCGAAAGTACGTCAGAAACCGCATAAGTGGTGTTGGGCTGGAACGTATTCAGGGTGGGCACGCCGATGTTCAAACCGCTCTGGCCAAAGCTGGTCTGAGGTACATACTGTGCATATCCGGCCAATGGGATAATGCCGAGGCCGCCAGTCACGAAACCCAAAGAGGAAAGGCTGGCGAAACTGCCGGCCGGGTTGTCCTTGTGGAGAACATTGCGGAAGACGCTGGCTCGCGCCTCGTTGACCGCTGTGGATCCTATTGTCTTGGTGTCGCTCACAACAAACTGCTGCAGCCGCTGCGGCGTGACCGACGGAAAGCCAGCGACATTGGCAAAGGGAGTCGCGCTTAAGGTGTTGGAGCTCTCGAAATAGTAATAGAACGACCAGTTCCCGGTTTTTTGGTTCAGGAAATCCACTCGCTCGCCGATTTTATTGTCAGTGATGCTGTTTTTCCGACTGTTGTCACAGTAATTCGTAGGGCAAGAGCCGCCCGCAAGAGCCGCCGGAATGTAGGAGAGGACACTCGCGGCTGCTGGATCCCACGCTGCCTTGGGAATATTCGCCAGTCCAGAGACTGGATCGACTGGAAATACGCACTGTGACGTATTGGCACACCCCGGAAAGCTGTACGCTTCGCCCGGAGTGACCGCGTAGCCTAAACGTTGCGAGAGCAATTGCGCCCAGCTCACGTTCGATCCGGTTCCCGTCGCCGGTCCGTCAACTGTGTTCGGAGTAAAAGTTGCTGCTGTACAAGTTTGGCCGGTAAACGTGCCGAAGCTGCAGGGGTCAAAGTTGCCTAGACGCTGGTCCGCGGTCGGCACGTTCGCAGAGGCTTCGTTACCACTTACTTCTCTTGAGCCTTGATAATCGGAGAACCAGAAAAGCTTATTCTTCCAGATCGGGCCCCCTGCGGCGTAGCCGAATTGATTACGGTGAAGCTCCGACTTATTAGCAAAGAAATAGGGCTTTGCATCAAACTTGTCATTGCGAAGGAACTCGAAAACATCGCCGTGAAAACCGTTGGTACCGGACTTGGTAATGGCATTCATCACCGCGCCACTGAATTTTCCGTATTCGGCGTCAAAACTGTTGGTGATCAGCCGGAATTCCTCGATGGAATCCAGGTTGGGAACCAAGCCAGCGCCCAAGTTGCGGCCCTCGCTGACATCGCCGCCGTTTACCAAGAAGGCGTTCGCCGTTTCGCGCTGGCCATTGACCGAGATATTGCCCGCATTCGATAAAGATCCCGACACT
>Ga0210402_10003941_pt1 | contig 13729 bp, 19 predicted proteins | sample IncBWC7MmetaG_FD_161055 | JGI IMG/M metagenome (GOLD analysis project Ga0210402, IMG submission 161055) | Forest soil microbial communities from Barre Woods Harvard Forest LTER site, Petersham, Massachusetts, United States - Inc-BW-C-7-M | ecosystem: Environmental > Terrestrial > Soil >...
GAAAACTGCTTTAGAGTAGGAAAATCTTGGTTAGCGCTATTAGGCAGCGGAACTGATTGCGTTCGCGCCAGACGTGATACTCAAGATAGGCGGGCGCGATGATTGGTCCGCTACAGCAGGCTACTCGTGTATTCCGATTGTTTTCGTAAACGCTCGCGATCCGGTCGGTGCTGGGTTCGTCCAGAGCACGGCGCAGGTGGCGGCGAGTCTATCGACGCCCGTTGGTCCCAGCACCCGATCTACTTGGGTCCCTTCTAAATCTCGAACGCGACAGGCGACGAGAGCCCGCTGCGAATTGGCAACGGGCTCTTTCGGTTAGTAGACGATTCTTGAGGATGATGATCCGAAGGAGATCCTGGCGGATTTCCTGCACCTCCAACGCCATGCGACTGCGTGAGACTACTCGCCGTTCTGCGTATCGTCCGCGTAGCCACCACCGATCTGTGTGCCGGGCAGAACGCCGTCGATACCGCTCAGAATACCCTGACTGCTCGGGATGAGATACGAGAGGTCGCCGACACCATGAGCCAGCGATTGGAGGCGATGGTCGGGCCTGCGCACACGACATCCGTCGCGCTTGGTTTCCCGGAGAGGTTCGCGGCGTGAGTTGCTGGACCGGCGACGACCGCTTCGCGGCGTTTGACATCGTGATGAAGCGGCGCGGACGCGGCAGGTGGAAATGGTCTGTTCGCACGACCGACGGACATGTCGTCATGTGCGGCTCGGAATGCAGTCGCGGCGCCGCCAGATACAAAGCGGAGCGCGCGCTGTTTCTCCTGCTGTGCGCCAGTGCCTCACGCCTTCCCAAGTTGCCGCTGGAGCCGTCCGATCTTGTTCGGCGGGCCGCTCGCCGGCGTAAGAGCACATCAGAGATTCATTGGACGCCTGATCGCACCCGGCGGGCCAAACAGTGACCACCATCGATCTTGCCGCGACCTGGCCGCGACCTTCCCTATATGTCGGTCCGCTACAGACGCGACCCCTAAAGAAGCCTAGAGGCGACGATCGAAAGGACCGGCAGTTTACGCGAGGCCAGTCAGGCTCCGGAGCGTCGCGGCAGTCTCTGCCGCGCTGTAGGGCTTGGAGATGAACACGCCGCCTTCGGGCAGGTCGCCGTCTCCGACAGCCACTAGGCCCGACGTCGCGACGATCTTGATCGGCGGCCAGCGATCCCGGACAAACCGAGCAAGCTTGAGACCGTCCATTGAGCCGGGCATTTGAATGTCGGTAAATACGACCCCGATATCCGACCGCATCCCAAGGATTGCGATCGCTTCGTCGGCATTCCCAGCCTGCACGACTTCAAAGCCAGCCTCTTCCATCACCGCAGCCGAATCCATCCGGAGCAAGAACTCGTCTTCGACGATCAGAACGACGGGCTTCAACCGCTCCATATCATGGCTTCTCTTCCTGTGCTCTTCGGTTTGTCCCGTTAGACTCCCCAAGTGCATCAGTGACCTTTCGTTCCCAAGCACCTAGGCCCCACGCCTTATTATCTCTCTAACCGCAATGTTTGGCCGATGAGCCCTTGAAGGAGCTGCATGACGAGCGAACAATCGGGCGCGCTTGATCCGAGATCACCGGCCTCGGAGCGGTTCCCGGCTTGAAATCCCTACCATACCAACGGTGCCGTGCTACGTTTCCACGAAGGCAACCGCGACCTCGATCCGACGGGACGATGCATGAGCGACCTACCTGGGCAGGAGTCGACATCGGCGCCTACCGTTGCGACCGATGTTACCAGGCAAGAGCTTCCCTACCGCCTGCGGCAGCAGTCGCTGCTGGGCGAGTTTGGCCGCTCCGCGCTGCAGACCCGCGACATCGGGCAAATCCTGCAGCGTGCCACCGAACTCTGCGCCCAAGGACTCGACACTCGGTTCGATCGGAACCTCCCGCTACTGCGTCGATTTGAGTCGGGCAACGAAAGCTCCCGCAATGAACGCAGAAACGGAACTGACGCGAAAACTGTCGTCCGTCCTCCGCAAAGGCAGATCGAGCGGGCGCCGTCGCCACGAGTCCCAGCGGCGCGAGCGCGATCCGCAAGAAATTCTCGGAGCAACGAACGGCGGCTTTCGCTCGTGCACGCGACGCGGTTGCGTCGGCCCGCTACCGCCGGCTCCTGATCGACGTTCTCGAGTGGATCGAAGTCGGACGGACGCGCGCTGACGATGATCGCTCCATCGCCGCCTACGCCGCGGCGTTGCTCGACCGGCGGGTCAGGAGGGTGCGGAAGCAGGGCAAGCGCCTGAACGATCTCACGCCCCGGCAGCGTCACGGGCTGCGAATCAAGGTGAAGAAGATCCGATATGCCCTCGACTTCTTCAGGGGCCTGTATTCGGATCGCTGCAAGAAAGAGCTTGCCGTTCTTTCGGATCATCTGAAGCAGATTCAATCGGTCCTGGGATCACTGAACGACTTCATGGCGCATCGCCAGCTGGCCACCAAGGCAGCCCTCACGGCGCCGCCGGCGAATCGGCGCGCTCAGGCTTTCGCTTCCGGATTCATAGTCGGCCGAGAACGCGAGGCTGCCCAAAACCTGATGAGGGAAGCCGCGAAGGAACTTCGTCGGCTGCGCCGCCTGAACGCAGCCGCATAGTCGAGCGATTGGCTGCGATTAGGCGCCGGCGCTCCGTCCTTCCACCAGACAGGCCCGCGCTCACCCGGCGCGCGCTTGCCTCGTCGACCATGCGGTGCGCTTCGCTCTCCGCGCCGTGGTCGCCGGCGCCCTTCGCGTCCTTGACGGCGCGTCGCGCGGCCATCAGGTCCTTTACCAGGCGCGACTTCTCCCGCGGATCAAGAGCCACTCCGTCATTTGAGAAGCGCGCTCGGCGCGCCGTGCATGACGCAGCAGCTCTTCCCGCGCTCTGCTGGGGGCAATCGGGATAGGGGGGAGCCTCGCGGCTCCTCCCCTCCCACACCACCGTACATACGGGTCCGTATACGGCGGTTCGCTAGATTAAGCGCGAACGTTTGTTTTGCGTCCGTGCCAGAGGCTCAGATAGTGGGCTTCGTCGTGCTGGCTTCGGCGCCTTCGGACAGTACCGTCCGGGCTTCACCCTTTCGCGCCGCTCCGAAAGCCAGTGACCTGGACTTTCAGCCGCCATGGGGGCACGAGGTTCCCACACCCAAGCGTCTTTCCAGCGTTCCTTCAGCGAGACTCGTTTCGCCTACTACGCCGTCTGCTGACTTCTGTGCTGCCGTCGGGCTGCCTTACGACGACATTACCGGGACACAGCACAGACCTCCCGAGGTAAGACCGACCGCCTTCACCGCACGCCCGCCGGATTTACCACCCCGCCCCTTGATGACCTTGGACTTCGCGATCATGTGCTCACTCGTCCGGCCGGATAGGCCTCTTTATCCGGTTCTTGTCCATCGAGCCGCGGATTTGTTCCACGCTTTCTTCAGACCCCACCTCACGATGACGCCCTTGCGCTTCGCTAATCCTTCGCCGTCATCAGGCTGGATAGAGGACTTCCACCTCCAAGCTGTCGTTCATACTCGGCACACACAAAAAAGACCCAGACTAGAAGTCTGGGTCTCTTTCCTTTTAAGGCCAGCCTTGAGGCCTTTTCCTTAGCGAATACCCGCACCATAGAGTTGGCGCTCTTTACGGACCTCATCCGCGGCATAGGGCTTGTCGGCAGGATCGAAGGTTTTCCAGCCCGACTTTTGCCAAGCCGCGCTGCGATCGCGCAGATTGACCGCTGATTTGTCAAGGATCGCTTCAAACCGAGCGCGATCAGCATTCGGTACCCGAGCGGAGACAAGCGTTCCACCCCGACGAACACCTTCGGCATAAAGCGGCGCTTCCTCCTTTGAGACGCCAGCCTCCGTCAAGGCACCCACGATGCCACCTGTGGCCGCGCCAGCCGCCGCGCCGACCGCAGTTGCTGCCAGCCAACCGGCAGCAACTACGGGACCAAGGCCGGGGATGGCCAGCAAGCCAAGGCCCGCGAGTAGCCCCGCTGCACCACCAACGCCAGCGCCGATCCCTGCGCCTTTTCCAGCACCCTCAGCGCGATCATCAACACCATCGTGATCGCGATCTAATTTCTTGCCGCTGCTGTACCAGTTGTCCGAATTGTTGGCCACGAGACTGATTTCGGAATGCGGAACACCAGCGCTTTCCAGGCCCTGAACGGCCTTTTGAGCATCGGAGTAAGTGTCATAGAGACGCGAAATAGTAACCGTCATGTCGAAAATCCCTTCGTTACTTTGCGGTATTGACGTTGCCTTGGAAGTCGACGCTGACGGCGGTGGACGAACCACCCTTGTTTGCTTTGCCGCGCCAAACACCATTGTCGTCCTTCTTGAGTTCGCTGACGTTGGTATAGCCCGCTCCCTCTATCTTCGATTTGGCTTGGCCTTCCGTGAAGCTGTTGCGTCCGGCGACTGGCGCGTTTGAATTGTTTTCTCCCCGGCTATTGACAGCGTTGTTGTTCGGTCCGGATTGCGCTGGCGGATTTTGTGCGAACGCGGAGGTAGCGGCCGCTATAAGAACGGCGCTAAATAACAAAGTAGAACGTTTCATAGGATTTCCTTCAAAGGTTGCATGATGGGCCAACCTTTCGACTTAAGGTAAGTTCCTAGTCGCGGGCTTGAAAGTCACTTAGAGCTCGAAGGAAGGATCGTAAACGCGCTGTTGGCGATGAGCGGCATGTCCGGAACGTTCGGCAAGAGCTCCGTCTACACGCTAAGTATGGCAGCTCGTTTGCGGCACAGTGTCTAATTGCCGAAGAAGCCAAAGCCGCCGCTTTGTCGGGACTCAAAACGGTTCGCCCTGAGAGGTTACGCAGGACGAACATTATTGGCTTTGTCGCAGGCGTCATCGCAACCGGTTGAGCATCATTGCCCCATAAGCGGTATTGGCAGCCAGCCGCTCCGGCTTGAGACCGAAGCGCTCTTCTGTTCGTTCGATCATGGTCCTCGCTGCGCCAACCTGAGCCTGGCGAATGGATTGCGGCGCGAGTAGTGAGCAATATTGCTCACTTTAGATCCGATGACGCAAATAGACAGGTATGATAAATAGAAGGGTATGAGGACTTTAGCGGCCACCGCGCGATAAACGCGACGGTTTTCCTTGGGTTGATGACAGGTCCGCGAGTGAACTTCGTCGCCGACTGGCGTCTTTGGGAGTGGACAGCAGGCTGCGATCGTCACAGGCGCCCTGGGTTCTGCTGTTTCGTGGGCTACCGCTTTCTTGTTCGCCTTCGTCGCCGCTCAGCTCATTCGCGTCCCTACTCGGAACCTTATGATATCGCGAAGCTTGACTGAATGCGGACGATGCAGATTGAGAAACATGGCCGCGATTTGTAAAAGACGACGCCAAAGGAGAATGACGCTAGCCGCATTGGCGCGCCGTAAAATCCAACAATTTGGGCCCTACAAATCGTTGGCGTTGTTGTTTGTCCCACTTCTCATTGTTGAACCCTTGAAAATAGCAGGGGTGGCTTTTGCAGGTCTCGGTCATTGGGTCGCAGGCGCATGTATAATCGTTGGCGCCTATGCTGCCGGAATACTGGTCGTCGATCGTCTCTTTCGCGTCGTAAAGTCTAAACTCTTGACCATGAAATGGTTTGCGGCGTTGGGAACGATATGGGACAAAGCACGCGGCTGGGCGAGGATTGGATAAATTTTCGACGAACGGGACCGCTGGAAGGTAAGCCGCTGGCACTAATTCATCGAGGGGCCATTTGGTCGAAGCAGCGTTGTATCAAGGCAAAGCCTTTCAAATCACACAGGGAGACCTTCCAAATGAAAGAAATTAAACCAGACCAACGTTGGAGTGAGGGCGTCAATGAGGTTCAGGTAACCAACGCTTTCGGAGTTCGATCAGAATCCGCCGAAGCGGTGCTCAGGCCGATGAGGAAATCACCGAGGATGAATTCCGCAAACGCTTTACGTTCGTGGGGTAAGGTAGTTGCTAGTTAGCAATGATCCTTTGCCGGCCGACCGTGCCTGCCGGATTCCCCGTCCCGGCAATCCGCAACGCTTGCCGCGTCCCAAGCGCTTACCGCGTTACGGTCGTTCGACGGCTTCGGGACATGTCTCGCGTGGGAAGGAAACTCGATGCTTGGCGAATCTTTCCCGAGCTCGGATTGGTTCGGCTTGAAGCATCCCGTGGCTTGAACGGTGACTTCAAGTCAAGTTCACATCCACCTGCCGCACTCAACCCGGCTGAGACCGGCAGTTCGTCTTCTTTGTCGGCAATCTGTTGCTTCGCCCGTTCTAGGGCTAGAATGGCACGCACAGTTCCGGGCCGTTGGCGCTTGTGGGGCAGCTCACGTCTCGCTTCGCCTGAAAGAAAATGGAGCGCGACTGATATCGCTACTATCCTTCGAGGACGTGCCCCAAAGCTTTTAGCGGACGCACCCGATCGCTGACGATCTTCATGATGGCCAGCATCGGAACGGCCAAGATCGCGCCTGGTACGCCCCACATCCAGAACCAGAACACCAACGACAAGATGACCAGCACGGGGTTTATGGTGAAGCGCCGCGCAAGCAACATGGGAGTCAGCGTTTCCCCCTCGACGAGATGGATCCCGAAATAGAGCGCCGGCGGTAACAAGGCCCACCACAAGCTATCGAAGCTCAACATTCCGGCCAGGAGGAAGATGACGGTGCCAAACAGTGGCCCCAGAATTGGAACGTAGTTGAGCAGGAAGGCTGCGGCTCCTTACAACAAGGGGTCTCCCAGACCGCAGAGATACATCGCAACCGCTGTTGCAATCCCCACCGCAGCATTCATAGCCGTGATCGTGAACAGATAGGCGGATATTTCCGTTTCGATCTGTTGAGAAATGTCGACGGCTTGCCGCTTGTCGCTAAAAATTTGGCAGGACCTCGACGATGCGTCGCAGGAAGATTTCGCCTGCAACCAACAGAAAATAAAGCACCAGAACGGTCGTAAATAGGCCATCCAGGACCGCACGCGTTCCAGCAAAGAGCATACCTGTAAGGCCAAAATCTCGGCGCACCGAAACGGGGGAGTCCTTTTTCCCGGGAGCGTCCGCGACGTGCTCGGCCTGCTGGATGACCTTTTGCAGCGCTTCGATTGGGCGCTTCAGGACCACCATATGAGCTTCCAAGCGCGGTATGCCCTCCGGCAGTTTCTCAGCCCACGTCGCGGCGGGTACGGACAAGGCGGCCACAAAGCCCACAAGCGCTCCTATGACCAGCAGGATCGCAAAGAGTGCTCCGATGGCTCGAGGCAGATGGATACGCTCGAGGAGTCGCACAGCGGGTTGCAAAATGAGCTGCAATACGAAAGCGAGCATGACGGGTAGTATGATCGAGCTTGCCACGTAGACGGCCGCCAAGACGGCCAGCGCCAACAGACCGCCGAGAAAAAACGTCTGCGGACTGGACGGCAGCGGCATCTCGTCGGCCGCCGCCGTCGGCAAGGCATTCGGCTCCGGCGCGCCAGCGTCCTGCTTTGGCGACGACGGGGGATGCTGCGGCATCATCGAAACCGAAACCACGGCCGTTTCTCCATCCCCGACGTGGATTTGTCTTGCCGGAGCCCGAACCCGCGCCACTCAGCCTCCGAAGGTAGTCATGGTAGCGGTATCCGCCAGCGGCTTCGCGGCGCCCGATGGCCTAGTGCAATGTCGCAGCAGCGGCCTCGTCGATGGCCGCCATCAAATCAGGCGTCGCAGATTGTTGGATCATGTGCCCCGCGCCGGCGATGCGGTGCAATTTGCTCTGCTTGACTTCGTCATGCAGCCTGACCGATTGCTCATTGATATCGATCAGACGGTCGTCCTCGCCCGCAAGTATGATCGTAGGCATCTCAAGTTCGCTGTACGTCTTCGATGACACAAATGCGGCAGGAATCATCAACGCCGCTTCCGCCGCGCCGGCACGCATCTGTGATGGCCGGACGGCCATTTCTTTGGGAAAGCCGTCGAATTTCTTGGGAACCGATCGCGGGCCGAACAACTTGCGCAACATCACAGGCCACATCAAACGACCGAGGATCGGCGAGATGGTGTAGCTGATGATATCCCCGAGCCCCGGTATCGCAGTTACCGACGAGGCCGCCGCGTCGGCGCGGGCGGTCGGGAAATAATATCCCGACGCCAGCACCAGAGCTTCGACGAACGAAGGGTATCTTATCGCCAATGCAACGGCGACCGACGCTCCCCACGAATGTCCAAGCACAATCGCTCGCTGAACACTGAGCCGATCGAGCGCCTGCTTGAAAAGGTCTGCCTGTGCCTCCGGGGTCCAAACGACGTTCCGGGGCCGCAAGCTATGTCCAAATCCCGGGCGGTCGAAAACGATCACCCTGTAGTTCCCCGCTGCCAGATCAATCAGGCCGCTCGACTCGAAATCCTGGATCATGCTGCCATTGCCGTGAAAGAGAACCAGCGGCCGGCCATTGCCGCGTTCCACATAGTGCAGACGAACCCCGTCGACGTCGATGAACTGTCCCTGCGGCGGATTATCGCGCAGCGCTTTATTGGCAAAATGCCGGTTGGCGATTGCCGTCGCCGCCACAACGGCAGTTGCTCCGGCAACGGCGGCGATTGCGGGATACCGCTTGAAGGCGACCAGACACTCGGACAGAAAGGAGGGGGAACGTGTTTGCGGAAGAGCCATGTGCAATACCTCTCTGGTGGTCTGCACGATGCCTCAGATAACTGAGAAATGTTGCAGCTAGTCTAGAACGGAAGAGCCGAGTTTTCGTTCCTATTGTCGCGGAGCATCTCAGCCTGAGCCCTTTATGCTCTCTCGTTGAAGTTGCCCGCCTCGCAATTCCAAAGGTGAGCAATTTTGCTCACACTCGAAACGGACAGTCGCTCTAAGCTATTCTTTCTGCCGTGCGCAATCGCCGGCTTGCCAGTTGAGGTCACTGCTTGTCCACGGTTACGCGTTTCCCAGGGCCTTCGCGCCCTCAGAACACCAGCCAGGAAGATTTCGAGCGCGAGGTCGCCGCGCGCTTCGGCCTTGTTCCGAATTTTTTCCGATCTACACCGGATGCTCCTTTGGTCATTCGCGAATTGTGGCTGTTCGCGAAGTCGGCCTATCTGGACAACCCAATCCCGACTCTGTTCAAGGAACGGCTTTTTGTCTATCTCTCCCGCTTTTGCGAGCATCACGCGACACTGCGGCTTCCTCTTGGGACTCGGTCGATCTGCCGGCGATCCAGATGCGCCAGTGATGACGGCTGCACAGGTGGTTCGTCTGCTCCAGCGCCCCATCCCTTCGGACGAACACATTGGAGCGGCGCTTGCCCGCTTGGAAGCCGTCGCAGAACCGATCAATTGGCCTTCACCCGAGACCTCCTACGATGAGGACCTGCTCACTTCGGCCACTGTGCTCTTCCTTCAGCCCGCGCGCGCCAACCGGGCGAAGCGGGCGCTGCGCACTGCCCTTGGCGGCGAAAAATTCGAGTTGCTGATCGCGTTCTTGACGTTTGTCCGGTCAGCTCACTATTGGACATTGATGCATCCGGAGTTGGCCCTTGAAGACGACCTAAATGAGCTGCTGCGCGAGCATGAGCAACTCGCCCAGCTGCTGTTGGAAGATTCTGAAGCTGGCCGCTGTGAGATGGGAACAAGGCTATTTGAGGAGCTGGCATCATTACGCGAGCTCAACGAACGAAAGGTGCTAGAAGACGCAAAGCGTGCCCTTGAAGAAGGCGGACGGCAAAAAGATCTGCTGATAAAGGAGGTCGATCACCGCATCAAGAACAGCTTGCAGATTGTGTCGAGTCTACTGTACATGCACGCCAACACCGCAGGGCCCGCTGCAGGTCAATTCCACAAAGCCGCTGCGCGCGTTGCGGCCATAGCCGCCGTTCATCAACAACTTCACAAATCTGACGACGTCGGAACGGTCGCGCTTGACCGGTATCTAGTCGACCTTTGCCAGGAGATCACGGCGGCATCGAGCAGCGCCGATCAAGCCTGGACGATTGCAGTCGACGCCGACCCGCTCGTCATCCGCACTGATCTCGCGGTGCCGCTTGGCCTTATCGTCAACGAACTGGTCACGAACGCCATCCAGCATTCGCGACCGTCGAGCAGAGGCGGACGGGTGCAGATTGCGCTCAAAACAGCACCGGACAGTTTTTCGATCAGCGTGTCTGATGAGGGCAACGGGCCGCCGCAACATGCCGACACGCAAACGTCTGGGATCGGCGCACGAATGGTCGAAGCGTTCGCTCGCCAAATCGAAGCCACGATCACAAAAGGGCGCAGTTCGGCTGGTTATGCCGTTAGAATAACCGTCCCTCGTCGCGCGGATCGAGCGCTCAATCGAACGTAGGCTGCCGGGTTTGACAGCCCTTGTGGGTTATCGCCTGAGACCTGGATTGTCGTGAAGGATCACGTTCAGCAGGGAATTGTGGACTTCCAGGTCGCCGTTGTACTCGATGAATCCGAGCTTGCGGAACTTATTCATGAAAAAGCTCACACGCGACCGCGTAGTTCCGACCATTTCTGCGAGCGTCTCTTGACTAAGCTTCGCTATGACCGGATCGGGTCGTCCCTCCTTGCCGAAGTTCGCCATCAGCAGGAGCAATCGCGCCAAACGCTTCTCGCTCGAATTGAAAAGCTGGTCGACCAGGTCCTCCTCCACGCGCGCGTTGCGAGCCAAGATGTAGGACAGGAACATCTCGGAGAACTTCGGTTCTTCGTGTAGCACCCGCACGATGGCCGCCTTGTCCAGTTTCATGATGACGCAATCCGTCATCGCAGCGGCAGTCGCCAGGCGCAAGGGCTGGCCGCTCAAGCAGCCCTCGCCGAAGAAGTCTCCCTTCTGGTGGAGGGCGACGACCGCTTCCTTACCTAACTCCGATACGACGCTGAGCTTGACTTGACCCTCTTGGATGTAAAAGACAGAATCTGCGACGTCCCCCTGCGCGAAAATCTTCCGATTTTTCCGATAGTTCGACACGCTCCTCCCGCTGTCGACAGTGTTCATGAACACCTGAACGTCGAAAGATCTCCTAATTTTCCTTGCCTTAGCCATTAGACTGCCCGTCTCCGCTCCGATTATGTCATTTCTAGTTCGGGCGAACCGCGAATTCCACTTCCTTGAAGCGCGAGATCCGTTGCCTGCTAAGTCGCATGCGTCCGCTAGGGGACCTAAGGCGGGAGCAAAGCGAACTTCGACGTCCCACGCTGACTTGCGCTGCGGCTTGGCCGCCGGCTTCTTCGCGGCGGGCCTCGAATCAGGCTTAGGCGCCGCCATCCGCCGCAGCGGGAATCCCGCGAGCGGCCACGTCGGCGACGCCAAGCTGATCCGGAAATTCGGCGACGCGCCGGGCGACCGGAGCGCCTTCTGAAGCCCGACTAACCCGGGAGCGAATGCTCGAGGAAGAAGCGCAGCATCTCCCTCGTCGCGTCCGGCCCGCGCGGATCGGTGTAGGAACCGGCGGGACTGCCGCCCGACCAGGCGTGGCCGGCGCCGTGAATATTCCAATGCTCGGAGATGGCGCGGCCGCCCGCGTCAGTCAGGATCGTGCGGGCATAGGCGTGCCCGTGGGGCACGCGTCCTTCGATCACTTTCGCTTTCGCCGCCTTGGCGGACTGCTCGACAATCCGGTCGCCGTTGTTCGGATGCACCGTGGTGTCACGGTCGCCATGAAAAACAATTGTCGGAACAGGCGGTCCGTCATCCCCGATGTTGGGCGCGCCACCCTGCCGCATAGCGACGAACGCGGAGGAAAGATCGCTCGCCGCACCGCAGGCCAAGCCCGAATGGATCCCGACGGCCGCGTACAGATCGGCGTGGGTCGCTGCCATGATGGCGGCGGCGGCCCCGCCCGCCGACAGACCTGCGACGTAGACCCGCTTCGGATCGATCGGATAGTCCCGCATGACCTGGCGCGTGATCCCCGCGATCAGCGAAGGCTCCCCGCCATCGCGCTGCTGGTCGCCCGTGCGAAACCAATTCCAGCATTTCGCCTGGTTGGCTCCACTGGGCTGCTCCGGATAGACCACAAAGCAATTTCGCTCTTCCGCCAGGAAATTCATCCGGGTGCCGGCTGCGAAATCGTCCGGCGACTGGGTGCAACCGTGAAGCATGACCACCAGAGGAAGCGGTCTTTCCTGCGAGCGGCTTGGGACGAACAGCTTGTAGTTCCGGCTTCCATCCGCGCTGCGGAAGGTGCCTGCGATGAACCTCGTGCCTTGGGGTGCGATATCCGTCGTGGCCGGCGGAGCGCGGGTCATCGGACCACGCAGGTTGAGTCCGGGGAAGTCTTTCAGACCCTCGAACCGGGCGGCGCCTTTGCGTTGCATGGGAGCGGAAAAAACCCGAGTGGTTCGTCGGCTTTCCTTCTCTTCGACGACGTTGGCCTTCACGTCGATGGTCGGCGGCTCCAGACTCGCGGGCACGGCACGGGCAGTGCTGCACGACGGTGCTGGGGCGCTCTCGCCGCGAAGCATGCGCTGCAGGAGGGCGGTGGCCTCGACAAGTTGGCCCGCACGCGTGAGGCGCGTGGCCTCGGAAATCATGTTCTGATTCAGCATCGCATTCACCTTGTTCTGTCGGAGAGAGCGGCCTTGACCGCGGGACTGGCGTGGAGGGCCCCGAGCACCGAAACCGAAGCAATGGTGGCGCGGGCCAGTTCGGGTGTGACGTCCTGGGCGATGGTCGCCAGGCCGAGAACGTTGATGTGCAGCATCTCGCCGGCGCGCTGCGCCGCTTCGAGATCCTCGCGGCTGTAGTTCCGCAGCCCCAAGTCCAAATTCTTTCGGACCGTCGACTGCTTCACGACGTCCGCGTGGCGTTCGAGCTGGTTGCGGATGGCCGTCCGGATGAAATCCGTGCGGTTCGAATAGAACCCTTCCTGCACCATCAGATCGACGTGTCCGAGGTCGACATAGCCAAGGTTGACCGTGATCTTCTCGGTATCGGGGGTCCGGGGTCGCAGTTCGCGCACATTGTCGGCCATGAGAGCATCCATTCTGCCATCCAATGGGATGGTCTGTGGATGTCAAATGGATGTTCGGAAGCCACTTTCAAGGGGTGGCGAAAAATCGGTGAGCTGGGCGCCGGCAGTTCGTCGGGCCGACCTCGTTTCGAGCCGACCTTCAGCCTTGGCGCCACGATGCCGCAACCGAGCGCCCTACCGCGGCGGAGATCAATTCGCGGTACGCGCTTTCGTACGCTCTCGCCATTCGGTCCGCGGAGAAGCGCTGCTCGAAGCGGGCGCGTACTTTTCGTCTGTCGAGCCGGCCCAGATCGCCCACGGCCCTGACGGCCTGCTCCTCGTTCTCGACGATGAAGCCCGTCACGCCGTCCTCGACGACCTCGGGCACGGAGCCGGAGCGGTAGGCGATCACTGGCGTCCCACAGGCCATCGCCTCGATCATGACGAGGCCGAAAGGCTCCGGCCAATCGATCGGAAACAGCAGGGCCGCCGCCCCGGCGAGGAACGGCTGCTTCTTCGCTTCGTCCACCTCGCCGACGAGCTGGACCGCCCGGCCATCGATGTGGGGCTCAAGTTGCTTCTTGAAGTAGCCGGTCTCGCCGCGCGGAATCTTGGCGGCGATGCGCAACGGCATTCCGGCGGCGCGTGCGATGCGGATGGCGTCCTGGGGGCCTTTTTCCGCGGTGAGGCGACCGAGGAACGCCAGATAAGATCCCTGATCGAAAGACGCGCGAAAATTGTTCGATGGTAGTCCGTGCGGGATCGTGGCGATCCAATTCGCCTCCGGCAATGGCAGGCGCTGATGGTCCGATATCGACACGAAGCCGGCGCCGGG
>Ga0210402_10003942_pt1 | contig 13727 bp, 9 predicted proteins | sample IncBWC7MmetaG_FD_161055 | JGI IMG/M metagenome (GOLD analysis project Ga0210402, IMG submission 161055) | Forest soil microbial communities from Barre Woods Harvard Forest LTER site, Petersham, Massachusetts, United States - Inc-BW-C-7-M | ecosystem: Environmental > Terrestrial > Soil >...
GAACTGGATTCTGGCGCCCGCATCGCGCGCCGCCACCATGGCTTCGGAGAATTCCCTTGTGGTGGCTGCAGCTTCGCCTTGGGTCCAGTCATAGCTGTAATTGCCGATGGCGATGATGGTGGAATCGGCGGGCAGCTGGCGCATGCGCCTGTCGAGAACGCGCTCATACCAGTCTTCGCCCGCGATGGGGCCGGGCGGCGCGGAATCGTCCGCCTCGTCATACGCCATCAGTACGGTGTAATCGACGATTCCGGCATAGGCCTTGTAGGGCCAGCGATCGTCATCAAAGGGCGCGCACTGAGCGATGATCCAGCCATGCGGAGTGAAGGCGTCCGACATCTCATTGAGAAATGTTTCCAGGTTCTTGTGATCGGCGGGCTCCACATTTTCGAAATCCACCGCGACGCCCTGCAATTTGTTGGCGGCGATGAAATCCACCACATTTTTCACGAGAGATGCGCGCCGCACTGGGTCAGCCAGCAGTTTGCCCAGCTCCGGGCCATACCAGCGGGCGCCCGAGGCGTTCTGCAGCAGGGGTAGGATGGCGACATCGGGCTTGCGGGTGCGGATATAGGTCAGTGACCTGATATCGAGATTGGGTTTGAAGGCGAGATCGGGGCCGTCTAGCGTCAGCCAGGTGGGGATCACCCAATCCAGTCGCGGCAAAGCGCGTTTCAGGGACGAGAAGCTGGCATCCGCCGATTCGCCCCAATTGACATAAAAGCCGATGGCCAGCGCCCGGCCTTTTTTAGGTTGCAAGCCCGCAGGAACCCGCGCGGGCATGATATTGCGGAAGTGACGCAGGCGCTGAATTTCCAGCCGCCTGGCGCGTGCTTCGGCCGCAAGCCTGGCCGCCGATTTCAATAGGCCGGGCGCCACCGCCTGGCGAACCAATTGGGGCGGGTTAACCGCAACCGAACGGCCGGGCAAGTCCAACTTCACGTCGGGCTGGGCCACCAAAAGACTTGCGGCAAAGCCGATGCCAAGGACCGTGCTGACAATGGCCATAACCCAGCCCAGGGTCGAGAGCCGCGCCGCTCTGCGGCCCGTGACGTCAAAGAATACCGGTTTATTGGCCATTGCCTGTTTTGAGCAGCCCAAATCGTCGTTTCAGCCCCAGGAACCCAATCTAGATGAAAGACATGGCGAAATTCCGGCGGGAACTCGAAGAATTAAGGCCTTATAGCGGGAAACTCTGTGCTATCGGTGAAGGGCACATCATCTCGGGAAGGCTTATTTTCGTGGGTTATAATTGTTCGAAATGCCCTGGTTACTGTTGCTCCTATCCCGTGATCCCCTTGACCAAGAAAGACGTGTCGCGGCTGGCCGATCATTTCGGGCTGGGTTTCAAGGACGCGCGCAAAAAATTCACCAAGGTCGACGGCGATGAGCCTTATGCGATGCGGCGCAAGGCGGACAAGCATTACGGCCGAACCTGCCGCTTCTTTGACGGCGAGGCGAGGCGCTGCACCATCTATGCCGCCCGGCCCGCCATCTGTCGCGATTATCCCGGCGCCAATAGCTGCGGCTACTACGATTTCCTGCGTTCCGAACGCAACGCCCAGGAAGATCCAGACCATATCGCTTCCACATGGAATAAGTGATCTGGACGGCTTTCAGGGTTGCTCCGACACTTTCATGACGGGAAATGGTGCACTGCACCGTCTTTATGACCTTGGCCGGGGCGACTTTTTTTGCTCTAACGGAACCCAGCAAAATAAGTATTAAAGGGGGGTAATGATGGGCACGTTCCAACAGGCCTACGATCCATTCAACAACACAATCATTTCCACGATCGTAGCGGCCTTCCCGATCGTGCTGCTGCTGGGGCTGATCGCCACCGGCAAGATCAAGTCCCATTGGGCGGCGCTGCTTGGCCTGGCTGCAATGGTCGCGGTCGCCATCTTCGCCTACCACATGCCGGCGGGCATGGCCGCCAGCGACACGGCCTATGGCTTCGTCAACGGCTTCTTCCCCATCGGCTGGATCATCGTCAACGTGATCTTTCTTTACCGCCTCACGGTGGACAAAGGCTATTTCGCCGTCTTCCAATATTCCATGGGCCGCATCACCGCCGACCGGCGGCTGCAGCTGATCATCATTGCCTTCTGCTTCGGCGCCTTTTTCGAGGGCGCGGCGGGCTTCGGCACCCCGGTGGCGGTTTCCGCCGCCATGCTGATGGGTTTGGGCTTCTCGCCGCTGGCGGCTTCGGGCCTGTCGCTGCTGGCCGATACCGCCACGGTGGCGTTTGGCGCCCTGGGCGCGCCGATTACCGCACTGGCCGCCTCCACTGGCCTTGATCCCATGGTTCTGAGCCGGATCATCGGCCGGCAGTCCTGCGTCTTCTCGCTGTTCATCCCCTTTGTGATGATCTACATGTTCTGCGGCTGGAAGAAGATGATAGAAGTCTGGCCCGCCCTTGCCGTGGCGTCGCTGGGCTTCACCATTCCGGCTTATCTGATCTCCAACTATTCCAATCCCTATATTGTGGACGTTGTGGCGGGCGCCACGGCGCTGGCGTCCATCGTGCTGTTCCTGCGCGTCTGGCAGCCCAGGGAAATCATGACCAACCCCGCGCTCAAATTCGCGGATGACTCCCATAGCGATGTGAAGCCCCCCGAACAGCTCAAAGTCGCGCCCACCACCGGGCAAATGGTCAGTGCCTGGGTGCCATGGCTGATCTTGTGCGTGGTCGTCGCCTTCTGGTCCAGCGACATGCTCAAGCATCTGGTCAATCCCATCTTCGGGCCTACCTTCCACTGGCCGGGCGTGGACAAGATGATCATCCAGAACCCGCCGGCTTTCACCAAGCCGACACCGCTGGCAGTTGGCTTCTTCCCCTTTGCCATCCTCAGCTATGCCGGCACCGGCATCCTGGTGGCGGCGCTGATCGCTGGCGTGGTGATGGGCTTTGGACCAGTCTCGCTGGTCAAACATTATGGCAAGACGCTCTATGTCGTGCGTTATCCCATCCTCACCATCACCTCCATGCTTGCGCTGGCCGCGATCACCAGCGCCAGCGGCGCCGACGGCACCCTGGGTCTGGCCTTTGCCCGTACCGGCGTCCTCTATCCCTTCTTCGGCACCATGCTGGGCTGGCTGGGGGTGGCGGCGACGGGTTCGGACACGGCGGCCAATGCGTTGTTCGGCGGCCTTCAGATGGTCACTTCGCACCAGCTGGGGATTTCGTCCGTCCTGATGGCAGGCGCCAACTCCGTCGGCGGCGTGATGGGCAAGATCATTTGCATCTCCTCCATCGTGGTCGCGGTGGCGGCCACCAACTGGCATGGCGGCGAGGCGCGCATCCTGCGTTTTGTATTCTGGGCCTCGGTGATCCTGGGCTGCGCGGTCGGCGTGCTGACCATGCTGCAGGCCTATGTCTGGCCCTTCACCCTGACGGTGCCGATGGGCTGATATTCCTGCATCGCCAGGATAAAAAGGCCGGGGTCGCCAGCGATCCCGGCCTTTTCATTTTGACGCATACTGTCCGGCGCTTTACGCTGCCTCACCTTTTAAAAGAAGAGCATCATGACGGATTATGTTGCCGCCCACGGACTTAAAGTTTCCCGCATCCTGTTCGATTTCATCGAGAAGGACGTCCTGCCTGGAACTGGCATTGCTGCCGATGCCTTCTGGGGCGGCTTCGCCAAACTGGCGAATGATCTGGCGCCCAAGAACCGTGCTCTGCTGGCGACACGTGACAGGCTGCAGAGCCAGATCGACGAATGGCATGCGGCGCGGCGCGGCAAAATCTTCGACCGCGACGACTATGAAAGCTTTTTGAGGAGCATTGGCTATCTGGAGCCGGAGGGCGCGGATTTTTCCGTCACCACGCCGGAGGTGGATCCGGAAGTGGCCCTGATGGCGGGACCGCAACTGGTGGTGCCGCTGTCGAATGCGCGCTTCGCGCTCAATGCCGCCAATGCGCGCTGGGGCAGTCTTTATGACGCGCTGTACGGCACCGACGCGATCGCCCAGACCGGCGAGCTGGCGCCGGGCAAGGGCTACAACGAAAAGCGCGGCGCCGCGGTGATCGCATTTGCCCGCGCTTTCCTGGACGAAGCCACCCCGCTCAAGGCTGGCTCGCACCAGGATGCGAAATCCTATGTGGTCAAGAACGGCGCCCTCGCCGTCCAGCTTGCCGACGGCACCGGAACGGGACTGGCCACGCCAGGCCAGCTTGCGGGCTATACTGGCGCCGCCGCCGCGCCCGCATCCGTGCTGCTCAAGCACCACGGCCTGCACATCGAAATACTGTTCGACCGCGCTTCGCCCATCGGCAAGACGGACGCCGCAGGCATCAGCGATGTCGTGCTGGAATCGGCGCTGACCACTATCCAGGATTGTGAGGATTCCATCGCCGCGGTGGACGCGGCGGATAAGGTCGCAACCTATGCCAACTGGCTGGGCCTGATGAAAGGCACGCTGACCGCAAATTTTGAAAAGGGCGGCAGAACGATGGAGCGGGCGCTCAATCCCGACCGGGCCTTTACCGCGCCGGACGGCAAGAGCCTGACCTTGCCGGGTCGCAGCCTGCTGTTCATCCGCAATGTCGGTCATCTGATGACCAGCGATGCGGTGATCCTGGCGGACGGCCATGAGATTCCTGAAGGCATTCTCGATGCCGTCGTGACCAGCCTGATTGCGCTGCACGATCTCAAGAAGAACGCATCCCATATCAACAGCCGCAAGAATTCCATCTATATCGTCAAGCCGAAAATGCACGGCCCCGCCGAAGCCGCTTTCGCCGGGGAGATTTTCGACCGGGTGGAAGACCTGCTCGGCCTTTCCCGCAACACGCTGAAGATCGGCGTGATGGATGAAGAGAGGCGCACCTCGGTCAACCTCAAGGAAACCATTCGCGCGGTCGGTTCCCGCATTGTCTTCATCAATACCGGCTTTCTCGACCGCACCGGCGATGAGATGCACACCTCGATGCAGGCCGGCCCCATGATTCGCAAGGGCGAAATGAAATCCTCCGCCTGGCTCAAGGGCTATGAGGACCGCAATGTCGATATTGGCCTCAGCTGCGGCTTCCAGGGACGGGCGCAGATCGGCAAGGGCATGTGGGCGATGCCTGATCGCATGGCCGACATGATGAAGGCCAAAATCACCCACCCCGAATCCGGGGCCAACACCGCCTGGGTGCCCTCGCCCACCGCCGCGACGCTGCATGCGCTGCATTATCACAAGGTGGATGTCAGACAGCGGCAGGACGCGATCAAATCGCGCCCCAAGACGCCGGTGAGCGCCATTCTCGCCATTCCTGTCGCCGACCGTCCCAACTGGTCCGACCTGGAAGTGCGCGAGGAGCTGGACAACAATATCCAGGGCATCCTGGGGTATGTGGTGCGCTGGATCGACCAGGGTGTCGGTTGCTCCAAAGTGCCTGACATCCACAATGTCGGCCTGATGGAGGACCGCGCGACATTGCGCATCTCCAGCCAGCACGTCGCCAACTGGCTGCTGCACGGCGTGACCAGAGAGGCCGAAGTTCGCGCCGCTTTCCAGCGCATGGCCAAGATCGTCGACTTCCAGAACGGCAAGGATCCGCTCTATCAGCCGATGGCGCCCGGCTTTGGCGGCATTGCCTTCCGCGCCGCCAGCGACCTTGTGTTCAAAGGGGTCGAGCAACCCAACGGCTATACCGAGCCCTTGTTGCACCAGGCGCGGCGGGAGAAAAAGGCGGCGGGCTAGTTCGGCGGCAGGCCGCGTTCCTTGAGCATCGGGCCTATATCCGGATCCTTGCCATAGAAGGCGCGGAACATCGGGCCGTAATCCATCGTATGCCCGCGCGACAGGATCATGTCGCGGAAGCGCTGGCCGTTCGCCCGAGTCAACCCGCCATGATTTTTGAACCAGTCGAAGGAGTCGTCGGCCAGCATCACGGTCCATTGATAGGCGTAATAGCCGGAGGCATATCCATTGGCCCAGATATGCAGGAAATAGCTGGTGCGATAGCGCGTCGGCACATTGGAATAGTCGGTATGCGTCGCCTTCAGCGCCTGGGCCTCGAAGGCATCCACGTCCTGGCGCGGCATGCCAGGTTTAAGGGCATGCCATTGCATGTCGAGTTCGGAGGCCGCCAGCAATTCCGCCAGCGCATAGCCCTGGCCCCAGTCCTGCGATTTCTTGATCTTGTCCACCAGGGTTTGCGGAATCGGCTGATGGGTTTTGATGTTCACCGCATAATGTTTCATCACATCGGGCTCGAGCGCCCAATGCTCGTTGAACTGGGATGGAAATTCCACGAAATCGCGCGCCACATTGGTGCCTGAGAGGGTGGGATAGGTCTGGTCCGCGAAAAAGCCGTGCAGCGCATGGCCGAATTCATGGAACATGGTGGTGACATCGTCGAAGCTGATCAGCGCGGGCTGACCCGGCGCGGGCTTGGTGAAGTTGGCGACATTGTAGATCACCGGCTTGGTGCCAAGCAGTTTGGATTGCGGCACGAAATTATTCATCCAGGCGCCGCCCGACTTGTTGTCGCGCTTGAAATAATCGAAGTACATCAGGCCCAACGACGCGCCGTCCTTGTCGATCACTTCGAACACGCGCACATCCGGCTGATAGACCGGCAGATCATGGCGCTCCTTGAAACTGACGCCGTAGAGCTTGCTTGCGGCATAGAAGACGCCGTTCTCAAGCACAGTGTTGAGCTCGAAATAGGGCCTGAGCTCATTCTCGTCCAGGTCGTAGCGTTCCTTGCGGACCTGTTCGGCATAGCGCTCCCAGTCCCAGGGCCTCAGATCGAAATGCTTGCCGCTTTTGTCGATCGCCGCCTGGATCAGCCTGGCTTCTTCTTTTGCCTTGGCACCGGCGGGCGCGACCAGCCGGCCCATGAAATCATTCACCTTGGCGGGGGTGTCGGCCATCTGATCGTAAAGCGCATAGGAGGCAAAATCGGCATAACCCAGAAGTTTGGCCTTCTCGGCGCGCAATTGCGCGATTTCGGCAATGGCGGCGCGGGTGTCGTTCTTGTCGCCCTTTTCGGTGGCCAGCCAGCGGGCGTTGAACAATTTCTCGCGCACGTTGCGGTCGGACAGGGACAGCAGCAAGGGCTGCTGTGTGGTGTTCTGCAGCGGGATGACGAATTTGCCCTTGAGGCCGCGGCTCTGCGCTTCATGCGCGGCATTGGCGATCTGATCGTCCGTCAGTCCGGCGAGGTCGGCCTTGTTGCTCAGCACCAGCGCGCCGGCCTTGGTGGCGGCGACAAGTTTTTGCTGGAAAGCCGCTTCCAGGCTGGCGTCGCGCTTGTTGATGTCTCGCAGGCGCGCCTTGCCGGCGTCGGACAGATTGGCGCCGGCATGCAGGAATTGCCGGTAATAGACGATCAGCAGCTGCATCGCCTCGAGGTCGAGCTTGAGGGAAGTCCGGGCATCGTAGATCGTCTTCACCCGGGTAAAGAGCCTGGCGTTCAGGTAGATCGCGTCCTGATGGGCGGCCAGCAGCGGCGCCACATCGCTTTGAACCTTGTCAAGCACGGGATCGGTATTGGCCTGCTGAACATCAAAGAAGGTCTCAGACACCCGATCCAGCATCCGCCCAGACCGCTCCATCGCCTCAATGGTGTTCTGGAAGGTGGGCGCTGAGGGATCGTTGGCGATGGCGTCAATTTCTGCCCTTTGCTGCTTCATGCCTTCCGCAAAGGCGGGTGCATAATCGCTGTCCTTGATCCTGTTGAATTCCGGCGCATGAAAGGGCAGCGGACTTGGGGTCGCAAAAGGATTGGCGGCGAATGAGACCGTGGTGGAAAATCCCAGCAACGCGGCGGCGCAAAAAAAATATTTCATTGCAAGTCCCGTGAAATACTTCGATGCGCAGCATCGCGCCGGAATGGCCCGGAAACAAGCCATTTCAGGGCAGTGAGGCGGGCCGGAAGCGCTTGAAGGAGAGGATTCCGATCACGATAAACAACAGCAGCGCCGCGCCCTGCGACCCGGCAAAAGCGGGTTCGGAAGATTGCGTCGGCGCCAGCGCATTGAGCGCGGGAATTTTCAGGAAGGACTGAACGATCAGCACAAATACATTCAGGTAAAGGCTGGCCACCGCGCCCACGACATAGACGCCTCGCCACGCGCCACGCAGCTTTCGCAGATACAATCCCGTGATGGCGGCCGCCAGCAGCAGCAGCGAGATAAGGCCGACAATATGCGAGGGCAGGATGTGGTCGCGATGGAAGAAAAAGCCCGTTACGCTGGTCGCCACGGTCGTCAGGAGAAAGATCGCGGTCAGGCCCGGCAGCGGGCGGTTGGTGATCAGGCCCCAGGCAACAATCACGCCGCTCAAAATTCCAACAAGGCTGATGGCAACATGCGACAGGGTTAAAATCTGCGAATCCATGGATGCCTCTCCCAAAATGACCAGGTCAATGCCGCGAATAGTGTCCCGCTCCGGCGGGCCTCACAAGCGCATCGTGAACCGGACCCATTTCCCCCGGGAGAAAAGGGCTGTAGGTTCGCCCCTCATGATGATTCAGGCCTGATAATGCGACGTTTTATGTCCGATATGACGCCGCAGAATACCGCCCGCCTGGTGCTGGCCGCGCTTATCATCGTGGCCGGGCTCTATGTGCTCAGCGCTTTTTTTGCCCCCTTGGGCTGGGCCGTGGTGCTGGCGATCGCGACCTGGCCGCTCTATCAGCGCTTCAGCCTGGCATTGCCCAAGCCCGCGCGCCGTGACCTGGCGCCTGTTCTTTTCACCGCCGCCATCACCCTGCTCTTCATTGTGCCGATCCTTCTGGGCGTGGTGGAGATGGGGCGTGAACTGAATGGCCTGGTGATATGGCTGCGCGACGCCGATCATGGCGGCAGCGTGGTGCCGGATTATCTGGACAAGCTGCCGCTGGTAGGCGGCGCCATCGCCGATTGGTGGCGCACCAACATGGTGAGCGAAGGCGCCGTCACCTCACGTTTCGCACGCGTGGATACCGCGACCCTGGCGTCGGTAACGCAACGCACCGCCATCTTCATCGCGCGCAGCCTGACCTTTTTCGCCGTTACCGTGCTGACCCTGTTTTTCCTCTTTCGCGACGGCGCCTCCTTTGCGCGGCGCGGGCAAGTGCTGGTGCGCCGGACCCTCGGGCGCAAGGGCCAGGAACTGTCACAGCTGATGGTGTTCGCGATACGCGGCACATCGGATGGCGTGGTGCTGGTGGGCATCGGCGTCGGCACGTTGCTGGGGCTGGCCTATGCCATTACCGGCGTGCCGCATGCCGGATTGCTCGGTTCGCTCACCGCGCTGTTGGCGATGATCCCCTTCGGCGCACCGGCCGCATTGGGGGTCGCCTGTCTTCTGCTGATGGCCAAGGGTGCCACGACCTTTGCCATCGGCCTCCTCATATTTGGCGGCGTCGTGATTTTCATTGCCGACCATTTCCTCAGGCCGGTACTGATTGGCGGCAATGCGCAACTGCCTTTTCTTTGGGTGTTTCTCGGCATTTTTGGTGGCCTTGCCTCATTTGGCATTCTCGGCCTGTTCCTGGGACCAGCGCTGATGGCGGCGCTGGTTTCGCTGTGGCGCGAATGGACCGCGCCGCGGCCGTTCCATGCCAGTTTGCGCCGGCAAGCGCGCGGTCATGGCGCCACCCGCAAATAGGCGCGGCGCGGGTATTTCGCGCCGCTCCAGCCGGCTTCATCGCTCACGCCCGATCGAGGCACGTACCGCATAGCAACATATTGGGCGTTAAGCGTTTTTCTCCCCTTTTGTCACAGGCCCTGGTCCATTAGGATGGGGTCGGGAGGAAGCCTGCCGGACCCTTATTTCGGACACGCTTGCCAAGAAACCAAGAAGAACAAGAGAGCACAGAGCCGACGATCACGAGCTGAAGCACATCATCCATCAAACGTCGGTCTCGTATAGGGGCAGGTCATTGGGGAGACGGTCAGCAGCATGAGCAGTCCATCAGTGCATCAGCCATCCCGTGCGGACGCGCGGCCCGTCAAGCTGGCTCCAGACGGTGGGGGCATGGCGCCAACCGACATCAACAATCCCGACTATTTCCACAAGGTGGTGGACTGCCAATGGGCCTGTCCCGCCCATACACCGGTGCCCGAATATATCCGCATGATCGCGGCCGGGCGCTACACCGACGCTTATATGGTCAACTGGCATTCCAATGTCTTCCCTGGAATATTGGGCCGCACCTGCGACCGGCCCTGCGAGCCTGCCTGCCGGCGCGGCCGTGTCGAAGAAGTGACCAAGGCGGCCCAACCCGTCGCCATCTGCCGGCTGAAGCGGGTCGCCGCCGATAACAAGGATGATGTGCATGCCCGCATGCCGTCGCCGGCCACGCACAAGAACGGCAAGCGCGTGGCGTTGATCGGTGCCGGCCCCGCTTCCCTCACCGTGGCGCGCGATCTCCTGCCCCTGGGCTACACCATGGTGCTGTATGACGGCGATGCCGCCGCCGGCGGCATGATGCGCACCCAAATTCCGAAATTCCGCCTGCCCGAAACAGTGCTGGACGAGGAAGTGGAATATATCCTGGACCTCAAGCCGGAAATGCGGCTGGGGCAGAAGATCGATTCCCTCAAGAGCCTGCTGGCCGAGGATTATGACGCCGTCTTTGTGGGCTGCGGCGCACCGCGCGGACGCGAACTGGTGATTCCCGGCCGCAAGGAAGCAGGCAGCCACATTCATATCGGCATCGACTGGCTGTCTTCCGTTTCCTTTGGCCACACCACCAGCATCGGCAAGCGCGTGATCGTGCTGGGCGGCGGCAACACGGCGATGGATTGCTGCCGCACTTCGCGTCGCCTCGGCGGCGAAGAAGTGAATGTGGTGGTGCGGTCGGGCTTTGAGGAAATGAAGGCGTCCCCCTGGGAAAAGGAGGACGCCATGCATGAAGGCATCCCCATCCACAATTTCCTGGTGCCCAAGGAATTCCTGCACCAGAACGGCAATCTCACCGGCGTCAAATTCGAAAAGGTCAAGGCGGAGTTCGACGCCAAGGGCCGCCGCAGCCTGGTGCCCTCGGGCGAACCGGAAGTGATCATGGCATGCGACGATGTGCTGGTGGCGGTGGGCCAGGAAAACGCCTTCCCCTGGATCGAACGCGACATCGGCCTGGAATTCGACAAATGGGACATGCCCAAGGTCGATACGGTCACCATGCAGTCCACCAACCCACGCGTATTTTTCGGCGGTGACGCCGCCTTCGGCCCCAAGAATATCATCTGGGCGGTGGCGCATGGCCATGACGCCGCGATTTCCATCGACCTGCTCTGCCAGGGCAAGGATGTCGGCGTTCGCCCGCCGCCGATGGTGAATCTGATGAGCCAGAAAATGGGCATTCACGAATGGAGCTATGACAACGATATCTCCAACGATTTGCGCTACAAGGTGCCGCACGCCCCCATCGAAAAAACGCTGAAGGACGTCAAGCTTGAAGTCGAATTGGGCTTCGACGTCAAACAGGCGTTCCTGGAAGCGGAGCGTTGCCTGAACTGCGACGTGCAGACCGTATTCGACACGCCCAAATGCATCGAATGCGACGCCTGCGTGGACATCTGCCCGATGGACTGCATCACCTTCACCGCCAATGATGACGAAGACGCGTTGCGCCACCACCTCACCGCGCCCTCCCTGCATCCCAAGATGCAGGATCTGTACATCTCCGACATCCTCAAGACCGGGCGCATCATGGCCAAGGACGAGGATCTTTGCCTGCATTGCGGTCTCTGCGCCGAGCGCTGCCCCACCGGCGCCTGGGACATGCAGAAATTCCTGCTTGAGGCACCCAAGACGGAGTACGCATGTCTGCGATAAAATCCGTCAACGACTTCGTCATCAAATTCGCCAATGTCAACGGTTCGGGTTCGGCTTCGGCCAATGAAATGTTCGCCCGTTCGATCCTGCGCATGGGCGTGCCGGTGGCGTCGCGCAACATATTCCCTTCCAACATTCAGGGCCTGCCCACCTGGTATGAGGTACGGGTGTCGGGCAAGGGCTGGCTGGGACGGCGCGGCGGCGTCGACCTGATCGTCACCATGAATCCCCAGACCTGGGACAAGGACATCGCCTCGATCGATCCGGGCGGCTATCTGTTTTATGATTCCTCGCGGCCGGTTCCGCTCTCCCGCTTTCGCGATGACATCAATGTCATCCGCATGCCGTTGACCGAGATCAGCAACAGCACCTATGACGATCCGCGCCAGCGCCAGCTTTTCAAGAACATCATCTATATCGGCGCCCTGGCGCAGCTGGTCGGCGTCGAACGCGGTGTGCTGGAACAGCTGATCGGCGAGCAATACAAGGGCAAGGATGCCCTGATCGCGCCCAATCACCAGGCGCTGCGGCTGGGTTTTGATTACGCCGAGGAAAATCTCGCCGGGCTTTGCGGCTTGAAGGTCGAGCGCGCCGACGAGGTCGGCAACCGTATCTTCGTCAACGGCAATGACGCGGCGGCCTTGGGCTGTGTCTATGGCGGCGCCACGGTGGCAGCCTGGTATCCGATCACGCCGTCCACCTCGGTGGCCGAAGCCTTCGCCAAGCACTGCAAGAAATACCGCGTCGATCCGGCGACCAAAAAAAACAAATACGCCATCGTGCAGGCCGAGGATGAAATCTCGGCCATCGGCGCGGTGATCGGGGCGGGCTGGAACGGCGCCCGCGCTTTCACCGCGACTTCGGGGCCGGGCATCTCCCTGATGCAGGAATTCCTGGGGCTTGCCTATTTCGCGGAGATTCCGGCCGTCATCATTGACGTGCAGCGCGGCGGACCATCCACCGGCATGCCCACCCGCACCCAACAGGCAGATATCATCTCCTGCGCCTATGCCAGCCATGGCGACACCAAACACGTGCTGCTGTTCCCGGAGGACCCGCGTGAATTGTTCGAATTCTCGGTGGCCGCTTTCGATCTGGCCGAGCGGCTGCAGACCCCTGTCTTTATCCTGGAAGATCTCGATATCGGCATGAATGAGTGGCTGTGCGAACCGTTCGCCTGGGACGACAGCAAACTCTATGACCGCGGCAAGATCATGAGCGCGGAAGAACTGGAGTCCGGCAAGACGTTCGGCCGCTATCTGGATGTGGATGGCGACGCGATACCCTGGCGCACGCTCCCCGGCACCCACCCCACCAAGGGCGCTTACTTCACCCGCGGCACCAGCCGCGACCGCTATGCCAAATACAGCGAGGAAGGCGCGGTCTATCAGGACAATATGCAGCGCCTGCTGCGCAAGCTGGAAACCGCCAAGAGCCTGGTGCCGGCGCCAGTGGTAAGGCCGGCAAAAGAAAAGACCCGTCATGGCGTGCTTTATTTCGGCTCTTCCACCCCCGCCATGAAAGAGGCGATGGCGGCGCTGGAAGCCCAGGGCCTGAGCCTGGACATGATGCGGCTGCGCGCCTTTCCCTTTGCCGACGCGGTCAGCGACTTCTTTCTGGCCCATGACCAGGTGTTCCTGGTCGAGCAGAATCGCGACGCCCAGATGCGCAGCCTGATCGTCAATGAGTGCGGCATCGACCCGGCGCGGATTGTCTCGGTGCTGAATTACGACGGCACACCCATCACCGCCCGTTTCATCACCGCGGCCATATCCGAGCGCCTGACCATGAAAAAGAAGGAGGCCGCGGAATGACCTACATCGCCAAGCCGAAACTGCGCCATCCCGGCATTCCGGTAAACAAGCTCGGCTTCACCCATCGTGATTACGAAGGTTCGATCTCAACTCTCTGTGCCGGCTGCGGCCATGACTCGATTTCCTTCGCCATCATCCAGGCCT
>Ga0210402_10003943_pt1 | contig 13722 bp, 10 predicted proteins | sample IncBWC7MmetaG_FD_161055 | JGI IMG/M metagenome (GOLD analysis project Ga0210402, IMG submission 161055) | Forest soil microbial communities from Barre Woods Harvard Forest LTER site, Petersham, Massachusetts, United States - Inc-BW-C-7-M | ecosystem: Environmental > Terrestrial > Soil >...
ACGGCAAGGGCGCTCATACTCACTACGAGCAGATTTATATTTCGTCGATCGAGCCGCGGGCCCGGCTGCTGCACCGGCTGTACCAGACGCTGCGATGAGAACGGCCGGTGGCGATCCGCGCGGTCAGGCTCGTCCGCAGGACGACGGCGCCCATCATGGCCGCGGCGCGTTCTTCGGCCGCCGCAAGGGCCACAAGCTCCGCGCCCACCAGGCCGATCTGATCGCGCAGCTGTTGCCGCGTCTTGCGCTGGATATTTCCGGCCCCGCGCCAACCGATGCCGCCGACCTGTTCGGTCCCCCGGCCCGGGCGATCCGGCTCGAGATCGGCTTTGGCGGCGGCGAACATCTGGTGGCGGAGGCGCGGACGCATCAAGAGACCGGCTTCATCGGCTGCGAGCCCTATATCAACGGCATGGCCAAGATCCTGGCCCAGATCGAGGCCCATGACATCCGCAACATCAGGCTGTTTGCGGGCGACGCGGCGGAGCTCTTGGCCTGGCTCCCGGCGCGCACACTCGCACGGATCGACCTGATCCATCCCGACCCCTGGCCGAAGCGGCGGCACTGGAAGCGGCGTTTTGTCCAGGATGCGACCATCGCCGCGATGGCACGCGTGTTGACGAGCGGCGGCGAATTCCGCTTCGTCAGTGATATCGACGACTATTGCGCCTGGACGCTGGCCCATCTGGCCCGCTCGGCCGACTTCGCCTGGACCGCGGAGCGTGCCTCCGACTGGCGCGAGCCGTGGAGCGGCTACACCATGACGCGCTATGGCCACAAGGCCGAGCGCGAAGGACGGCGGTCGAGCTATCTGCGGTTTCGCAAGGTGTGATCATCACCCTCCCCCCGCGAGCTCTTGCAAACGCGGGAGGGACAAGGGCTCTACACCGTCCGCCGGCTCTTCCAGAAGTTCACCACCCGCTCGGCCGTCGACGGCATCAGGCGCGCGAAATTCACCCGCGCATTTTCGATATCGGCGGCCGCAGGCACGCGGTGCTGGCCGAGCCGAAGCAAAATCAACGCGCGAACCGTGGCCCATTCCAGCCCAATGAACTTGCCCACGATCAGGATGGGATCGGGCCGGTCGCCAGACATGAGCCGGTCGAGCGTGCCGATCGCCACGCCCGACATCGCCGCCAGCGCCACCACCGATTCCTCGTAAGCAAAAGTCTTGGCAAAGCCGATCAGCGCGGCCTCGTTGAGGTGCCCCGCGGTGTGCAGCGAAATGATCATGCGCTGCGCGGGCACGAAGTCACGATGGCTCTCGAAGTGTTCGGCAATGTCGGACAGCTCGCTGATGGCCTGCCTGATCGCAGCCTGCCGCGCCGGCTTGACGACGTCGAGCAGACGGCGCCGAACCACGTCGAGCGAGGCGACGAGCAGCTGCTTCAGATGCGCCTCGGAAAGATCGGCGCGCTGGCCGACGGCCAGCGTGAGCACGCCGTCGGAACCGGCGCGCCGGACCAGCTCGCAATAGCCGCGCTCGGAAAACCGGGCGCCGGTGTTTCCGGCCGCGCGCCGCACCACGTCACGGTCGCCGCGCCCGATGATGACATCGGTGAGATCAGGCGACAGCGACGGCCGCTCCGACATCGCCAGCAGATGGCCTTGTCCCTTCGCGCGCGCAATCTCGAGCAGGGCCGCTTCGTCGATGATGGGCGAGCGGCGCAGCAGCGGTCCCGCGACCAGGATCTCGTTGTCGCGCGCCATCTGTCCGACCAGAACGCGTGGGGCGTTGCCGAGCAGCGACATGCGCTCGGCGAGTTCAGCGCGCTCCTTCAATTCGGCATGCGGCACGAGATCGACCAGAAGGCCGTCGAAGAAGTCGACATGTTTCGGCGGCAGCTTGGCGGCGTCCTGCAGGAACAGCGCGGCGATGTGACGGGCGGCCTCGGCCAGGCGCTCCGGATCGCCGCTCCGGACCATGTCGTCGAGCCCGGGAATCAACGAAGTGGCCGCTGTCATCAAATCCTGCTCGAGACCGACGCGAACTCGCCGGTTCCCATGAATCGGCTTTGCCGCGGTGACTTGCCGATTCGCATGGCCACTTCGAGGCGGCACGCGGCGCCACGAAAAGCCCAAGGCTTGCGGCGGCTTTCTGCTCAATTTAAGCAAGCTTGGTGAAGGAAGGATTAGGCCAGCCAGCCCGTTCCGAGGCGCGCGCAAAATCATGCGGTTTTACCGTCCCAACCCTTGCCGGAAGAGTGGAAAGTCGTTATGTTGGCGCCAACTCAAGCTTCTCATACGATCTCGTGATGAGAGTGGGCCCGAAAGGACCCGCTCTTTTTTATTACCTGAGCCCGTCCCGGCGCAGCGCGCCGCGAAAGGGCAGGCAGGCGATTCCACTCCGTTAAGGCCAGACCAACCTGACAGCCGATTTGGGCATGACCGATCCAACCGCGCCTTCCATGGACGCCGATCTTCTGGCCGAGCCGCGCCTGATCGTCGAGCCGGGAGCGGCTGCGCGGGTGTCGGCGGTCGCAGCCCCGGTGCTGGCCGGCATGGGCTATCGCCTGGTGCGGATCCGGATTTCGGGTGAGGCCGGCTGCACCGTCCAGATCATGGCGGAGCGGCCGGACGGAACCATGCTGATCGACGATTGCGAGGCGATCTCGCGCGCGCTGTCGCCGGTGCTGGATGTCGCCGATCCGATCGATCGCGCCTACCGGCTGGAAATTTCCTCGCCCGGCATCGACCGGCCCTTGGTGCGCCGCTCCGATTTCGAGCGCTACGCCGGCCATCTCGTGAAGATCGAGATGGCGATCGCGCATCAGGGACGGAAACGGTTCCGCGGCACGCTTGACGGCGTCGAAGGCAACGCGGCACGGCTGGTGCGCGACGACGTGCCGGGCGAAGAGGCCACAGTCCTGCTGCCGATCGAAGACATCGCCGAAGCGCGGCTGGTGCTGACCGACGCGTTGGTCGCGGAATCGATGCGGCGCGGCAAGGCGGCCGAGCGCGAGCTGAAGCGCGACCTCGGCCTTGCGCCGCCGGCGGCGCCGCACGCGAACAGCAACCCGCCGAAGCCGAAGCTGGCCAAGAAGCCGGCCAAGAAGCCGGTGCCGGCCAATACCAAGAAACACCGCCTCGCTGCACAACGACTGCGCCGAGGCGACAGCGATTCTTAGAGGAGATCAACCATGGCAGTGAGTGCCAACAAACTCGAACTGCTGCAGATCGCCGACGCCGTGGCGCGCGAAAAGTCGATCGACCGCGGCATCGTGATCTCGGCGATGGAGGATGCCATCGCCAAGGCGGCGCGCGCCCGCTACGGCAGCGAAACCGACGTTCATGCCGAGATCGACGCCAAGAAGGGCGAGCTCAGGCTGTCGCGCCACATGCTGGTGGTCGAGAACGTCGAGAACTCGGCCAACCAGATTTCGCTGGAAGATGCGCGCAGAGCCAATCCGGGCGCACAGATCGGCGACACCATCGCCGACACGCTGCCGCCGCTGGAATATGGCCGCATCGCCGCACAATCCGCCAAGCAGGTGATCGTGCAGAAGGTGCGCGAGGCCGAGCGCGACCGGCAATATCAGGAATTCAAGGACCGTATCGGCGACATCGTCAACGGCGCGGTCAAGCGCGTCGAATACGGCAGCGTGATCGTCGATCTCGGCCGCGGCGAAGCCATCATCCGCCGCGACGAGATGCTGCCGCGCGAGGTGTTCCGCAACGGCGACCGGGTGCGCGCCTATATCTTCGATGTGCGGCGCGAGACCCGAGGACCGCAGATCTTCCTGTCCCGTACCCATCCGCAATTCATGGCAAAGCTGTTCGCGCAGGAAGTGCCGGAAATCTATGACGGCATCGTCGAGATCAAGGCGGTGGCCCGCGATCCCGGCTCGCGCGCCAAGATCGGCGTGATCTCGCGCGATTCCTCGGTGGATCCGGTCGGCGCCTGCGTCGGCATGCGCGGCTCGCGCGTGCAGGCCGTGGTCAACGAGCTGCAGGGCGAGAAGATCGACATCATTCCATGGTCGCCCGACATCGCGACCTTCGTCGTCAATGCGCTCGCGCCCGCCGAGGTCAGCAAGGTCGTGATCGACGAGGACCGCGAGCGCATCGAGGTCGTGGTTCCCGACACCAACAACCAGCTCTCGCTCGCGATCGGCCGGCGCGGCCAGAATGTGCGCCTCGCCTCGCAGCTCACCGGCTGGGACATCGACATCCTGACCGAGCAGGAGGAATCGGAGCGCCGCCAGGCCGATTTCGAGAACTCCACCCGCGTGTTCATGGAAGCGCTGAACGTCGACGAGGTGGTCGGCCAGCTGCTCGCCTCCGAAGGCTTCACCTCGGTGGAAGAATTGGCCATGGTCGATGCCAAGGAACTGGCCAGCATCGAAGGTTTCGACGAGGAGACCGCCCAGGAGCTGCAGAGCCGGGCCAAGGAATATCTCGATCAGCTCGAGAATGAACTCGAGAACAAGCGCAAGGAGCTCGGCGTGGAGGATGACATGAAGACGGTGCCCGGCGTCACCTCGAAGATGCTGGTGAAGCTCGGCGAAAACGACATCAAGACGGTCGAGGATCTGGCCGGTTGCGCCACCGACGATCTGGTCGGCTGGACCGAGCGCAAGGAGGGCAGCGAGCCGACCAAGCACAAGGGCTTCCTCGACGGCATCGAAATCTCGCGCGACGACGCCGAGCAGCTGATCATGCAGGCACGCGTCAAGGCGGGCTGGATCACCGAGGCCGACCTCGCCAAGGACGAGACGGAGACCGCGGAGGATCAGTCCTCCGAACAGGCCCCGGCCTAAGGTTCTGGGGAGATGCTCCTCGCATGCTTGCCTCCGCCGACCCAGAGCTCGACAACGGACCGCGGACCGAAAAGTCCGCAGCCCTGCGGCTGTGCGCGGTCAGCCGCCAGGTCAAGCCGGTCGGCGAGCTGATCCGTTTTGTGGTCTCGCCGCAGGGCGAGGTCGTGCCCGATCTCAAGCGCAAGCTCCCCGGCCGGGGTCTTTGGCTTTCGACATCGCGGCAGGTGGTTGCGGAAGCGATCCGGCGTCACCAATTTGCAAGGGGGTTCAAGCGCGACGTCCGCGTCGCGCCGACGCTTGCGGCCGACACCGAGCACCTGATTGCCAGGAGCGTGGTGGAAGCGTTGGCTGTCGCCGCCAAGGCTGGCCAGGTCATTTCCGGCTTTGCCAAGGTCGAGGCTTTGCTCAGGCCAGGTCCCGGCCATTCCCGGCTTGCGGCCCTGATCCACGCCTCCGACGGAGCCCCCGACGGAATCCGCAAGCTTGACGCCTTGGCCCGGCAAAATGAGGGGAACAAGAGGGAAACGCCGGAATTCCACATCATCGCCGCGCTGACTTCGGCAGAATTGGATTTGGCACTTTCCCGGGCAAATGTGATACATGCTGCGCTGCTCGCGGGCCCGGCGAGCAAGACATTCCTGTCACGCAGCCTGACCTTGGTCCGATATCGGCTGGCGGATAGCGACAAGATTGCCGGAACCGCGGCCGAATTCTGATTGGACGCATGCATCAATGACGGTGCGCAGGAACGCACGACGAACAACATTAGGACGACTGAATGGCCGATAAGAATACGCCTGGCGACAAGAAGCTGAGTGTCCCGAGCAAGACCTTGACGCTCAAGCCGCGCGTCGAGACGGGCACCGTGCGCCAGAGCTTCCCGCACGGCCGCAGCAAGCAGGTGGTCGTTGAAAAGCGCGGCAAACGCCGCGTTGGCGGCGACGGCGTGGCAGAGGTTCCGCACGCCCCCGAGCCCGTGGTGGCAAAGGCCGCCCCGGCCGGTGCTGCGCGACCTGCAAGTCCCCCGCCCCCGCCGCGCAACCGCTCGGGCGTCGTGCTGCCGACCCTGACCGAGGACGAGCGTTCGGCTCGGGCGAGTGCGCTCGCCGACGCCAGATTGCGCGACGTCGAAGAGCGGCGCATTGCGGAAGAGGAAGCCAACCGGCGCGCCACGCGCGAAACTGCCGAGCAGGCCGAGCGCGAAGCGGCCGAAGCCCGCCGCAAGGCCGAAGACGAACGTCACCGCGCCGACGAAGAGGCCAGGCGCAAGGCCGAACAGGAAGCCAAGAAGCGTTTCGGAGAAGCCGAGACCTCCCGGCCGGTATCAACGCCCGCGTCGGCTCCCGCGCGGGCATCGACTGCCACGCGCCCCCCGGCGGCCGCGCGCACGGCGACCGCGGCGGCGCCAGCCGCACGTACCCCAATCTTGCCGTCTGGCCGCCCCCCGGGCGTCGCCGCCGAGGCCGAGGAAGATGAAGGTCCGCGCCAGGTTCGCCGCGGCCCCGGCGGGGCCATACGGCCCGCGCCGGCCAAGACCACCCACAAGCCCGCCCCGCAAAAGCAGCGCGGCCGGTTGACGCTCGTGACCGCGCTCAATGCGGACGACGTGCGCGAGCGGTCGATTGCCTCGTTCCGTCGCCGCACCCAGCGGCTGAAAGGCCATGCCTCGAACGAGCCAAAGGAGAAGCTGATCCGCGAGGTCATCATTCCCGAGGCCATCACGATCCAGGAACTCGCCAACCGCATGACCGAACGCGCGGTCGACGTGATCCGTCTCTTGATGCGACAGGGCGCGATGCACAAGATCACCGACGTGATCGATGCCGACAGCGCGCAGCTCATCGCCGAGGAAATGGGCCACACGGTCAAGCGCGTGGCGGCCTCCGACGTCGAGGAAGGCCTGTTCGACGTGGTCGACGATTCCACCGACACCGAGCCGCGCTCGCCGGTCGTCACCGTGATGGGCCATGTCGACCACGGTAAGACCTCGCTGCTCGATGCGCTGCGCCACGCCAACGTGGTGTCGGGCGAAGCCGGTGGCATCACCCAGCATATCGGCGCCTACCAGGTGACCGCGCCCGACAGCGGCAAGAAGATCACCTTCATCGACACGCCCGGCCACGCCGCGTTCACCGCGATGCGCGCCCGCGGCGCCAAGGTCACCGACATCGTGGTGCTGGTGGTGGCGGCCGACGACGGCGTGATGCCGCAGACGGTCGAAGCCATCAATCACGCCAAGGCGGCCAAGGTGCCGATGATCGTCGCGATCAACAAGATCGACAAGCCGGATGCGCGGCCGGAGCGCGTGCGCACCGAGCTGTTGCAATACGAGGTGCAGGTGGAATCGCTCGGCGGCGATGTCGTCGATGTCGAGGTCTCGGCCAAGAACAAGACCAATCTCGATCGTCTGCTGGAGATGATCGCGCTGCAGGCCGAGATCCTCGACCTCAAGACCAATTCGCACCGCCCGGCCGAAGGCACCGTCATCGAGGCCAAGCTCGACCGTGGTCGCGGTCCGGTCGCAACCGTGCTGGTGCAGCGCGGCACCTTGCAGGTCGGCGACATCATCGTCGCCGGCGCCGAGATGGGCCGCGTCCGCGCGCTGATTTCGGACCAGGGCGAGACGCTGGACGAGGCCGGCCCGTCGGTGCCGGTCGAGGTGCTCGGATTCAATGGACCGCCGGAAGCCGGCGACCGGCTCGCCGTGGTCGAGAACGAAGCGCGCGCCCGCCAGATCACCAGCTACCGCGCGCATCAGAAGCGCGAGAACGCCGCCGCCTCGATCTCCGGCATGCGCGGCTCACTCGAGCAGATGATGTCGCAGCTCAAGACCGCGGGCCGCAAGGAGTTCCCGCTGATCGTCAAGGCCGACGTGCAGGGCTCGCTGGAGGCGATTCTCGGCTCGCTGGAGAAGCTCGGCACCGAGGAAGTCGCCGCCCGCATCCTGCATGCCGGCGTCGGCGGCATCTCGGAATCCGACGTGACGCTGGCCGAAGGCTTTGGCGCCGCCATCATCGGTTTCTCGGTGCGCGCCAACAAGGAGGCGGCAGCCGCCGCCAAACGCAACGGCATCGAGATCCGCTACTACAACATCATCTACGATCTCGTCGATGACGTGAAGAAGGCGATGAGCGGTCTGCTTGCGCCGACTTTGCGCGAGACCATGCTCGGCAATGCGCAGATCCTGGAAGTGTTCAACATTTCCAAGGTCGGCAAGGTCGCGGGCTGCCGGGTCACCGACGGCACCGTGGAACGCGGCGCCAATGTCCGGCTGATCCGCGACAACGTCGTCGTGCATGAAGGCAAGCTGTCGACCTTGAAGCGCTTCAAGGACGAAGTGAGGGAAGTCCAGGCCGGCCAGGAATGCGGCATGGCATTCGAGAACTACGGCGACATGCGCGTCGGCGACGTGATCGAGTGCTACCGTGTCGAATCCATCCAGCGCTCGCTCTAAGTCCAAATCTTAGAGCGCGTGCCGAGGTTTCTGGTGAACTGAACGACGTCGTCACGTCCGCGTCGCGCGAACTGCGTCTTCGCGCGACGCCTCGGGCATCCACGTCATTCTCTTCGCAACAGCCTAGCATGTGAATAGCCGGGATAACTCCGGCTAACGACGATTTTGAGAGAAGACCATGTCTCGTCAGCACAAAAGAGGTTCTGCGGCAGGCGGATCGCAGCGCCAGCTGCGCGTCGGGGAAGCGGTGCGCCACGCTGTTGCCGACATTCTTACCCACGGTCACGTGCACGACACCGAACTCGAAGGCCACACAATTACGGTGCCGGAGGTTCGGATGTCGCCGGATCTGAAGATTGCAACGATTTATGTAATGCCGCTTGGCGGTCGCGACACCGAGATCGTGGTCGCGGCGCTGGAGCGCAACAAGAAATTCCTGCGCGGCGAAGTCGCGCGGCGCGTTAACCTGAAATTTGCGCCTGATATCCGCTTCCGCGTCGACGAGCGATTCGATGAGGCGGAACGGATCGAGAAATTACTGCGAACACCTGCGGTGCAGAGAGACCTCGCACCCGATTCGGACAAGAGCTCATGACCATGACAGAGGCGAACCGCGCGCCCGGCGCGGCGGAGGCTGAATTGCGCGACGCGGCAAAAAATAAATTTATCGATGCGCACCATGGCGAAGCGGTGCTCCAACATCCCGTTACGAACGGCACGGTCGCGCAAGCCCCGCGCGAGCAGAAGAAGCGCGACAAGCGGGACGTCCATGGCTGGGTCGTGCTCGACAAGCCGATCGGCATGACCTCGACCCAGGCGGTCGCGGTGGTGAAGCGGCTGTTTTCGGCCAAGCGCGCGGGCCACGCCGGCACGCTCGATCCGCTCGCCTCCGGGGGCTTGCCGATCGCGCTCGGCGAAGCCACCAAGACGGTCCCGTTCGTGATGGACGGGCGCAAGCGCTACCGCTTCACGGTCTGCTGGGGAGAAGAGCGGGATACCGACGACACCGAGGGCCAAGTTGTCAAGGCGAGCGACATCAGACCCACCATGGACGCCATTCGTGCGCTGCTGCCGCGGTTTACCGGCGTGATCGAGCAGACCCCGCCACGCTATTCGGCCATCAAGGTTCAGGGCGAGCGCGCCTATGATCTGGCGCGTGACGGCGAGATCGTCGAGCTGGCTCCGCGGCCGGTCGAGATCCATGAATTAACCCTTGTCGAACAACCGGATAGCGACCACTCGATGTTCGAGGCCGAATGCGGCAAGGGAACCTATGTGCGGGCGCTGGCCCGCGATATCGGCCGGATTCTCGGCTGCTTCGGCCATATCTGCGCGCTGAGAAGGACCCTGGTCGGTCCTTTCGGCGAATCCGACATGATTCCGCTGGAACAGTTGGAGGCTTTATGCAATAGAGCCGCGTCCGGTGAGGGAAGCCTCGCCGACGCGCTTTTGCCCGTTGAGACCGCGCTGGACGACATCCCGGCACTGGCCGTCACTCGGGCGGATGCGGCAAGGCTTCACAAGGGCCAGGCCGTTTTGTTGCGCGGACGGGATGCGCCCAAGAGTAGCGGCACAGTCTATGTCACGGTGGCAGGGCGCCTTCTGGCGCTTGCCGAGATTGGCAACGGCGAACTCATCCCCAAGCGCGTGTTCAACCTGACCGGACTGACTGCCAGCTCCGGTCGCAACGAAAGAGTCTGACGATGTCGATTACCGCCGAACGCAAAGCGGAAATCATCAAGGCAAGTGCCACCAAGTCCGGCGACACCGGCTCGCCCGAGGTCCAGGTCGCGATCCTGTCGGAACGCATCAACAGCCTCACCGGGCATTTCAAGACCCACGTGAAGGACAATCATTCGCGTCGTGGGCTTCTGAAGCTGGTGTCGACCCGTCGTTCGCTTCTCGACTACCTCAAGAAGACGGACGAGGCGCGCTACAAGGCGCTGCTCGAAAAGCACAACATTCGTCGTTGAGCTTTCAAGACCGCGCGTGCTCCGCAAGATGCACGCGTTTTTGCATGATCTTGCCAAAAGCCGGGCACCGGCGTTGTGAGGCATGATCCTGCGTTTGGGCGTGATTTTGAGGAAACTCGCGTAACCGTTTTCCAATACGATCAGGCCCATTGGAGTACAACGCCCAGCGGCAATCCGGCAGTTGGGCGTGACGGGCAAGGTGCCCGTACGAGCGGAAGGATGGAGCCATCCGAACTGCAAAAACCATGGCAGGATTGCGGGACGCTGATCTCGAGCCGATCAGCGTCCCGCCATCTTGCGCATGGTTTTTGTGATTCAGGCCCCCTTCTTTCGTGAACCGATGAAAGAAGACCGAAATGTTCAATATTCATTCAGTGGAAATCGATTGGGGCGGCCGTCCGCTCAGGCTTGAAACCGGCAAGATCGCGCGTCAGGCCGGCGGCGCCGTCATCGCGAGCTATGGCGAGACGGTCGTGCTGGCGACCGTGGTCGCGGCGAAGACGCCGCGCGAGGGCGTCGACTTCCTGCCGCTGACCGTCGATTACCAGGAAAAGGCCTATGCCGCGGGCCGCATCCCCGGCGGCTATTTCAAGCGCGAAGGCCGGCCGACCGAAAAGGAGACGCTGGTCTCCCGTCTGATCGATCGCCCGATCCGCCCGCTGTTCGTCGACGGCTGGCGCAACGAGACCCAAGTCATCGTCACCGCGCTCTCGCACGACATGGAGAACGATCCCGATGTGCTGGCGATGGTCGCGACCTCGGCCGCGCTGACGCTGTCGGGCGTGCCGTTCCGCGGGCCGATCGGCGCTGCCCGCGTCGGCTTCATCAACGACGAATATGTGCTCAATCCCGCGCTCGACGAGATGGGCGACACCCAGCTCGACCTCGTCGTCGCCGGCACCGCGGATGCCGTGCTGATGGTGGAATCGGAAGCCAAGGAGCTCAACGAAGACATCATGCTGGGCGCCGTGATGTTCGGCCACCGGCATTTCCAGCCGGTCATCAAGGCGATCATCGAGCTCGCCGAGAAGGCGGCCAAGGAGCCGCTCGAGGTGAAGACGCTCGACGAGAGCGAACTGGAAAAGGAGATGCTGGGCCTGGTCGAGCAGGACCTGCGCAAGGCCTATGCGATCGCCGTCAAGCAGGAGCGCTACGCCGCCGTCGGCGCCGCCAAGGACAAGGTGATGGCGCACTACTTCCCGGAAGGGCAGGAGCCGAAATACGAGAAGCTGCGCATCGCGGACGTCTTCAAGTCGCTGGAAGCCAAGATCGTGCGCTGGAACATCCTCGACACCGGCAAGCGCATCGATGGCCGCGACGTCAAGACGGTGCGCAACATCACCTGCGAGGTCGGCGTGCTGCCGCGTGCCCATGGCTCGGCGCTGTTCACCCGCGGCGAGACCCAGGCGCTGGTCGTCACCACGCTCGGCACCGGCGAGGACGAGCAGTATGTCGACGCGCTCTCCGGGACCTACAAGGAAACGTTCCTGCTGCACTACAACTTCCCGCCCTTCTCGGTCGGCGAGACCGGCCGCGTCGGCAGCCCGAAGCGGCGCGACATCGGCCACGGCAAGCTCGCCTGGCGCGCGATCCATCCGGTGCTGCCGCTGCATCATGAGTTCCCCTATACGCTGCGCGTGGTCTCGGAGATCACCGAGTCGAACGGCTCCTCCTCGATGGCGACCGTCTGCGGCTCGTCGCTGGCGCTGATGGACGCCGGCGTGCCGCTGAAGCGGCCGACCGCCGGCATCGCCATGGGCTTGATCCTGGAAGACAGCCGCTTTGCGGTGCTCTCCGACATCCTCGGCGACGAGGATCATCTCGGCGACATGGACTTCAAGGTCGCCGGCACCGATCAGGGCATCACCTCGCTGCAGATGGACATCAAGATCGAGGGCATCACCGAGGAGATCATGCGTGTGGCGCTCGGTCAGGCGCGCGACGGCCGGATCCATATCCTGGGCGAGATGGCGAAGGCGTTGACGGCGGCGCGCGCGGAGCTCGGCGAATATGCGCCGCGCATCGAGACCTTCAAGATCGCGACCGACAAGATCCGCGAAGTGATCGGCACCGGCGGCAAGGTGATCCGCGAGATCGTGGAAAAGACCGGCGCCAAGATCAACATCGAGGACGACGGCACCGTGAAGGTCGCCTCCAGCGACGGCGACGCGATGAAGGCCGCGATCAAGTGGATCAAGTCGATCGCCTCCGATCCCGAGGTCGGCCAGGTCTATGACGGCACCGTGGTCAAGGTGATGGAGTTCGGCGCCTTCGTGAACTTCTTCGGCTCCCGCGACGGCCTCGTCCATATCAGCCAACTCGCGGCCAGCCGCGTGCAGAAGACCTCCGACGTCGTCAAGGAAGGCGACAAGGTGAAGGTCAAGCTGCTCGGCTTTGACGATCGCGGCAAGACGCGGCTGTCGATGAAGGCGGTCGACCAGACCACCGGCGAGGATCTCGAAGCCAAGCAGAAGCCCGAGGCGCCGGCGCCGCGCGAAGCCGCCGGCGAGTGAGCGAGGCGACGCGCGAGAGCGATCGGATCGAGACAAATGAAAAGGGCGGCCTCATCGGCCGCCCTTTTTGTTTTCGGATAATTCGATGTTCGATTGAGACATCGTTTTGAGCATCAACGGCAAGCCGCGTCGAAGGCTGCGGAGGGGGGTTAGTCCCAACTCGCCGCATGTTCGGCAACCCCCACCCCGACCCCTCCCCCGCAAGGGGGAGGGGAGAACAAAGAGCCCCGCCTCACACCACGTCGAAGCGGTCGAGGTTCATCACCTTGCTCCAAGCCGCGACGAAGTCCTTCACGAACTTCTCCTTGGAGTCGGCGCAGGCATAGACTTCGGCAAACGCCCGCAGCTGCGAGTGCGAACCGAAGATCAGATCGATGCGGGTGCCGGTCCACTTGGCCGCCTTCGTCTTCCGATCACGCCCTTCATAGACGCCTTCGGAGCCGGCCTGCGGCTGCCATTCCGTGCCCATGTCGAGCAGGTTGACGAAGAAGTCGTTGGTCAGCGTCTCCGGCTTGTTGGTGAACACGCCATGCTTGGACTTGCCAGAGTTGGCGCCGAGCACGCGCAGGCCGCCGACCAGCACCGTCATCTCGGGCGCGGTCAGCGTCAGCAGTTCCGCCCGATCCACCAGGGCCTCCTCAGGCGCCATATACTGCCGCTTGCCGCTGATGTAGTTCCGGAAGCCGTCGGCCCGCGGTTCAAGTGGCGCGAACGAGGCCGCATCGGTCTGCGCTTCCGACGCATCCATGCGCCCGGGCGTGAAGGGGACCTTGACGCCGGTGCCGCCGGCCTTCGCGGCCTTCTCGACCGCGGCGCAGCCGCCGAGCACGATCAGGTCGGCGAGCGAGACCTTCTTTCCGCCGGCATTGAACTCCTTCTGGATCGCCACCAGCGCAGCAAGCACCTTCGCAAGCTCGGTCGGCTCGTTGACCTCCCAATCCTTCTGCGGGCCGAGGCGAACGCGTGCGCCGTTGGCGCCGCCGCGCTTGTCCGAGCCGCGGAAGGTGGATGCCGACGCCCAG
>Ga0210402_10003944_pt1 | contig 13721 bp, 19 predicted proteins | sample IncBWC7MmetaG_FD_161055 | JGI IMG/M metagenome (GOLD analysis project Ga0210402, IMG submission 161055) | Forest soil microbial communities from Barre Woods Harvard Forest LTER site, Petersham, Massachusetts, United States - Inc-BW-C-7-M | ecosystem: Environmental > Terrestrial > Soil >...
CCCGAACGGCCGCCCAAGAGGCTCGCGCAACAAGACAACACTAGCGCTCGAGTCCCTACTTGATGGGCAGGCCACAGCCCTCACTCAAAAGGCAATCGACCTTGCCCTGGCCGGCGACATGGCCGCTGCGGCTTTGTCTCGACCGCATCCTATCCCCACGCAAGGACCGGCCGGTTACGTTCACACTGCCGCCGATTACCAGCGCACGGGACGCAGCACAGACTGTCTCAGCGGTGATGACAGCAGTCGCTGCCGGAGAGCTCACCCCGGCAGATGCCGGCGAAATCTCAAAGCTGATCGAAGCCTACGTGAGGGCGTTCGAAACAGCCGAATTGGCCGAACGGCTCGAACGGCTGGAAAGGATGACTTCGCAATGATCGCGCGCAATCTTGAAACGCGCATCGTGAAACTGAAAGTCAGCCGGCGACGGCCTGACGAATTGTTGCTGTTTTGGCGTCGCCCCAACGGTGACGTGAGGGCCGCCGCTAGTGAGGCGAAGTTTGCTCCGGGTGATCGCGTCATCTGCTTGGATTGGTCAGTGACGGTCCGCTGCCGGTTCTGCTGCACATGCTATTCGGAGTTGCGACATGAGGCGATTGAGCATCGAGACCCGACTATCGAAATTGGAAGCGATATCCTCTCCGGAGGGACCGGTAATTCTCTTTTGGGCTATGAAAGGTTGTCATCCGATGACGGCCGAGGAAATCGAGAGCGGCATAGCAGCGCGCAAAGCTAACGCGTCGAAAAATGCTCATGTGATCTCGGTGAGATGGTTGGTCAATTCGCGTAACGACTTGAGTGAATGAAAAATCGAAGACCGACTGTCCTGCTCGGATCAATCGAGCAGGGGGTTTTCGACAGACTGACGTTTGCCGTGTTTTTTGAGCAGATCGTTGAAGGCCTCAACCGCGAGGGCGTTTAACGTTGTGTCGCTTTCGATCGCGAGCATTTTCAGCGCCCGCCAGCCCTCGGCATTTATTCGAACCAGTACGGATTTGAACGCGCCGGGATCTCGAGCGCGTGGTCCGGTTGTCTTGGGCTTGCGACCCATAGCTCTCCCCTCATTGCCAGCGAGCCTATGTCTAGAACGCGACTGAATCAAATTGGCAACAGGTCAGCTCGAAAGCATGGTAGCTCAATTTCGTAGTTGCACACTATCAAGAAATGGTGTTTACTTCCGATAATACTGTTTCTCGGAAGTAAAGGAACCCAGCCATGTCAACAGCGCTCGCCCTTGTTTCGGACGGCTCGACCCTGCCGGCAGCGCTTGGGCCGGACCTCGCCGCAGCGGTCGACCTGGCCAAGGCAGAAAAGGCCGCCAGCACGCGCAAGGCCTATGGGACGGACTTCCGGCTCTTCGGAGAGTGGTGCGACGCGAGGGGCGTCCCGTCGCTGCCGGCGGCCCCTGAGACGGTCGCGGCCTATCTGGCTGCCCTGGCCTCGACCTCAAAAGCCTCAACCCTTGGCCGTCGCGTCGCAGCGATCCGCTACGCTCACAAGCTGGCCGGGCATGCCCTGCCGACCGACGCGGAAGGGGTCAAGGCCACCATGCGCGGCATCCGTCGAACCTACGGCAGCGCGAAGGTCCGCAAGGCGCCTGCGGTGTCCGGCAAGATGCTTGGCATGGTTGCCACGGCGCCGGACAAGCTCGCGGGCCAGCGGGATCGAGCTCTTCTCCTGGTCGGGTTCGGTGGCGCGCTGCGCCGTTCGGAGCTGGTCGCTCTTGACGTGGGGGATATCGCGGAAACCGAAACCGGATTGTTGGTCACAATTCGGGGCAGCAAGACCGATCAGGAACGCGCCGGCGCGACCATCGCGATTGCACGAGGTGATGTTGCTTGTCCCGCCAAGGCGTTGCGAGAATGGCTGGATGCTGCCGGCATCGAGGCCGGGCCGATCTTCCGCCCGATCGACAAGGGCGGCACGGTGCGGGATTCCAGGCTTACCGACCGATCCGTGGCGAACATCGTGAAGGCCTATGCCGCTCGAGCCGGGTTCGATGCCAGCACGTTTTCCGGCCATTCGCTCCGGGCAGGCTTTCTTACGTCTGCGGCGGGGAAGGGGGCCTCAATCTTCAAGATGATGGACGTCAGCCGCCACAAATCAGTGGACACTTTACGCGGATACGTGCGCGATGCGGAGCTATTCAAGGATCACGCGGGGACAGGTTTGCTCTAAGTCTTTCCGGCGCTTGCGACGAGTTTCACCTCGCAGGCATTGTGCAGAACCTCAAGACAATGGCGCTGCGCAGCATGGCAATCCCAGCGTGGTGTTCGCCACCAGGCTGCGACGCCTGGCCCCAGAAATAAGGCGAAAAACGCTCTCCCAAAAACAGGTATTTTTCGGACAGCATCGACCCGGAGTTGGTGTTCTCTTGCAGCTAAGCCCCAAAATTGTCCGTCGAGGCTCTAAAATTCCGCATGAAGACGCCCGGCAAAAATCGAAACCGGCCCGCGGTCGGCATTGTATGCGGGATCCGCAACGAGCTGGTAATCGAAGGTCAGTGTTGCCCAATTGTTCAGGCTATAAGCGTAGTAGGCTTCCATTATCTTCTCGTTCCGGTATTTGAGCCTGCCGTCGCCGATCAGGATTCCGAGGCCTCCGGCCGCGAAGTAGGCGCGTGCCTCCGGCGACAGCCCCTCTATCACACCGCCAATTCCGATCTTATCGTCGGGGCGGCCCCAAGTCGTTCCCTTTAAAACTGCGCCTACAGAAAAGCTTCTGTCGCAGTCAGTCCACCCGATTTTTTCGGTTTGCCCGGCGTCCCAGCTTATGCGTGAGAAGATGCCGATATCCTGGGTGATACCCTGTTCGAGATTGGCTACGAACCCGTAATTCGTCCGCATTTTGCGTGTCAAGGTGATGTCCGGATAGTTCGGCGAATTAATCGGAAGGGCGACGGCATCCGCATAACTACCCATCGTCGCGCGGTTTGCCCATCCCATCAACCGCAGCTTACCGCGAAGCGCGAACAGCGAATAGCGCAGTTCGAGCTCGCCGATATATTCGCCGTGATCAGGGACGTGTGCATCGAAGGTATTGACGTTCGACACGGTCGGCACGAGAAAATAACCGAAGCGGAACGCCCACTGTTTCTGATTAAGCTCAGCAAAGCTGCCCCATGTGTAGCCGACCTTGTCCATGGTGAGGTCGTAAGAGCCGCAGCAATACATATTCCAATTAAGAAAATCCCGGCGCGGATCATGCGAGAACGCGTTGTTATCGAAGAAATCGATTACGGACATCTTGCCAGCCGTGATCGTGAAACGAGAGATATCCTGCTTGCCGCCGAGCTGGTTGGGGCCGTCCTCTACGGTCTCCTGCTCGCCGCCCAGACCGAACGTCTGCCGCAAGTAAACGCGGCCCACATTGAAACGCGGCACAGGGAAGTTGGATTTCTGCGCCTCGCCGTTGGGAAAACCAGCGAGACCAAAGGTGTCGCTGAGACCAAACCCCTGCATCAGCTCCGGATCAATGTAGATCTCTCCGCCGTTCCAAGGCCGAAAGCCAATGAACGCTGTTGCAGTGGTCGTGTTTTTGAACTGGCTACCGCCACTCAGGCTTTGAGGACCTTCATATGGCGAGCGAAAGGCCGGATAGCCCTGTCCGATGAGCGTGAACTGGCCATGGACATTCCAGTCTTTCGATGGGATTGGCCAGTCGTCGGCGCTGACAGCTTTCGTGATCAGTCGATCACCGTTGTCCGCACCGATCTTGTAATTAAGTCCCAGCCGCAGCATGTGGAGGTCGAACGCCGAAACATAATTAGTTCCGGATGGAAAATTTGCGCTCAGGCTGCCGAAGCGGTCGTAGACATATTCGACCCGCGCCGTCCAATTCGCAGCGACGGCAAGTTCGGCCCCCACACCTGCGGTCCAGCCCGCGCGGGTGAATTGCGTCGTGTCCTCATCAGTGCCAAAACCCGGCGATTCGGTGAAACGCGCCTGCGACCATGCCAATCCGCCTGTCGCATAGATCAGCCAATGATTGAAGGTGTAACCGACGCGCCCGCGTAGCGTGGCGATGTAGTCGATCTGACCGGCGACGTTCGTGCCCTGCGCGGTCGTGCGGCTGGCGATCAGGCCGTCCTCGAGAAAATTCGGAAATGAAACGTCGGCCTCGGCACCCAGCAGCAGTCGCGAGGGAAGCACGTAATTGTAGCCTATCTGCAGCCCGCCGTGGAGGCCTCCAAAACCACGACTGGACTGCGTGGGATCGGGATCGAAAAGTGTATCGCCCAGTTGTCCGCGCCCATAGGCAACATAGCCGCCAACGTAGAGCCCGGACCAATCGAAAGTCGGAGTGTCCCCGGCGCTCGTTGGCTGCGCCAGTCCCATGGACAACAAACCGGGTAGAATTGTCCAGATGCTTCGCAACGCGGTCCCCATTGATCTGATTCCTTTTAGCGAGGGGCGATGCAAACGCAAATCGCTTCGAGAATTTGGGACGAGAATGGCTCGAAGACATCCTTATGGCCCGTATGTGGATCCCGACCTGGAGCCGGACGCGCGAGCGAGACCTGCTGAGCAAGTCGATGCAATAAGCCTCCCTCCGCTATGGAAAGACATACCACGCGTGCTATCTTCGGACGCTCAGCAATGGGTAACACCGCATACCGAGTCGCCATGCTTCAGCGAAATAAGCTTCATTTGGGTGGAAGACAGGCAACGCCCCAGCTACCGTCAGCTCGCCCGTGGCATAAAGATGTCGGAGTCGAGCTCGATCACGCTTCGGCAGCTTATACTGACCGCGTAGCGTTCACCGGTCTCAGCGGAAGTTTCGCCGCCGGCAGTTTAACAGCAGTCGTCGGACCAAACGGTGCCGGTAAAAGCTCGCTTCTGAAGGCAATCGCTGGGACTCTGCCTCTACAGTCGGGGACAATCGTATGTCGGTCGCGTGACCACCACGATCTGGCATACCTGCCGCAGCAGGCTGAGTTTGATCGGACATTCCCAGTTGACGTCCGCGAGTTAATTACGCTTGGAGCTTGGCGCAGCTTTGGTTCGTATCGTCGCCCACCCGACGAGGTTTTTGAAAGGGTCGCGCGGACAGCCGCTGCCACCGGGCTTGGAAATGTTCTAGAACGGTCAGTGGAGGAGCTCTCAGTCGGCGAATTTCAACGCGCATTGTTTGCCCGATTGGTGTTGCAGGATGCCGCGGTGATCCTACTTGACGAGCCGTTCGCGGCGGTGGACATGGTCACCACCGAAGACCTCATGGCCCTCGTGCGACGTTGGCACACAGAGGGTCGCACAGTGATCGCAGTGCTCCACGATCTCGAGCAGGTGCGGCAAGATTTTCCGAGGACGCTCCTGCTAGCACAAACATGCATCGCATGGGGCGAGACCGCTTCCGTTCTGACGGCAAACAATCTGACGTGCGCCCGGAAGACCCAGCAAAACAACAAAGGGATCTTATGACCGCGGCATATGGCTTCCTGATTGGCCCATTCGAGTCGTTCGGATTTATGCGCACGGCGCTTGTGGCCTGTTTCGCGCTCGCGCTTGCAAATGGCCCGGTTGGCACGCTGTTACTACTGCGCCGCATGAGCCTTGAAGGCGATGTACTGTCCCACGCAGTGATGCCCGGAGCAGCGATAGGTTTTCTTTATGCCGGCTATTCGCTCGCTGCGCTCAGCTTAGGCGGCTTCGTGACTGGTGCACTAGTTGCCGGCTCGGCGGGATTGGTTGCGCGATTTCACCCGAAACGCCCAGAGATCAGCCTGGCCGCCTTCTATCTAGTCTCATTGGCACTCGGTGTCATTATCGTATCCGCTCGCGGCAGCAACGTTGACCTGATGCACGTGCTGTTCGGCACCGTTCTGGCGGTCGATATGCGAAATCTCTTGTTCATCGCGATCATCAGCAGTGTCGCATTATTCGTGCTGGCGGGAATCTATCGACCGTTGGCGATCGACTCGTTTGACCCCGCCTTTTTACGCGCCGTCGGCGTTAGCGGCAGCCTCTATCGCGGCGCCTTTCTCCTGATAGTCGTCCTTAGTCTCGTCGCGAGCTTTCAGGCGTTCGGAACCCTGTTAGCGATTGGGCCGATGTTGCTCCCGGCCGCAGCGGCGCTGTGCTGGACGCAAAGAATCTGGACGACCATTGCGCTCAGTGTGGCGATCGGAATGGCGGCGGATTATGCGGGCCTTCTCACGTCCTACTATGCCAATTTGCCATCGGGCCCGGCCGTTGTTCTTGCCGGCGGCACCATGTATGGGCTTTCAACGATCGCCAGTGCCGCACCCTGGTTGAATAGGAAACATTTGAAGGCAGCTCGATGATTGATCGGATCAGAGTCGGCATAATTGCGTCCATTGCATCCGTCGCAGCGGCTCTGCTGCAGGCGGCTCCGCTGCGGGGCGCCGAACGACCCACCGTGGTCGCGACGTTCAGTGTGCTTGGCGATATGGTTGCAAAAATCGGCGGGGACCATGTCGATCTCGTAACAATCGTAGGCCCCGACGGAGATACCGAGCTCTATCAGCCGACGCTTGCCGATAGCCGGGTTGTGGCCAAAGCGCGCCTCGTCTTCATGAATGATATCAATGATGAGTTCGAGCCATGGCTCGAGCCGCTGCTAAAGCAGGCCGGCTTTGCCGGTACCAAGGTGGTGGCAAGCCGCGGAGCCAAGACCATTACCGCCGAGGAGGAGCACCCGATCAGCGGTAAGGAGGCGGCGCCGGTCATCGATCAGCACGCCTGGCTCGATCCCAAGAACGGCATTGTGTACGTCCGGAACATCGCCGAAGCCCTCGAGCGGAGCGATCCTCCCAATGCGGACGACTATCGGGCTCGTGCCGCTGCTTACATCAAGCAACTGCAAGCGATCGATGCGTGGATACGAACAGAGATGGCAACCGTGCCGACGGCAAAGCGGCGCGTCATCGCCTCTCACGATTCGCTTCAATACCTCGCGAAGGCCTGCGGGATCACGCTGATCTCGATCAACGGTTGGACCAACAAGAGCGAGCCTTCGGCAGCCGAGCTGGCGCGGCTTGCCCGGCAAATCGAAGCCGAGCACGTCCACGCACTGTTCCTCGATAGCATCACCGACCCGCGCGCGATGGAGCGGATTGCGAGCGAGACGCAGGCGACGATCGCTGGCACGCTGTACGGCGACTCGCTGTCGAAGCCAGGCGGCGAGGCCGATACCTATATGAAGATGCTGCGCCACGACGTAGTCACGCTTAAGGCCGGTATGCTGAAGAACTGATCGGATCGATTATGATGAGATCGGCGCTGAGCGGACCCTTGCTGTCCAGCGTCGGCGCGCGACTGGCGGTCGCCGCAATCGCAGTGCTGTGTCTCTGGGGCGGGGTGCTGTGGGCTTACCTCGCTCCGCCTCCGCCAAGTGTGAGCGATCTGCGCGCGCCTCCCATCGCGCCGAGTATGCGGCTCGTCGTTGCATCCGGCCAGACCGCTCCAACCGGTGGCAGCTTTGACCGTTTCGACATCGCCTCGCAGCCGATCGTTGCACCGGTCAATGTGCGCGGACACGTTGCGTTCTACGCAAGCGTGATCCGCAGCAAGACAGCCGAAGGCATTTTCCTCGCGACCGGCCAACAATTTATCAAAGTGGCCGCTGTCGGTGACGCGGTGCCGGGTGGCGGCAAATTGTCTGAGTTTGCCAAACACCCTATTCCCGCCCTCAATGATTCCGACAAGGTTGCGTTTGGAGCGGCAGTGGCCGGGGCTCATGCCACCGAGGGAGTGTTCCTGGCGAGCGAAAGCTCGCTTCAGGTTGTCGCTCTCAGCGGCACCGATGCGCCAGGTATTCCGACCGGCACATTCCTGGAGTTCGATTCCCCGGCTATCAACAATCGGGATGAGGTCGCGTTCGTGGCGACGGTGCGGCGCGGACGCGAGACTTTGCAGGCGCTTTATCTCTATAGCAACGGTAAGCTGCGAAAGCTCGTCGCCGAAGGCGATCCGAGCCCGCGCGGCGGCACATTCGACAAGTTCGGCGTACCCGCCATCAACAACAAAGGCGTGATCGCCTTTCCAGCCGTCCTGGATCACGCCGCGGTGCTCGGCGGCATCTTTGTGGCCGGTACCCGGGATTTGCGGCTGCTCTTGAGTGTGGGCGAGCTTGAACCGAACGGTGCAATGTTGGTGCGGTTCTCAGAACGCGTCGCGATCAACGATGAAGATAATATCGCGCTCGGCGCCCATCTCCGATTTAGTAACGAGAACAAGGAAGCGGTGCTGCTCGTCACGCCCAATGGTCCCAGTGAAATCGCCACCGTTGGGGAGAGCGCGCCCGGTGGCGGAACCTTCTCGGCTTTTGGACCCTGGCCCAGCCTCGGTTCAGACAACATGGTGGTCTTCATGGCTGGCATCGAAGCCGGACCGGGCCCACTCGCGCTCTATGCCGCCGGATCGCTCGGTCTTAGACGGATCGCCATGGTGGGCGATCTCCTGGCCAATGGTAAGGTCCTTCAAGCTTTTGCGCTTAACCCGGTCGCGTCCGCAGCGTCAAATGGCGGACTGACCTTTGCGACTATGGCGGAACTTGGAGGCGGCGAGAGCTCTATTTATTATTTCGGACCGTAGTTGCCGCTGACGGCATCAATTCATGTGTGGACGTGATCGCATGAAACGTATGGCGCGCTTTCAATCGACGCTGCATGGCTTTGAGCCTCACTGCTGCTGCGCACGTGTGAAAAATCCATCAGTGGACGGCATCCGATCTACTTGCATCTGTATTGTGCTTTTAACGCTTTCGTGTTTCGCCAAAGCCGCGGATCACGGACAACTCGGTCCGACGTCTCCCGAGGTCAAAGCTTGGGCGAATTCACTTGATAACACCTTGGGTGAGGTCTGTTGTTCGACCGCCGACGGTTGGAAGCCGGAAGAGGTTGAATACGATATCAAGGACAACAACTATCGCGTGAAAATTGATGGCGAATGGTACGATGTTCCACCATACGCGGTCATCAAGGGGCCGAACAAATTCGGGTTCCCGGTTGTCTGGTACTATAAGACCTGGCTCAACGGGATCAGACCATCTATTTTGATCTGTTGCTTTATTCCCGGAGCAGGCGGCTAGACTAAGACTAGCTCTGAATTTTCAAAGGTTGTCCCAGCCGCCAATAAACGGATCGCGTCAATTCATGTCGTGGGGCGGATATTCGGTGAAGACATTCTTGGCGGAGACAAGAATGTGTCGCGTGATCGTTCGCGCGGGTATTTGCTCTCCATCCAACATCTTCATCGCCAGCGGCAAGACTTCATAGCCGTAACGATCGACGTAATATGCCACCGAACCCAGTATGACACTGCCCCGATTGTTGGGATCGATCTCCTTCTTCTCATTGGCACCGCCGTGAACGCTGTGGTCCAGGCCCTGGCTGACCATGATGCAATCCCCCACGCGCCCCGCCCGCTCGATCGCTCCCTTCGCCGCGAGAGCGGTCGGATCGTCAAGTGTCGCGACCAGTACCTTGGTTCTCGGCTGCGACGCCAGGAATTTGCTGAGTAGCGCGTCTACGCGAACCGGGTTTCCGCTGGTATCGAGCCGAGTCATCGTCACGCCAGGAAGATTCTTATGCATTCCATCGATGATGCCTTGCACGCGCTGGGGCAAATAGGCTGCTGGATCAGCAAGGTCGCCGGCGATAACGGCGACTACGGTCTGGTCCGCCCAGGTCTGCTTCGCGAACTCCCCCAGCGCTTTGCCGGCGATCTGGCCGGCAAGCAAGTTGTCGGCGGCATAAAGCGGTGCGCCAGGTACTGGGTAATTCAGCGCAAGCACCGGAATGGCCGCAGCCTTAAGCTTGCGGGCGATCTCAGCATTTGCCTCAGCATCTGAGTTGTACTCAATAAAGAGGTCGACCTTGCGCCCGACCGCATCGGAGGCATTGGCTAGCGCCGCTTCGGGGTCGCTCGCATTGTCATAGTAGATCATATCCACCGGAAGGGTGCGCGAGGCGAGCTCGAAACTCCGCCGCACCTCCGCACCGCTGAACCCGAGGCCTTCGACGCGCGCCGACGGGTCGTCACTAAGGTTGGCGAATGCAATGCGGAAGCGTCGCTGGCTGGCATTTGCCAGCCCTATTGTCAGAGTCGCGAAAAAAGCCGCTAGCACCTGGCGGCGTCCCACTGGGGACGCCGCCAAATGACTAAGCCTCACGCCGAGTTTGTGCCGCCTTCTCGGCACTTACTGGATCGCCTCGATATTGACGAACGTACCGGTCGTTCCAACTGCCTTCGGCACCGTCATCGAAAGGAAGAAGGTTGCACGGTTGTTTTTTGCAGCCTCCGCGGCTATCAGGTCGGTCCGCACGTTCTCAACGATGTGAATGCCATTGTCCGTCAGCAGCAACGCGTGCACCGGAAATGCCTCGGCGGTGTCTTCGCTCGGAATCACCTCAACCGCCCAGGTATCGGCACCAACGAGGATGACCTTCTGATCGGCAAGCCACTGCGCGGCCGACTTGCTGAGCCCTGGCTCCGACTTGTTGTAGAGAGCATTCTGAGCCGGGAATTGGCTGAACAGGTCGCCCCAGCCGGTGTGCAGAAACACCGCGTCGCCCTCACGAAGAGTGACACCGTACGTCTTTAGCCCGGCCTGAATATCAGCCTCGGTAATCACGGTCCCGCCGTCGAGGCATGGCCCCTTACACGCAGAATTGGTCTTCAGCTTACCGGCGTCCTGGAACACTTTGACCAAGTCAACGATGACGCCGCGTGTCGCGAAGGTCTTGATGTGCTCAAGGCCAAGTTTCTTCAGGTAGTTCTGCGACACGAATTTGCCCATCGGGGTCTGGTTGTAATAGCAGTCCTTAATGCCGATATGGCCCATCCCGTCGATATGGGTACCGACATGGCTTTGGCTCAAATAGGTGTCTTCCATGTAACTGAGTTTGTTCTTGCCGTACTCGGCTCCCGGCGTCATCGCGAAGCTCGTCAGGATCGTTTTTGTGAACCGCGTACCAAACAAGGGTACGCCGTCGACAAGGTTATGGGCCATCGGCGTCACTGTGCCGGTCTGGATTTCCGCCGCTGCAGCCTTAGTGACAGCCGGCGTGATGCGGTTGGTAGCGCCTGTTTCGTCATCTGGGCCAAATGGCGAGGCTTTCACTAACGTCTTGCAGTCAGATTGAGCAAAGGCCGTGACCGAACAGAACGAAGCCGTTATCGACAAGGCCACAGCAGACATCATCCCGATAAGCTTCATTGGAATCCTCCCAGGATTATTCAGGCATACAACGCGTGTTTGTCGAATAATGATGCCAGTTTCCCCGGTGGTATTCAAACGATTTGGGGAATAACGCTTCAGGTCGAGAGCGCCTATTCCTGGCGCATCTGCCGTTGCGGTGCAGCAAAGCGAATTCGACAACTTTTCGAACGCCAAATCCCCGACTTAAAAACTGCAGGATCCGCCCCGGCGCCAGAAATCGACATGGCCTCCCATCCCGTCCTTCCAAAACATGAGCGGTGATCCTGATCAGGATTACTTCGCTGATGGCATGGTGGATGAAATCACCACGGCGTTGTCGCGGTTCAAATCTCTTTTCGTGATCGCGCGCAATAATCCTGGTGCATACGAGATCGGCCACTACAAGGTTGAGGATGGCTTCGTGGTCATGTGCGACGAGAACGGGCGGGCGACTGGCAAGAAGTGTCAGTTGATAGGCGAGGATGCTCAGCGTGTCGCAGGCCGGCTGTTGCGCGATGCTTGGTCAAAGCGGGAGACCGAGTCCGATTTCAACAGACCGTCGAACTACGCAGCGGGCGGCTGGCGTTAGCTCACCACCACCACCTCTCTCGCGAACTCGCGAGTATGACGTAAGCTGCGACCGCGATCCAGAAAGCGTACGCGCTGACAAGCGGGACAAAAACGAAGACGCCGACGATCGAAGCGACCGCCATGATAAGGGAGAGCGCAAAGAAAAAATGAAGACGCATGGCACACCTGCTGTACGTGCAACCAAAAGCCGTCTGCTGACCGAGAGGCGCAACGGCCGCGACGATCCGCAGGACCGTTTCGCGCTTCACCAAGGCACCTGCGATGCTGTCATAAATTGGTTAGCAATTCGTCACCAATGAAAGCGATCCGCCACATGCCGGTGTCAGCCGGGTCTGCGGCTATTCCGCATCAGCTCGAACAGCCGTTTGACATCTGCGAGCCGCACCTTTGGATCGCGCGGCCGGCGATGCTCGTTCAGTGCTCGGACTTGGTGCGCCGCGATCTCGTCTCGCTTGATCGGATTGTCTTCAGCATGGAAGGCTCTCAAGTCCGCCATAAACCTGCGGCCGACCTCTGGAGGCAGCTCTAGCGGCTTGCGCGCCATAACACTCCCATTTTCGGGGACGGTTTGTAGCCTCGGATCATCGCGCCTCGCTGGCCGCACACTGTGCAAACGAACCGGGGTTCGAGATCAGATATCCTCAAATCGTCGGGCCACTTGTCGGCTTCTTCAGGCGGGATCTTGATAAAGTGGTTGCACTTGTAGTCGCGGCAGTAGACGAGCAGGCCGCGGTCGCCGGTCTCGCGCATTTCTCCGAAGGTAATTTTTTGCGGGTAATTGGGCATCCCCTATGATTCCGCCGATCGGAGTGGAGGGGAAGCTATTTCGACTTTGCCTTTAGGCTTAGTTCTGCCAGGGGGAGGCGGCTACAGTCACCTCTCCATGCCGCGATCCCGGTCCCTGCTGAGATCGCGTGGGAGCGGCTTAACGTCCTTGAGCTGTTCGCGCAGGGTGTCCATGAAGGTCCTCTTTTTCGGTTGTGGTTCCTGTTCTATCGAGAGCCTTCGATGCATTTCCTGGGATCTTTTGATTTCCTTTTTTCGCTTCTCGTCGAGATAATTGGTATGCGCCACCGTCTCGTCCGCCTCGTGCTCGATCCGAGGCGCGCTATTCCTCTCCGGCAATCGCTCAAGCTCAAGTCCACGCGGCTCGGTGTCGTCGTCGGGCTTCTCGTTTGCAGGTACGCCTTCCTCGTCTTCGTCATCGTCATTGGCGTATATCGGCCGCTTTGCAGGGTAGCTTTTGCCATCTGCCCCCGTCACACGCTCAGGTGCGGAATACTCCGCACCTGATTTCGCGCGGGCATCTCGGGCGCGGCGCACTGTCGGCTCACTAATTCCCAAGTCTTCTGCGATGGCCCGATCTGATTTAGCACCAGTTCGTTTGGCAACGGCAGCCCCTAAGAGAGCAAACACTAATCTCGCCACGTTCCTTATAATTGCGAACATTTTAGCAGCTCACTTCTTGGCTTTCCGCTTCACGGTCAAACCCATCTCGATAAGCCGGCGGATGGCTTCAGGGCGGCTGGGAAGGTCCTCTTCTTCCCGGCGCCATTCGTCAAGCCGCTTCAACAGATCTTTGTCGATCCGTACACCGATTTGAGGATATTCAGTCATTTGGGATATTGCTACCAATTTGGGATTGTGGTAGCAATATAGCAGACCGGGACACCGATCGCAACGGCACCCCGGCCCTAACCCCAGCCAAATGAGGTGACAAACGGCTAGAGCTATCCAAGACGATACTGATTCCGGGGGCGATAATCATGCGCATTAAGAGCTGGCACAAAAACCACGCGCAGCTCATGGCATCGCATTTGCCGACCGATGTTGAAGACGGCCGGATCGTGCTCGAACTGTTGCGTGATATTTTCGAACGCTTCGTCGCGGAGCCCGAACCGGAACACGGCACCGAATGCGCTAACGTCGTGACCCTGGTCAAGGGAGACGGCCGGTGTCCGAGCTGA
>Ga0210402_10003945_pt1 | contig 13720 bp, 12 predicted proteins | sample IncBWC7MmetaG_FD_161055 | JGI IMG/M metagenome (GOLD analysis project Ga0210402, IMG submission 161055) | Forest soil microbial communities from Barre Woods Harvard Forest LTER site, Petersham, Massachusetts, United States - Inc-BW-C-7-M | ecosystem: Environmental > Terrestrial > Soil >...
CGATTCCGATCATAGTGCCGACAATTCCCTGCCCCAGATTGAAATGCCCGGTGCCGCGGGTCACATCGGCGATTACAAGCGGCACCAAGACGGCGAATACCGCGGCCGTAACCCCGTCGAGCAATTGAACCACAACCAGCGAATAGGGGTTCGTTACGGTGGCAAAGAGAATGCCCCGAAGCGGCAGCGCCGCAAAAGCGACAAGGAGCAACGGCCGCCGTCCCCATGTTCGGGCCTTCCGGCCGACCCAGGGAGAAAAAATTGCAACAACAAGCTGCGGCCCGACAATAGATGCCGCAATCATTACGGTCGCCCATTGGCTGGACCGCATCGTCAAAACGCTTCCCATGAGCGGCAGCATTGCGGCGTTCGCCAGATGGAACAGCATGAGGCAGACTGCCAAAATCCATAGCGGGCGTTTTCCCGCCAGTCCCAGGATTTCAGGCGCTAGATTGCCCGCCGGGCGCTCGCGCGGCCCGCCATGGGCCCGTTCAGGGTCGATTTCCCGCGGCGAAATTAGCCGAAGCGCTAGCAAAGCCGGACCCGCCAGCGCTGCGGTTATGAAAAAGACCGCGCGAATTGACAGAAAGTATCCGCACACACCCATCGCTGCGGCTGCAAAGCCGTTGCCGAGCGAGGAAAAACGGGCATTACGGCCGAGCCGGTCGCCGATCGCCTCATGTCCGACCAAACCAAGGCTGATCGCTGCTATTGCCGGGCCCAGCACGCAGCTTGCTACAGAATGCAACACGGTCGCCGCCAACACCACGATGAAAATGGGCGATATCGCGTATGCAAGGGCACTAATCGCGATGGCCGCGACGCTGAGACCAGCCACCAGGCGCTCCGAGCGGGCGGCGTCCACAAGCGCACCGCCGGGCATTTGCCCGGCGAGCGCCACGAGGCTGCCGACCGTCAGGATCAGACCAATATCCACCTGCGTCCATTTTTGCGCGGTCAGATATACCGCGACAAACGGACCAAAGCCGGTCTGGACGTCTGCGACAAAAAAAACAAACCAGTCCAACCCGCGGGAGCTGCGCCTCGTCGGACCGGCAGATTGTTCGTTCTGCATAGGCCCGTCACGATCCTGTGTACCATGGCCGGGTTATTCCGGCACGGCAGACCGCATTCAAGGCTATCGACGGAACGCCGTGACGCCTTCGCCCGCGGGCACAATCGGAAGGGACCTCATAGAAACGGCAGCGACTCAAGGCCGCCTGATGCACCCAACACCACAACCGGTTTACCTTCCTTGTATTCTGGCGCCGCCTGCAGCTGATCGCGCGTCAATTCCAGGCCAATGCGCTCGACTTTCTTTGCGTCGGGTGGAAAACGCAAGGCACTCCACGCTACTGCGATCTTGCGGCTCCCGACGCCCAGAAAACCGCCGAAGTCGATGATCGCCGCGCGGACTTGCCCGCTCCGATCCACGATGACGTCGACAATCCGTCCCATGTTTTCGTCGGCGCCGCTTCGGACTTCTTTGCCGAGAATGCCCACGACCTCCTGATGATCTAGAACCGTCACGGTAGGCTCTCGCGAGGTGCCGTTCGGGCCTTTGATCGATTTATCCTGTGGCTGGCCGCCACCTTGCTGCGGCGGATTTTCCTGACCGGCTGCGAGAGTAGCCAAAATAATCACCAGCACGGCAGCCATCGCTGCGCGAGAAGATTTGCGCATGAGCCTCCCCGGAAGTTTTCGCGGTAGCCCTCCTATAACGTCCAACCAGCCAACGTGTTTCACCGGTATGACACGTCGCGGTGAACAATATCATGGGTACCTGCCCGATCAGGATCGCAATATCTTGATAGATGCGTTCTCCTAATCAGCCGAGATGTGGTCTCGTTCTCTGAGATTTACCGATGGCGGCGCAGCGAACCAATGTGCAGCGACAGGCCCATCGGGCAATGCGGGAAACCTGTTCGATCGGAAGGCGTTATCTCTTGATTGGCGTGTTGTCTTGGAGAGGCTATGAAACCCATCTCGAAACCCGAAGAAAAAGCGATCGAAAAGCTGACCCCGAAAAAACAGCCGACAATCGACGAAATGCTGGATGAAGCTCTCGACGAGACTTTCCCAGCCTCAGACGCGGTGTCGCTCACCCAGCCCAAAGACCACCCGGACAAAGGCAGGAGTTAACAAACGGGCGCGGGAAAGAGAACTCGAGGTGCTGGCCCGAGGGATCCACGGGCGTCGAGCAACAGGCATTTTGCTTGGAACATAGCCCCCGCAAGCCGCTGGCGGCGAACAACAGACTGACAAGATATTTCCTGCAAAAAGTGAGAAATACCACCCTTCGCGAATACCTAACGGTCGCATCCGGTTCGAGACCGTTCCTATTCGGGTTGGAAATCTACGTTCGCGTCAAAATCCTGCTTGTGTCGGTTAGTTTTCCGGACTCGGATAAAGAAAACCACCGGTGTGACACGGATATGACGGCCGATATCAGGTACCACGGTTGATGCGAGAAATCGTCGCACCGGTGAGCGAAGGTCGGATCCGCAGAATTGGTATTCGCCCTGGGCGCAAACTCCAGTAACTTAGTTCTGATCGAGGCGTATTGGTGCCGCCGGGAGCGGATGCCGGTTTCGATTCAACGGAACAAACTCGAATTGCCCAGCTTGTAAGACCGGCACGTGCTAGTCGGGCGAAACTGCTAGAAATTTTTGTGCCGGGGAACTTTCATTCCCCGGCGCCCCGGAACTTTTTCAGACGTGCGGCGTTTTGGTTCGGATGAGAGCAGACGGCGCACCGCGCCTGCTCGAAGATGCGGGAAAAACACCAGGGCCGTGCCAGTGTCGAGATCTGGTCGCCAGCATTTTTGCGGCGTGGCGAACGCATTTCTTTTGCGGTGATCATTGCCGGAGGGAACCACAATGCAATCGATTGGCGAGACGATCGAGTCACAGACCGTCCGCGGCGAGATTCTCGAACTCAAGGACACCATCAATACGATGGTGAATCAGTTCAGCGCATTCGCTTCGAAAGTCACACGTGTCGTCCGTGAAGTCGGCACGGAAGGCAAGCCTGGCGGCTTGTCTGTCTTAACAATGTGGCTGCATCGCTGATCGGAGGCGAGAATGCGCAACGGTGAAAAGGTCAACATCCTTCTGGTCGACGATCAACCGGCAAAGCTGTTGAGCTACGAGGCGATCCTTCGTGACATCGGTGAGAACCTGGTTCGCGCATCGTCCGCTCGGCAGGCCCTTGAGCATTTGTTGAGGATGGAGATCGCGGTCGTGCTGACGGATGTTTGCAGGCCCGAATTGGATGGATTCGAACTCGCCGCGATGATCCGCAACGATCCGCGCTTTCGTAAGACTGCAATCATCTTCGTTTCCGCCATCCCCTTGACCGATATGGATCGCCTGCGCGGCTATGAGATAGGGGCAGTCGACTACGTTCCGGTTCCGATTATTCCGGACGTACTTCGCACAAAGGTCAAGGTTTTCGCCGAGCTCTACCGGAAATCGCGGCAGCTCGAGCAGCTCAATGCAGAACTCCAGCGACGGATCGCAGAGCGGACGGCAGAATTGGAACGCTCAAATCGTCGTTTGCAGGACAGCGAGGATCGACGGGTTCTCGCCCTCGCAGCCGCAAAGATGGGATCATGGGATTGGGACCTCGTCCAGGGTAGTTGTGTCTGGGACGCGGGGCAACGGCAGATATTTGGAGTCGATCCTGCATCCTTCGAGATTGCACTCTCCAACGTCCGAAAGCTGGTCAATGGCAGCGACTGGAAATTGATTTGCCGCCTGCTCAAACGGGCCCGACGAGATGGAGGTTCCTATCAGGCGGAATTCCGCGTTCGCCATCCCAATGGCAGCGTGCGATGGTGCCTCGGCACGGCCACCGCAAGCAAGGATGCAGCCGGCCGGATATCGCGCATCCGGGGCGTTACGATGGACATCACTGAGCGCAAGGAGGCAGAGGACCGGCAATCGCTACTCGCCCGCGAAGTGGATCACCGTACGAAAAATGCGCTTGCGGTGGTTCACGCAATCGTCTCCCTGACGAGAGCAGAAGACATCGAACAATTCAGCGCCGCCGTCGAGGGGCGTATCCAGGCGCTCGCCCGAGCCCATAATTTACTTTCCGAATCCCGGTGGCGCGGCGCTAAAATCGCCGATCTCATCCAGGGCGAACTCGCACCCTACCGCACCCTGAATCTTGAACGGGTCCGGATTTCAGGAAAGAACCTGTCGCTCCACCCCTCCGTCGTGCAGACGCTCGCGCTAGCGTTTCATGAGCTCGCAACCAACGCCGCCAAGTACGGCGCATTGTCAGTACCGTCGGGCAGCGTACAAGTCACCTGGGAATTACGCGACGACCAGCTTGAGTTGCGGTGGGTCGAACGCGGCGGGCCTCCCTCCAAACCGAAGGCACAAGGAGGCTTCGGGATCCGGGTCATCAAGGCAGGCGTGGAAACCCAGCTCGCCGGCATCGTCGAATTCGATTGGCGGCATGACGGGCTGCAATGCGCGATCCGCGTTCCGTCTCGTCCGAAAATGGAGTTGCTCGACAACTTCGCGGATTCCGTCCGAAATTCAAGCACCCGGTATTCTGACCCCCTCGAAGCCGAGCGACGCATCCAAATTCCGCTGGTCGAGGATGAGAGCCTGATCGGCATGATGATGAATCAAACCGTGGGGAACTCGACTTCGACGTGGTAGGAGCCGTTCGATCCGCAATCACAACTTCGGCTCGCGAGGGACCGTCAGCACAAATTTGGTGCCGGGGTCGAGACGGCGCAGCTCAATCGTGGCATCTAACTGCCGCGAAAGCGTGCGAACGATACGCATCCCGAGCCCTGGTGCGGAGCGGATGTCGAAATCCGCCGGAAGCCCCCGGCCTTCGTCGCAAACCGAAAGTTCAATCATGTCATCGGCGCCATGCGCGACACGAACCCAGATGTTCCCACTTTGATTGCCCTGATATGCGTATTTTACCGCATTGGTTATCAACTCGTTGGCCATGAGGGCGATCGGAACAGCCCGGTCTGTCATGACATTGATGCCAGGCTCAGCCGCGACCTCGATGTGACGAATGGACACTGCATCATTCAGATCTCGGCAAATATCGCTGACGTAGACGCCGAGGTCGAGCCGGTCAGGACCGTTGCCCTGGTGGATGCGTTCGTGGGCCTTTGCGACCGCCAAGACGCGATATGCCGCTTCTTCGAGATGCGGGGTCAACTCCGGATCGTTCACCTCGCTGGCTTGGAGCTTGAGCATGCTCGCCACAATGGCGAGACCGTTTTTGACCCGATGCGTAATTTCCTTGAGCAGCACCTGTTGGCGCGCAAGCGCGGCCTTGAGACTCCTCTCGTTGCGTTCGCGCTCGATGGCCATTCCCAGGAGGTTGGCTACGCCCTCGAGAAAGGCGACATCGTGGGTACCGAACTCATCCTCGGACCGGCTATCCACCTCCAGAACCCCGAACGGCTTGCTGTCTCCTTGCAAGATGACATTCATGGCGCGGTGAATGCCATATTGCACGAGTAGCTCGGGGGTTCGGAACCGCTCCTCGTTCTCAAGATGATTGGAGATAACCGGCTGGCCTGTGCGCAGCGCGAAGCCGGCTGGCGATGCAAGGTCATCCCCAATGCTCGCCACACCAACGATACCCGGCCCCCAGCCCACGCCGGCGCGGACCAAAAAGCATTTCTCTGTCGGAATGTGCTCGAGAATCTTGCAAAACTCGACCTGCATGCCCTCGGCCGTCAGGCGCACGGTATCGTCCAACAGCTGACTGACACTTGCACCCTGCAGAGCAGATACTCCGAGTTCAGCAAGTATCTCTTGTTGCCGGATGCGCCGCTCGAGGGCGGGTGACGGAGCGGGTGGTTCGATTTCACCGGGTTTGGGTTCAACGACCGGCATTTCATTCCTTTCGGATTGTTCGCTCGATCTCAGTGTTCTCGGGCAGCTGACACGCGAGTTCGCACGCGGATTAGTTTTAATACAAAAGAAGAAATATACCTTGCGCTATAAGGTATCAATTCGCCCATGATGACGCCGGCGGCAAACCGTCACAGGTTAAAAAGGTTCGCTCTACATATTCTCGGTTTCCACACTGCAATTCGGTTCGCGAGGGACCGTGACCACGAATTCGGTGCCGGGGTCGAGGCGACGCACCTCGATGGTGGCATTCAACTGCCATGAAAGTGCGCGAAGGACGCGCATCCCGAGTCCTGGTGCGGAGCGGAGCTCGAAATCCGCCGGAAGCCCGCGGCCTTCGTCGCGCACCGAAAGTTCGACCGTTTCATTGGCGCCACGTCCGACGCGAACCCAGACATAACCACTTTGATTGCCGTCATAAGCGTATTTGGCCGCGTTTGTTATCAACTCGCCGGCCATGAGGGCGATCGGAACTGCCCGATCGGTCATGACATTGATGCCCGGCTCGGCTGCGACCTCGATGTGGCAGACCGGTACGGCGCCATTCAGATCTTGGCAAACGTCTTTAACATAGACGCCCAGATCGAGCCGGTCCGGACCGTTACCCTGGTGGATGCGTTCGTGCGCCCTTGCGACCGCCGCGACTCGATAGGCGGCTTCTTCGAGGTGCGGGGTCAACTCCGGATCGTTCACTTCGCTGGCCTGGAGCTTGAGCATGCCGGCCACGATGGCGAGACTGTTGTTGACCCGATGCGTGATCTCCTTCAGCAGAGCCTCTTGGGACGCAAACGCGGCCTTGAGGCTCCTTTCATTGTGCTCGCGCTCAATGGCCATCCCCAAAAGGTTGGCGGCCCCCTGGAGGAAGGCAACGTCCTGGGTGCTGAACTCATGCTCGGACCGGCTATCGACCTCCAGCACCCCGAACGGCCTGCCGTCGCCTTGCAGGATGACATTCATGGCGCGGTGAATGCCATGGCGTGTGAGTAGCTCCGGGGTTCGGAATCGCTCCTCGTTCTCCAGCTGATTAGCGAGGACCGGCTGGCCTGTGCGCAGGGCGAAGCCCGCAGGCGATGCAAGGTCATCCCCGACGCTTGCCACACCGACGATGTCCGGTGCCCAGCCCACGCCGGCGCGGACCAAAAAGCGTTTCTCTGTCGGAATTGCTCGAGAATCTTGCAAAACTCGGCCTGCATGCCCTCGGCCGTCAGGCGTGCCGTGTCGTCCAACAGCTGATTGAAACTCGCCCCCTGAAGAGCAGATACCCCTAGTTCGGCAAGTATCTCTTGCTGCCGGATGCGCCGTTGAAGGGCCGGTGACGGAGCGGATGGTTCGAATTCATTGGGCTTGGGTTCGGCAATCTGCGTCCCACTCCTTTCGGATGGTTCGCCTGATCTCGGTTGTCCCGTCGTAGCTGACATGCGGAGTTTCGATGCGATAGCGGGCCGTAGCGGCTAAGCCGTGAGTTGAACATGTCATTTCAAGATAGGACTGGTATGCGAATCGCCTAATTGAGCCAAATGCCGCGCGCGACAAACAGTCATCTATGCCTGGCATGAAACATTGCTTGTTTAATGGTGATATCCGAAAAACGTTTGTTGTGGCGAGGATTTGTTGTGGCGAGGAAACGCCTCGGACGATCTTTCTATGCAAACTCGACGATAACTTTAACGTCGTTCGGCCTCGCTTCCAACGCCGCTTTCCATCGCTCGAGAGGCACGCGGCAGAGGCACGCGGCGGGTAATCAGCCGTTCAAGTAATTTTCGGTCAGCACGCACCAGCGCCTCCGCAGCGAGACGATAGTGTCGGCGATTGGCAGAAGGCACGCAACAGCCACACGCAACAGCCAACTGTCAGGATCGACGCGTTAACATATCAGAATTGACCACAGCACGTGTCTCGCGATCCGGTCCGAAATCGCTAGCATTCTCGATGGAAAGGATTTCAGCAAGCCGGCCTCTCGCACGATTCACGCGGCTCTTGATCGTGCCGACCGCGCATCCGCAAATTTGAGCAGCCTCCTCATACGAAAAGCCCGATGCGCCTACGAGTACAAGAGCCTCCCGCTGCTCCGCGGGAAGCGACTTGAGGGCCTCGCGGAACTCATTGATTTCAAGGCGAGTGCTTTGTTCGGGCGGAAGGGTGAGTTGCTCCGCGTACGATCCGTCGATGTCCTCGACTTCACGTCGACGTTTGCGGTATTCGGAACGGAACAAGTTGCGCAAAATTGTAAACAACCACGCCGACATATTGGTTCCCGGCTCGAAGGAGCTGAGGTTCGCCAACGCGCGGAGCAGCGCCTCCTGCACGAGATCATCGGCGCGGTCGACATTCCCACACAATGAAATGGCGAAAGCGCGCAAACTCGGCACGGCGGCCAGCATGACCTCGCGTACGCTTCTACTTGGGCTCATTTTTAGAGCTCTCGTCGATCGGATCATCCAGGCCACGCAGGATTTCTGTAAACCGCTCGGGCACTCCTTGATCGACGATTTCGTCGTACATCAGGCGTAGCTGCTGGCCGATCTTCGCCTTGATGTCAGTTCCGAGCTGGGCCACAGGCTTCATCTCCGATCCTTGCGACGTCATCGATTGTCTTCGCTGCGGTGGCTTGCGTATATTCATCAGTCATCCTCACGCACCGCCCACGACGAAACTTTGAGGCCAGGACCGCGGGCCCCCTTTAGAAACCTCATAACGTGCGCGGCTGCAACTAGTTCCGAATCGGTAAAACGAACTTTTCCCCTACGCGTGCATTATTGTGGTCAACCGGCCGCTCGCGCCCTCGGGGAGAATTAGCATGACCACGTCTCAGCTTGTCGCTCAGCATGTTCCCTATCTGCGGCGATATGCGCGCGTTTTGACGGGAAATCAGGCGTCAGGAGATTCATATGTGGCGGCTACCCTTGAGGCCCTTGTCAAAGAACCGAACCTGCTCGCATTGGCAGAGCATCCCAGGATTGCATTGTACCAAGTCTTCTCAAGAATTTGGAATTCGGTCCAAGTGAACGGAGATGCCGACCGCGCGGTCAATCTCGTGCCGGCGGAACGCCATCTTGGCCAGATTACGGCGATGCCGCGGCAGGCATTCCTGCTTGTCTCGGTGGAAGGATTTTCCGAGGAAGACGCGGCCGCGATCCTCGATGTAGATCAACAAACCTTACAGAATCTGGTGGACGAATCCGGACGAGAGCTTGCTGCCCAGATTGCCACCGACGTTCTGATTATCGAAGACGAGATGCTGATCGCACTCGATCTTGAACAATTGGTCGAAAACCTTGGTCACCGAACGATCGGGATTGCCCGCACCAGGGCTGAGGCGATGGCATTGTCTCGAGCGAAACGCCCCGGCCTTATCTTGGCGGACATCCAGTTGGCCGACGGTAGCTCCGGTTTGGAGGCCGTCAACGACCTGCTCAATTCATTCGAGGTCCCGGTGATTTTTATTACCGCTCATCCGGAGCGCTTTCTCACCGGAGAACGGCCGGAGCCGGCTTTCCTGATCTCCAAACCCTACCAGCAATCCACTGTTTCGGCCCTCGTCAGCCAAGCGCTGTTCTTCGAGCGAAATGCGGTGCAACCGAAGAAGCGCGCAAACAAGCGGTAGGCTCCCAGATTGGGCCTTGGTGGGCCCGCCACCCTGCGACAATTATCCGCCAATGCGTCATCGGCGTCATTAGTTAGCTGGCCACAGCTTTTAACCATGATTTTCGGCGCCGATCCGACGATCAGCATTCTTTTCGCTCGATCTGAAAGAAAAAGAAATGAGGCGCAACCGACGTAATTGCCGACTGCGCCTCAGATTGGCCGACCGCGCGCGGGGGAGGGGGATAGCGGCCGGTCGCTAGTACAATTCGTAGATTGCAAAACCGTTCCAGAAGTTTATGGTTACCAAGAAAAAATCCATCAAACTACGAATTAACATTTGGCGTTCCGACGTCGCGCCGACGGGGAAACTTTTTTTGTCCTCCTGGTTGAGAGCAGTCGCCACGAATCCACAGACAGGAATGCGGAGAATATATCGAGGTTCCGCAGTGACACCTCGATGGCACGCCCGCCCAGCCGAAAGCTTCCTCGCCGCACTGATTTGCGCCGGCTACATCACGGGCGAGATAATACCTGTGCTATTCGGGCGGATAAATGCCGAGCACGCGCTCCGACGCCGTCATGCCCACACCCGACTTGATCCGGGGGGTGCCGCGGACAACCGATGTAGGGCTTCGGCCATCCGCCCTCAAAGCGACGCTGAAATACGCGTTGCATCCTTTTGAATTCACTCCTGTGTCTTGCACGTTGGCTCAATTCTGAGCCACCGGTAGCGCGCTCGATCGAGGCCGCGCAGCCATGCCCTTGTGATCGATGACTTTCGCCAAGGTGCGGAAGTGATGTAGCCTGTTGGCGCAGTCTGGTTCGGGCGCCCGCCGTCAGTTTATTGAGGGAAGTCATGAAAGTTCCCCGCCGTCAATTCATTCGACTGGCAGCGACGGTTGCTGCCGTCCCGGTCCTGCCGTGCATCGCCGGCGCGCAAACCTACCCGGCACGCCCCGTGCGTCTGATCGTGGCGTTCGTGCCCGGCGGTGCGACCGACACGCTTGCCCGGCAGATTTCGGCTGATCTCAAGGAGGCGCTTGGCCAAGCCATCGTGGTGGAAAATCGGCCGGGCGCGAACGGTTACCTCGCCTGGAATCACGTCGCGGCTGCCGAGCCGGATGGCTACACGCTCCTGCTCGCTGAAAACGCGCTCGCCATGAGCCAGGCTCTGTACAAGAAGGCCGCATCGAGCTTCGACCCGCTCACGCAGTATGACGCGGTGGCCGCGCTCGCGAACTCCCCCTCCGCATTGATCGTTTCCAACAATATCTCTGCCGGCACGGTGGCCGAGCTCGTTGCATTCTCGCGCACCGTGCCGGGGAAAATGAATTACGCATCTGCCGGCGTCGGCAGCGTCTCGCACCTGAACTTCGAGGTGTTCAAGGACGCAACCGGCCTGGAAGCGATTCATATTCCCTACAAGGGCGGAGGCCAGGGTATTGCGGATGTGGTAGCCGGGCACGTCCCGATGATGATCACCTCGGTCCAGGCGACGAAGAGTCTGGTCGAAGCGGGCCAGATCAAGGCTTTGGCGGTAACGAGCATCGCAAGGTCGCCGGCAATGCCGGCGGTTCCGACCATGGCGGAGGCCGGCGTAAAGGGGGCGGACATGGAATTGCGGTTCTGGTTCGGCCTATTTGGCCCCAAGGGCATGCCGGACATCGTCAAGGCCAAGCTGGAAAAAGCGAGCGCGACGGTCATGTCCGACCCGCATGTGCGCGAACGGTTGGCGAACCTCGACATCGCCCCGGATTTCGCTCCCGGGCCGATGTTGCGGGCCAAACTGGAGAGCGAAATCAGGAACTGGACGAAGTTCATTGATGAGAAGGGCATCAAACCGGAATGACCGGCTGCGTGCACCAACTCGTCGGATTCGAGATAAATGTCGAGGCTCGTAAAAAAAGCGCTGGGCCGCCATTTTCCAATTTGCGTTTTGACACGCAGTAGACTGGTTCGATAGCGATCAGCGGTGCGCGGCGATGTGACGAAAGGGCTCCCTGGCCTTTCGACAAGACTTTTGTAAAAATGGATTGACTCATCTCGCTCCTTTCGACATATCCTCTGTCGAAAGGAGCGAGCATGCATATTCGAGAGCTCAGCGCCCATACCGGGGTAGCGGAGCGCCAGGTTCGGTACCTAATCGCCGAAGGCTTCATCCCGCCCCCCCGCGGTGGGCGGGCAAATGCCGATTACGGCGAAGATCACGTCGCGGCGATAGACAGGTACGCGCGTCTACGTAATCTCGGCTTCCCGCCGGCAGCTATCAAACTTCTCCTTCAAGCGCGCGAAGGTGCCGCATTTCCGGTCGCACCAGGAATCACGCTTGTTGTTGATCCCAAGCTTCTGGCTTCTGGCACAGCGGTCCAGCCGATTATCGAAAGCATTCAAAACCTTCTTGCCGACCTCTTCAAGGAGCCCGCCCATGCCCACGATCGCCACGCCACGCACGATTGATCCTCTCGGAGCCTTTATCGCAGGGGCATTCACGGTCGAGGCGCGCCGTCCCATTCCCCTTGTCTCCACGAGATTCGATGTGGAAATCGACGGGGGCCTTGCGACCGTGGTGACGAAGCGCGTTTTCCGCAACAATGAAGCTGAGAGCATTGAGGCGACGATCACGTTTCCCGTCCCGGTGCATGCCGTGCTCTTTGCAATGGAAGCCCGGATAGATGGGCGCGTCGTGAAGGCTCGCGCACAGCGGCGTACCCTGGCTCGCGAAATGTATGAAGATGCAATTGAACGCGGCAAAGCCGCTGTACTGCATGAGGAAGTCCTGCGCGGCGTCCATATGCTGTCGGTCGCACATCTTGGGCCTGGAGCTCAGATCGAGGTGTCGTCGACTTGGGTATCTGCACTTAGCTTTGTCGGCGATCGAGGCCAAATTCGTATTCCTCTGACCGTAGGAGACATTTATGGCCGGTCCGGCCTTCCTGACTCCGACGACTTGCTTCTCGGCGGGCCTGTCCAGACCGCAGATGTATTCGTCCGCTGCAGCTACGGTGTGGTCGATCTTCTCGGAGCCCACCTCGACGGCGGCCACGCGCGTGTTGCTCTCAACGCTCCTATTGATCTCATCGTGACACAAGCCGTGGACAAAGAGCTGCTCGGCCTAGCGGCAGATGGCCGCGAAGTCACCTTGCGCATCACGCCCCATAGAGGTGGAGATACGGCGCTGAACGTAGCTGTGCTTATCGATCACTCGGGCTCGATGGGTTCGGCTTGTTCGAGCCAGACCGGCAGCATCACCAAACACCAGGCGATCATCAGTGGTCTGAAATCAATAGCGCAACGCTTGCGCGAAGCGGATATCGTCGATCTATGGGAGTTTGACACTCAGCTCGCGCATATCGGCTCGTCGCATGATGCGGCTGAGAAGGTCCCGCTCAAGAGGCGTGGCCGTCAACGGCTTCTCGCGCTCATCGCACGGTTGACCGGCCCGGCGGGCGGCACGGAAATCGGTGCCGCTCTCTCCGGCACCATTGCCGCCTCCGATGCGCGCGACGTTCTGCTCATTACCGACGGCAAGAGCCATGCGCTCGATGTCCAGAAGCTGGCACGGATGGGGCGCCGCATTACGGTGGCACTCGTCGGCGAGGACAGCCTTGAGGCAAATGTCGGATATCTCGCTGCCTTGACGGGTGGCGATATCTTTGTTGCGGCGGGCGCTGATATAACCAATGTCCTGAACACCGCAATCGGCACGCTTCGAGCGCCGTTTGAGCAGCCCCACCTGATTGATGCCTCTCTGGACCGCGTTCGACTTGTTCGCGGGAATGCTTTGTTCGAGGCGGAATGGCGGCCGCCAACACAACCGGTCATCGACGCACCGCAAATTCGGGCCGTGGCAGCAATTGCAGCCAGCCTGGCGCTTCCCACCCTCGATGAGGAGCGCGCCGCGCTGCTAGCCAAAGCGGAAGGGCTTGTGACTCATCTCACGAGTCTAGTGCTCGTCGATGAGGCGGGAGAGGCTCAAGAGGGCGTCCCTGCAAATCGGAAAATTCCCCTTCCGCACCCGAGTGCGGCAGCCATGCCGCTGAGCGATATGTGTGCGGGGTTTGTCAATTTTTCCAGAAGTTCCTCTTCCAGACGTTCCCCTGAAGACTGCGAGCTACTTTCCGATGTTGCGTTTCGGCGCATCGATCCCACCGCCGCCTTGTCAAAAATTGGCTCAAGAATCGATTGGGATATATCGCCAAACCATCTCCTCAACAGCGACCTCTCAGCCCTCG
>Ga0210402_10003946_pt1 | contig 13718 bp, 9 predicted proteins | sample IncBWC7MmetaG_FD_161055 | JGI IMG/M metagenome (GOLD analysis project Ga0210402, IMG submission 161055) | Forest soil microbial communities from Barre Woods Harvard Forest LTER site, Petersham, Massachusetts, United States - Inc-BW-C-7-M | ecosystem: Environmental > Terrestrial > Soil >...
ATTGAGTGGCAGAAGCAGCGAAAACATAACCTACCTCCCGCTATGAAACGCGCACGGTCTGGGTTGAATGACGCCGTCCGCTGGCGGTAGACATGCATCGAATGTGCCAGGACGGATGAATGTGGCGCGGGACGGTGTCTGGTTTTATCTGCTCGCGGTAGGTACCCTCTACTTTGCGGCGTGCCCTAGTTCTCTCGAATCCCGGCTTTGCGCAGGCCAGCGTAAAGGTGGGTCTCGGCTAGCTGGTGATAGGCCGGCGCACCGACGTTGTGATCTAACGCCTTGAGGTTGGCAATCGTAAAACGGGGCCGCTGTCTCAGCAGCTCCGCCCTTTCAACCGCACTCCGACGGGGTCAGCTCTCGCTCCAGGCTAAAGTTGCGGCCGTGGGTGCCGGGCTTGCTCGATTACCTATTCACTGAAGATTACTCAGCGTCTGTTACCAAACCGAGCGCCCGTCTCCTTTGCGGCGTGGACGGCGGCTCGCCAAGCGAGGCTTTCGAGGGCAGCATGCTCGGACCGCTGGCGCCGGAGAGGGCCCGCCGTGCGCAGTCGATGTTTCTATAGCAAGACTCCGCCACCCGCCAGCGTATCGTCTGGATCGCTTCACTTTCCTGCGTACTCGCAATTGCTTGCATCGGCGAGCGGTCCTGTTCCTGCTGCTCGCCGGCGTTTGCGTGCGAAGTGAAGATGCCGATAATCAATACAATCCCGAATTGCCCAATGTTCATGGCTTTCTCCTAGTGCATCCGCATGTCATGCACGGCCACCCACAGCGCCCCGATAGTGCTTTGTCCCTCCACTGCCCAGTCAATGCTCGTGATGGGAATGTTCGCGGTAGTCGGCATTCCGTTCGACCACCCTCCCCAATTCGCCGCGCATTGATATAGCGGCTGGAGATCGATGTCATAAGATAGGTCAGTGTTGCTATCGGAAGACGTGATGCGCTGCACGGAGTGACCGGCACATAGCGCCTGTACATCTTCGGCGTCGAAATACACGATCTCTGCGCCGGGCGAGAACGTGTCCTCGGCAAAGGGCCAGCTCCAACGCAGCCTGGCCGGACCGGTCGCGGAACTGTCGTCATCGCCGTCGTGAAACAAGTTGAGCTGAATCATGTGGGCTAAGTCGCGACCTTGAGCATCCGGCCACATCGCGACCACAACCAATCGGTAAAGGGCAGCATGCATCGGTTCGTACTCGTACAACTTCGTGGCAAAGGACACAGTGTGCGGAATGCCCGGAGTCGCGTTCAGCGCACCTAACATCTGGCTGCTTCCGGTCGAATCCGCATTGCCCCGGTTGCTATGGGCGCCGATTGACATGTAGGGGATGCCGTCGAGACATGGATTTGCGAAATTGGAATCCAGCACGAGATGAGCTCGGTTGAAGTATTCGCCGATTGCCGTATCCATGATGGGCGCAAACCCGAAAATGCCCTCGCCGGGCGAAGCGTGCGGCAACGAGGTGTCAGGCGGTCCGGAATTGCAACGGTTGTCGTTCGAAGGTTCGTTGTTGTCGAGCAAGACCCAGTATTGACCTTCCGAAAACGAAGACAGATTCTGCGTGGCCGCATTGCTCACGCTATACGTTGCAGGAAAGGACGGGCAGCCGCTGAAGAGGCATGAAACCATCGTGAGAGGATCTGCGTTGGTTCCTTCGTACGGAGAATCGTAGTTTGTACGGATTTTGGGGTCCTTGAAGCCTTCATCCCAGAATCCATATTTCGGCGATGTTCCCGATTGCTGGAATACCCGTATCTCCCTCCACGCGACCCAAGAGGGACCCAGGACAGTGCGAATCGATATATAGCGTCCGGACATGTTGATCGGGATCGACAGCCACTCACCATTAGTCGTGTTGCTTCTCAAGCTGTAGGCATTCGTCCACGAAACGCTATCGTTGCTCAGCGATATCTGGTGCTCCGTTGTGCCATCCGGATATTGCTCCGTGAGTAGCTCGATGTGCGATAGCGCATAAACCTTGCCCATGTCGATAGTGATGGAAGTCGGCGGAAGCTGCCCTGAGTTCCACAACGTGCCCAAGTCGTTGTCGATTGCGTTCGCCGCGCGCTGGTCGCGCCAATAACTGTCAGCACGAATCGCGGCCGGTGTAACGAGGCTTTCGGCAAAGAGCGCATGTACGTTGCACAAAAAGAAGGCGAGAGCGGCGACAGCAAGGCGAATAAGGTTCTTCATTTTTTCCTCCATACTATTACGCGCATTTATTTCCACGGTACTTGCGCCTGCCAATGTGTCAATGAACCGCGCATTCATGGTTACCGCCTTCGAAACCGGAGGGCGGACGTCATCCCGGTCGATGTTGCTTTTGCAGCGCGCCAGTACTTTCGCTCCAGGTTAAGGACCAACACTCTGAGTTGAGCGCGCTTGGCGCGCCGCGGTCCTGCCCGCTTCGCCCTGGCGCTTTGCGCAGCCAAAACAGCGTTCATCGTCCAATGTCGCAAGATTCTGCTTGCGATTGCCACGAGCGTCCGCAATTGGTGCTGGCACCATGATCTGCGTATGGCAAGAAAGAGAAGCCCAAACTGGAACAGTTGAATCATCGTGGATTCCTGGTACCAAATTGTTCGATCACTCGCGGACTCACAACTAAGCTCATTGGCCTGTCTCGGGTTTGTCCAAGGAATAGAGCAAGCGCGAAGGCTTGGTTGCGATCGACGCTTTTGTCGGTCGCTCCCTTGTTGCTCCGCGGCCCATCGCCGTGTCCGGTTTGCTTGGAACGAACGCCGGATCTCTGTGAGCGAAGGACCAAGGCGTATTTATCGCCCCGATGGCTTCCTGTTGCGCCGGACCGAGCTCACTCATCGCCCACGCTGAAAACAAGGCGAGCAGCAAGATCCAAATGATCGCTGTGACCCAAAACGCAACTGCGCAGGTAATGCCTTTTCCCGGCTTGTTCATTGCGTGCTCCTTTGTTACGCTAGGCTCAAGTCGCTCCCTGCGAGCATCCGCCCTATCCTGGTTGAGACCGATAAGGGTGTCGTCTTCCATGGACGTCACGATAGCCGGACCCCAAAGACGGATCGCCACTCGAATGGGTGAGAAAGCACGAGTAATCGCCCGGAAAGCGCTCGATGCCACGCGTCCGTGACGTCTCGTTCATCCGAAAGCTGTGCACGCTCGGCTTGCCGGCTCAAACGGTCGCGCAGTGCTTGCTGCCGGAGCTGCGCAAATTCATTCCGTCGCATTCCGCTGGGGTGTTCTGGGTCGATGAGCTCGGGGAGATGACGAGCCTCTACGCCGAGCGCATGCTGCCGCCGGACGCGATGGCGGCGTATTACGAGAAGCACTACGCGGTCAAGGCGGAGAGCTTTTCAGACGCGTTCCGGCGCCGGGCGCAGAACGCAGATCCGATCTCGTTTCACTCGTTCAGCCGGGGCGAGCAGAACACGGACTATTTCCGCGACGTTATGCGGAGGCTGGACGCGTACCACGTCCTCTATGGCGTTCTGAAGGGCGGAACGGGGCCACTTGCTCAGATAAGCTTTTATCGTGGAGCCGCCGACAAACCGTTCGACAAGGAAAGCGCGGATACACTTCGTTCTGTACTTCGGTATCTTGCGACCGGCCTCGGCGCGGGCGCGTCGTCCTCACATTCGGAGGATGCAGCAGTCGTAGTGGAAGAAGATCTCGGCATCGTTAGTGTCACTGGCGGAATAATCAGCGCGCCCGAGACTTGGCATCGATTGCTGCGTCTTGCGGCATTGGCGGAGGTGTCCCCACGCCAGGCGCCGAAAGAACAGGAAGCCGTGGAATTGTTTGTGCAACATCTGTGCGAGGAACTCCTTGCCAGACCCACCAGCAAGCTGCCACGGCGCGAAGTGATTCACGACACAGCATGGGGCCGATTCGTGATCCGTGCGTTCCACCTAGTCGATCCAAAAGGACGCCGCGCGGACCAAGTCGGCCTTCTTATTCGGCGGGAGGAGCCGCGCTCGCTTTCGCTGGTGCGGGGCACCGGGATGGCGACGTTATCGCCTCAGCAGCGCGAGGTGGCGCTTTTGATCGTTGCTGGTAAGAGCAACCGGGAAATCGCCGACGAGCTCGGGTTAAGTTTCAATACGGCGAGTTCGCACGTGAAGCAGGTGTACGCGCGGTTGGAAGTGAACGAGCGGTCCGCTGTTGCGCAGAAATTGCTTCTTTTGGCGCAGGCGGTGGTTGCTCATTAGCGAAGCGGGGTCCCTACTCCCCGCGGATCGGCAGATGCAAACACACACGGGCATTATCCTTCGGCTCGCACCAATCAGCTTCCCGGATTCAGTCCGGACGAACAACCCTCATAGAAATCACATCTAGTGGATAATGTATCGGTCACCACTCATCTGGTACACACCTGAGACAAATTATGGCGCAATCTGCCGGCCTGACGCCCAGACTTCTCGCTGTCGTGTTCGTCGACGTCTCTAGATATTCACAGCTAATGGTGTGTGACGAGGGGGGAGACGTTCGATCAAGTCGTCAATCAAGCCGTCACGTCTCACGCTGGGTAGGGTCGTTGATCGCGCCGACGATGGGCTCGTTCTTTCGTTCCAAAGCTGGACAGGTGCGGTCCGGTGTGCGCTATTGGCGCGAAATACCCCAGCAAGGCTTGTGTCAGCACTGGTCGCATGGTCCGAGAACTTTCGAGGGGCGGGCCTCCCTTTAGGGTCCGCAAGACAACGTTCGGTTTGCCTGCGGACTCCGTCCCGCCGACAGGCACGAGTTAGGCGAGGGACCAAGGGGGTCTGAGGCATATGAATCCGCGGGTAGTGATCATTGGAGGTGGCGTCGCGGGCATGACTGCGGCACACGAACTTATAGACCGCAATTTCGATGTGACGGTGCTTGAGCGTGACATGAGGCCGGGCGGCAAGGCCAAAACTTATGACGCCCCCAGCCCGCTTTCCTCAGGGAAGCTACCATTGCCGGGCGAGCATGGTTTTCGGTTTTTCCCACACTTCTATCAAAACATTCGGGACACGATGGACCGCATTTCCCTGCAATCGGGCACGCGAACCGTCAAGGACAATCTCGTCCAAGCGCCTCGGGCTATGCTTGCGCGCGAGGGGAAACCGCCCATTGAACTTCCGACGGGTCCATCCAGATCTATCGTCGAGATCCAAACGGTCCTCAGAGATCTCTTCCAGGGAAGCGAGACGGGCCTCACGTCCAGCGATTATCTGTATTTTGCCGAGAAGATCTTGGAAATCATGTCCGCGTGCCCGGAGCGAGCGCTCAAACAATTCGAATCCGAGACGTGGTGGCACTTCATGGAGGCAGACAACCAGTCCAAGGCGTTCCAAACCTACCTCGTGGAAGGGTTAACGAGTTGTCTAGTGGCCGCGAGAGCGAAGGAAGCCAATGTGCGCGCCGGTGGCGTCGTGCTCACGCAGCTGTTTTACGGTCTCTTGCAGGGGGTGCCCATCGATTGGGTTCTGAACGGGCCGACGACCAACGCATGGCTGGACCCGTGGCTTGTGGAGCTGCAAAGCAAAAACGTCGATTTCAAGCTTGGGGCCGAAGTTACTGGTTTCGCCTTGACCAACGACAAGATTGCAAGCGTCGAATTTAATCACAACGGCGTTACTAAGCAGATTTCCGGCGACTACTACGTCGGCGCGGTGCCGGTTGAAGTCATGCAGCACCTTTGGTCGCATGAAATGCAGGCGCTGGATCCAACGTTTGCCAGAAACTTGCAATTGATTTCGAGCGAGGTAGGCTGGATGACCGGTCTCCAGTATTTTCTGACCGTGGATGCTCCGATTACACCCGGGCACATTACATTTATCGATTCCCCATGGTCGCTCACAGCAATTTCGCAACCGCAATTCTGGCCGGGTGTTGACCTTGGGCAGTACGGAGACGGCTCGCTCCATGGAATACTTTCCGTCGATATTTCGGAATGGAACAAAGCAGGGGTTCTGTATGGTCTCCCGGCGCTTCAATGCACCGCAACTCAGATCGCGGAAGAAGTCTGGCAACAGATGGTCGTCCGCCTCAACGTCGGAGGACTGCAACGCATACCGGCGAGCGTCCCGCCCAACCGGATGATCGATCCGAACGTCATTTTCAATTCCCACCCTTCGCGCAACGACGCTCCCCTGTTCATCAACAAGGTGGGGACCTGGGCGCGCCGGCCGGACAACGAGACGCCGGTGCGGAACCTATTCCTCGCCTCTGACTACGTGCGCACCGACACCAATCTGGCCACGATGGAAGCGGCCAACGAATCGGCGAGGCGTGCCGTGCAAATGATAGTGGACTTCTCTGGCGTCGGCGGATCATGCCGGTGGTTTTCGCTCCCGGATCCTTTCGTACACTGGCTCGGTCCCGCTCGGAAGATCGACTGCATGCGATACGGGCTCGGTTTGGATTGGGTACGCCCAACACTTTGAAGGCGTCATTTCGTTGATCAACGCGGCACGTTCCGCGCCATTTCGACATAAACCGGAGCGCCGGACCGCTCGAAGCCGGCGACGGCACGATCAAGCTCGTTTGCTCGCTCCTGCGTCCGCTCTCGCAGGTGTTGTGCGAGCTCCCACCGCGCAAGGCTCTCATCGTGACCCATGCCGAGTTCGGCGGCTTGCACCGCTGCCTGACGCCACAGGCGGAGCGCGCTCCAATGATGTCCGGATAACCATTCGAATTGGGCACCAAGGCGTAGCGCACCCGGCACGCCGATACGGCAGATCCGCGCGAACCTGCGCAGGCCGAGCAAGGCGATGCAGGCCGACGACGAATGCGTGTTGTTCTGTCCGCCTTCGCTCCACAGCGCGAGATGCAGCTCCGCCACGAAAGTGGTCGCCAGTAGCGTATGAAAAGACGCCGGCGGGAATTTGTTGATCAACGCGGTTGCAATCCTGGCGTTGCGAAGCGCTTCCTCGACCTTCGCGCTGCGGAAGCTAGCGATCGCCAGCAGACCACGACACATGATGGCGTCGCTATGGTCGAGACCCTGACCAACGAGCAATTCGAGCCGTGCTCGCCGACCTTCCTGATCCCTTCCATATTGTCGTAAGTCCGTAGCAAGCAAGCCCGCGATGCTCCATACCTGCGCCTGCACTGCGCCCTCCTCGCCCACCATGCGGTAGCTTTCCTCGAACAGCAGGCGCGCGTGTGGCAAATTTCCCTGGTGCAGCGCACCGTACGCCTGAAGAATCACGCACGATTGCCATCGGAACCGATCGCCCAGACGTTGGAACAACTCGGCCCCGCGCGTTCCCGCCTCGTAGACGTCAATCCATCTGGCGTTGCAGTTGTAGTAGATTGTGTCCAGCTGGGCGCAAAAACCCATCGTCTCAAGGTGGGGTACGCGTCTCGCCAGTCGCTCGGATCGCAGGTGATAGGCGCGGAACACGCGGTGCAGCGTCATTAGGCCGGACGTGAATCCCATGACGTGATAGGCAAGGCGCAGCTCTCGCGACGTTCCCGCTCGCTCGGCCACGTTGAGCGAGCAGAACGTCGAATGAATCAGGGTCGCAAAATCGTGCTTCCAATACCCGATCTCCGCGATCCGCTGATGGGCATGTGATACCTGGAGAAGCTCTGATTTCAATTCTTCGCCACGCACCGCCAATGGCCAGGGACAGAGACGGTGCAACACCTGCACCGCCAGCTCACAGACCACCGCGAGCGCAAGCCGGCCCTTTCCCACGGGGACTGCTCGGCCCAATAGGCGCAACGAGCTCAGGAAGTGGCCAAGGCTTTCGTTATAACGGGAGAGTTTGAGCAATCCCTCCGCAAGTCTGAACTCGAACAGCGATCGCCGGCGCGGGTCGCTGTGCAATGCCGCGCGCGCCTCGAGCGCCAGAGCGTCTGACATGAAGCGCACGACTTCGGAGTTTGCATGACTCTCGGCCGCCTGTTCGCTGGCGCGTTCGAGATATCCGAGCGCTACTGGCGCGTCTTCCGCGCGGGTCCAGTGATGCGCTAACAACGGTAGGCAGCGCTCGAGATCCGGGGCTTGCCTCGTCTCGTACCATTGCGCGATCGCGCGATGCAACTGCCGGCGTTGCGCGAAGGACATGAGGTTGTACGCGACTTCCTGCGTGATGACGTGCTTGAACACGTACGACATCTCGGCCTCTGCGGTGTGGGGCACGAGCAACTCGAGCTCCGCCAGCTCATCAAGGCAATCACGCAGCAATAACCGCTCGTGCTCTATTGGGTAGACCTCACGGAGGATGGAGAATGGGAAGGCTCTGCCGATGACGCTAGCGATCTTGAGTACGAGCTGATGCCGAAGTGGCAGGCGACCGATGCGACCCATTATGACGCCCTGAATGGTGTCGGGCACGTCGAAGCGCCGCAGATTCTCGGCGGTGCGGGTGAGGCGGCAATATCCATCTTCGATAACCAGATCCCCCGCGTCGCGCATCGAATAGGCAAGCTGCTCTGTGAAAAACGGGTTACCCTCCGCCTTCGTTTGGATGAGGGTAGCGATCGAAGGCGGCAGCGCCGATACGCCCAGGCTCCGGGCCGCCAGCGCCTGTGCATCCCGTGGCTGAAGCGGCAGCAGCTCGATCTTTACCGCACCCTCTAGGCGGAGCAACTGCTCGTAGCTCGGCGGCAACGGCTCTGCAAGCGGACGTGTCCCAATCAACAACAGGACATTGGGCAAGCGCCGCGCCGCGCTAGCGACCACCGCCCACGACGCCGAGTCGAACCAGTGCGCATCGTCCAAGATCAACACGAGGGCGCGCTGAGAAGTCGCGTCCAGCAAAAGGTGGATCACCAGATCGCGCACCGCCTCAGCACGTCCGGCCGCTTCCAGTTCTCGGATCACCTGTGTCTCCGGCAACTCGAGTGGGACGAGGGAATTGAGGAGTCCCGCTTTGGCCTCCAACGCCGGATCGCTCTGCAAGCCGCGATGCAGCGCTATGCGTAAGGTCTCAGTGTTGCTCGATCCCTGAGGATCGAGCAGTTGGCCAAGAATGCGACGCCAGACGAAGTACGCCGTCGACTGTTCTATTGATTCTGCGTCCGCCATCAGGCATTGGATGGCCGCTTCCCTCGCGACGCGGGAAGCATATGCAAGGAGTCGAGACTTTCCGATGCCAGGTTCGCCGGCGACGACGACCGTTCGGCCTTCAGCATTCGCCTGCAACGCGCCGATCAGCGCCTTCAAGCGTGCACATTCAGCGTCGCGGCCTACCAGCTCCACGTCAGGACCGGCGACTGGCCCACCAATCGCAATGGGGCGAAAAATACCGATGGGGCGAGAGCGCCCCTTGATTGAGACGTCCCCGAGTTGCTCGAATTGCACGCGGGCACCCGCTGCATGCACTGTCTCCGAATCGCAGAGCACACCCCCTTCCGGCCGGCGCGCCAATCGCGCCGCGAGGTTCATGCTATTGCCCTTCATCGTATAGGCGCGGCGGCAACGGGTATCCCGTGACCCGCAAAACAGCTGGCCTGTCGTAATGCCGATCGAACACCCGACTGCGAGCCTCCTAAGCACGCGATAGATCGAAAGGCCGGCTAGCACGCCGCGCGCCGCGTCGTCCTCGTGGGCGAGCAGTGGCCCACCCCATGTTGCTGTCAGCATTGTTCCCTTCTCGTCCTCGACGATGTCGTAGTCAGATCCCTCGTAGCGCACGATTTCGTTCTGTATCGCCAGCACCGCGACCTGCGACTGGTCGACAGTGCTGCTCGTCCCGAACTTCGGCAGGTCGATATTGATAAACAGCGTGGTTATGCGCCGAAACTCAGCCAACCACTCGATGTGCCCCGCATCCAGACGCGCGAGCACTTCGCGCGGGACAAAGGCTCGAACGGCAGATTCGGGCGCATCCGGTGACGGCAGTTTGCCTCGATTGGAGAGGGAGGTTTCTTCCGGTCCGCGCAGTAACAGCGCGCCCCGATCGGTCTTCCCGATGACACAATCGGCCGCGACGAATTCGAGTGCCGATGGCGCAATGGCAACCGTATCTGGCGCTGTCTCGGCCATGGCCGCCGCCGCCTCACGGACAGCAGGCCCGCAAACCAGGTAATGCCAACGCCCATCCTTACCGCCAAGCATCGACCTCCACGTTTCGCCTGCGGCGATCCCGGTATGCACGCGAAGGTGGGTATTGGCCACGTCCGCACGCGACTTGAAGAACGACTGGACGGACAGTGCACAGCGTGCGGCCTGCAACGTCGCGTCACGAAGTGCACTCGGAGACGCGACCGGCCACATCGCCAACGCGGCGTCGGAGGAAAACTCGACTGCCTCTCCGCCCGACTCGGAAATGACGGTGACCAAACCATCAAAATAATCGTTCAGCAATCCGTTCAGCGACTCGGCTGCCGCCGCGCCCTGTGCCTCGAATCGTTCGGTAAGCAGCGTAAAGCCGGAGATGTCAACAATGATCACCGCGGCCAGTGCAGGCGTGCTCTCCACGGACGGAAGGTCAGAACCGCCACTTCCCAAGCGGTGTAACAGACTGTCAGGCAAGTAGCTGTGCAGCATCTGGATCCCTGGAGCGACAATTGCGAGGAGCTTCCACACCCGACTGGCCGCAGCTTCCCGCCGATGTCGTCGTCCGGCACAGCGACCTAGCCATGGACATAAAACGAGAAGAGACGGTAAGATGGTGGACGATGAAGGCTTGATCGTAATCGAAAGAGCGAAACCCAACTCGCCGGCGCTGCAGGGAGGCGCGATGACGAAAGGGCATCAGCCGCAACGCATCATTATCCTTGGCGGGGGGATGGCTTCCCTCGCCGCTGCTTACCAACTGGTCACGCTGCCCGACGCCCAGCAGCGATTCGACGTTACCCTTTACCAGGTTGGATGGCGCCTGGGTGGAAAGTGCGCGAGCGCGCGCAATCCGAATTTCTACGGCAGAGTCGAGGAACACGGACTGCACGTCTGGTTCGGCTGCTACGCGCAGGCGTTCCGGATGCTCCGCGATTGCTATCGCGCACTTGGGCGCGAGTCCGAAATGGGACAGTTGTTCTCTGGACAGACCGACACACCCTACATGGAAGATCACGGGGGATGGAAGGTCTGGCCTGTCCACTTCCCGAGAAAGAACCGAACCATCGGAAGCGACGAGGAGCATTCGAGCGCGACCCGGTTTTTCGATCAAGTGCTCTCTTATGGGCTGGCTCGCAACCGACTCCTGTTGCATCAAGTGAGCGACGTAGCGCCAAGTCTGTCGGTGGAGCCGGCTTTGCAGCTCGCGATCGTCACTAACATTCTGCAGGGATACCTGAACGTCAACCTTGACGATTCTTTGCCACCGCCCGAGAAGCTCGAAATCATTAGTACTCTGGTTCGCAAGGCGAGAGACTTGATACGGCAACTGTATCCGGATCCGGAATCGTTGGGGGACGACCTTCGGAGGGCGTTGATCGAGGCCGATCTGGCGCACACCACCGTGATCGGCATCGTTGCGGATCAAGTCCTCTACTATGGCTTCGATTCCATCGACAAGAAGGATTTTCGGCAATGGCTGCAGGATCACCAAGCGGGTTCAAACACACTCGTCTCGGCGCCTGTGCGCGCCCTTTACGACCTCTGCTTCGCTTACCACGGAGGCGTCACCAATTGGAACAATGCAAATTTCGCGGCTGGCGCCGCATTGAACACGGTTCGACGCATTGTCCTTGACTACGTCGACTATGTCGTCTATGAAATGCGCGCCGGCATGGGCGACATGGTCATTGCCCCGATTTATCAGTTCTTGCGGAGCAGGAATGTCAAGTTCGAGTTCTTCCACCGCGCCACGCGGCTCGAACTCGCGCGAGATAACGCTTCGGTCACCGCCGTTCATTTTGCCCGTCAGGTTTTTCTTAACAATGCTTCCTACGAACCGTTGATCCCAGCGAAGGGTCCTCTGGGCGGGACGATGTGGGCTTGGCCCCCGGAACCGGATTATCACCAGATCGTCAATGGCGGTAAAGTCAAAGGAATCGACCTCGAATCCAAATGGAACGGCTGGACCGACGTCGAACCCGATCGGACGTTGCACGCAGATAAGGACTTCGACCGGATTATCCTTGGAATTTCTTTCGAGGAGGTCAAGACCGTCTGTGCCGACTTTGCGCGAATCGGTTGCTGGCACGATCTATTCAATCACCTCCAGACGGTGCAGACATGTTCCGCGCAGATATGGATGACCAAGACGAGCCAGGACTTGGGCTGGGCCAACGGATGCATTCCTGTGGATGCGGCGCCAGAGCCGCTCGACGTGTGGGCCGATCGCAGTGAAATCTTGAAATGTGAACTCTGGCCGGCCGGAGGGCCGATCAGCCTTCAATACTTCTGTGGTCCGCTGAATGGCGACTACACAAGCCTCCCAGCCAACGATCCGACAATTCCGGCATCCGCAATGGCGGCAGCAGTCGGCGTAACCAGGACTTGGCTCGAAAACTATGGGTACACAATATGGCCGCGCGCCGGAACTAGCGGCCGGTTCGACTGGACGCTTCTTTACGACCGGTCCGGTAGCTCCGGAGCCGCGCGCCTCATCGCGCAATATGTTCGTGCCAACGTCACACCATCGGAACGCTACGTGCTGTCGGTTGCGGGGACGACAACCTATCGCCTCCGCGCGAACGAGTCGCAGCTGACTAATCTTTTTCTCGCCGGCGACTGGACGCGCTCGGATTGGAATGCGGGTTGCGTCGAGGCGGCAGTGATGACGGGATTCAACGCCGCGAACGCAGTGGCGGCCCCCGCTTGAGCGTCCACGCCCTCCACGAGCAAAACGGCGCCGCACGCAGAGGAGCCCTTCATGTGGACAATCAACGCCATCGACAGAAAATGGGTCCTTTCGCCGGTCGCTGTCTGGGCGCTTCTGACATCGGGGACAAGCGGGGCCACCGATGGCTATTTCGCGAACGCGTATGGGCTCAAGGCGGCTGGTATGGGTGGTGTATCAGCCGCGATTGCAGAGGAGCCCTTCGGCGGCGCCACCAATCCTGCCGCAATGTCCTTTCTCGATAGCAACTGGCAGGCGAGCGGCGCTTGGTTCAGTCCTCGCCGTAGTGCGTCGCGAACCGGTTCTGGTCCCACCAGGCTCGACGGTAGCGCGACAAGCGATAAGACGAACTTCTTCATTCCGGAGATCGGGGTTAACTGGCGAATTCGCGACAATCTCTCGATTGGACTTTCGATCTACGGGAACGGGCTCAACACCGACTATCCGTCCGGCACACTCGGTGCGCAAAGCGCATGCGCTCGCTTCAACTCCCAACCCGGGCCCTACAACTTGCTCTGCGGGACAGGCAATCTTGGTGTTGACGCTGCTCAGGTCCTATTCTCGCCTTATGCAGCCTGGCAATTCGTGCCGGACCATTCAATCGGCATTGCGCCCATCGTGGCGTGGCAGCACTTTTCGGCTGACGGACTGCAGGCACTCGACAATCCGCTTCTTTCCACGGGCGTCGGGCAGGTCACGAACAGGGGGCACGACCACGGATGGGGCATCGGGGTGCGGGTCGGATACATGGGCCATATCACGAACGAGGTATCGTTCGGCATCGCCTATGCGAGCAAGGTGAGCATGGGCAGGCTAGGGTCGTATGCCGGATTGCTCGCCGAAGGCGGAGCCTTTGACATCCCGCAGAGCGTGCTTGCCGGACTAGCATTTCGTCCGACGCTCAAGTTGTTGATCGCTCTCGACTACCAGCGCATTTTCTATGGCAATATCCCAGCGCTTAACAATTCGAGCTTTTTGATCGGCAACTGTCTTCAAGTCCAGCGGGACGCCTGTCTTGGTGGGAGCAAC
>Ga0210402_10003947_pt1 | contig 13713 bp, 10 predicted proteins | sample IncBWC7MmetaG_FD_161055 | JGI IMG/M metagenome (GOLD analysis project Ga0210402, IMG submission 161055) | Forest soil microbial communities from Barre Woods Harvard Forest LTER site, Petersham, Massachusetts, United States - Inc-BW-C-7-M | ecosystem: Environmental > Terrestrial > Soil >...
AACCAGGTCCTCGACGTCGCCGATCTTGTCTCCGATGAGATTGATCTTGTGCGCGAGGCCCTGGATCTCCTGTTCAGCGCGGCGATTGACGTCGAAGTCGAGTTCGCTGCGCAGGCGATCCTTTTTGTCCTGTCGGTTCTGGCTCATCATGATGATGGGTGCTTGAATCGCCGCCAGCATCGACAAAAACAGATTCAGCAGGATGAATGGATACGGGTCCCACGCCCGCATCGCCAGGCCGACGTTGAGTCCTACGTAGACAAGCAGGACCACCGCAAACGACGTAATAAAAGTCCATGACCCGCCGAAGCTGGCGACCTTGTCGGCGATGCGTTCGCCGAACGTTTCTTTTTCTTCGATAATGTCCTGCGGATTTCGTGTGGCCCGCAGCCGCACCAGATGCTGCGAAGCGTGGAACTGGCGGCCGAGGACGGTCAGCATATCCATGCCGGCATGCGGCTTGCGTTCCAGCAAGATCGAAATATCGTGGCGGTCGACCTCGATGCACACGGTTTCGTCGAGGGCGATGGCGTTGGTTTGATGCTCGGTTTGCTCCAGCATGGAGGCGAATCCGAAAAACTCGCCCTGGGCGGGCTCGTCGACGACGACCTCCTGATGGTCTTCGTCAATAGTCGTGACTCTAACCATTCCCGACACCAGGATGTAAGCTCGACCACCGCAGTCGCCGATCTTCCAGATGCGTTGGCGCGGGGCAAAATTCTTCACTTCAACTTGCGCGGCGAGGACGGCGGCTTCATCGTCGTCGAGCAGGGCAAAGAGCGGAGCTTGCCGCAGAATTTCCGGATCGCATGGCATTTCGTTTTCCCCTCGGTGGAGTATTGCAGGCCAACGGTAGATCATAACCAGAAAACCCAGTTCTTGGTTTACAGTTCTCAGTCGTGAGGCATTGCCCCGATCTCGGTTCATCCGTGTAGGTTGGACCGCTGTCTCTTTGCGCACGGAATGTCCGGTTAGGCGCGCCTTCCGGTAACAGCCGCTGCGAGTCCCGTGGAAGAGTGGCCCTTTAGGGCCGCGTTTCGAGCCTAAGTGGAATGGCCTTCAGGCCCCGTGGCCCGGGGCTGACGCCCTTCGCTGTCGCGCGCGGACGGGACGCTAAAGCGCCCCTCTTCCACGGTTGTGCCGATATTCTTGGCAAGGAATCGGCCAACGTCAGCGCTCGTGGTATTTCTAAGCACTGAGAACCGGGAACTAAGGCCGAAAACTGGGAAACGAGAATCGCGAACCGGGAACCGGAAACTGAGAACTTTTCAAATCATTTAGAATTTACCAGTCAATGCCCACGCTCACAGGCTCCCAAATCCGCCGCAGGTTCCTGGACTACTTCATCCAAAAGGGTCATCGCGAGGTCCATTCCTCGTCGCTCGTCCCGCAGAACGACCCCACGCTGCTCTTTACCAACGCCGGGATGAACCAGTTCAAGGACGTCTTTCTCGGTCTGGAAAAGCGTGACTACAACCGCGCGACGACCTCCCAGAAATGCGTCCGCGCCGGCGGCAAGCATAACGACCTGGAAAACGTCGGCTTCACCAATCGCCATCACACGTTTTTCGAGATGCTCGGAAACTTCAGTTTTGGCGACTACTTCAAGAAAGACGCTATCGCCTACGCCTGGGAACTGCTCACTTCGCCGGAGTGGTTCAACATTCCGAAGGAGAAGCTCTACGTCACGATTTTCAAAGGAGAAAATGGCGTCGAGCGTGACTCTGAAGCCTACGATCTTTGGCTGGGCCAGCAAGTCCCGAAAGACCGCATCTACGAATTCGGCGCCAAAGACAATTTCTGGCAGATGGGCGATACCGGCCCCTGCGGTCCATGCAGCGAGATTCACTACGACATGGGCGTGGTCGCGTCGGATCAGAGCCACACCGATTGCGCCTTCGGGTGCGACTGTGGGCGGTACGTCGAGATTTGGAATCTGGTGTTCATGCAGTTCGACCGGGATGCGTCCGGAAAACTGACGCCGCTACCCAAGCCGTCGATTGATACGGGGATGGGGCTGGAGCGGATCGCGTCAGTGCTGCAGGGAGTGATTTCTAATTACGAGACGGATTTGTTTACGCCGCTAATCAAGTCCGCGGCCCGGCTGCTCGCCTATGCCCCCGGTGCAGACCTTACGCATCCTTCGCTACGAATCATTGCGGACCATTCGCGAGCGTCAACTTTCTTAATCTCCGACGGTGTGTCCCCGGCCAACGAAGGCCGGGGTTACGTGCTGCGCAAGATTATTCGACGGGCAATCCGGCATGGCAGGCTCCAAGGGCAAGAGAAGCCCTTTCTGTATCAGATGGTCTTTGCCGTGCGCGATCAGATGAAGGACGCGTATCCAGAACTAGTAGAGACAGCGGATCGCGTTGCCGAAGTGATTCGCAGCGAAGAAACGCGGTTCGCTCACACGCTCAACACGGGTCTGGAAAAACTCGAAGCCGACATTAATGACGTCCGCAGCAGAATATTTGGTTCCATTGGCAAAGGGCTTATATCGGCTCTTAACGGCTCCGATCTGGCGCGCGCTGTCGAGGTGGCGCAGGCAGGAAAAGAAGAAGAGTTGTCGGATAAGAATCGACAGCTTTCAACCCGCCTCGTCAACGACGTGCAAGAGAGCCTGGAAGGTGCCACTGGCCTATATTCGGGAGAGCGTGCGTTTAAGTTGTACGACACGTTTGGGCTGCCCCGAGATTTCATCGAGGATGCGGTGCGCGATGCCGGTTTAACGCTTGATGCCGAAGGCTTCGACCGTGCGATGTCCGAACAGCGTGACCGCGCCCGCGCCTCCTGGAAAGGCGCCGCCAAGCAGACTGCCAATCCTGCTTACCAGCAACTTCCGAAGTCCACGTTTGAGGGCTACCGCCAGACCCGCTCCGAGAATTGCGAAGTCCTCGCCATCATCAAGGGCGGCCAGGGAGTGCAGCAATTGAATCCCGGCGATCAGGGCGAGGTCATCCTCGACCACACACCTTTCTACGCCGAGTCTGGCGGGCAGGTTGGCGATCGTGGATGGTTCTATTCTGACGATCACAACACGGTTGTTGCCGAAGTGACGGGATGCTATGCGCCGATTCAGGGAGTGCGGGCACATCAAGTTGTCATGAAATCACAGCGGGTACCCCACCCTTCCGCGTCTTTTGCGGAGGGTGGGGATTTCCTCCGCGTAGGCCAGAGGGTCGATGCTGTGGTGAACGCTGATGTCCGCGAAGCCACGATGCGCAATCACACCGCTACACATCTGCTTCATGCTGGACTTCGGGAAGTTCTTGGCAAGCACGTAAAGCAGGCTGGATCGCTGGTTGCGCCAAATCACCTGCGGTTTGATTTTTCGCACTTCACCGGCGTCGAAGATGAAGAGTTGCAGGACATCGAGGACATCATCAATAAGGAAGTCCTACGCAACATCAAGGTTGAGACCATCACCGACGTTCCGATCGACGATGCCATCAACAAGTACCACGCCATGGCGCTGTTCGGCGAAAAGTATGGCGACAAGGTTCGCGTCGTAAAGATCGGCGATTTCTCCACCGAACTCTGCGGAGGCACGCACACGGCAGCGACCGGCGAGATTGGTCTGATCAAGGTTCTGAAAGAAGGCAGTGTGTCGTCGGGCGTGCGCCGGATTGAAGCTGTTACTGGGGAAGGTTCGCTCCATCACTTCCGCAAAGATCACGCGCTGGAACATGTGGTCGCGTCGCTGAGTAATAAAGAGCACGATTCGCCAGCCGATGCCCTGCGAGCGGAAATCGAACGGCGCGACGCCGAGATCAAGCGACTGACGCGCGATCTCGATCAGGCGCGGATGAAATCAGCATCGTCGTCCGTCGCGTCGGCGACGGACAATGTCAAAGAGGTACGCGGCGTAAAAGTGCTGGCTCACCGCGTCGACAATCTCGAACGAGCGCAGTTGCGGACTTTGATCGATCAGTTGCGTGACAAGCTCGGCTCCGGCGTCGTAGTTGTTGGTTCGGCAAGCAACGGCAACGTCTCGCTGATCGCGGGCGTCACCAAAGATCTGACCAGCCGCGTGCAGGCGGGAAAAATTGTCGGCGCCGTCGCTGAAAAAGTTGGTGGCAAAGGTGGCGGACGTCCCGATCTGGCGGAAGCCGGAGGCAAGAATCCGGAAGCGCTGGATTCGGCTCTGGCCGAGGTGTACAAGATCGTAGAGTCGCTACTATAAGGTCAGAGGTCAGAGATCAGATTGCAGAGGTGAAATCCTTCTTCGGCCATGGACGACCGCATCCATTTCATCGAGCATAAGGGCAAGCAGATTCTGCTTTGCGACTTCTCGCATGCCACCGCCCCCCAGATGCAACTGCTGCTTGAGCACCTGCGTATTATCGTGGCTCAACATGCTCGCGAATCACTCGTCACGTTGGGCGATTACACCGGAGCGGAGGTGGATCGAACGGTCGCGACAAAGATTAAGGAAGTGCTGACCCTCGATCGTCCCTTCGTCAAGAAGACGGCGTGGGTTGGGACGGATCACATTCCTCATGCTCTCATGGAAGGCTTTCACACCTTCTCGCAACGGAACATTGCTACTTTCAAAACGCGCGAAGAAGCGATGGACTGGCTGGCGGGGGAGTAACGATCGGCTCCGGCGCCCTTCTTACTTAACTTGCTGTAAGGCCCGCAGGCATTCTGCCATCGACAAACGCTCGTCTGTGTTCCGGATTGCCTAGGTCCATAGTGAAAGCGAGCCAGTTGCCGTCCTCGTCAAGCACCGCCATATCCCATTCGCCGGTGACCGATTCGTTGAATTGCCAGAGTATATGGTGCCCCTGCTCGTTCGAGAAGCCCTCGAGATCAGCCTGTGAAATTCCTCCTACTTGTTTCCATATATAACTCCGGAGTGCATGGACAGCGTTCCATCCGTCGTTTACATCTGTCCCGCCAAGCAGTTGGAAGGCGTAAATGACAACGACCGATGGCAGGTAATCGAGTAGCCATTTAGAAGAGGAGGTAGGCAGCGCGTCCTGTACCTCGTCGATAAATTCTTCGATCTCTTCTGCTCCCAGTTCGCCAGGTATTACAAGGTTCCTCTCAACCAGTGCGATTTCAGTTCCGTCGGTGTGGCGCAAAATCAATTGAGACCAGCCGGATTGATCCGAGCGTTCTTCGCTTAGTTCGACCTTGGGAGTTGGTGGCAAACAGTTGCGCAAGGTTTCAGTCAACAAGGGAATATCCCTTTGTCCTAGCACGCGGATGTAATACCCCATCTCCTAACTCCTCCAGCGCAGCGTCACCGGCCCGGTCATCGGATGCTGAAATTCTCCGCCAGTATTTTTCATTTCCAACATCGCTTGCTTCAGTCCGAAATACCACTTCGCAGGGCGGTCGGCGTCGTCGATCAGCATCAGGTGCGGATTGTGCTTCAGGCCCTCAGACTGTTCTTCCATGGTTCGCCGGTCCTGCTCGACGAATTTCGCGAAGACAAACTTCAGCAACTCCGGCGCGAATGGCACCCAGCGAAAAATATTCCACGCCGCCACTACGTCGATGCGGCAATGGCTGCGCGTGATGGGCGTCACGGTCGTCAGACTTGAAAACCAGTATTTGCCGACGCGGATAATCTCCGAGCGCATGTTGGGCAGTACGAAATCGATCGTCGTGGTGACCGAATCGCCGTCGGCATACCAGCGCAAAAGTTTGTAGGGAGCGCTGTTCGAACTGGGCGTGTGCGCGCTCATCCGGAAGCCGTAGGGAATGGGCTCGAAGTTTTTCTGTTTTTCGTGGATGGAACTTTGCGTTCGCCACCACCACGCCTGATGCACGAACGGCCCGTGTGCGGGATCCATCAGGCCGATGATGCCATGATCGACCGAGCATGGTAGGTCGGCGGTTAAAAATGCAAGCTTGTAGCGATCGCTGAACTTGGGCACTTCCGGCGCGGGACTCGGCGCGGGAGGAGTCTTCGTAAAGCCGGCTCCGGCTGGACCCGGATCAGGGACGTAGACCCATACGAAATCATCGCGCTCTTCGCAGGGATAGCTGCCGGCATAGATGCGGTCGACTTTTAACTTCTGATCAGCGACCAGCGACGGGATCGCTGTGCACTGTCCGGAGTGGGCATCGAAGCTCCAGCCGTGGTACGAACACTCGACCTCGGAGCCTTTCAGATGGCCGCAGGAAAGCGGCATGCCGCGATGAGGGCAGGCATCTCGTAAGGCAAATGCGCGTCCCGATTGGTCGCGGCCCAGCGCGAGAGGTGTTTCGAGCAGCATCGCTTTCGTCAGTCTGCCGCGACGGAGCTGATTCGAGGGCAAGGCGCGGTACCAGAAGCCGAACAGCATCAGCGAGTCGGGCGTCTGCTTCTCGAGAGGGGAGTCTTGTGACATGCGACTACGCAGGATATCTCACGCGGGAGGAAGTCAAAAGCTTTTACCGCAGAGACGCAGAGAAGACCAAAAGCCAGATCGAGGAAAACCTTGCAAACGCTCAGGGCGCTGTCATCTGCAAACATCGCTCCCCGATTGTTTTGGTGTTCTCTGCGTCTCTGCGGTGAGAGTTCTTAAACTACCGGAGGCGGGAGTTCAGGTTCGCATATGCAGCGCTGGCAGTGCCGGGCTCTTCGATGTGCTCGAGGAATAATCTGCGTAGCGCGGAGGTGCCAATTCGGCCTTCGAGATAGGCATCATAGAGATCATTTCCGAGTAAGTATCCCAGTTGTTGGGTCACGTAATCACGTTTCTGTCCGGTGAAGGCGAGCGCGCGTGTCCAATCGGGAGACGCGGGACGTTGCTCGCGCACAGATTCGCGATGCCATGCCAGGAAATCCAATACCTCCATTGCGTCAGAGTAGGAGAGCGACGTCTGGTGTTCGAGATCTTCGTGGGTCAATTCGTACAGGGCCTGCAAGTCGGCGTTGCGAAAGGCCGGGCGGGCCGGATGCAGGATGCGCGATCCGAAGCAGGCGAGGGCGTGCTCGATGGTGGCCGCGAAAAACGCATCATGCGGTACGAGCGGTTGCGGAACTTTGCCGTTGACGCGATCGGGCAGCCCGCGGCACGCATGGTGCAGGAAGCGAGCGGCATCCTCGGTCGCCGAGATCATCTGAAACTTGCGGACGTAAAACGTGTTGAGCGGCGGCAGATACGCGCTGCCGCGATCGTGGACGCGCTGCAACATCGCTCGCCTCTGCGCGGCCGAAAATCCCTTGCGGGAAAGCAGTCGGCGCAAGAGCGTATCGGAGTTGCGGGAATAAACTTCCGGCATCAGGTCGACGAGTTGGCGAGGTTGCGTGGTGTTGTGGTGTGAGTGGAGATTGATTCCGAGAAAGCGCACCAGGCCATCGATCAGGTTGTAGACGGTGGGGCCGAGGTCGATGGCGCCTTGTTCGTTGTGTCCCCAGCGGTTGAGATAGAGGCGGTAATTTTCGTATTTCTCAAGCGGCGTGGCGTTGAATACGCAGACGACGTCATCCGCGACCCGCACGGCTTGCACGTGGTCCGACGGTTCGCCGGCGGCGCGCCAGTAGAGTGCGTCTACGTTCTGTAGAGCGGTAAGCAGATGTGCCTTCGGGAGGCGTCCGCGGACTTGCGCCGGCAGATGCCGCGGCGCAAGATGCGATTCTCCAAAAAGCGCCATCACCAGCGCATCGGGATGGCGATCGCGAATCTCGGCAATCTTGTCGGCGGCGTGGCGATCGCGCGCGCCGATTTTGCGCAGATCTTCGCGCGGCATGCAGTCGAGGCCGTACAAACCCGCCGCATGCTCGCGGGCTGCGGTCAGCAATTCGTAGAACGGGGCCCAGTCGTATCCCCAGTCGAAATCAAAACGAATGCGTTCGCGGAATTCTGCTTCCTCGATTTCGCCGCGCCACCATTCGTCAACGATGTGCTGGTCGTGGGAAAAAATCGTTTCGAGCCCCAACACCACAGGACGCCGATGCACTTCCGGATCGCGAATCAGCGAAGCCAGATAGCGCTGCGAACTCGGCAGCGCGTGATAATCGGCGACCAGAACGATTTCGGAATCGACAATCTCGTTACGCACCTGCTCAGGAGTGAGGATCGCTTCGTAGGAGCGGTAGGCATCGCGGAAGTCGCGGAGATATTTGCGTCCGCCAGCGTGATCGTAGCTGCGGATCTCGCGCTCCACGCCCACCAGGGCATGCAACTGCGCCGTGCTGCGCCGTGATCGTAAGATGCCCTGCGTCGCCATATCTTAAAGAGAGTGCGGATTGTTGATGTTTGATTTGAAAAGCAATCGAAACGCTGCAATCAACAATCAAAATTTACGAAACAAAAGATCCTCCCGCACCCGCTGCCTTGACTTCTCCACCAACCGCTCCCTATCCTCAGTGTTTCGATGCAATTAGCGGACCTTTGCCACAGGGGGAGACCTTGTATATTCCGCCGCCGGAGAACCTTACGATTGCGACGACCGGCGCCAGTGGATCGTTATTTCTCAAGCACTTGCTGCTTACAGTCGAGAGCGACGATCGCGTTAAAACTGTCAACTTCATCGCCTCCGACAGCGCCTTGCGCGTCATGGCCGAGGAGCTTGGCATCGAAGGCCGCGCTGACCTGCTACGTCAAATCATCGGCGCCGCTCCCGCCAAAATTCAGCAACAGGCGAACGCGGACATCGGTGCGAACATCGCCAGCGGGTCGTATCCCTCGGATGCGATGGTCGTGATCCCCTGCAGCGTCGGCACGCTAGGCCGCATTGCGAATGGGATCGCCTCCCACCTGATCGAGCGCGCCGCGGACGTCATCTTGAAAGAACGCCGGCCGCTGGTGCTGTGCGTCCGGGAAACGCCGCTGAACAAGATTCACATCCGCAACATGTCGTTGGCTGCGGACGCTGGCGCGACGATCTTTCCGCTCATTCCCGCGTTCTACAACCGTCCCGAGAGCCTGGAAACGATGGCGCAGGAGTTCGCAAATCGAGTGCTCGCGCACATCGGGCTGCACCAGAAGAACGCGTATCAGTGGAAAGGCTGAAGGCCGTTCTCAGTTCCCGGTTCTCAGTTCTCAGAAAACCCCAGGGCCCCAACTGAGAACTAGGAACGAGGAACTGAGAACTGGTTTAAAGATCTGTGACTTAGGGGGAAGTCGACCTGCTTTTTGCAGGGTACTATCAGTCTAGGCGCGGCAAAATGAGAGAAGTAGATGCCACCCGGACGTGTACAGCAGGTGTCCCTTTCTTCGACTAGATCTCACACCGTGACCCGCGACCTGCTTTTCTGTTGCCTTCCCCGGAACCCCACCCTTGTGCTGTTGACGAGTGTCGGCGTTTTTTTGTACTCTGCGATTACACCGGAAAGGAGGTGGTCGGATGCAAAGTTCAGATGCACATAGTTGTTCCAGACCAGGTGAGGTGGCTGAGACTTAGAGCGGTTGCTCTAATTCTAATGGGGAGTTTCTGTAGACCCTGGGTCGGGGAAAAGCAGAGACCTCTCTCGCAAACAATCCGTGAGTATGGGCTGATCCACCCGTCACAAGCTGTGCCGGGTACCGGAATGAGCGGGGGGCCACGAGAGTGACCGCCTCAGTCAATCCCAACCAGTCCACCGGACAGCCCGCAGGCTGCAAAGTCTGCGGGCTGTTCTCTTTGGAGCAGGTGTCAGCTCTCAGCTGTCAGGGTCAGGAAAGCCTGGAGCGATTTAAAATTCCAGCAAACCGCATCGTTAAGAATTTGAGTTAACATACGTTCGGCCAGATTCTGAATTTCCTGAGAGCTTAAACCTGACACCTGCTTTTCCGAGACCTTCCATATGAGCGACAAGCACTACCGGGCTCGCATTACGAAACGTGTGGATTTTGCCGGGGACCTGTGGATGATCCGGGTCGATCCGGGGGCGGAGTTTGTTTTCGCGCCCGGACAATACGCCACGCTCGGCGTTGAGGGCGTGGACAAAGAAGGCCGCCGCCTTGAGCGCGCCTATTCGATCGTGTCGTCGCCTTACGAAAAAGAGATTGAGTTTTTTTTTGAACTTGTGCCCGAAGGCGCAGTCACGCCTCCTCTGTACAAGCTTCAGGTTGGCGACGAATGTCTCATGCGGAAGGTCCCCAAGGGACGTTTCACGCTGGAGAGGGCCCATCCCGACCGTACGAATCACCTCTTGGTGAGCACCGTTACCGGCGTTGCGCCGTATGTGAGTTATGTTCGCAGCCTGTTTAAAGACTGGAAAGAAGGCAAGTTTGCAGGCGACCACAAGCTCTTTCTTCTCAATGGCGCGAGCCGGTCCTGGGAGTTCGGCTATCACGAAGAACTGGCAAAGTTTGCTGCCGAGGCACCATGGTTTACGTTTGTGCCGACGGTGAGCCGTCCATGGGAAGACGAAAAATGGCAAGGCGAGACCGGACGCGTGGATGACGTCCTGCGCAAATATGCCGACCTGTGGGGATGCACGGCAAAAAATAGCACCGCGTATCTCTGCGGACATCCCGACATGATTGAGAACGGCAAGGGAATGCTCAAGCGGATCGGTTTTCAGAAAGAACATTTGAAAGAAGAGATTTACTGGATTCCGGCCAAGACTTAGAAACCAGTTCTCAGTTCCCTGCTCTCAGTTCTCTGTAGAACCTGAGCCAGTTGCGGGCGACGGGGCTCAGGCTATTCCTGTTCGGCCGGCGCGAAAAATACCAGGACTTCCAATTCCTCCGCAATGTCGTAGAAGCGGTGTTCCGCCTTCGCCTCCACAAAAATCACCGACCCTTGTCGTACATCCGCATGCTCGTTTGCGATCCGCATGCGGGCCCGTCCGCGGACTACGTAGTACAGCTCATCTTCGCGATGCGGTTTCTGCGGGTCGGTTCCACCCTTCGGTAGCACATAGACGCCCGCACTCATGGCCGGTACGCGCACGAATTCCAGATAGAGCTTGCCTTTGGAGGCGCGTTGTTTCTCCAGATCGTCGAGATGAAAGAAGTGATCCATGGAGTGCAGCGCCTGAAGGCGCGTCGAATGTTGTGACATCTGTCGGTTTGCTTGAAGGCATCCCGTGATACGAACCAAAGATACGAAACAGCGTCGCCCTTTCTGGTCGTCTCCTGAGAGCTTGGAGGTTGCTTACACAGCTCCGCGAAAAAATATGTCCGTGTATTGGCGCACAATCACGTCGCCGGTGAGCGGCCCATCCGGTTTATACCATTGATAAATCCAGTTGATCATTCCCAGCAGCGCAAACGCCGCGGCGCGCGGGTCGATCTGCGAGGGAGGATTCCGTTGCCGCTGCACGTCGGCAATCATGTTCTGGACGAAGTGCACGTAGTCTTTTTTGCGTGCGTTGATCTTGCGGCGAAACGCCGCCGGCAGTGGATGATTCTCGTGCAGCATCACCGTGATCTCGCGGTCTTCCTGGCTCAGCACGACTTCAATGTGCAGCCGGATCAGCGTGCGCAGCCGTTCTTCCGCTCCCTCGACCCGCCGCGCCACGTTGATGACCCGTTCCTCGGTGATGTCCATGGCATCGGACATGATGTGGAACAGGATCTCGTCTTTCGACTGGAAATGGTGGTAGAGTCCACCCTTCGAGAGCTTCATGGCGGCGGCCACGTCGTTCATCGAGGTGGCGTCGTATCCCTGCTGTTGAAACAAGCGCGCGGCGGCACGCAGAATTTCCTGCCGGGGTTCAACGGTGGCTTCGCGGTTCATTCAGAAAGATGGTACCGCGGATTGGCTTCCCGCTCTAGCTGCCGCCCTTGTGAAATTTTCACGTTCACATTGCCATCGCGTACAAAAACTCCACATACGACCGCACTGCTCCGTCCATCCCCTGCACCTTGGGGTTCGTGGAGTCGATCAGGAAATACTCATTCGGCGCGTGCGCGCCGTTTCCGTGGCCCAAACCGAAGCCGCCGGCGGGCAGATGCAAGGGTTCGCCGGTGAAGACATATCCGGGCCATGAGCCCGCGCTCCGCGGCATCACGATGGGGTCGATCCCGGCACGGCGATAGGTTTCCAATTCTTTCTTGATGATCGGCGCGTCCGGGGACGTGCTGTTCGGATCGTATCCGCCCGTCATGTTGACTTCGATATCGCCGTAGCCCTGCTTGGCGAGGTGAGCTTTCAATGAAGCCAGAGCGTCAGCGGCTGTCATGTCGGGGACGAGTCGCAGATCGAGCTTTGCGACCGCCCGATGCGGAAGAATTGTCTTGCCTCCCGGCCCGGTGTAACCGCCGACCAGGCCTTCGATGTTTACCGTCGGCCGCGACATCAGCATTTCCAGAGACTCCTGAAAGCTCACGTCGCCAATCCAGCGCTTCACGCCCATCTGCTTCATGTCGCTGGATTCGTTCATGCGCTTCGCCGCCACTTCGATCATGGCCTTCTCGGCCGCCGACAACGGTCGCGCTTTATCGGCGAACCCCGGAATGGCGGGTGTGTTGCCGTCCGCCGAAACCAGCGTGTTCAATGCCTTCACGAGATGCCATGCCGGACTATCAACGCGCGCCTTTTGACTGGAATGCAGATCAGCCGCCGGGCCGCGCCCCCATTTCTCGCCGCTCGAAACCAGTTCCAGTTCGACCACTCCCTTGGCGCCAAGCTCGACGGTGATACTGCCATCGAGATCCTGCGCCGCGTCGGGCAGGAAGATGCCTTCGGATTTCTTGAGAGCTGCGATTACCTCCGGTCGCCGCACGATCTGCGCAAAGTGAGGCGAGCCGATTTCTTCTTCGCCTTCGGCGACCAGCACGAGGTTGACGGGCATCTTGCGTCCCGCGCCGCGAATGGCGTGGATCGCCGCAAGAAAAGTAGCCTCGGGACCTTTCTGGTTGACAGCGCCGCGTCCAACGACGACCTTGCCGACGCCGGGCTTGTCGACCAGCGCCGCATCCCACGGCGGCGACGACCATTCCGCGGGATTCACCTGCTTCACGTCATACATGAAATAAACGCCGAGCGTCTTCGGAGCGCCCGCATCGAGCGTCGCGAAAATGCCCGGTTGGCCATCGGTGGGAACCTTGTTCACGGACTGGAAGCCCGCGTCGCGCAGCATCTGCATGGTGAGTTCGCAGCCCTTGTCGACTTCGCGATTCTCGGCGGCAATCGAAGGCTGGCGAATCCAGGTTTGCAGGCGCTTGACGGCTTCGTCGTGGCGCTTTTCGACCTCTTTGAAGATGGGATCAAGATCCGAAGAGGCAGCGGTTGAGAATTGCGGTGTAGACAATGCAGCGGCGGTAGCGGTTACACCCCAAACAAAAGTTCGTCGGTCCATGGCGAGGAGGGTATCGCGAACGTAGAAAAGTTGTCTAGCCGTCGGCGGGCAGGTTTGCCAGGCAGGCGTGGTCAGTTGGAAAGCCAGCCAGCCTTGACCAGCATTTCGTATGCGATATCGGTGGATGACCGCTCTTCACTGGCGATGGTGAAATCCTCCAATCGCGCACGGTCAAGAATGAGATTCAATTCAGCGACGCGGGCAACGTATTTCCCTTGCGAGACTCCCAGTTCGCGCGACTGGACGCGCCGCTGCATAGTTTCGACGGCGGCACTAAGACGGCACACAATTGTGTTCGTGGCTGAAACAACGCTACGACACAGTTCCAACTCGGTATGGTCCTCCAGTGCCCGCGCCAGCAAGAGTCGCTGCACGCCGTGGGCAGCATAATTCTCGCAGACAGACTGAAGGTTGCGGTACATCAGGTCATCGTTGCTGGCCTCTGATGGAAGGTAAGCCAGCCCAAGCGCATCCAGGTCAATCGCCGCATGGGTGATGTGGCGCAATGCAAGGATGTCCGACGCCTCACCGAGAAC